>ERZ795053.1510-NODE-1510-length-29512-cov-12.366127_pt1 | contig 29512 bp, 23 predicted proteins | sample MGYA00375137_ERZ795053 | MGnify/ENA primary metagenome ERZ795053 (study PRJEB30182, sample SAMN05720284) | activated sludge metagenome | isolation source: Anaerobic digester | place: Hong Kong | collected 2014-12-17 ...
TTATCCCAAAAAATTATATAAGAAATCTAAAATCAATAACTCCTTTGATAATATTGGGAACTGTACTTGTTTCACTAAAAACTTCTATTTAAAAATACTTTGTTTGAAGTAAATTTTTACATTTGCCTTCGATATGTAAAACAATACATATCAACTTTAACCAAAACCAAAAACTATAAGTTATGAAATCGAACTACACAAAATTTTTCTTGTTGGCCTTGTTGGCTGTTTTTACATTAGGTTCATGCAGCGATGATGACGATAATGGATCTTCAAAATTGATTGTAACTTTAGGTGCGCAGTCCAACACAAGTATTGGCTCATTTTACTCAATTTCTGAAAATAAAGTTTATACTCAGGAAACCGCTTACAACAATCAAGAGAACATAGATTTACTCTGCTTTTATGAATTCGATGACACCCATCAGAATTACACAACAATAGCTTCACCCGGATCAAAAATTACCGGAATTTTCACCGACGAAACTGCTCCAGATAATTGGACAACAAAAAATCTTACAACATTTTGCCAGGTGAGCGCAGAATCGCTAACAGTTGATCAATTCGATCAAATTAAGCAAGATGATGCAGTAATTGAGACATATTATGATAGCGTTTCTTTCTATAAAAAAGCCAAAGTGTTAAAGGTTGACGATATTTATGCTTTCAAAACTCAGGACGGAACTTACGGATTATTCAAGGTTTTAGCAGTCAGCGATCCGGAAGGAGAAACAGGTTGGATAAAAATTGAACTTAAACTTAAAAAGATTACCCAGTAATTTCTGATCATAATAATCTGCACCCTATTCCATGAAAAGTGGGTTGGGGTGCAATTTTTTTATTCAAAATGCTAAACATACGAAATGCACTTTTACTAGTTCTTTTTTTTCTTGCTTTTACACAGTGTAAAAAGGATGAAGAAAAAGATTTTTCGCCCATCATCGTCTTAAAAAACGGATCGGATTACACGGCAAACGACGCCGCTGTCCCGATTGGCGGAAAGTTAGTATTTGGAATAACCGCTACAACAGGAAGCGCTCCGCTTACTTACTTGCGAGTTACCCGAATTGCCGACGGTGTAAGAAATTGTGAAATAGATCGGGGAATTTACATTACCGAAGGAGGTTTGGACTTAGACATTTCTCAAACTAAACTGTCTGCACAGGTTGAGGTCTGGGAATTCTTTGTTATGAATGCCAATCGGGATTCTGCAAAAGTTACAAGAACTATTAACTTAGGTTCAGGTTCTGCTTATGGCCCAATATACCATTACGCTTCACTAAAAATAGGAATGCAAAAGAATACCAATTTCCCATACTTATTGGATCCGTATAATGGATTGACTTACGATGGTAGTTCTGTTGCTGGGCATGAAGCAGACATCTACTTATTAGGCTTTGTTTACCAAACCAGCGGAGTTATGTCTCCAACCTTGTGCTGTCCCGGATATACGGGAACAACTTCGCCTAATTCATTTTATCCTTTTATCTCGAATTGGAGCGTAAAAAACAACATATACTACGATTATTATTCGTCGGATAACGATTTGGTTAAGTTGGAAGATTTTAACAATGCTCAAAACGACAGCTTAATCGTAAACTCTTTTAATCCCGGAAACATTAGCGGTTTGTGTAAGTATTGCTACACAGGGAAAATAATTCCTTTTAAAACCGGTAACGATAAGTACGGTTTAATTTATGTGATACATTCCGATACCGTCGATGATGGATATATGGAACTTGAGATTAAAATTCAGCAGTAAAATGAAGTTCAAAATAATTCTGATATTCCTTCTTTTCCCCATTATGGTTTTTGCACAAACCGGAATTAACGGATACGTCCGCGACGCAAAAACAGGAGAAGGTCTTGCAGGTGCAAATGTGGTTGTTGGCAAAGTTGGCATTGCCAGTAACGAAAAAGGGTATTTTAACATTTCAACGTTGCAACCGGGAACCTATAAAATGGAAGTTTCGGTAATTGGTTACCGAAAGTTTGTACAAAACATTGCAGTATCTAAAGGGGAAAATAAAACCGTTAATGTAAATCTTGTTGAAGATAAAATTTTTATCGACGAGATTGTGGTAACGGCAACTCGAACCGAAAACAAAATCAGTCAAATTCCCGGAAGAATCGATATAATTAGTCCCGAGAAGTTGCAACTAACGGTAGGACAGACGGTAGATGAGTATTTATCGCTGCTTCCCGGCGTTCAGGTAAGCCGTTCGTTTGGATCGTTTTCTCACAAATCGTCGGTAACCATGCGAGGGTTAAGTGGAAACGAGCAAGCCCGTACGCTGGTTTTAATCGATGGAATTCCGGTAAACAAAGCCGATGGAGGCTCCGTTAACTGGAACCTAATCTCTACTGCCGATGTAGAAAAAGTAGAGGTTGTAAAAGGTCCTAGTTCTGCCATTTATGGAGGAAATGCAATGGGTGGAGTAATAAATGTTATAACCCGGTCCCCGCAAAAGAAATTCGAAGGAAAAGTTTCTACCGAGTATGGCACGTATAACACTTATGGCTGTAGAGCAAATTTTGGAGGTAAGTTAGGAATCGATACCATAAAGCACTTTTACTGGGCTGCCAATGGTTTCTACCGTCAAAGTAGCGGTTATATAACACAATCGGAAGCCGACAGAATTGCACTGGGACAGTATGTAACCAAATCCAACTTTAGCGAAGAGGCATTAAACCTGAAAACGGGATTTCAGAATGGCGATAAAATTCAAGCGGAAATAGATGTCACAGGTTACAACGACAGACGGGGAACAGGTGAAAAATATTATCAATCCGAAGGAAATACAGTCGATCACGATACCTATCAACTCCGATCGACTGTTAAGGGTAAATCCGGAAAGTTGGCATGGAACGCATCGGTATTCTATCTCTTCGAAAATTACAAAAAGGTTAACGAGTGGATTAAGGACGATTACACATGGTATAACGTAACTTCGGACAGAACGGATTACGGGTTAATGTCATCGGCCAATTATTCGCTAAAAAGGCATAAAATTAGCGGAGGATTCGACATTCGTAATGGTGCTGTTAACGCTTCGGACATTTATTACACCTCTACCGACAAGGTTGACAATAAAGGAAAGATAAATTTTTATGGAGTTTATCTTGAAGATGAAATTTCAACGTTTTCGGAAAAACTTAAAATTGATGTTGGCTTGCGTTACGATTTAGCCCGATACTACGATGGTGCTTTTATAATAAACATGCCTTCGGCAGAAACAAATTATTTGGATCAGTATCAGTTTTCGAACTTATCCGATAAGGTTTGGGGCGCTTTTAGCCCAAGGGTGTCGTTACAGTATAAACCGGGCGATTATTCCAGAGTTTATGTAAGTTACAGCAGGGGTTTCCGTCCATCGGTTTTAGACGACCTTTGCAGAACAGGGCGAATAAAAGGAGGCCTTAAGGTTGCCAATCCAGATTTAAAACCGGAGTATTTGGACAATTTTGAAATTGGCGGCGATTATCGTCCCGTTGACTGGGTAAAACTCTCGGCAAGTACGTACCTGTCGCTAGGACGTGATTTTCTCTATTACGTTTCCACCGGCGATAGTATTGATATGGGATATGGTGCTCGCCCAATAATGATTCGCTCCAATATTTCCAACGTTAAAATTCATGGCGTTGAGGCGGAAATTTCGGTTAGTCCTGTTAAGAACCTGAACATATTTGGCAATTACGCTTACAATTCTTCCAAAATAGATAAATACACGCCTATTTCGGAAAACGATCCCACCGATTTAACCGGAAAGTATTTAACCGACGTTCCAGCACACTCATTTTCGCTAGGTGCATTAATGCAGTCGAAAGTTGTAAATTTTGGCGTTACCTGTAAGTATGTTGGCGAAATGTACGTGAACGACCAGAACGTTTACGACGACATTGTTTTATCCGACAAGTATCCGGCAACATTCACCGTTGACCTGAAATTTTCGCGCGATTTCTTTAAAACACTAAGCGCAACTTTCAGCATTCAGAATATTTTCGACGAGCAAATTTACGATAACAAAGGAGCTGTTGGTCCCGGTAGATTTTTCTTAATTGTACTCGGAAGTCGGTTTTAACTGAAAAACTTTTTAATTATCAACTAAAGTCGTCTATGACAACTTACAAATGAGCAAAGTTTGGGTCAATTAAAGAGCATTAAGAACAGAATCGCAGTGCTTTTATTATAAACTTAAATACATAAACGAATGAAAAAGCCTCTATACATAATAACAATGATACTTGCAATATACGCTTGTAGTCATAAAACAGACAAGTTGCAAGAAACACAAACCAACGTGGTTGATTCGTTGGAACAAACCAACAACTTTTACGATAACGAACCAACGGAAAATTTACCAATGGTAACATTAACCGTTGATGGCGAAGTGGCAAACCCATCTTCCGTGAATTTCTCCAAACTTCCGATACGTTCGGTAATTGTTAAGGAAACAATGCTTAATCCCGATGGCTCCGATAAGTTTATTGGTGCTTACCGTTACGATGGGTACTCTCTTTTCGACATACTTAACAACTTTATTATTAAGAAAAAGAATGCCGACGAATTTCCGCCGATTATCGACTTGTACGTTGAAGTAAGCAACGACAAAGGCGAAAAGGTTGTGTTCTCGTGGGGAGAACTTTACTATCCGAATAATCTTAATAAAATAATTATAGCCAAGTCGGTGATGCGTATTGTTCCAAGCAAAACCAAGGAATTGTGGCCGTTGCCTACCGAATCGAAACTGGTTGTTGCTACCGATTTACTCACGGAACGAAACATCTCGAATCCTTCCAAAATTACAGTTCGCTCTCTTAACGCCTCTCTTGTAATAAACAGGGACATAAAACCATTCTATTGCGAAAAGGTTGATGTTATTGATAAGGATGGAAATAGGCATTTACTGCAAATACCCGCCAATATCCAACCAGAAACCTATAACACTATTTTTTATGGTCGCGGTCGTGGAATACACAGTACAACACCTTTTACCGGATATTTATTAAAAGATGTTTTGCTTCCGTATTTTCCTTTATCAAATGAGAGTATTAAAAAGGGAATGTTTACCGTTGCTGCATTGGACGGTTACCGTGTGGCTATGACCTATTCCGAAATATTTAACAGAAACGACCAGCAAGAGTTTTTGTTAATTAACAATGTAAAAGGAGATGGCGGTAAGTATAAAATTTTCCCTGCCGGCGATTTCTTTTCCGACAGAGCTATAAAGGCTTTAAAAGAAATTAGGTTTAGTATTGAATAGTTTGTTGATGAAAAAAAGTAAAGGCTGCCTGAAAAGACAGCCTTTACTTTTATATATTTTTTCTATTTTCTTACTTTATCTCCGTCGTAAGCCCATTTTACATAAGCCGAACCCCATGTATATCCTGCTCCAAAAGTTGCAATAATAATGTTATCGCCCTTTTTTAACTGAGGTTCCCACTCCCAAAAACATAAAGGAATTGTTGCGCTTGTTGTGTTTCCATAACGCTGAATGTTAATCATAACCTGTTCCCTATTTATACCCATACGGTGCGCAGTAGCTTCAATAATACGCATATTTGCTTGGTGAGGAACAAGCCACGCCAAATTTTCGGGAGTAATACCATTACGTTTCATCATTTCTACGGAAACGTCTGCCATATTCGATACCGCTGCTTTAAAAACAGCTTGTCCTTCCTGATAAATGTAATGCTGACGTTTAGTAACCGTTTCCAACGAAGCTGGATAACACGAACCTCCAGCTACCTGATGTAAGTGTTTTCGTCCCGAACCATCAACATGTAAAAGAGAATCATTTAATCCAAAGCCATCCTCGTTCGGTTCAAGCATAATGGCTCCGGCTCCATCGCCAAAAATTGGACAGGTTGCACGATCGGTATAATCGGTAATGGACGACATTTTATCGGCACCAACTACTATTACCTTTTTATACGTTCCCGACTCTACGAATTTGGATGCTGTAACTAAAGCAAACAAAAAACTCGAACAACCAGCGTTTAAATCATACCCAAAGGCATTTTTAATGCCACACTTATCGCTGATAATATTTGCCGTTGCAGGAAATTGCATGTCGGGTGTTACAACACCACAAATTAACATATCAACTTCTTCGGGCTTTGTATTTGTTTTTTGTAGAAGTTCGTTAACAGCATGTACTGCCATATCGGATGTTCCAAGTCCTTCTCCCTTCAAAATTCTTCGCTCTTTAATACCAATACGAGTCATTATCCACTCATCACTGGTATCAACCATCCGACTTAGTTCTTCATTAGTGAGTTTGTATTCCGGTACATATCCACCAACTCCTGTAATAGCAGCTGTAATCTTTCCCATTACTTAAAGGCTTGTTTAATTTTTTCGCAAAGGTTGGATTTAATAACTTCGCGGGTTTGAATAATCATGTTCATTATTGCCTTAGGACTTGAAGCGCCATGAGCAATTATAACAGGCTTATTAACTCCCAAAACAGGCGTTCCTCCGTAATTTTCGGAATTAAATCGTTCTATAAAAGAATTATTGGAACTATACTTTTTAAGAAGATGATAAAAAGCTTCCGCTTCTTTTAAAACAACGTTACCAACAAAACCATCGCAAACTATAACATCGGATTTTTTATCATCGAACAGTTGGTGGCCTTCAACATTACCAACAAAGTTAAAACTTGAAGAATCCTTCATTAACTCAAAAGCGCTTTTAGATACAAGATTCCCTTTTTCGTCCTCTTCGCCAATGTTGAGAAGCGAGATTCTGGGATTTTGAATTCCAAAAACTTCTTTTGAATAAATCGATCCAAGTAAACCATACTGGTAAAGCACATCGGGACGACAATCGGGATTTAATCCAACATCGAGTAAAAGATTTTGCTTTGTATCCGATACAGGAATAAACCCGGCGATTGCAGGACGAATTACGCCTGGAATTTGCTTAATAACCATCATGGCACCCACCATCATTGCGCCAGTGCTACCCGCACTTGCAAAGCCCTGAATCTGATCCGTTGCTAAAGCCGCAAATCCCCGAACAATACTCGAATCAGGTTTTCTTACAAAGGATTTGGAGGGGTTATCGCCCATGGCAATTACCTCGGTTGTATGTACAACCTCAATGTTATCGGGAACAGGACCTTCCTTTTCGAGAAGGGTTACAACGATGTCTTTATCGCCAAAAAGAACTATTCTTTCATCGGCATGAAGTTGCTTATGAGCCAAAATAGCACCCGATACAACAGCATCGGGTGCAAAATCTCCGCCCATGGCATCAACGCCAATTTTTATCATCGATGCGATAGTTTTAATTTTTATTAGGCATTAACAGCCTTTTCAACAGCAAGTTTACCACGGTAATATCCACATTCGGGACATACCTTATGATATTCAACGGCAGCACCGCAATTTGAGCATGTGCTTAAAGTTGGGGCAACAGCCTTGTAATGCGTTCTGCGTTTGTTCCTTCTTTGCTTTGAAATCTTTGATTTTGGATGTGCCATTTTTCAAATGTTTATTTAGTACAACTTAATTTTTCTTTAAATCTTTTAATTTTTCCCATCGCGGGTCAATACTGTCGTCGTTACTTTCGTTAACTCCAATTCTTGATATCATGTCAGGATTGCAATTTTGCTTGCTTGTTCCATTTATTCCATGATACTTTATCAAAGGTAAACTCAAGTATATGCTTTCGTACAGGTATTGTGCCAAGTCAATCTTATAATCATCTTCGGTAAGATAGATGATTTCGTCAGTATTTTCGGAATCTTCGTTTCCTATTTTACCAAACAATTTCCCTTTAAAGTGTAGCGGCAAATCGAACATTTCCAAGCATCTGTCGCATTGCACCCTTACAGTACCATCAATGCTGATTTCCATTTCCAAAATGTTATTCATTTTGTTAAGCAAAACCAGCACTTTTAAAGCACCTTGCTCAATTTCCCCTGCCTCAAATTCATTGAAAAATTCATTGTTGATATCAAAATCAAATGAATGTTTTCCGAACTTAAGTCCTTTATAATTAATCGAATATGTGCTCAAAATATTTTCCACAATATCCAAAAATCAACGTGCAAAGTTATAAAAATTACAATCAATCAAAAAAATATACAATTTATATTGAAGCAAGTACTGCTAAAGCATCACTTATATGCCATTTACACGTTCTTTGCCTTTCTTTTACGTTCGGTTTCGTCGAGAATTATTTTACGTAAACGCATTGCTTTAGGAGTTACTTCAACGTACTCGTCGTCCTGAATGTACTCAAGGGCCTCTTCAAGGCTAAAACGAATTGGCGGTGCCAAAAATATTTTATCGTCCGAACCGGATGCACGCATGTTTGTTAACTTCTTCGATTTCGTGACATTTACAACCAAGTCGCCGGGACGGGTGTGTTCCCCTACTACCTGACCGGCATAAACCTCTTCGTGCTCATCAACAAAAAATCGACCTCTATCCTGAAGTTTATTTAGTGCGTAAGCATAGGTCATGCCGCTTTCCATGGCAATAATCGACCCGTTTGTTCGGGTTTCGATTTCGCCCCTGTACGGTTCGAATGCTTTAAACCGATGGGCAATAATAGCTTCGCCAGCCGTTGCGGTAAGTAAAATGTTACGTAATCCGATTATTCCTCTCGAAGGAATTTCAAAATCAAGGTGTACCCTATCACCGTGGCGATCCATATTTAAAAGAACTCCCTTACGTCGGGTAACATTTTCGATGGCTTTTCCCGATGCTTCGTCAGGTAAATCAACCGTTAGTATTTCGATAGGCTCGCACTTTTCGCCACCAATCATTTTTATAATAACCTTAGGTTGCCCTACCTGAAGTTCGTAGCCTTCGCGCCTCATTGTTTCTATTAAAACAGAAAGGTGCAAAACGCCACGCCCAAATACCATGAACGAATCGGCCGAATCGGTTTCCTGAACTCGTAAAGCAAGGTTCTTTTCCAATTCCTTATCTAATCTTTCTTTCAAATGGCGCGAAGTAACGAATTTCCCGTCGCGACCAAAAAAGGGAGAGTTATTAATGGTAAACAACATGCTCATGGTTGGCTCGTCAACAGAAATGGTTGGAAGCGCTTCGGGGTTTTCGAAATCGGCTATGGTGTCGCCAATCTCAAAACCATCGATACCAACAAGGGCGCAAATATCACCCGACGAAACAGATTCTACCTTCTGCTTTTGCAACCCTTCGAACACGAGTAGGTCTTTTATTTTTGTTTTTACAATGGAACTGTCGCGTTTTACTAACGATACATTTTGTCCGGCAGTTAGCGTTCCCCGATGCAACTTACCTATAGCAATTCGTCCAACATAGTTGGAATAATCCAACGATGTAATCAGCAATTGGGGCGTTCCCTTAAGTTGTTTTGGCGCAGGAATATACTCAATTATAGTATCCAAAAGAGGAATTATATCGTTGGATGGTTTTTTCCAATCCTTGCTCATCCAGCCCTGCTTAGCACTTCCGTATATAGTAGGAAAATCAAGTTGATCCTCGTTTGCGTCAAGGTTGAACATCAATTCAAAAACCTGTTCCTGAACTTCTTCCGGACGACAATTTGGCTTATCAACTTTATTAATTACAACAATAGGCTTCAGTCCAATTTCGAGTGCTTTCTGAAGAACAAATCGTGTTTGTGGCATAGTTCCTTCGAAAGCGTCAACTAACAGTAAAACACCATCGGCCATATTCAAAACGCGTTCTACTTCACCGCCAAAATCGCTGTGCCCAGGAGTGTCGATAATGTTAATTTTATACCCTTTATAATTAACCGATACATTTTTTGCAAGAATTGTAATTCCTCGTTCCCGTTCCAAATCGTTACTATCCAGTATAAGTTCCCCTGGCTTTTCGTAATCTTTAAATAACTTCCCTTGGATGATCATTTTATCGACCAGCGTTGTCTTTCCGTGATCGACGTGTGCAATAATTGCTACATTCCTAATACCCTGCATACCCTTAAAAATTAAGCCTGCAAAATTACAGCTTTATATTGAATTATATGTGTGTTTAACAGCATTTAATAAGACATTATTTTACTAAAAACTGAAAAGAGCTTTAATTACTATATTTGATGCCGAATTTTAATATAAACTTGTCGGTTTAAATTTGCATATTGCAGTATTTGACTAACTATTAAAATGTTATTGCATGGGTGCACTGCCAGTTGAAAAACATAAGCGAATAAAGATTTTTTATTACTTAAAATCGGTTTGGATGCTAATCTTGCCAAAGGCGTTATACCGAAGGCACTTGAATAAATTACTATCGCAACCTATTGCTAAATCAAATGAAGTTCAAACACGGGTAAATTACTATAACAAACTTGCGGATAAATTCGACGTAAACGAAAAATTTGTAGCCATTCGTAATTTTAAAAGGAAAGGTTATAAAAGCGCATACTTTTTCGATACATTGGAATATGTAAGGTATTTTAATGCAAGTTACAAGTTTGTCCCGCTTTTTGGAGATATTACTTACGTTCCCGAAGTACCAAGCCTACTAAAAAGCAGACCTTTGGTGGAAGAAAACGAAAATTCGGTATTATTCAACCTTAACAAGTTCCGTCATTTTCACTTTATAAACGACAAACTTAGATATGCGGATAAAATTGATAAAGTTGTTTGGCGAGGACATGTATCGAAACTTAAAACCAGCAGAATAAACTTTTTAGAACAATATAGTGAGAACCCTCGGTGCGATGTAGGCTACACGAATAACTGGAAAGAAGGTAATCCCCGTTGGAAAAAAGGATGGATGTCCATTGCCGACCAGCTGAATTATAAATTTATACTTTGCCTCGAAGGCGTTGACGTGGCTACCAACTTAAAATGGGCAATGTCGTCGAACTCGGTAGCGGTATCCACAAAGCCCAACTACGAAACATGGTTTATGGAAGGAAAACTTAAACCCGACTACCATTATATTGAAATTGCCGATGATTTTTCCAACCTGGAAGAAAAACTCGATTACTACTTAAAACATCCTAAACAGGTAGAGAAAATCATCAGCAATGCCCATGAGTATATTGGACAATTTACGGATAAAAAACGCGAAAAGATAATCTCGCTACTTGTTTTGGATAAATACTTTTCGCTTTCGAACAGTAATAGTGATTAAAAAATGGATAACCTAAGGCTACCCATTTAACTATTTTCGTAATACAAACTATTCGTCAATTCCAGCCCAGTCGGACCATCCTTTTACAGATACAACATTGGAATATTGGTCGAAAAGAATTGTTACCGATACGGTTCGTTCGTCACTGCCCCAATGGGTTATGGGTAAATCGGTAAGCCCGTCGTAATTTTCTTGATCATAAAGCATAACTTGGGACCCATTGCCATTATCTACTCCTATCCTATATTCTGCCCATTCTCCGGAAGGGAGGTTTAGTGTGAAGTAGATCGAGTCGCCGGGTGCAAGAGTTTCCCCATTCTTTAAATAGTTATCGCTCCAATCTTGTACAGGGTCCTCATTACTGTCAACCTTTCCTCTATTCCGAATTTCGAGAGAAGTAATTGTATAAGTTGATTCTTTATCGTTGCAAAACTTTACATAAAGAGAATCGGTGGAATCGTCGTCTGTATTAAACAAGCTATCACAGGCAATTGTTCCTGTTAAAAATAGAGCGATCATTAAAAGTAAGGAAATGGTTCTTTGCTTTTTCATGAGTTTTAATGTTTAGTGTGATTTGGTTAGTATCTTCCTATATGTTTACAAGTTACTAAAACAACTTACTTCACTCTAAACAAACTTTCTCTATTTTACAATCAACCAAATTTTGTTGATTAAATATGCTTTTCAACGTATTAAGGTGCTAGAGAAATTTTTAAAAAGGAAATAGTTGATAAAGGTTATCTCCCATATCTAACCCGTTTATTAAACGTCAATTTATTAGGATAAGCAGATGTTTTCCGATGCTAACAATTTGTTTGGAAATTATTAATTAATATTTACATTTGGTGCAGTAAATGCATTTTTTAAGTGGTACTACGTTTTAATAGCCGTTCAAAAAAGGTATTGATTTTATTGGCAGTTTTGTTAACTGTCTTGTTTTCAATCACCCTGAGTATAACCTATAATTTTGCCCAAAGGCAAAAAAGGGAGTTTGCCATTAATGCCATTGGCAACTATAGGCTATATACCACTGACTATTTAATAGACCTAGATTCTAGAGTACTCGAATGTGCTATGAACAGTAATTTTTCTTCTTCAGTTTTTAAAGAAGATGAAAATGAAAATTTTGTAATACTCAAGGTTTTACACAATAACACAGAAATACAAAACAGTAACGGTCAGCAGTTTAAACTCATTGTAGCAAGGCTGGTTAAGCAGCAAACACCCACAATTTCATCTACCATATACTCGTCAGAGCAGGGTTTGTATGGTTACCGTAAAGTAAAGGTATCCGACATTGAGGTTGAATACTTATACGACCTCAACAAGTTAATTAATTACCAGCACGATGTTTACGGCATCAACTCAGCAATAGAACTATCGAAGTTGGAAAATAGCGATAAATCCGTAAACCTTGATGATGAAATGGCAGTTGAACCTATTGTTACGTATAGTAAGAAAGGACAGACTCTTGCCGTAAATTTGGCTCAATTTTACGAAATCGACGGAACTTACTTAGGTCGTTTGGTCGTTTTTGCCAACTTTAAATCGATAGGAAACCTTATTTTTTGGTTATACCTTTTGCAAGGCTTTGCATTCGTTGTTCTGCTATCGATTTTACTGGTAATGATTTTCCACCAGCATAAGTTTTTTAGACTGTATGCAAGGTTAACCCAAAACACTAAAAGTTGTGAGTTACCTTCCATTTCGAATGTTATAGATGCTTCGGAAAATGGCATTCGAATAGTAAACGAACAATTCGAAGTTTTGGTTCTTAACGACAAAATGGGAAACATAAGCGGCCATAAATCAACCGAAATGGCTGCATCAAAATGTTTCGATATTTTCGGCAGCGTTAACTGTCATACATCAAACTGCCCAATTGCCAGAATTTTTGATGGCGAAAAAAAGGTTGTTCAGGAAGAGTACCGATACAAGTTTAACGGCGAAAAAATAAAGGTACAGGTAACCACATCGCCTTGGTATAATAAAAATGGAAATTTATCCGGAATTATTCAGGAATTTCAAGATTTGTCCGAGGTAAGTACGCTGGAACAATCCCTAAAGCAATCGGAACTTCAGTTTCAAATGTTTACCGATGCCCTTCCCTTTGGCGTTTTTATCGAAGATGGCATAACCCATCAGGTAGTTTACCAAAATTCTTACCTTAACAGCATAACCCAAAATCAAGCTATTTATAATTTTGCCTCGAACTGTCAACCCCGAAATATAAACACTTACGAACTTGAGAAAAGCGAAAGTTTAGATTTAATTGACTCTAAAGGAAACTGGCGCTTTTTCGAAATGCAGCGGTTTAAGTTTATTGGAGTAAATAATCAACTTCGTATTGGTGGAGTTTTATTTGATGTAACCAAACGAAAAGAAATTGAACACTACCGTGATGTTCTTGCAATGGCAATTGAAAATTCGCCGGTTAGCGTGCTAATTCTTTCCGCCCAAACCGAGGTAGAATTTATCAACCCTTCGTTTACCGAAATTACGGGCATTACGTTGGCCAATGCCTATAGCAAAGAACTTTTATCGTTGAATTTAGAGTACAACTCGAGTAATAAGATTTCGGAGGCAATGCGTCAGGTGTCCGAGGGGAAAACTTGGCAGGGAGAAATTCAACTTAAAAGCAGCAGTAAGTTAAGAATTTGGGTTAGCGCCTCGTTTATTCCGCTACATAATGACATCGGTGCTTTGCAGCACATTGTAGTGGTGATGGAGAACATTACCGAACGTAAGGAGTACGAAAAGGAACTTATTCTATCGAAAAATCAGGCTGAAGAGTCCGACAGGCTAAAATCGGTTTTTCTTGCAAACCTTTCCCATGAAATTAGAACACCGCTTAATGCGATAATAGGATTTTCATCGTTGCTTTTCGATTCCGACATCGGCATTGATGAGCGGAAAAACATATCCGATATTATTTACCGAAATTCCAACGAACTACTCCGATTAATTGAAAATTTAATAGATATTTCGGAAATAGAAACTGGCAATTTATCTATAAAAAAATCGGAATTCTCGCTTAACGCCCTGCTTAACGACTTGTACCGCCAAGTAATAGACGAGGATAAAAAAGCCACAAACGTAAGGTTTAGTTTACGAAAAGAAGTCAACCTTGACGATTTATATATTTATACCGATAAGTCGCGTTTACGCCAGGTGCTATTTCATTTGCTTACGAACGCCTGCAAATTTACCGAAAGAGGTTTCATTGAATTTGGCTATACCCTAAAAGACGAAAGCACGTTGCTATTTTATGTAATTGATAGCGGAATAGGCATTGCGCCCGATAAACAGTCGGTAGTATTTAATCCTTTCCGTCAGGTTGATGAGTCGAATACGCGTCAGTATTACGGTATGGGATTAGGTTTATCAATTTCGAAGCATATAGTAGAAAAACTTGGTGGAAAAATTTGGCTGACCAGCCAAGAGAACTCGGGAACAAATGTTTACTTTTCGTTGCCGTATGTACCGGTAAATTTGAAGTTCGATGGGAATCCCCTCCAGTCGCTGTATAGTAAATTCGATTGGAACTCGAAAACCATCCTTATTACCGACGATATGGATGCAAACTACGTTTACCTTAAAGCGGCATTAAAAAGAACCAATGCTCAACTGTTATGGGCTAAAAACGGCAAAGAGGCAATAGAGCTGGTAAAAAGTTATCCTTCCATTAATCTGGTACTTATGGATTTGATTATGCCTGAAATGGACGGATTTGAGGCAACTCAGCAAATAAAGCAACTAAATAATCATATTCCTATTATTGGGCAAACAGCTTATCCCAGCAAACATAATACCGAAAAGGCCATAATGAGCGGCTTTGACTCTGTTCTGGAAAAACCCATTAAACTAAATCAAATGCTAAACGAGTTAGACCGTTTTTTGGATAACTAACTTGAAAAACATCAAGTCCGATTTTGCTTCGTACTCCTTTTTCTCGAAAGTCGGTTAAGTTTAACTGTAACTTTAACTGGGTAATGGTCCGAAAAGCTTTTTTGAGGGCTACTATAATCGAAAACGCTAAATTGGCGAGAGTGTAAAATATAGTCAATTCTATATGCCGGCCAAATTCCTCTAAAAGTAGCGAGAATACCAACTCCCGCCTCTGTAAACGAGTCCTTAAGTTTCTTAGTTAATACATGATAAGTGTAAGAAACGGGAGAATCGTTAAAGTCGCCACAAAGTAAAACAGGATACGGACACAAGTCGATGTGCGTCTTTACCAGATCAACCTGAATAGCTCTTTTAATAAAAGCGTTCCCCAATCGTCCCATTAAATCGGAAACTTCCCGTACCTTATTGCTTTTAGCCCTAAAGTTTTGGTTAAGTAAAAAATCGAAGTTGCGCTTTTTTAGTCGCGTAGATTGAAGGTGAAGGTTATAAACCCTAATGGTATCGTTATTAATTTTAATATCGGCATAAGTACAAGCGTTAAAGGTATTTTGAAACATTACATCGCCGCTATTTACAATGGGATAGCGCGATATGATGGCAATTCCGTAAGCCGAAGTGCTTCTTTTTAAAATATAACTTACATGTGTGTTTAATCCGATTTTTTCCTTGAATTGTGCCTCGCTTAAGTTTTTATTATCAACATAAAATTCCTGTAAGCAAACTATATCGAAGTTGTTTTGCTTAACATAGTTGATAATACTATCGAACGAGGGTTTCTTGTCCGACCACGAATACAACCGGAAAAGGTTGACGTTATAACTCAAAACTTTTATTTCCGTCGAATCGGTTATATGCTTGCTTTTTCCGAAAGGAAACTGAACATAGGAATTCAAATGTCCAATTCCGATAACTATGACAACAAGGGAAATTAGAACTTCCTTTTTCCAACGGAAAACCCAGTAAAACAAAAAAATTAAGTTAGTAAGCAGGAAAAATGGGTATAGTAATCCAATAAACGCAGGAAGCCAAAATACGGAAGGGTTTATGTAAACCGACACATAGCTCAATAATAAGCCAACTGCTAAAAATACGTTTGTTATTACCAGTATTCTATGACCAAACTGTTTGAGCCACATGGTTACTTTTTCATTTTAAAAAGAAGTTCTTTTTCCGCTTTGGTCAAACTTTCGTAACCGGAACGGGCAATCTTTTCAAGTATTTTATCAATCTCCTTTTGCTCTTGAGCCTTGCGGTAGTTATAGTCATAATCCGATTCCTCCTTTGTGTAGGTAACTCGCATTTTACTTCTTCGCGAGAAATTCGGGATTTTAATTTCCGAAAATACTTTTAAAAAGTTTGCCATATCAACATTCGATGCCAGCAATTTTATATAAGTATATCCAAAAATTGCTCCGCCTAAATGGGCAATATGTCCACCTGCATTCGACATAGGAATGCTAATAACATCAAGAACTATTGTTGCAATTGCCAGGTATTTTAACTTAACCGCACCCAGAAATAAAAGATATATTTCGTAGTTGGGACGCAGCGTACTTACCGCCACAACAATAGCCAATACCGAAGCAGAAGCTCCTAATGCCACGGAAAGTAATGCTTGTCCCGAAAATGCTGGTAATACATTAAAAGCAACTATATAAAGTATAGCACCAGAAATACCTCCCAACAGGTAAACGCCTAAAAGTTGCCTGTTGGAAAGGAACTGCAGGAACAATTTTCCAAACCAAAATAGCCAAAGCATGTTAAAAAGGATATGTATAAACCCTTCGTGAAAAAACATGTAAGTCAACAATGTCCAAGGGCGATGTAATAATGCAGCAGGACTTGCAGGAACAGCTAAATAATAAACAAGCGAATCGGAAGGAATTCCCCCCATAAAAAGGAAAAAACGTAACAGGTTGTACACTATAAATACACCTAAGTTAATGTAGATTAACTTGGTTAGCATACTCCCGAACTTAAACGAACTTTTTATTTCCTCAACAATGCTCATATTAAATGCTCTTTGTTAAAGTTAGAAAAGAATACTGCTAAAGTCAAGCTAAATTAGTAGAATACATCTTTGCGTTTTTGCCAGTATTTTATGAGGAAGAAGCCGAATATCATACCTCCTAAATGGGCAAAGTGTGCTATGTTACTACCCGGTTGGGTAAGTCCTAAGTAAAGTTCCAATCCTCCAAAAATTATAACCATCCATTTTGCTTTAATGGGAATAGGAGGAAACAACAGCATGAGAACTGTATTTGGGAAAAGCATTCCGAATGCCAGCAACACGCCGTAAATGGCTCCCGAAGCACCAACGGTAGGTATGCTTAGTTGAATGTTCAAAAGTTGCCGAACATACTCCTGTGCCTGCTGTATATAAATAGTGCTATGTGGTGCTAAATACCATTTATCCAAAAATTTGTCATAAACCTGAGGGTAATATTCCGAAAAGTGTTTCGATACGAAAGCGGCAAAAGTATCGGGCGACGGCGTATTCAGCATGGCTATTGCATCGGCTTGAATGGCAGCAAAATGTAAATATCCAACAAGTAAATGCAACCCTGCAGCGCCAAGTCCTGTTACCATATAGTAAAGCAAAAAGCGTTTACTTCCCCAAACCTGTTCCAAAATTCGTCCGAACATCCACAGCGAAAACATATTAAAGAACAAATGCCAAAAACCGCCGTGCATAAACATGTGGGTAATTAACTGGTAAGGACGAAAATGCGGCGAGTTCGGTAAGTAAAGACCTAACTTAGCATTTAAGTCGATTCCCATGGTGGATACAAACCATGTTATTGCCAGCATAACCACGTTTATAAGAATCAGGTTTTTTAATACCGGTGGCATACTGCTAAAAAATCCGCCTCTGTTATTATAATTCATCATTCTACAGAATTATTCTTTGTAATAGGAAACAATGGTTTTAAACAAAAGTTTACGAGAACCGTTTATGCAGTTCCTCCAAATCAATTAAAATTAATATTTTCTTTCCATCGGGAGTATAGTTTGGCTCTTTGCAGGCAAAAAGTTTATCGAAAAGTTCTTGCATTTCAATATTCGACAGAATTCTATTATACCCAATTGCACTTGATTTTGCCATGCTTACAGCAACTTTTTGAGTCATGTCCAAAGCCGGAATAACAACCTCTTCCGAAATAACGGCTAGTATATTTTGAATAAGTTCCAATGGTTCGGGAAGACTTAAACTTGCTGGCACTCCCGTAATGCTAACCGAGTTATGATTTAAATCCGAAATTTCCAATCCCAACTTTTGCAAGCTTTCCAAATGATCAATTAACAAGGTGTATTCGTCGGGTTTTAAATCAATAATCTGAGGGTAAAGAACGCGTTGGCTAACAACATTTCCGGAACTGGCTCCCTGAATAAATTGCTCGTACAAAATACGTTCGTGTGCTCGTTTTTGGTCTATAAGAAGCAAACCCGATTTCATGTTGGTAAGAATGTAGCGTCCTTTAAGCTGAAAAAATCGGTTTACCAAAGGTCTTTTATCGTTATCGAATCCTTTTGATTCGAATGTTTGAATGGTAGTTTGCGTTGATTCTTCGTTTGGAACGTTGCCCTCGAACAAGTTTTCCCATCCCTCAACGGATTTTGTAAAAGGATGAGAATTTACTCCCGATTTTTTAAACTTAACGCCTTCCTCTTCGAACGGGTTAAAGTTTGTATTTACATCAACTTCGGGAATGGTAGCCGGAGCACTTTTAGGAAAGTATGGAATATCGAAATCGGGAGGAGCACTAAAATCAATGGAAGGAACAACTCCAAATTTGCCTAACGACTCCTTTGCAGCGGCATGAACAATTTGCCACACAGCACGCTCATCTTCAAACTTAATTTCCGTTTTAGTAGGATGTATATTAACATCTATAGATTCAGGATCTATATCGATATACAAAAAGTACGAAGGAATTGTGTCGGGAGGAAGCAGACGGTTATAAGCGTTGACAACGGCTTTGTGTAAAAACGGATTTTTCATGTACCTCCCGTTTACAAAGAAGAACTGTTCTCCGGTGCTTTTTCGAGCACCTTCGGGTTTGCCAATGTATCCGTAAAGATTTAGTATGGTGGTTTGCGCATCGCAATCGAGCAAGTTGTTGTTAGCCGATTTTCCAAAAAGGCTCACTACTCGTTGTTTTAATCCCGACGCGTTCAACTTGTACAAATCGGATCCGTTATGTGTAAGGGTAAAACTAATATTGGGATATGCCAACGCAACGCGTTGAAATTCTATTATTACATGCTTAAGTTCAACCGACGTGCTTTTCAGAAACTTACGCCGTGCAGGAACGTTAAAAAACAGGTTTTTTATTGAGAAATTGGCTCCTTTAATACAGTTTACAGGCTCTTGCGATATTACCTCCGAAGCACCTATTTTAATAAAAGTTCCAACATCGTCGCCTTCACGACGGGTTTTGAGTTCTACTTCGGCAACGGCTGCAATAGAGGCAAGAGCTTCACCCCGAAATCCCATTGTACGAATTTTAAATAAATCGGTGGCTTCGTGTATTTTTGAAGTGGCATGACGTTCGAAACTTAGGCGAGCATCGGTGTCGGACATGCCAATACCATCGTCGATTACCTGAATTAAAGATTTTCCGCCATCCTTAACAATTAATTGAATAGAACTACCCCCTGCATCAATTGAGTTTTCGAGCAACTCCTTTACTACCGAAGCGGGTCGTTGAACAACCTCTCCTGCGGCAATCTGGTTAGCAATGGAATCGGGAAGTAGTTGTATGATGTCGGACATGAAAAACTATCTATAAAACACGTAATAAGCAATTAAAAGAAGTATAAACAGAATCATTAAAAATCGTATGGATGATTTTTTATTTTGAGAGACTTTTCTGGTTCTTGCACGTTGGAACTGTCCCCGTATTGATGAAACAAATACCTCGTTTTCATCCTTAATACCCAACTCCTTTTTTATCCTGATTTCCCGTTCTTTTATTTCCTCTTTTTGCTCGTTGTAATACCGTGGAGTATAGTTAAATCCACGAGGTTTGGGCAAACTAAATAATTTGAATCCCGCCATAGTAATTTAGTTTTTGTAATTCACAAAGTTAGCAAATTTATTGGCTACCTGACTTAGTATTCTTTAATGCTTCCTTAAAAAAGGGAAGCTTAGCGTTAACGAATGTTACAATACAAATATCAACTGTTCATCATATAAAAAAAGCGTTTCGTCCTAAACAAAAAAAAGGTCAATTCCATTTTACAAAATAGTAGTAACTTGCATTATGTTAATTTATTAGGAATTTTGAACTGAGTTTAATGCAAGAATATCGACGATACATTTTGGGGTTGGCGGTTATAATTATCACTATAACAACGGCTTGTACTAGCAATTTAAAGTCATTGCCCGATAGCATTGAGGTTAAGCCTTCGCTATCCATTCCGGTAAGCGATATGTATTTTACGCTGGATACCGGATTAATATTACAAGGCCTACCTCAAATAAATTTAAGCGAAAATGTTCCGGAATGGGCTAAGCATACTTTCGTTTACAAGCGCGATACAATACCATTTAACTTGACGGAGGCATACGATGAAGCCGATTATATCGAAAAGTTAACCATAAAGTTGAACATGTGGAACGAGTTTCCCATTGAAGGGGCTGGACTTATAACCTTTTTAGACGAAAATTATTTACCTATTGATGTTATTCCCAGCGACACCTTACGTCTTGACAAAGCAGGATACTATAGCGATGGAACAACCATTGGAACAAGGTTTAGCAATGCCAAGGTTATTTTCGACACTCAACGTATCGAAAATTTACGAAACGCTCAATATGTCGAAATATTTACGGGATTGTACGTAACGGACAAAGATATTACCGAAGAAAATGTTTCGTTTTTTAACAGTTACAAAATTAGGGTTCAAATTGCTGCCCAAATCGACTTTAAGGTTGTTAGTAATTAATTGTTAAGGAGAGAAATTTGTGAGGGGTTTGTTATTTACACTGAATGTTGCCGTTTTTGTGCTGGTTTGCAGCAGCACGTATGCACAGCAGGACAACACGCTCTTTATGATGCACAATATTCCTCAGTCGAATTTTTTAAATCCCGCGATACAGATAAACTGCTTGCGGTATGTTGGCGTGCCCATGCTATCTTCCTTTCATTTCAACGCCAACTCAACAGGATTTTCCTATGGAGATATTTCACAAGGTTCGGCCATTGATGTACGAGCACTGGTTTCGCAAATGCACGGATGGGATTACCTTTCGGGAGAAGTACATTACACCCCTGTTTCGTTTGGTTTTATGTACGACAGGTATAGATATTTCAGTTTTGCCTGGACCGAGAGAATCGAAACAAAACTATTCGTTCCTCGAAAATTAGTGTCCCTGTTTGCAAACGGAAACACACAATACGTTAGCAATGGACTAAAAACATCCAATCCGGGATTAAACGCTTTTTACTATCGGGAATTTTCTATTGGCTATTCCAAGAAAGTACAAAAAGATTTGATGCTTGGTGTTCACGCCAAAATTTTATTTGGACTGGCAGGAATAACTACCAGACGTAATCCGGTTAGCATGGATATAAATCCGCTGACCTACAATATTGATGCTAAGTGGAAGCCTGAAGTTAACACTACGTATCCGCTATCCGTTTCAACCGATGCTCAGGGAAATGTTAACAACATAAGTTTAAGCGGATTTTCACCGTTAAGTTTCTTTATGAATTTTGGCAACCAAGGACTGGCTTTCGATTTTGGATTTATTAAGGAGAAAGGGAAAATTACCTATAGTGGCAGTATTCTTGACCTTGGTTTTATTTGGTGGCATAAAAACACAACCCGGTTTGTAAACAGCGGACATTTTGTTTACAGGGGCGCCACTACTGATGACATTAATAATCCTTCCGATTACATTTCGGAACTGGGCGATTCTATAAGCAATCAGGTAAAGTTTTCATATAACAAAAAAGGTTACTTAACTTTTTTAAATCCGAAAGTTTACTTTGGAGCAACGTACCCGGTTCATCCGCAAATTAATGTTGGAGGTCTTATTCGTGCAGAATGGTATCCCGGAAGGCCTGTTGTTGGAGCAACGCTTTCGGCCACAGTTTTTGGAGTAAAAGGAGGATCGTTAGCGCTTACCTATTCGGCAATGAATGGTTCGTTTATGAATATTGGTTTTGGAGTTGGCTGGGGAGGTGAAAAATTCCAGTTTTACACAACCACCGATAATTTCATGGTCGCTTTCTTCCCCGAAAAAGCACGCAACGCTAACCTTCGCTTTGGACTTAACTTGTTTTTTGGTTGTACCGAGGAGAAGAAAAAGAAGGTCAACGTTCCTCGTACAAATGGATGTGGATGCTATTGGGATCAGGATTTAAAAGAAAAACGAAAGCAGGCAGGAGTTAACTAATCGTTATCGTATTTGCCTTTCGAAAATATATTCGATATAACTTCCGTTTTGATAGTATTTACCATTTTCAAGCAAACAGGCACAGTATTTGTGTGTAGCACAAAGTATTTGTTTTTAAATTTTAGTAACTTTGATAATTATCGTTCTAGTACATACTAAATCAAAAAGATATGAAGTATAAAATTGCCATCGTTTTATGTGCTCTGGTTCTGTCCTTTACAAGTTATGCCGGAGAGGAAGAAGATGCACTCAAGCAAAGCATTGGTGCAATTGCAAACGATTTGTTAGCAAAGCATTCGGGCAGTTCGAAAGTAAAGATTGCCATTCTTCAATTTAGAACTAACAACAATAAGTTAACGCCGTTTAATGCGTATATTCAAGATGAATTGGTATTAAATTATCAAAACAGTAAACGCTTCGAAGTAATCGACCAAAATGCCATAAATACCATTACCGAAGATTATGGCTGGAATCTCGATAACTGCACCAACTTTAAGAGTTATTCCGAACTAAGCGAAAATATTTTTCGCGGCTTAGGCTTAATTCCCGAGGCTTTTATCTACGGTCAAATAAAGGACAATGGCGAAACAATAACAATTACCGGGTATATTGTTCCTAACGGGGTAAAAAGCACCAACATCTCATCAACGCAAGTAGTAAAATCAAGCGCTTTAACCGATAAACTTTTGGGCAAACCAATACGTCAACCTAAGGAAGAACCTAAGGTTGTTGTGGTAGAGAAACCCGTTGTAGTTGAGAAGCAGGTTGTTGTAGAGAAACCGGTTTATGTAGAAAAAGAGGTAGTAGTTGAAAAGCCTGTTTATGTTGAAAATAACGACAAAAAGCCCAACACGAACAAATATGCCCAGAATATTGGCGACCTAGAATTCGAAATGACAGAGGTTAAATATAAAGGCGATAAAGTAGAGGTTACACTTAAGGTGGTTAACAACAATGCCGACGACAAAATAGACCACATGGAAAGCAGGTTTATCGACGATCAGGGAATGGAATTTAAAAGTTCTTACTATCAAAATACATTTAAAGACAGGGAACTTGTAGAAAAAGTACCCATTAAAGGAACAATTACCTTTTATGGCGACGATAACATAAACCGTTCGAAAAGCATGGCCGTAATCGAAATAAAAGTTTATGGAATTGGTAATGGAAATCTTTTAGGTACACTAAGATTTCGGGATGTACCCATAGAACGCTAGAACAGTCAAATATAAACATCAACGGTGGTAAAAACTTACCACCGTTTTTTAATATTAGTTGGTTTGATATTAAAGTTACTTTACCTGATTTTCAAAATCATTTATTACCTTGAATTACAAATTCTAATAACAAGTAAAGCCGGATTTAAAATCCGGCTCAACGATTAATTTGATGTATCAAATTTGCCGAAGGCAATGTTACCTTAAATGGAACTCACGTTGAAATAATTTTCTAACTCCTTCAAACTATTGCTGTTTGTAGGAATATCTTTAACAAGTTTCCCGTTATCCAGAATTAATATTCTGGAACAAATCTCGGTTACATGCTTTAAATCGTGACTCGAAACAACAATTGTTACGCCATTGTTATTTAATTCCTTTAATTTCGATTTTAGCCAAAGTTGAGAACTTGGGTCAAGGTTAGCAAACGGTTCATCCAGTATAAGGATTTCGGGTTTCGGTAGTATTGCAGCCAAAATCCCAACCTTATTCTTATTTCCTGCCGATAGATCGCGAATGTACGTTTTATCGTAAGCGTCTTCTTTAAAAAATGCTTCGTTCTCTTTTAAGAAGAGAGCAATATCCGATGCGTTTTTCCCGTGCAACCCGCCAATAAACTCAAAAAATTCCGTAGGCGTGAGGTATGGAATAAGGAACCGTTCGTTTAGGTACGAACCGGTATAGTTTTTCCAATCTTCGGATTTGCTTACCGCCATACCTTTCGATTTAACAAAACCGTTCGTTGCAGGTATCAGGTCAAGCATCAAACTTAGCAGAGTTGTTTTGCCTGCCCCGTTGTTTCCCACTAATCCAACCAACTCGTTTTTGTTAATGGCTAAAGTAGGAATGGTTAACGAAAACTTTTTCCCGTAAACTTTGGAAAGATTCGAAATTTCTATCATACAACCTAATATTTATTCTCTAAAACCGCAGGCCATTCTATACTTTTGTTTTACAAGTTGATGGCTTACAAAATTTATACAATACTTATGAAAAATAATTGCCAATGCTCCTATTATTCCTAAAGCGTAAATGCCATAGTCTTTCATCCCGAAGGAATCGAAAAGCCAAATGATTAACAGGGGCAATCCGAAAAGAGGGATCATCATTATAAAATGATGTGCGCCGGTTCCCTGATAGTTCATAAACTGACTTTTTCCAAGATCGATAAACGAAACGCTAAAGGTGCCGGAATAAAAAATAATTATGGACGATATACCAACATTAAACAGGAACATGGCAGTGTTAACAATGGCAATTTTGTAATTAATAAATGCGTACGGCAAGGTTATTAAATAACTTACCGTGCACATCAACGCAAACAGATAATACTTTGATGCAACAAAATTGTTAGCCGATATTTTTTGTACTAAAAAGGTGTCGAAAAAGGAACTTTCCCATGAAAAGACATATTGATAGTAAATTATTGCAAGGGCAGAGGTCACAAATAATCCCACAAATGCGAGCATGTATATCTTATCTAAATACAACTCATTATAAAAAATGAAACCGTAAAGTAAAAAGAAAATACTCAGATAAAGCCCCGATTTAGGACGCTTATTCCTTAAAATCAACTTTAATTCCGAACCGATTAAACTACCAATTACGCCTTTATTCGAAAGAGTTCTGAATTTACCAATTTTAGTGTTTACATTACTTTCAGGAGACTCTATGTAAGCGTTGTTTTTTAAAAGGGCGTAAGCAAGGTAGTAGAAAAAGAACAGCGTTGCTAAAGGTACCAACACCCAAAACCCCGATAGACTAACATTCGACAAAAAATTGGCAAATACTATCGATATTGAAACAGTTCCAGTAACATCCATAAATAGTAGCAAACCAATTAGTGCTACGAGTACAATAACTACCAATGGTTTTTTACTAAAAGACTTCTTAAGGAAAAAATTTATAAAGTTGTTTATGAATATTAGCGAAATTACTGTTATCAGCCAACATAGGCTATAACTTACCGTTTCCGTAGGAGCAATTACTTTTATAAAAAAGGGAATAATAAGTACCAACCCCAAAAGGTTGAAAAAGCTGAACACACTTCTTATAAGCGGAAAATGGAGCAACGTTCTTTTTCTTATAGGGAGTGTAAGGTAAGGTTGAATGGAAATTACCGGCAGTTGCTGCATAAAAAAACGGAATACTATATCTAATAAAAAATAGTAGAATAATATTTTACTAAATGAAAATATTACACTTTGGTTTGGGTACGCATTCAGCAATATTTTATCGGCAAAAAGGCTTAATGCTATAAAGTTGAGGATTAAGTATATTGCAACGAATCCGAGTAAAATATTTAGAAAAATACTTTTTTGCCAAAAAGGAGAACGAACTTTTTCTTTCCAGTAATGAACTATTAGTTGGCGCATAAACTCTGTAAAAATTTAAATTTTATCTACAATTTTTGGAATTCAAAAATAGGCTATTAGTTTTTATGCACAATTAAAAATGAAAATATTTTTTAGGTAACCGTTTCTGTTGTAACTTTTCTAATGTAGAAACTTTAACTTATTAACTTTTTAGTAATTTTAGCATATAAATATTTTTATGATAATATGAAAGACCCATGTAATACAAATTACTGTTAAATAAACCATTAACTGCTTCGATTGTCTATATTATAGCAAAACTTGAATGTGATAAATAATACAACAATGTGCAACTTTCAATTAAGGGTTAAGTGGTTATCTTTTCTAATGTTAGGAATTATCTCATTTACTCAGTGCAAAAAGGATGAAACAGATACGATTTCTGGCAAAATTGACTATACTACACCCGAATTAACTAACGATGGATGGGAGGTTGCCACGTTAGATACCAATAATAAAACAGTAAGAAATATGTTTGTAGCGGTAGATAACATAAAAAATAGAGTTTATACCGAAATACACAGCCTTCTTATAGTCCATCACGGGAAGTTGGTATTTGAGACTTACTATCCAGGGCATAACTCCGATGGCGAATACATTAGTTTCACTCGTGATGTTCCACACGAAGTTCAATCGGCCAGTAAGTCGTTTCGTTCTGCGCTTATTGGAATAGCCATCGATAAGGGTTTTATTTCTAATGTAGATGCAAAATTGTTTTCTTTTTTCCCCGAATACGATTATTTGGCAAATGATCAAAAAGATAAAATTACACTAGAACATGTTTTAACAATGTCTTCGGGACTTGAATGGGACGAATGGTCTTATCCTTATGGTGACGAAAGGAACTCTCTTTCATCAATGTATCAGTTACCCTATACTAATTGGGCATATTACGTATTGTCCCAGCCTGTAGCATACGAACCCGGCTCTACCTGGGTTTATAGTACAGGCGCATCAATAATGCTGAATAATATTATTATCCACTCCATTAATATCAATTTTTCAAGTTTTGTGAGCCAATATTACAGCAACTTATTGGAAAGCAGCAATTTGCCCGGAGTTGGCAATCCTTTAGGAGGATCTACAATTCCACGAGATATGGCTAAGTTGGGCTATATTTATTTGTATAATGGAAAATGGAAAAATACGCAGATAATTTCGAAGGATTGGGTCGAAAAAAGTATTGTTAAAAGATTTAACCTGTGGAATGGAGAAGGGTATGGGTATCAATGGTGGCTACGAAGTTTTACAACAAAGAAAAATACATACGATGCTTTTTATGCCTCGGGAAATGGAGGTCAGTACATTATTGTTATTAAAGACTTAGACTTAGTAATAGTCTTTACCGGAGGTAACTTCAACTCAAGCGAAGGAATGCAGCAACCATTTACCATAACAGAAGATTACGTGTTGCCGGCATTTGAGGCAATCGATTAACAGGCTCCCTACAAGTCTAAAGAGTTTTACTAACCCTGCCGAATTCGTAAGTTGTCATTTGGCAAAAATTTTTGTTTGTTATAATGCAATAGCGAATAAAAAAGTTAAAAAACAACTTCCAATCAATTCTAAGAATTGATAAATTAGGCATTTCAATTTTAGCAACTTTCAAAACATTAACAGGTTATACGTATGAAAAGAAATGGTGGCACGATTCAAGGAAAATGGCTATTTATATTTGTTGTTAGTTTTGCGTTTGGGTTCTCATCCTTACATGCACAAAACAAAAAATTTCCGCTTCCCCCGGAGTGGTCGAAAAAGGCTGTTTGGTATCAAATATTTGTGGAACGGTTCTACAACGGCGATACAACAAACGATCCTAAGCCGAAGAACATGTATGTAGCCCTTGCAGGCGATGCACCAAAAGGATGGACAATTACTCCTTGGACGCAAAATTGGTATGCATCAGACAGTTGGGCTAAAGGAAACGGAAAGTCGTTTGCCGACAACTTACAAAGTCGTCGTTACGGAGGAGACCTTCAGGGTGTGATAGATAAGTTGGACTACCTTGCCGATTTGGGAATAACGGCAATCTACCTAAATCCAATAAACGATGCACCGTCGTTGCATAAGTACGATGCCCGCCATTACCATCATGTAGATGTAAACTTTGGCCCCGACCCTGTTGGCGACAATAAAATTATGGAATCCGAAAACCCTAACGATCCTACAACATGGAAATGGACCTCCGCCGACAAACTATTTCTAAAATTGATAGATGAAGTACACAAACGGCACATGCGAATTATTATGGACTACTCGTGGAATCATACGGGAACAGAATTCTGGGCATTTAAGGATATAATTAAAAACAAGGAAAAGTCTGCATATAAGGATTGGTACACCGTTTACTCGTACGACAATCCTAATACACCTGAAAACGAGTTCAAGTATGCCGGGTGGTATGGCGAATACTTGCCGGAAATCAGGAAGGTGGACGTAACTTCGAAAAAAGACCTGTATCACCCATACGAGGGAAATATTAACGAGGGAGCCAAGCAGCACATTTTGGCCGTAACCAAACGCTGGCTTGCACCAAATGGTGACACCACTAAAGGCATTGATGGCTACCGCTTGGATGTTGCCGATTTTGTACCGATAGGGTTTTGGCGCGACTACCGTACTTTTGTAAAAAATATTAAGCCCGACGCTTACATTGTAGGTGAAATACAATGGTGGATGGATAAGGTTATGCCACCAGCCTATTTTGTAAATGGCGAGGTATTCGATGCCGCCATGTTTTACCACATTTATCGTCCGGCACGAAGTTTCTTTTCCCTTGCCAGCCAAAGTATCGATGCCCGTCAACTGGTGGATAGCATACAGTTTCAATGGAAGAATGTTGAAGTTCCTTTTCGCTACTCAATGATGAACGTATCCTCTACCCACGACACGCCAAGAATGCTTACAAGTTTCTTTAACCACGGCAAGTTTAAGTATATGGCCAAGCCATACGAGGACTCGACATACAAAACCGGCAAGCCCGACACGGAAACGTACTCGCGCCTTAAACTATACCTAATACATCAGTTTACAAACGTTGGTGCGCCAAATGTATGGAACGGCGAGGAAATGGGAATGTGGGGGGCAAACGATCCCGATTGCAGAAAGCCGTTGTGGTGGAAGGAGTATAACTTTCAGCCGGAAACACGGAACAACATACAGGCGGGTCCTGCGGTTTACGACCCTGTTGGCTTTAACCAGGAGTGGTTTGACTTTTACAGGAAGTTAATACACCTTCGTAACGACAACCCAGTTCTTGCCACCGGCAAAATAGATTTTATCACAGCCGAAGGAAAGATGTTGGCGTACAAGCGCTACAACAAGGATGCGTGTGTATATGTTTTATTTAATTTGGACGCGTCTGCCCAAACTTTCATCATTCCCAAAAACGAGTATATTAATTTACTAGATAGCACAAAAATTACAGGTGAAACGATAAAATTAGCACCTTTATCGGCTGCAATCCTTTCGCAGGTAAAAGGTAACTATTA
>ERZ795053.1512-NODE-1512-length-29500-cov-9.224079_pt1 | contig 29500 bp, 21 predicted proteins | sample MGYA00375137_ERZ795053 | MGnify/ENA primary metagenome ERZ795053 (study PRJEB30182, sample SAMN05720284) | activated sludge metagenome | isolation source: Anaerobic digester | place: Hong Kong | collected 2014-12-17 ...
CGTCGGAGAAGGTGACGACGTGGTCGACATCGAGGCGGATGCCGATGCGCTCGCCGATGGCGTGGTTGTGGTGGCTGGGCACCAGCGAGAGCACGCGCGCGCCGCCCGCCAGGCGCAGCGTGTACAGGATGTCGGCGCCGCGGAAGGCCTTGTGCACCACCTCCGCGCGCAGCGGGCTGGTGTCGTCGTGCACGAGGTCGTCGGGGCGCAGCAGCACGTCGACCGGGCTGCCGTGCACGCAGCCGGCGCAGTCGGCACAGCACACGAGCGGTTGGGCGCTGTCGAGCACGCCGAGCTCGATCTGCACGCGGTGGTCGTCGAGCACCTTGCCGCGCAGGAAGGCGCCCTGGCCGATGAAGTCGGCGACGAAGCGGTTGGCCGGGCGGTGGTAGAGGTTGTAGGGCGTGTCCCACTGCTGGATGCGGCCCTCGTGCATGATGCCGATCTCGTCGGCGACCGCGAAGGCCTCGTGCTGGTCGTGGGTCACCAGGATCGCGGTGGTGTCGGTGGCCTTGATGATCTCGCGCACCTCGTACGACAGGCGTTCGCGCAATTCGACGTCGAGGTTGGAGAAGGGCTCGTCGAGCAGCAGCAGGCTGGGCTTGGGCGCGAGCGCGCGCGCGAGCGCGACGCGCTGCTGCTGGCCGCCCGACATCTCGTGCGGGTACTTGTGGCCCTGGCCCGCGAGGCCGACCAGCGCGAGCAGCTCGTCCACCCGCGCAGCGCGCACGGCGGCGCTGTCGCGCCGGAGGCCGAAGCCGATGTTGTCCGCCACCGAGAGGTGCGGGAAGAGCGCATAGTCCTGGAACACCATGCCGATGCGCCGGCGCTCGGGCGGCAGCATGTGGCGCGGCGTGCTGACGACCTCGCCGTCGAGGCGGATCTCGCCTCCCGCCAGGCGTTCGAAGCCGGCGATGCAGCGCAGCACGGTGGTCTTGCCGCAGCCCGAGGGGCCGAGCAGGCAGCCGATGCGACCCTTCTCGAGCTGCAGGGAGAGCTGGCGGACCACGAGGTGGCTGCCGAAGGCGAGGTCGATGCGGGAAAGGTCGAGGTGGGACATCGCGGTCGTCGAGGGCCTGTGGGCGTGGGGAATTATTGCACCCCGGTGTTCCAAATGCGATCAATTATAATTCGCTGCGTCAGTGGGGGCCGATTTCCGGCGCCGGGGCGCAATCATGGGAACGGCATGGGTTCGAAGGCAGGGCAGGGCGCGATGCGCAATCGGTTTTCTTCGCTGTCGGTGGCGGCGGTCGTCGTGGCCGCACTGATCGCGGCGCCGGTGTTGTCGGTGTTCTCCAACGTGCTCGCCGGCGACACCGGCGCGACCTGGTCGCACCTGGCCGACACGGTGCTCGGCGAGTTCGTGTTCAACACCGTGGTGCTTTGCATCGGCGTGGGTCTCGGGGTGTCGTCGATCGGCGTGACCTCGGCCTGGCTGACCACCATGCTGGATTTTCCGGGACGGCGCTTCCTGGAGTGGGCGCTGGTGCTGCCGCTGGCGATGCCGGCCTACGTGATGGCCTATGTGTATACCGATTTCCTCCAGTTCGTGGGTCCGGTGCAGGGCTGGCTGCGCGAGACCTTCGAGTGGCGGCGCGGCGACTACTGGTTCCCGGACGTGCGCACGGTCGGCGGCGCGGTGGCGATGTTCATGTTCGTGCTCTATCCGTATGTGTACATGATCGCGCGCACCGCCTTCCTGGAGCGCGCGGGCGGCATGCTCGAGGCCGGGCGCACGCTCGGGCTGGGGCCGTGGGGCTCGTTCTTCCGCGTCTCGCTGCCGCTGGCGCGCCCGGCGGTGGTGGCCGGCACCGCGCTGGCGCTGATGGAGACGCTGGCCGACTTCGGCACGGTGTCCTATTTTGGCGTGCAGACCTTCACGACCGGCATCTATCGCGCCTGGTTCTCGCTCGGTGACCGCATCGCCGCGGCGCAGCTGTCGGCTGCGCTGCTCGCCTTCGTGATCCTGGTCTTGACCCTGGAGCGCATGTCGCGCGGACGCGCGCGCTTCAACAACACCTCGCGCCAGGTGGCGATGCCGGTGCGGCTGCGCCTGCCGCTGCCGCTCGGCCTGCTCGCCGCCTTCGCCTGCTTCATGCCGCTGCTGCTCGGCTTCCTGCTGCCGGCGGGGCTGCTGCTGCGCATGGCCTTCCTCGAGGGCGACGCCCAGTTCGGCGCGCGTTTCGTCGAACTGGCGCACAACAGCTTCGTGCTCGCCGCGATCACCGCGGTGGTCGCGGTGCTGCTCGCGGTGCTGCTCGCCTACGCCGCGCGCCTGGCGCGCTCGCGCCTGCCGCAGGCGCTCAACCGCATCGTCGGCCTGGGCTATGCGGTGCCCGGCTCGGTGATCGCGGTGGGCGTGCTGATCCCGCTCACCCGCCTCGACAGATGGCTGGCCGAGGGCTGGGAGGCGATGTGGGGATTCAACCCGGGCCTGCTGCTCACCGGCGGCATCGCGGCGCTGGTCTACGCCTACCTCGCGCGCTTTCTCGCCGTGGCCTTGCAGACCGTCGAGTCCAGCCTGGGCAAGATCACCCCGAACATGGACGACGCCTCGCGCAGCCTGGGCTTCGGCAAGTGGGCGACCCTGCGCCGGGTGCACATGCCGATGCTGCGCGGCAGTCTGCTCACCGCTGGCCTGCTGGTGTTCGTCGACGTCATGAAGGAGTTGCCGGCAACGCTGGTGATCCGCCCCTTCAACTTCGACACCCTGGCCACCCAGGCACACACGCTCGCCGCCGACGAGCGCCTGGCGGAGGCCTCGACCGCAGCGCTGATCATCGTGGCGGTGGGCCTGCTGCCGATGTTCTGGATTTCCCGCCAGATCCTGCGCGTGCGCCGCCGTGAGGGCTGATCCGCGTGCCTGCGGGCGCGAATTAGTGCACGCGGGGTGCGCCGCCGGGGCGGTCGCCGGGCGCCGATCATGCATAATTACGTGATGTCCGAGTTCCCCGTCCGCACCGCCGCATGCCGCACTCCGTCCCGCCTGGGCGTGGTCCGCGCTCTGCCTTGCGGCGGCGGGCACAGGCCTGCCGAGGTCCCTCGGCGAGAGGCGTGCTGAGCGTGTCGGCCTCGGTGCTGCGCCGTTTCCGTCACCCGCTGCTGGCCACGGTCCTGCTCGGCGTGTTCTTCGTATTCAGCATATTCCTGCCTCCGGTGAACGTATTCGCCGATGCGCTGGACTATCTGCCGCTGCATGCGGGGCTGGAGATCTTCGCGATCGTGGTTGCCGGGATGGTGTTCGCGCTCGGCTGGAACCTGCGCCGCAGCGCGCGCGGTGGCAGGCTGGTCTGGCTCGGCGCGGCGTGTCTTGCCGCCGGCCTGCTCGATTTCGCCCACCTGATGTCGTATCCGGGCATGCCGCCCTTCTTCACGCCCAATCAGGCGGAGAAGGCGATCGGTTTCTGGTTGATGGCCCGCCTGATCGGAGCGCTCGGCTTGCTGGCCCACGCGGTGCTGCCGGAGCGCGAGGGCGGTGGGCCTGCCGCCGCCTGGGCCGTGCTCGGCGCGATCGTCGTCACGCTGGGCTGGAGCTGGCTCGTCCTCGCCCACCCGCAGGTGTTCCCCGCGACCTTCGTCGAAGGGCGCGGGGTCACGCCGCTCAAGAGCGCGCTGGAATGCGGGCTCGCGCTGCTCTACCTCGGCGCTGCCGTGCTGCTCGCGCGCCGTGCGCTGGCCGACGGCGAATCCGTCGGCGGCTGGCTGGCCGCCGCCGCCGTGACGATGGCGCTGGCGGAGTTGCATTTCGCCCGCTACGCCGCGGTCGCCGACCTCTACAACGCGCTCGGGCATGCCTACAAGGCGGCGGCGTTCACCATGATCTACCGCGCGGTGTTCGTGTCCGGCGTGCGCGCGCCGCAGCGCGCGCTCGCGGCCGAGCGTGCGCTGCTGCGCGGGCTGATCGACTCGGTCCCAGACCTGATCGCGTTCCGCGACCGCGACGGGCGTTACCTGGGCTGCAACAAGGCCTTCGCCGAGGCCTACGGCATTCGCGAGGACGCACTGATCGGGCGCAGCGACGGCGAGGTGTTCGCAGGCCGCCTGCCGCTCGCCGAGGCCGGGCAGGAGGCCGTGAGCGGGGCCGAGAACCACGAGGAGTGGCTGGAGGCGGCCGACGGGACGCTGCGCCTGCTCGACACGCTGCGCACACCGTATTTCGATGCCGACGGCAGGCAGCTCGGCGAGATCCGTGTGAGCCGCGACTTCACCGAGCGGCGCCGGGTGCGCGAGCAGATCGCCGAGCGCGAACGCCGCCTGATGCTCGCCCTCGAAGGTGCCGAGCTCGGCCTGTGGGACTGGGACGTACCGAGCGGGCGCGCGAACTTCAGCCCGGTGTGGTGCAGGATGCTCGGCTACACCCCCGACGAGCTGGCCGGGAATGTGTCGACCTGGGAGTCCCTGGTGCATCCGGACGACTGGTACGACATCCGCGACTCGCTCGAGCCGCACCTGCGCGGGGTCCGCGACGCCTACCGCGCGGAGTACCGCCTGAAGCACAAGAGCGGGCACTGGATCTGGGTGCTCGCCGCCGGCCGCGTGCTCGATCGCGGCGAGGGCGGCGAGGCCTTGCGCATGGTCGGCATTCACCAGGACATCTCCCAGCGCAAGGCCATGGAGGAGAGCCTGCTGCAGCTCGCCACCAGCGACCCGCTCACCGGCCTGTGGAATCGCCGCCATTTCATGGAGGTGGTACGCGGCGAGCTGGGCCGCGTGCGCCGCAACCAGGCGCCGGCGGCGCTATTGCTGATGGATCTCGACTTCTTCAAGCGCATCAACGATACCCACGGCCACGCCGCGGGAGACGAGGTGCTGCGCCACTTCACCGCAACCGTCAGTGCGCAGCTGCGTGAGGCCGACGTGTTCGCGCGTCTGGGTGGGGAGGAGTTCGCGATCCTGCTGCCCTGCATCGACGCGCTCGGCGCGGTGCGGGTGGCGGACCGGCTGCGCAGGGTGGTTGCGGACTCGCCCGCGAGCATCGAGTCGGGGCCGCTGCACTACTCGGTGAGCATCGGCGCGACCATGCTGGATGCGCGCGACGAGGGCTACGAGGGCGCCTATGCCCGTGCGGACGAGGCTCTCTATGCAGCGAAGCACGCCGGACGCAACCGCGTCGTGCTGGCCCCCGTGATTGCTGGAGAAGCTGGCGAGGATGTTGCGGGCGGAAACGCCCGGATTGAGTAAGGCGGCAGGCAGGCCGCCGCGACCGACGCTGGCGCGGCAGCGTCGGTCGCGGGGAGTACGGATCAGCGGTAGCCGGCGCGGTCGAAGATACGCTGGGCTTCGGCCACCGTGTCGGCGAGCTCGCCGATCGGCAGGGTGTCGGCCTTGAACTCGCCCAGCTTCTTCAGCGCGGGGTTGTCCAGCTTCACGCTCGGCACCGCCGGCCATTCGTTGTTGCCATTGGCGAAGTATTCCTGTGCCTGGTCCGAGGCGAGATACTCGAGGAACTTGACCGCGGCCTCCTTGTTCGGCGCGTGCTTGAGCATGCCGGCGCCCGACACGTTGATGTGGGTGCCCCAGCTCGCCTGGTTCGGCCACACCGCCTTGATCTTCGCGACCACGGCCTGATCCTCGCGCTTGTCCGAGTTCATCAGGCGCGCGAGGTAATAGCTGTTGGCGATCGCCACGCCGCACTCACCCGCGGCCACGGCGCGGATCTGGTCGGTGTCGCCGCCCTTGGGGGCGCGCGCGAAGTTGGCGACGATGCCCTTGGCCCAGTTCTCGGTCGCTTCCGTGCCGTTGTGCTTGATCATCGCGGCGCCGAGCGAGAGGTTGTAGGGGTGGCTGCCCGAGCGGGTGCACACCTGGCCCTTGAGCGCGGGGTCGGCGAGTTGCTCGTAGGTCTGCACCTGCTCGGCCTTCACCATGTCCGGGTTGTAGACGATCACGCGCGCGCGGGTCGAATACGAGAACCAGTTCGGTGCACGCAGGTGGGAAGGGATGCGGGCCTCGAGCTCGGCAGACTTCACCGGCTCGAAGATGCCCATCTCGTCCGCCTTCGCGAGGCGCGACGCATCGACCGTCACGAAGATGTCGGCAGGGCTGTTGGCACCTTCGTTACGGATGCGCTCGAGCAGCTCGTCTTCCTTCGCCTCGATGCGGTTGATCTTGATCCCGGTCTGCTTGGTGAAGTTGCCGTAGAGCTCTTCGTCCGTCTGGTAGTGGCGGGCGGAGTAGACGTTCAGCTCGGCAGCGGTAGCGGCGCCGGAGAGGCCGAAGGCGGCGATCAGCGAGGCGAGGAGGACTTTCTTGCTCATGGTTTGCGAACCCTGGAGTGTTGGCGGTGCAGCGATACTAACGATAAAGGTTCGCAGTTGCAAATAGCTCGCATTCACTGCATCATGGTTGAGAAGAATTCTCAACAAGGAGTTTCCATGAATGCGTTGCTCGTCGGTGCCGACCGCCTCGGCAACATCCCGGATGTGTTGCACAACTTCGGCATCCGCATCGCCGCCCATGTCAGCGGCCGCGACACGACGCACCAGCGCCGCAGCGCCCCCTTGCCGAGCGGGATCGGCGTGGTGATCCTGTTCACCGATTTCCTCGGGCACAACGTCATGCAGCGCTTTCGCGAGGCCGCGGGCAAGCAGGGCGTGCAGGTGGTGTGCTGCCGGCGCTCGACCTGCGCGCTGCAGCAGGCGCTCGATCGCCAGATGGGGGCGCGCTGCGAGGATTGTCCACAGCGCTGTGAGAAGGCGCGCAGCCGGCGCCGCTGAGCGCGACGCGCAAGGCAGAAAGCACAGAGGCCCGGTCGCGCCGGGCCTCTGCGTTTTCGTCGGTAGGGCGGGTTTCAGCGCGCGCCCATCACCTGTGCGCTCAGGCCGAGGGGCTCTTCGTCCAGCAGTCGGCGCGCGCCGTTGAAGCGCTTGGCCCAGTAGGCCGTGGAGATGTTCTCGACGCGGACCTTGCCGCCGCTCGACGGCGCGTGCACGAACTTGCCGTCGCCGAGGTAGATCCCCACGTGCGAGAAGGTGCGGCGCATCGTGTTGAAGAACACCAGGTCGCCCGGTTTCAGGTCCTTCTTGCCGATCTTGTCGCCTACGCTGGCCATCTCGCTCGCGGTGCGGGGCAGGTCGAGGCCTACGGCGTTGCGGAAGACGTTGAGCACCAGCCCGCTGCAGTCGAAGCCGGTCGCCGGCGAGGTCCCGCCGAAGCGATAGCGGATGCCGAGATAGGACAGCGCCTCATCGACCAGCTGCTCTGCCGCCGTGGTGTACTCGTCGAACGTGGACGGCACCTTGGCGCCGTGTTCGACCGTCGCGACGACCGGTTCCGCGGCGTGGGCGGGATGGGCGAGCGCGAGTGCGGCGAGCAGGATCAGAAGGGATGGCCGGAAAAACATTCGCGGGAATATACGCATCGAGTCGTCCGGTGTAAAGGGAAATCTGCGCCGCTCGGGCGCAGGCCTTCCGCTTTCTATCGGCATACCGCTTCAGACCTTGAGCTTCTGCCGGTAGGCCTGGGCGTGCTCGGCGAGCGCGCGTGGATTGGTCACCGCGAGCGAGAGTGCGCGCGACTGCGCAGCCAGGAACAGCTGCGCGATCGCCCAGGCGTCCCCGAGGGCGTGGTGGCGCTGGAAGGTCTCGATCTCGAAGGCCGCCATCCAGTCGGCGAGCCGCCCGGGACGTTCCAGGCGCTCGGGGAACAGCGAGGGCAGCAGGAAGTAGAGGTCGATCCACAGGAACTCGGGCGTGAAGCCGAGCTGTCTCGCGAAGGCGCGCTCGAGGATGGTGCGGTTGAAGGTGGCGTTGAAGACCACCAGCGGACTGCGGCCGACGAAGGCGAGCAGGCCGGCGAGCGCATCGCCGGGCGAGGGCTCGAGCTGGGCGTGGTAGGCGTCCCGCGGGTGCAGCAGGCCGCCGTCGATGGCGATGGCGCCGACGGCGAGCAGGCGGTCGCGCTCGAGGTCGAGGCCGGTGGCCTCGGTGTTGAGCACGATGTAGCGCGACTCGAAATGCGGCTGTTCGTGCCCGGCTTCGGCGAGCGCTTGCCAGGCCTCGAGCGCACGCTCGGCTTCGGCGCTCAGCGGCGGCTGGTTGCCGCGGGCGATCTTGAGGCGGGAGAGCCAGCTCATAGTTGATAGTCGAGTTTGAGCCGCAGCTGGAGCTTGCGCGCCTGGCGGAATGCTTCCTTGAGGATGCGGCGGTCGAGTTCGTTGAGCGATTCGGGGTCGATGCGGTTGTCGTCGGCGGAGTCGTGCTCGGTCTCGAGGTGCTGCGAGCGCAGGCGCAGCAGCTGGATGAAGTTGAAGCCGTCGATGATGGCCGAGACCTCTTCCGGGCTCATGCCGATCTTGTTGCTGCCCTGGCGCAGGCGCTGCACCGTGCTGCTCGACTCCACGCCGGTGCGCAGCGCCAGGATGCGCGCCACGTCGACGAAGAGGCGGGCGCCCGACTTCTTCAGGTCGATGGTGCCGTCTTCCTCGACCACGAAGTCGCGGATGCGGCCGAGCGGCGGCATGACCTTGAGCGCGTTGGCGGCCATCATGCGCAGGAAGGCGCTGTTGCCCTTGGCGCCCTTGTTGAGCGCGCTGCGCAGCTGGTCGCCGAAGCGTTCGTTGCCGTAGAGCACGCGGAAATCGAAGAAGATCGAGGCGTTGAGCAGGGCCTGCGGGTCGGGTTCGCGGATCCAGTCGCCGAAGCGCGACTTCCACTCGTCGAGGGTCAGGCAGAGCTCGGGGTTGCTCGCCATGATGTTGCCCTTGCACAGCGGGAAGCCGCAGGCGGCGAGGTCTTCGTTGACCGTGCGTGCGAACTCGACCAGGCGGGTGCGCGTCTCCTTGACCTGCTTCGCGTCCGCGCAGCGGAAGATGATCCCGTTGTCCTGGTCGGTGGACAGCGTCTGCTCGTGGCGGCCCTCGGAGCCGAAGGCGAACCACGCGAAGTCGATGCCCACCAGATCGTGGTGCTCGCGCGCCAGCGTGATGATGCGGCGGGTGAGGGCGTCGTTGAGCGCCGAGATGAACTGGGTGAGCTGCTCGGCGCCGATGCCCTGGGCGATGAGGTTGAGGGCGAGTTGGCGGATGTCCTTGCTCGCGCGCTGCAGGGCCGCGATGTCGGCGGCGTTGTCGATGCCGGCGCGGATCTGGCGCAGGCTGATGCGCTGCAGCGAGAAGAGGTCGCGCTCGGAGACCACGCCGAGCAGCACACTCTCGGAGTCGACCACCAGCAGGTGGCGCACGCCGTGGGTGGCCATCTCGAGTACGGCGTCGTAGGCCGAGGCGCTCGCCGGCAGCTGGTGCGGGTTGGCGGTCATCAGCTCGCCGATCGGGCGCGCGAGGTCGAAGCCGGCGAGGATGACGCGCGGCAGCAGGTCGCTCTGGGTCAGGATGCCGACCGGATGGCGCTCCGCGTCGACCACCACCATGCAGCCGAGGTGCAGCTCGGACATGCGCTCGAGCGCGCTGCGGGTGGGGGTGTCGGGGGTGACGAAGACCGGGTCCTGCTTGATCAGCTTGCCGAGCGCCGTGGTCATCGTCTGCTGCTCGGCGGCGCGCTGGGCGAAGCTGCTCTGCAGCTGCTGGCGCGACTGGCTGAGCAGGCTGGCGATGTATTGCGTGCAGAAAAGGTGGAACACCGGGCTGATCTGCATCAGGTGCAGGAAGTCGTCGGCGCTGATCTGGAAGCAGAAGCTGTCCTCGACCGCCACGTAGGCGTTGGTCGAGGGGCGACGAGCGGAGATCGCGCCGATCGGGAAGCATTCGCCCGGCCCCAGGGTGAGGCTGGTGTATTCGGTGACGGTGGCCTGCCCGGCCTGGCGGGCCTGGATCTTGCCGCGCTGGACGATGTGGAAGTGCGTCGGCACACCCGACTCGGGCGTCAGGATCTCGCTGCCGCGGGCGTGGAAGGCGAGCACCGCGCGCTCGGCGAGAAAGCCGAGCGCCTCGGCCTCCATGCGGTTGAAGGGCGAGAAGTTGCGCAGGAAGTCCGTGCTGGCTCCCACCAGCAGGGTGGCGGCGTCGTTGCTCATGGGCAGACCGTGATCGAAGCGATCTGAACATTATAGGCGAGCGCGCCGCATTCGCGCCTGTCGGCGCTCCTGCGCGGGGTGCGTCAGAGCACCTCGGCGGCGTGGTCGGCGAGGCGGGAGCGTTCGCCGCGCTGCAGGGTGATGTGGCCCGAGTGCGGCCAGCCCTTGAAGCGGTCGACCACGAAGGTGAGGCCCGACGAGCCCTCGGTGAGGTAGGGCGTGTCGATCTGCGCGATGTTGCCCATGCACACCACCTTGGTGCCGGGACCGGCGCGGGTGATCAGGGTCTTCATCTGCTTGGGCGTGAGGTTCTGCGCCTCGTCGATGATGAGGAACTTGTTGAGGAAGGTGCGCCCGCGCATGAAGTTCAGGCTCTTGATCTTGATGCGGCTGCGGATGAGGTCGCGGGTGGCCGCGCGGCCCCAGTCGCCGCCCTCGCCGGCGGTGCCGTTGAGCACGTCGAGGTTGTCCTCGAGCGCGCCCATCCACGGCGCCATCTTCTCTTCCTCGGTGCCCGGCAGGAAGCCGATGTCCTCGCCCACCGGCACGGTGACGCGGGTCATGATGATCTCGGTGTAGCGCTTGGACTCGAGCACCTGGGTGAGCCCGGCGGCGAGCGTCAGCAGGGTCTTGCCGGTGCCGGCCTGGCCGAGCAGGGTGACGAAGTCGATCTCGGGGTTCATCAGCAGGTTGAGCGCGAAGTTCTGCTCGCGGTTGCGCGCGGTGATGCCCCAGACGTTGTTCTTGTTGTGGCTGTAGTCGGTGAGGGTCTCGATGAGGGCGCCACGGCCTTCCTGTTCCTTCACCCAGGCCTGCAGCGGGCTGTCGCCGTCCTGATAGACGAACTCGTTGACCAGCATCTCGGCGGCGAGCGGACCGCTGACGCGGTAGTAGCTGCGGCCCTCCTCCTTCCACGACTGCATGCCGCGGGCGTGGGTCTCCCAGAAGTCGGCGGGCAGCTCGCGGGTGCCGGTGTACAGCAGGTCGCTGTCCTCGAGCACCTTGTCGTTGAAGTAGTCCTGTGCGGCGAGGCCCAGCGCGCGCGCCTTGATGCGCATGTTGATGTCTTTCGACACCAGGATGACGTCGCGCCCCGGGTGCTTCTCCACCAGGAACATCACCACGGCGAGGATCTGGTTGTCGCCGCGCGCGGTAGGCAGCGCGGGCGGCAGGCGGATGTCGATCGCCTCGGTCTGCAGGTGCAGGCGCCCGGTGGCGAGGCCGCGCGAGGGGCTCTCGAGCGCGATGCCTGCGGCGATGCCGTTCTCGGAGGCGGACACGATCTCGTCGAGCATGCGGCTGGCCTGGCGGGCGTTGCGCGCCACCTCGCTGGTGCCCTTCTTGTTGTTGTCGAGTTCCTCCAGCGTCATGATCGGCACGTAGAGGTCGTGCTCCTCGAAGCGATACAGGCTGGTGGGGTCGTGCATCAGCACGTTGGTGTCGAGCACGAAGAGCTTGCTCGCGGCCGCGGCCTTGCGGCTGCGACGGACGCGCCTGGCAGCGGGTGCGCCCGCATCCGCGGGGCTGGACGCGGGGGCGGCGGATTGGCGGGTGACGGGCATGGCGTGCGGATCCGGGAGGGCGGCAGGACGGCCGCGGGAAGAGGCGGCGCCCGCGGGCGCCATGGGTGCCGGACGAACTGCGCCGCGTGCGCGCGTCCGCCCGGCGGCGGGGTCAGAGCGCGCGTGCGGCGGCGAGCACTTCCTCGGCGTGGCCGGGCACCTTCACGCCGCGCCATTCGCGCGCGATCGTGCCCTCGGCGTCGATCAGGAAGGTGCTGCGCTCGATGCCGCGCACCTGCTTGCCGTACATGTTCTTCAGCTTCATGACGCCGAAGGCCTCGCAGGCCGTTTCTTCGGGATCGGAGGCGAGCTCGAAGGGCAGCTCGAGCTTGGCTTTGAAGTTCTCGTGGCTCTTGAGGCTGTCGCGGCTGATGCCGAGGATGGTGCAGCCGGCGGCGGCGAACTCGCCTTGCAGCGCGCCGAAGTCGCGTGTCTCGTTGGTGCAGCCGGGCGTGTTGTCCTTGGGGTAGAAGTAGATCACGAGCTTGCGGCCGCGCAGCGCGGAGAGGGTGACGGTCTGGCCGCCGGTGGCGTGCAGGGTGAAGTCGGGGGCGAGGGGGGCGCTCAATCGAATCTCCTGTTCGTCGGGGCGGCGGCGCTTCGCGCTCGGGGCGAGCGCACCGGCGCACGTGTGTCGTGCGCCTCAGGGTAGCCGAAAGCGCCGGCCCGGGTGAAGAGCGTATTGCGGCGGCGTTACCGCCGCGTTGCGGTGCTCAGCGATCGTGCAGCAGCCCGAGCACCACCGCGCGGCCTTCGGCCACGAGGATGTTGTAGGTGCGGCAGGCGGCGGCGAAGTCCATGAACTCGAAGCCGACGCGCGCCTCCACCAGCCCGCGCAGCAGTGGTGGCTGGGGGAAGCGCTGGCGGCGGCCGGTGCCGACGATGAGGATCTCGGCGCCGAGCTCGGCCGCGCGAGCGAGATCCGCCGCCGTCAGGCCGGCGAGGTCGCCGCCGGCCTGCGGGGCCCAGCCGGCCACGACCTGGCTGGCGCTGACGAGCACGTTGCCCTCGTGGCGGGTCTTGCTGATCATCACGTGGTCGTCGCCGTAGCCGGTGATCACGTTGGTGTTGGCGTGGTTGTCCTGATAGAGCTTCATCCGATCCGTTCCTGGTCGCGGCATGCGGCGCACGCCGGCGGGCTGCCCGCGATGGCCGGGCAAATTGCCGCAGTGCGGGAGCGCGGCTAAGATAACAACCTTTTGGCGTGCGGGAAAACTCCCGGCGCTTCTCCATCTCTCAGGAAGGACTGGCATGAAAGCGGTGAAGACCCTCGAGCTCGCGACGGCATCCCCCGAACCGGTGATCAAGGCCGAGGCGGGCGCAGCCGCGGCGCCGCGCCCGATCCGCAAGTCCGCCAAGCTCGCCGAAGTCTGCTACGACATCCGCGGCCCGGTGCTGGTGCGCGCCAAGCAGATGGAGGACGAAGGCCACAAGATCATCAAGCTCAACATCGGCAACCTCGCCGCGTTCGGCTTCGACTCGCCCGAAGAGATCCAGATGGACATGATCCGCAACCTGCCCAACGCGGCGGGCTATTCGGATTCCAAGGGCATCTTCTCCGCGCGCAAGGCGGTGATGCACTACACCCAGCAGAAGGGCATCAAGGGCGTTGGCATCGAGGACATCTACATCGGCAACGGGGTGTCCGAGCTGATCGTGATGGCAATGAACGCGCTGCTCGACGCCGGCGACGAGGTGCTGGTGCCGGCGCCCGACTACCCGCTGTGGACCGCGGCGGTGAGCCTGTCGGGCGGCAAGCCGGTGCATTACCTGTGCGACGAGTCCAAGGGCTGGCTGCCGGACATCGACGACATGCGCGCGAAGATCAACGCGAACACGCGTGCGATCGTGGTGATCAACCCGAACAACCCGACGGGCGCGGTGTATCCGGACGAGACGCTGAAGCAGATCATCGCGCTCGCCCGCGAGCACGACCTGATCCTCTACGCCGACGAGGTCTACGACAAGGTCCTCTACGAGGGCGTCAAGCACACCTCGATGGCGGCGCTGTCCGAAGACGTGCTCACGATCATCTTCAACGGCTTGTCGAAGAACTACCGTTCCTGCGGCTACCGCGCGGGCTGGATGGTGGTGTGCGGCGACAAGCGCCGCGCCAACGACTACATCGAGGGGCTGAACATGCTGGCCTCGATGCGCCTGTGCGCCAACGTGCCCGGCCAGTACGCGATCCAGACCGCGCTCGGCGGCTACCAGAGCATCGACGACCTGGTCGCAGAGGGCGGGCGCATGCGCCGCCAGCGCGACCTCGCCTGGGAGCTCATCAATCAGATCCCGGGCGTGAGCTGCGTGAAGCCGCAGGCCACGCTGTACATGTTCCCGCGCCTGGACCCCAAGGTCTATCCGATCGAGGACGACCAGGCCTTCATCGCCGAACTGCTCGAGGAGGAGCGCGTGCTGCTGGTGCAGGGCTCCGGCTTCAACTGGCCGCATCCCGACCACTTCCGCCTGGTCTTCCTGCCCCACGAGGACGACCTGCGCGACGCCATCGGCCGCATCGCGCGCTTCCTCGAAACCTACCGCAAGCGCCACGGCACCTGAGCCCTCACCGGAAGGCGGCCGCGCCGCCTGCCCCTCACCTCTGACACCTCACACCTCACGGACAAAATGAAACCTATCAACGTTGGCCTCCTTGGCATCGGTACCGTCGGTGGCGGCACCTACACCGTCCTCAAGCGCAACGCCGAGGAGATCACCCGGCGCGCGGGCCGTCCGATCCGCATCGTCACCGTGGCCGATAAGAATCTCGCGCTCGCGCGCCAGGTCACCGGTGGCGAGGTCAAGCTCACCGACGATGCCTTCTCGGTGGTGACCGATCCGGGTATCGACATCGTCGTCGAGCTGATCGGCGGCTATGGCGTGGCCAAGGAGCTGGTGCTGAAGGCGATCGAGAACGGCAAGCACGTCGTCACCGCCAACAAGGCACTGCTCGCGGTGCATGGCAACGAGATCTTCGCCGCGGCGCAGAAGAAGGGCGTGATGGTGGCCTTCGAGGCCGCGGTGGCCGGCGGCATCCCGATCATCAAGGCGCTGCGCGAGGGCCTCACCGCCAACCGCATCGAGTGGCTGGCCGGCATCATCAACGGCACCACCAACTTCATCCTGTCCGAGATGCGCGACAAGGGCCTGCCCTTCGCCGAGGTGTTGAAGGAAGCGCAGGCGCTCGGCTATGCCGAGGCCGACCCGACCTTCGACGTCGAGGGTGTCGACGCCGCGCACAAGGCGACGATCATGAGCGCGATCGCCTTCGGCATCCCGATGCAGTTCGACAAGGCCTACATCGAGGGCATCAGCAAGCTCGACTCGGTGGACATCGGCTATGCCGAACAGCTCGGCTACCGCATCAAGCTGCTCGGCATCGCCCGCCGCCGCGAGAATGGCGTCGAACTGCGCGTGCACCCCACGCTGATCCCGGAGAAGCGCCTCATCGCCAACGTCGAGGGCGCGATGAACGCCGTCCTGGTGCAGGGCGACGCCGTCGGCGCGACGCTTTACTACGGCAAGGGCGCGGGCGCCGAACCCACCGCCTCGGCGGTGATCGCCGATCTGGTCGACGTCACCCGCCTGCACACCTCCGATCCCGAGCACCGCGTGCCCCACCTGGCCTTCCAGCCCGATCAGGTGCACGACGTGCCGGTGCTGCCGATCGAGGAGGTCGTCACCTCCTACTACCTGCGCATGCGCGTCGAGGACAAGCCGGGCGTGCTCGCCGACATCACCCGCATCCTCGCCGACAGCAGCATCTCGATCGAGGCGCTGATCCAGAAGGAGGCGGCCGAGGGCGAGGCGCACACCGACATCATCATGCTGACCCACCAGACCGCGGAGAAGAACGCCAACGCCGCAATCGCGCGCATCGAGGCGCTGCCGGTGGTGCAGGGCAAGGTGGTGAAGCTGCGCATGGAAACGCTCTGAGCGCGGGCTCGAGTCGTGATTGAAGGCGAGGCCGCGCCCCCGGGTGCGGCCTCGTGCGTTTACGCCCAGCGCGGGTGCGTACCGGGGCGCGGTGGTGGCAAGGGGGATTGCGGTCATGCAGAACAAGGTGGATGAGGTCTTCGTCGGCAAGGTGCGCCTGCTGTCGATCGAAGGCGAGCGCAGCGGTATCGTCAAGTCGCCCGCAGCGGGACCGGTGATGCTGACGCCGACCGGGCTGGAGGGCGACGAGCAGGCCGACCTGCGCCACCACGGCGGGGTGGACAAGGCCCTGCACCACTACCCGGTCGAGCACTACGCGGTGCTCGCCGCCGAGTGGCCGCAATGTGCGGCCGCGGTGGGTGCGGGCTTCCTCGGCGAGAACATCAGCACGCACGGGCTGGACGAGCACGCGCTGTGCATCGGCGACGTGCTGCGCATCGGCGAGGCGCGCGTGCAGGTGAGCCAGACGCGCTCGCCGTGCTGGAAGATCGACCTGCGCCTGAAGGTCGACGGCGCCTCGCGCTTCGTCGAGGCGGCGGGGATCACCGGCTGGTACTACCGGGTGCTGGAGCCGGGCCTGATCGCCGCCGGCGACACGATCGAGCTGCTCGAGCGCCCCAACCCCTGGCTCACGCTCGCCGACTACTGGGACGCGGTGACCGCGCACCGGCCCGACGCCGTGCTGCTCGATCGCATCGCCGGCGCGCCCGGGCTTGCCGCCGACAAGGCGACGCGCTGGCGCGAGCGCGCGGCGTGGCTGCGCGCGCACGCGAGCTGAGAACAGGATGACGCAGGAGAGCGCTCGCGGGGAGGCCGCGGGCGCGCGCGACAGCGCGGGCGTTTGCGCCTAGACTGAAGCACGTGCGGCGTGCACGCCGCGCGTGCCGCGATCCCGACCCTCGCCAGCAGGCAGTCTTCGCATGGTCTTCAAGCTCATCGTCTTCGCCGCCATCCTGATCGCGATCGCCGTGCTCGGCGTCCGTGGCTACACGGCGGCCGTGCGCCGCTTCGAGGCTGCGAACAGGTTGCGCGGCGATGGCCCGCGCGCGGAACCGGGCGCAGACTGAGCAGCCTGCCGGCGCCGGCCGGCACCACCAAGGAGAACAAGATGTCCGATCGCGTCTACAAGCTCGTCGAAGTCGTCGGCACCTCGCACGAGGGCACCGACGCCGCCATCCGCAATGCGATCGAGACCGCGTCCCGCACGATCCGCCATATCGACTGGTTCGAGGTGGTGGAGACGCGTGGCCATGTGGTCGACGGCAAGGTGGCGCACTTCCAGGTCACCCTGAAGATCGGCTTCCGCCTCGAGAGCGAGTAGCGGGGGGCGCCGCCGCGCCGCCTTGCCCTGCGGCGGCGCGGTTCGTTCGAGTTGCTCAGACCGCGCTTGCCCCGGTGATCTCGTGCAGGCGGGACAGCGTCGCACCATCCAGCCGCAGCGCCTGGGCGAGCTGGCGCAGGTAGGCGGCCTCGGCCGGGGTGTCGAGCTGGATCGCGAGTAGCGAGGCGGCATAGACCTCGGCCGCCACCATCTCGTTGGGCACCTCGGCGACGAGCGCGGCGAGGTCGAGCGGGCGACGCAGCTCGGCGATCATGAACTGCTTCTCCTCCTCGCTCAGGCCGTCGGCGCCCACGCGGCCGACGATGCGCTGGATCTCGTCCTCGCCGACCTCGCCGTCGGCCTTGGCCGCCGAGATCATCGCGCGCACGACGAGCTCCTCGGTGGCGGGGGCGGTCATGGCTTCCAGCTCGGGTGTGGCGAAGCCCGCCGTGTCGGGCGCCATCGCGGCCTGCGCGCGGCGATTGTCGGTCCAGTTCTTCAGCGCCGCCATCGCGATCGTGGCGAGGATGGCCATGCCGGCATTGCCGCCGCTGCGTGCACCCGTGCTGCCCGCGGCGCCGCCGCCGAGCAGCCCCCCGAGCAGATCGCCCAGCCCGCCACCGCCGCTCGTGGCGCGGCCGCCACCGAGCGCGCCGCCGAGGATCTCGCCCAGGTCTCCCATGCCGCCCGCTGTGGAACCGCCACGGCCGCCGCCGAGCACCCCGCCGAGCAGATCGCCGAGCAGATCGCCGAGCCCGCCTCCGAGGCCGCCACCCGCGCCACCCGCCGGACCGCTGCCGCCGAGGAGGCCGCCGAGCACGTCTGCCATGCCGCCCGGACCCATGGCGTGGTCGAGGCGGGAACGGCCCTGCTGGCCCATGCCTTGCTGAAGGATCTGACCGAGGATGTTTCCGAGGTTCATGGCGGACTCCCGTTCGTTGTGGAAATTCCATTGTATCGGTGTGCGGCGCGTGGGCGTGCGGCATATTCAGCCGGCTTGCCCATCTCGGGTGCGCGCTTGCAGTCCGACTTGCACGGCCGCCGCGGCCGCCGCCATCGGGCTCTCCGGCCTTGTTCGGCGCACATGCGTCCGCCGAATTCGTCCGCCGAATTCGTTAGAATCCCGGCTTCGCGCCGGACGGCGCGCGCCGACCACGTCACCCTGAAGGACTGCCCACGTGAAGTATCTCTCCACCCGCGGCCACGCCGGCCAGCCCGCCAACCCGGAGTTCTGCGACATCCTGCTCGGCGGCCTCGCCCCCGACGGCGGCCTCTACCTGCCCGAGACCTACCCGCAGGTGACGCGCGCCGAGCTCGATGCCTGGCGGAGCCTGTCCTATGCCGAGCTGGCGTTCGCGATCCTGTCCAGGTTCATCACCGACATCCCCGCCGCCGACCTGAAGGCGATCTGCGACAAGACCTACACCGCCGAGGTCTATCGCCATGTGCGCAAAGGCGACCGGGCGAGCGACATCACCCCGGTGCACTGGCTCGAGGAAGGGCGGCTCGGCCTGCTCGAACTGTCCAACGGGCCCACGCTCGCCTTCAAGGACATGGCGATGCAGCTGCTCGGCAACCTGTTCGAGTACGTGCTCGCGAAGCGCGGCGAGACCATCAACATCCTCGGCGCCACCTCGGGCGACACCGGCTCCGCGGCCGAGTACGCGATGCGCGGCAAGCACGGGGTGCGCGTGTTCATGCTGTCGCCGCACGGCAAGATGAGTGCCTTCCAGCGCGCGCAGATGTATTCGCTGCAGGACGACAACATCTTCAACATCGCCGTCACCGGCATGTTCGACGACGCCCAGGACATCGTGAAGGCGGTCTCCAACGACCACGCCTTCAAGGCCGCGCACAAGATCGGCGCGGTCAATTCGATCAACTGGGCGCGGGTCGCGGCGCAGATCGTCTATTACTTCAAGGGCTACTTCGCGGCGACGAAGAGCAACGACGAGCAGGTCGCCTTCTGCGTACCCTCGGGCAATTTCGGCAACATCTGCGCCGGCCACATCGCCCGCCAGATGGGCCTGCCGGTGGCGAAGCTGATCCTCGCCACCAACGAGAACGACGTGCTCGACGAGTTCTTCCACAGCGGCGTGTATCGCCCGCGCAAGGCCGCCGAGACGCACGTGACGTCCAGCCCGTCGATGGACATCTCCAAGGCCTCGAACTTCGAGCGCTTCGTCTTCGACCTGGTTGGCCGCGACCCGAAAAAGGTGGCCGCGCTGTGGGCCGAGGTCGATGCCGGGCGCGCCTTCGACCTGTCGGGCACGGACGAATTCGCCCGCATCGGCGCGTTCGGCTTCGTGTCCGGCGCGAGCAGCCACGCCGACCGCCTGGCGACCATCCGCAGGGTGTACGAGCAGTACGGCGTGATCATCGACACCCACACCGCCGACGGCGTCAAGGTGGCCTGGGCGCACGCTGCCGCGGTACCCGCGGGCGTGCCGGTGCTGGTGCTGGAGACCGCGCTGCCGGTGAAGTTCGCCGAGACCATCGTCGAGGCGCTGGGCCGCGAGCCGGAGCGTCCCGCCGACCTCGAGGGCATCGAGAAGCTGCCGCAGCGCGTCGAGGTGATGGCGCCCGACACGGACGCGATCAAGCGCTTCATCGCGGCGCGCACCTGATCGTCGCCTCCCCGTCGGCGAGCGGCCGGCGGGGAGGTCGGGACGTGAACGAAAAAAGCCCGCGAACGCATCGCGGGCTTTTTTGTCGGGCGCCGTAGTCGTCGGCGGGGCCGGAATCTGGTGCCTTGGGCGAGACTCGAACTCGCACGGCTTTCGCCACTACCCCCTCAAGATAGCGTGTCTACCAATTTCACCACCAAGGCTTCGCTGCTGCGGTTTGCGGTGCCTTGGCGCCGTCCGCATCGAGCAAGGGCGCGGATCATAGCCTTGAAGCGCGGCGCGGGTCAACAGCTGCTGCAGCCGATGCGAGCGCCAAGCGCGGGTGCCGATGCCATGGTGGACGCTGGCGTCGCCGTTCAGGGCTCGAGGGCTTGCGGGCGGGGCTGGAAGCCGAGGCGTTCGGGGATCTCCGCGCGCGCGCAGGAGACGACATCGAGATCGCGCCAACGCAGTTCAGGATCGGGCTGTCCGTCGATCAGTGCGAGCAGGGCCTCGTCTCCGGCCGGCGCGCCATCGACATGCTGCAGTTCGGCGGCAAAGAGCGCGAGGTCGCGGTCGTCGATCATCCCGGGGCCCAGGTCGGTGGCGAGGAAGGCGCAGCCCTCCGCGTCGACCAGCACCGGGCCGGTCGCACGCGCCTCGCGTCCGCTGTGGGTCACGAGGCGGCCGCCGGGATGCAGGCGCAGGATCAGCGGCGCCGCGGCGAGCTCGACATAGACCCGCTGGGGGCCGTTATTCACCAGCCAGTTGCCGCGCGCGTCCGCGGTGTAATGGGCGGCGAGGAACGCGATCAGGCCGGGGTGGGTGATGGTCTCGCCGCGCAGCCGCCAGCAGCCGCGCGCGTCGAGCGCGAGCCAGCCGTGGCAGGCCGGCACCATGGGCCAGTCGGGCAGGGCTTGCGGCACGGCCGCAGGCCGGGAAGTGCTGGCAGCCATCCGGGACCGCGCGCTCAGCGCTCGACGTGGCGCAGCGACAGGTCCAGCGCGCGCACGTCCTTGGTGAGGGTGCCGATCGAGATGCGGTCGACGCCGGTCTCGGCGATCGCGCGCACGCGCTCGAGGTTGACGCCGCCGGAGGCCTCGAGTTCGGCGCGGCCGGCGTTGATGGCCACGGCCTCGCGCATCTGCTCGAGCGTCATGTTGTCGAGCAGGATCATCTTCACGCCGGCCTCGAGCGCCTCGCGCATCTGCTCGAGCGTCTCCACCTCGACCTCGATGAACACGTTGGAGGGCGCGATCGTGCGCGCCTGCTCCACGACCTCGCGGATGCCGCCGGCCGCGATGATGTGGTTCTCCTTGACCAGGATGCCGTCGTAGAGGCCGACGCGGTGGTTGGTGCCGCCGCCGATCGCGACCGCGTATTTCTGCGCCAGGCGCAGGCCGGGCAGGGTCTTGCGGGTGTCGACGATCCTGGCGCGGGTGCCGGCCACCGCATCGACGAAGCGGCGGGTGACGGTGGCGGTGCCCGAGAGCAGTTGCAGGAAGTTGAGCGCGGTGCGTTCGGCGGTGAGCAGCACGCGCGCGCGCGCGGCGATCTCGCACAGGGTCTGGCCGGCCGTCACGCTGTCGCCGTCCTTGACGTGCCAGTGCACCACCGCCGCGGGGCTGAGCGCGGCGAAGGCGGCGTCGAACCAGGCGGTGCCGCAGACGACCGCGTCCTCGCGGGTGATGACCCGGCCGCGCGCTTCGGTGTCCGGGGCGATCAGGCGGGCGGTGAGATCGCCGGTGCCGATGTCCTCGGCGAGCGAGGCTGCGATGTTGCGCTGGATTTCGACGCGGAGCTGTTCGGAGAGCATGACGTAGGCTGGCGAAGGAATGGAAAGTCCCAGTTTATCACCCGCATCCTCGGCGTCGGGCGCGACTCGACGCCGTGCCGCGGGCGCTGGCGCAGGGCATATTCGGCTTGCAAGCGCGGCACGTTTGGCTAGATTGAAATCAAGGGAGCGCGCCCGCTCGTGTGCGCGGACTCTTCGCTCGTCGGGCTCGAGGATGGAAGTTCTGTATCGAACCGTCCGCTTTCGGACGGTTACCGGCGGGGTGGTGTGCGAAGGCTTTCCTGCGGGCGCAGCACGCGTGCGCCCCTGTCCGTGAATGGTTTCCCAGCAGTGGCGAGAAGGGGGTAGTCATGTCGACGATGCGGGCGAGAGTGCGGCATGCGGCAGCGGTCCTGGCCCTGTGCCTGGTGTGGGGAACGGGGCCTTCGGTGTTCGCTCAGGCCGTCGCGGGCGGCGGGGCGGTGGTGTTCGACAGTGCGCAGGCACGGCTGCGCGACGCAGAGACCTTGAAGGCGCTCACGGCGGAGGGGCAGTTGCTGTATCGCCGCGATCGTGTACGGCTCGACGGTTATCGTTACTGCAGCCAGGCCGTGAGCCAGGCCGAGCGTGGCGAACTGCGCGAAAGCATCCGCTCTGCGGCGCGTACCTTGCATGTGGGGCTGGCCGAGGGAAACGAGGATCTCGTTGCGCTCGCCAAACGCGATTTCGCGATCGCATACAGCTACGCGGGCGACCTGGACAGTGCCGAGCGGCACGCGCGTGAAGCGCTCCAGCATGTGGCGAAGAATCCTGCCATCGTCGCCGGGCCGGCATACAAGACGCTCGGCGATGTCGCGACGCGACGCGGGCGCCACGATGAGGCGATCGGCTTGTACGGCAAGGCGGCCGAGGTGGCGAGCGAGCGCTTCCGCGCGCTGGTCGATCTGTCCCTGGTCAATGCGTACTTGAGCGCCGGTCGCAGCGGCGAGGCGCGTGCGGTGTTCGAGCGGCAGGCAGCTGCAGAGCCAGCGCTGGCCCCGCTGCGTGCGCGCATCGAAGGGCGCCTGCTGCTCGCAGAGGGGCGTGTCGACGAAGCCGCGGCCGCATTCGAGTCGGCCGCCCGTGGTGCCGCCGGTGCGGATGCGGACTACAACCGCCTGTGGGCGCTCGATGGCCTGGCGCGCACCTGGCTCGCACGCGGCGACCGCCGCGAAGCACAGCGGCGTGCGCTGGAGGCCGCGACGCTCGCCGAAGGCGTACGTGCGCGTTTTCGCAGCGAGGAGTTCAAGACCGGCCTGTTCGGCGACATGCAGCAGGTGTTCGAGCTCGCGGTCGCGCTGTCGATGGAGCTCGGCGAGACCGAACGTGCCTGGGCGCTTTCCGAGCGCAGCCGGGGGCGCGCGCTGCTCGACACCCTGCGCGGCCGGGTCGACGGGGGAGGTCGTATCGATGCAGCGGTGGGCGCCGTGGGCTTGGCCGAGCTGCAAGCCGCGCTGCTGCCCGGCGAGTTGCTGGTGCAGTACCACGCGCTCGAAGACCGGCTCGTCGCCTGGGTGGTCGCGCCGGGCATGCTGCGGGGGGAGGTGCTGCCGATCGCCCGCCGCGATCTCGAGGCCATCGTGGACGAATTTCGCCGGTCGATCTTCAGGCGCGCAGGCGACACCCGGACGCTCGCGCGTGCCCTCCATGCCCGCATCGTCGAGCCGCTCGGCCTGCCGTCCGGATCCGAACGCCTGGTCGTGGTCCCGCATGGTGCGCTGCACTATCTGCCTTTCCAGGCGCTTGTGGGCACCGAGGGGCGCTACCTGATCGAGGAGCGCGGCATCGTGATCGCTCCGTCGGCGAGCGTGGCCCTGCAACTGGCACGCCGGGGTGCGGGCGCAGCCGGTGCGCTGGTGGCCTTCGGCAACCCCGCGAACCAGGCGCGCGAGGGACTTCCCGGCGCGGAGCGCGAGGTCGAGCGGATCAGCGACCTGTTTCCCGAGCGCAGGGTGTATTTCCGCGAGCAGGCGTCCAAGGAGCGCTTCCGCGAGAGCGCTGGTGCGGGACGCATCCTGCACGTGGCAGCGCATGCCGAGGTCGATGCGGTCGATCCCCTGCACTCGCGCATCCTGCTCGCCGGCGCAGCCGACGATCCAGGCTTCCTCGAGGCACGTGAGGTCTACGAGGTCGACCTCGGCGGTGTGTCGCTGGTCACGCTCTCGGCCTGCGAGAGCGGGCTGGGCCGCATCGCCCGCGGCGACGAGATTCTCGGCTTCACGCGTGCCTTCCTGACCGCAGGGGCGGGAGGCCTGGTCGCCTCGCTGTGGCCGGTGGCCGACGATTCCACCGAGTTCCTGATGACGCGTTTCTATGCAGCCTTCGTGCGCGGGACCGCCGCCGTGGAGGCGATGCGCGAGGCACAGGTCGCCACCTTGCGGCAGGCCGGGTTTGCGCACCCGTTCTTCTGGGCGCCGTTCAACCTCATCGGTGACTGGCGTCTGCGTGGCGGCACCTGAGCCTGTCCCGCATCGCCGTCCACTCCATGGAGCGTTCCGGATCATGAAAACAGCCCGATCGAGCGGTTCGAACGTGTACGGCCTGCGCGCCTGCCTGGTCGTGGGGGCCGTGCTGGCCGCGACTCCGCCCTCGGGGGCACAGATGCCGCCGGGGGCGGGGGATGTATTGCGCGAGGCCAGCCCCCCCGAGCGGGTCCTGCCGGGAACCGAACAGGCACCGCTGCTGCCCGAGCGTGCGGCGCCCGCGCCCGCCGCGGCGGGAGGCCCGTCCTTCGTGCTGCGCTCGGTGCGTTTCTCCGGCAACACCGCCTTCGCGGATGCGCAGCTGCAGGCCGAGGTGGCGCCGTGGCTGGGGAAGGAGGTGACTTTCGCCGACCTGCAGGCGATCGCGGCGCAGGTGAGCGCGCGCTATCGCGACGCGGGATTCCTGCTGGCCGAGGCGATCGTCCCGGTGCAGGCGATCGACGATGGGCGGGTCGAGCTTTCGGTGATCGAAGGGCGGATGGGTGCGGTACGAGCCACGGTCGATCCGGTGGCGCCGGTTCGCGAGGCGGTGATCCGTGGCATCACGGCGGGCCTGCCGGGTGGGGAGCCGCTGCGCGGCGCCGACCTCGAGCGCACGATGTTGCTGCTGTCGGACCTGCCGGGCCTGCGGCCGGAGGCCGCGCTCGAGCCGGGCCTGGAACCGGGTAGCGTGGATCTGGTGCTCGATGTCGCGCCACGCCGGCGCTGGGACCTGATGGTCGATGTCGATAACCATGGCTCGCGCAGCACTTCCGAGTACCGTGCCGGCTTGCTCGGACGCATCAACGGTCCGCTGCGTCTCGGCGACAACCTCGACGTGCGCCTGCAGTTCGGCACGGGTGGCCGCCTGGCGTATGGCCGTGTCGGCTACGAGCTGCCGGTGGGCGGGCAGGGGACGCGATTCGGCGTGTCGGTCGCGCGGGTGGAGTACGAACTCGGCCAGGACTTCGCCGCACTAGACGCCAGCGGTGAGGCCGATCTGGTCGAGGTCGGGCTCACCCACCCCTTCGTGCGCTCGCGCGCGCGCAACCTGTTCGGTCGGCTGGGCTGGCAGGAGAAGCGGCTAGACGATCGCCTGGATGCCGTCGGCTTCAGCGAGGACAAGAAGCTGCGCAGTTTCCATGCGGGCTTGAACTACGAGCAACGCGACGACTGGCTGGGTGGCGGTTACATGAGCGCCGAACTGACCCTTTACCGCGGTCGACTGCGGCTCGATCCCGATGCGCTTGCGCTCGATCAGGCGGGACGCCGCAGTGCCGGGAACTTCACCCGCTGGACCTACGGGCTGTCGCGACTCAATGCGTTGATGGACAAGACCTCGCTCTATTTCGCCATCAGCGGGCAGTTCGCCAGCCGCAACCTCGACAGCGCGGAAAAGGTCGCGCTCGGCGGGCCGCGTGCGGTGCGTGCCTACGCGCCCTCCGAGGCGACGGTCGATGTGGGCCACGTCGCGACCCTCGAGCTTCGTCGCGCGCTCACGCCGGAGCTGTCCGTGCAGCTATTCCACGACTGGGGCTGGGGGCGCACCGATCGCCACGCCTCGGGCGGGACCGACAACAGCGTCTCGCTGCGGGGCGCGGGCATCGGCGCCTTCTGGAGCCTCGCAGGCGACACCGTGTTGCGCACCAGCCTGGCCTGGCGTACCAGCGCGCGTGGCGAGGTCGATCGAGACCGCGTGCCGCGTCTTTATGTGCAGCTGACGCACGCGTTCTGAGCCTCGCGACTGCCCGAACATGCTGCAGGAGGACACCATGAAAACGATCCGCCCGTATCGTCGCGCACCGGCGCCCCGCATTCTTGCGGCGGCGCTTGCGCTCGCCTTCTCCCAGGCCTGGCCGGCGTGGGCGCTCCCCGAGGGGAACACCACTGCGCACGGGGTGGTCGAGGTGGGCCGGCCCGACGCGTCGCGCATGGTGATCCGGCAGGCGAGCGACAAGGCCATCGTCAACTGGCAGGGCTTCTCGATCGGCGCGGGCGAGCAGGTGCGGATCGAGCAGCCGGGGGCGGGCAGCGCCATCCTCAACCGGGTGACGGGCGCTTCGCGCAGTGAGATTCAGGGCCGCCTGGACGCCAATGGCAAGGTCTTCCTGATCAATCGCAACGGCGTCGTGTTCGGCGAGACGGCCGCGGTGAACGTGGGGTCGCTGGTGGCCTCCACGCTCGACATCGACAACGACGACTTCGTCGCCGACCGTCTCCGCTTCCGCGCGCTGGAGGGGCCGGCTGCGGTCGAGAACGCCGGCTCGATCAGCGTCGCCGATCGCGGCACCGTGGCGCTGATGGGTGGCCGGGTGGCCAACAACGGCACGATCCGCGCGCAGCTCGGCACCGTCGCGATGGCTGCGGGCGAGGAGATGACGCTGGACCTGGCCGGCGACGGACTGTCCCGCCTCACCGTCACGCGAGCCACGCTCGATGCCCTCGTCGCCAACGGCGGTGCCGTGATCGCCGACGGCGGGCAGGTGCTGCTCAGCGCGCGCGCCCTCGCCGAGGTCAGCTCGCGGGTGGTCAACCAGACCGGCGTCGTGCGCGCCCGCGGGCTCAGCGAGCGCGGTGGACGCATCGTCCTCGACGGCGGCGACTCGGGCGTCACCGAGGTGTCGGGTGTGCTGGACGCGAGCGCGCCGCAGGCGGGCGGACGCGGAGGCGAGGTGCAGGTGCTGGGCCACCACGTGGCCGTGAGCGGAGCTGCCGCGCTCGATGCCTCCGGCGCCGCGGGCGGGGGAGCAGTCCTCGTCGGTGGCGACTACCAGGGGCGCAACCCGGCGGTGCGCAATGCGAAGGCGGCCTATGTCGGGCCGAGGGCCAGCGTGAAGGCGGATGCGACGGTGGCTGGCACGGGCGGCAAGGTGGTGGCATGGAGCGACGAAGCGACGCGTGCGCATGGCAGCTTCAGCGCGCGTGGTGGTCCGGCGGGCGGCGATGGCGGCGTGGTCGAGACCTCGGGTGGCTTCCTGGATGTGAGCGGTGCGCGGGTGAGCGCGACCGCGCCCGCGGGCAAGGCGGGTCAGTGGTTGCTGGATCCCACCGATCTCCGCATCGTCGCCGGTGATGCAAATGACAACATCGAAGAGGAAGCGGGGCCGGTCTTCTTTCCGGTGGGCTCACCTGCCAGCATTGGTGCCATCGTTATCTCCAACGCGCTCAACCAGGGAACCAGTGTGGTGGTGCGTACCGGAACGGCCGACGTCGAAGGTGAAGCCGGCGACATCACGATGGAGAGGGATACGGAGCAGGACCCCCCGGCAATCCTATATACGGGTGGCGGGCGTGTATCGCTGACGCTCGAGGCACATCGAGACATCCGTATCGAGCCCGGCGCCCGCATCGAGGCGGTCGGGGCGGGCTCACTGGACGTGGACCTTAGCGCCGACACCGCAGCTGCGGAAACGGGGGGAGTCCGGATTCTCGGCGCGATCATCGATACGAATGGCGGCGCACTGCGCATTTTTGGTCAGGGCGACGCAGACAATGGTTACGCCTCTGGCCGTGAGGATGAAGTCGATCTGGCGGGTGTTCGGATCGAAGATTCGACGATCGACACAGGGGCGGGAGACATTTCGATTCGTGGGAGCGGGGAAGGTGGCCGCGAGGGCGTGAGCTTGCAGGGCGTGATCGAGGAGTCCGGCGCGTATTCGAACACGATCGAAGCGCCGGGCGGCACTGTGAGGATCTACGGAGTCGGAGAGATCGGTGGTGCCGGGGTGCAGTCCTCGCGGACCGGCATCCTCGGTGGCCGGGGAGTGCTCATCGACGGAACGAGCGCCGCGGACGACGGGGTGCGCCTGTCGGAAAGCAGGGTCGAGGCGACGCTAGGCGCCGTGAACATCATCGGCTTGGGCGAAGGGAACGAGGTCGTCTCCCATGGCGTGAATGTGCTCGACTCGACGATCTCGGGTTTTGCAGGTGTCGATCTTCGCGGCGAGAACACGCACGACGATGATGGCGTGAAGCTCGAGCGCAGCGTGATCGAGTCCAAGGCGGGAAGCGTCGGCATCTTTGGCAAGAGCTTGCTCGCCTACGGCGTGTATGTTCCTGCCAGTTCGCAGCAGTCGCCCGCAGGCAACTCGGAGATCTTTGGCGCGAGCGGCGTCGAAATTCGCGGCGAGAGCAGCTTCGACGCCGCGGTGAACCTCTACCGGACTTCGATCGCATCGGGTGGAGGAGATGTCACGATTGCCGGCTCGAGCGGCACCGAAATCGGCGTCCGCCTCTCATACGGTCCGCTTGACGCGGAGGAGACGTCCGTGCGCTCCGGCACGGGACGGCTCGAGATCACGGGTGACACGACCGCGACCTCGGGGCTGGGGCTGGCGCTGGGCAACGTGGTGCTGGGTGGCGGTGACGAGACCCAGCTTGGCGACATCATCCTCCGTGCCCGCAATGGTGGAGCGACGGACAGCATCGAACTCCATTATTTCGACGATGGCATCACCGAGCCGGCATCCATCCTGACCGCGGGTTCGTTGGTACTGGTTCCCGGGGGGGTGAACGGAGGTGACCCCGTGCGCGCGGATGCGGTCCCGATCGGCGTGGGTACGAGCACGGGGAACGGCTTCGAAATCGAGCCGCGCGATCTCGCCGCCATCGAGGACGTCGCTTCGGTCGTGTTCGGAAGCGACACCCATACCGGGCAGATCAGCACCTCTGCATCCGGCCTCATGCTGAACGCCGATCTGACCCTGCAGAACGAAGGCGATGGATCTTCCGGGATCAATTTCGGCGGCCTGGAGGTGTCCGGGCACACGCTGATCCTGGCGTCCACCGGTCCGCTGGTCCAGGCGACGGGTGGTTCGATCGTGGCCGATGCCTTGCTCGTGCGCGCGACGGATGCTGCGAACATCGATCTGACGAAGTATGCGAACAGCGTCGGCACCCTGGCCGTCGACCCGCCGGCATCGTTCGCCTTCGTCAACGACGGACCCGTGGTCATCGGCCCGCTGTCGGGCCCTGGGTATTCGACCACAAGTGGTACGGTCCAGGTCCTTGCTGCCGCCGACTCCTCTGCCTACGGAGACTTTTTCGTCCAGACGATCAACGGAAGCCTCACCCTGGGGCAGAGCATCACCACGCTCGATGCCAACTCGAACATCACCCTCGTGGCCGACGGCAGGTTCTTCGCCGCGCCGGGTGCCGAGCTCACCCCCGGCACCGGTGGTCGCTGGCAGGTGTGGGCGTCCACCTGGGGCACTGCGGCAGACCTCGGTGACCTTGCCGATGACGCTTCCCGATTTTATGGCTGCAGTTTTTCCGATGGATGCGTGACTGGCGTGACGCTCCCGGCGACGGGCAATCTCATGGTCTTCGAGGGGCAGCCGACGCTGAGCATCTTCGCCCGGGATGCAAGCCTGACCTATGGGGATGCGATTCCGGAGCTGGGATACGATCCCGCGGTCGATGGCCTGGTGAATGGTGATCTCGCTGCCGACGTGCTCTCCGGTGCGCTGGGAACGACGGCCGTCCAGGGGTCGCCGGTCGGCGACTATACGATCGACAACTCGTCGGGCGGCCTGGTGTCACCGGCAGGGTATCTGCTCGATGTCAGCGAGGGCAGCTTGACGATCGACCCGGCAAGTTTGCTGGTTACCGTCGACCCGGTGTCGCGCCTGTATGGTGCGGCCAACCCGGCGTTCTCGGCGGCGGTGAGCGGCTTCGTGCTGGGTGACACGCTGGCCAACGCCACCACGGGCACGCTGGCCCTGGCGACGCCGGCGACCGAGCGCAGCGCGGTGGGGCGGTATGCGGTGACGGCGAGCGGGCTGAGCGCGGGCAACTACCTGATCGAATCGGCAAGCTCGAACGCGCAGGCGCTG
>ERZ795053.1514-NODE-1514-length-29488-cov-15.362314_pt1 | contig 29488 bp, 30 predicted proteins | sample MGYA00375137_ERZ795053 | MGnify/ENA primary metagenome ERZ795053 (study PRJEB30182, sample SAMN05720284) | activated sludge metagenome | isolation source: Anaerobic digester | place: Hong Kong | collected 2014-12-17 ...
GTCATAAGCGTCACCGCGCTGATTGCAATCGCGGTGGTGCTGATGAACATAATAATCGAATCCTACAAATTGGAAATCGACATGGCGCAGGGCAAGCACATCAACAGCTTCAGAGAGGACGTTAAGGAGCTGTTCGACAGCAAGTTCAGACTCACCCTCATGTTCCTGCCCACGCTCGGCATAATTATTTTCACGATAATTCCGCTCATCTTCATGATAGCGATAGCTTTTACCAACTACGACCAGTCGCATATGCCGCCAACCAAGCTCTTTACGTGGGTGGGCTTTGAAAACTTCCTGTCGTTGTTTCGCACGATAGCGGGCGACGGCTCAAGTCAGTCGTCGGCGTTCGGATACAGCTTCGTTCGGGTATTGGCATGGACGCTGATTTGGGCATTCTTTGCGACCTTCACCAACTATTTCGGCGGTATCATCCTTTCGCTCGCAATCAATAACCCAAGGACGCGCCTGAAAAAGCTTTGGCGCACCCTGTTCATCATCGCGATTGCGGTACCGCAGTTTGTGACGCTGCTTTTGATGCGCAACTTCTTCGGCAACCTCAGCATAGTCAATACGATATGTTCGAATATCGGCCTTACGGGGCTTTTGCAGCGATGGGGTTGGATAACCACGGACTACATACCCTTCATGACCAACGCGGCATGGACGCGGCCGATGATTATACTCATCAACTTCTGGATTGGCGTGCCGTATCTGATGCTGATTGCCACAGGCGTACTGATGAACGTACCTCAGGACCTCTACGAGAGTGCGCGAATCGACGGCGCAAACAAGGCGCAGAGCTTCTTTAAGATTACCATGCCCTTCGTGTTCAACGTGACAGGGCCGTACCTTGTGACCTCGTTCATAGCCAACATCAACAACTTCAACGTCATATACCTGTTGACAAACGACTACTTTGAGGCGGGCAACCTCACCATGGCGGCGGCGAAAGCCACCGAGGTAGACCTGCTGATTACATGGCTGTACAGACTGACGAACGATTACTATAACTACCGCATGGCCTCGGTCATAGGCATATTGGTGTTCATAGTGTGTATATTCTTTACGCTGCTGGCATTCAACTACACCCTTGGCAAGGGAAAGGAGGAGACGTTCAGATGAGCAGGACTTCTCAGAATGTGACCCCAAAGAGGGAGAAAAAGCCCATGACCATACAGCAGAAGATAGCCCTGAGGAAGGTTCCCGGCGATATCGTTCGGCATCTTATCCTTGCGGCGTTGGCGTTCATCTGGCTTATCCCCATAATATGGCTGCTGTTTACCTCGTTCTCCGCCGACCCCGGCAGGAACGTGCTGCGTTTCTTCCCGATAGAGTATTCGCTGAACAACTATCAGCAGCTGCTGTTTAACCCCGGCACGGTCGTCAACTTCCCCGCGTGGTTCATGAACACCTTCATAGTCGCGGTGTTCACCTGCCTGATATCGAGTATGTTTGTTCTCATGATTGCGTATACCATGAGCTGTATGCGCTTTAGGGGCAGACGCGCTCTGATGAATTTCGGCGTGATACTGGGACTGTTTCCGGGCTTTCTAACCATGATTGCCATTTACTACACCCTAAAGCTCATGGGGCTGACCAACACGCACTTTGGGCTGATACTCGTGTATTCGGGGGCGTCGGGCTTGGGCTATCTCATAGCCAAGGGCTTCTTCGACACCGTGCCGGAGTCGATGCTTCAGGCGGCGCGAATAGACGGGGCGAGCGAGGCCACGATATTCTGGAAGATCATACTTCCGATGTCAAGACCCATCATCGTGTACACCGTTATAAGCTCGTTTCTCACGCCGTGGATGGACTTCGTGTTCGCCAACATCATCATAAAGGAGCGAATCCCGCAGTACTATACCGTGGCGATGGGCCTGTACCGAATGCTTGATAAGTCGAGCGTCAACATCTACTTCGCTCAGTTCTGCGCGGGCGGCGTAATCGTCGCCATACCCATTTCGATACTGTTTGTGATAATGCAGAAGTTCTACGTCGAAAGCGTAGCGGGCGGTTCGGTCAAGGGTTAGCAATCGAGACAGGACGACAAAACACCGTGGGGCGAAAACTCCACGGTGTTGTTTATTCAATATAGTATCTTAGTTAATCACGTTGCGCGCCCATCCGCCGGACTTCAATAACGGAATGCCTATCGCCAGCTTGACCGAATCCGCGAACTGCACCACAAAGTATATCCACACGGGGGAGATGTTCGTGTAGTGCGCAAGGACGAAGGCAAGGGGAAGCGGTATCGCCCATGTGAATACGCAGTCGAACAGGAAGGTGACAATTGTACGCCCGCCGGCTCGGAGGGTGAAGTATGTAGCGTGGGTGAGGCAATGCAGGGGAAGCGCCGCGCCCGCGATAACAAGCAGCTGACTTGTGAGGCTGCGCACCTCTGGGGTAACGTTGTACAGAAGCGGTATCACTCCCGAGGTCGCTATGACCAGCGAGCCTATGACAAGGTGGATTAAGAAGTCTATGCAGAGAAGCTTTCTGTCAACATCCTTAGCGCCCTCGATATCATCCGCGCCGAGCTTCTGCCCAACCATGATGGAAATGGCGTTGCCCATACTCATCATGACGATGGCGAATATGGCCCACACGTTGGAGGTGATGCTTGTCGCCGCGACGGTGTTTAGGCCGCGGACGGCGAAGCTTTGTGTAATCATCGCCTGACCCATGGACCACAGTGTCTCGTTGAGCAGGAGCGGCCAGCCTGTTTTGATTACCCTCTTGGCCAAGTCCCAAGGTAATCTTAGACTTCTCAGCGCGCCCACGGCGAAGGGGTAGCGGTCTTTGCGCGTGTATATCCAGATGATTATGTAGCAAAGCTCTGCGACTCGCGCTATAACGGTGGCAAGCGCCGCGCCGCGAACGCCCATCGCGGGCAGACCGAGCTTGCCGAAGATGAGGACGTAGTTTAGAACAAGGTTGGTCGCGAACGAGCAGATACCCGCGATCATCGGAGGCTTGGTGTCGCCAAGCTCGCGCAGGGTACCCGCGAAGCTCTGTGAAAGCATGAAGGGTATGAGCGCCCAAACCGCAATGTGTAGGTATTCCTTGGCGTCCTTGAGCGTTTGGGCTATCTCCTCAGGCGAGGCCGCCTCTTGGTTGAGGTAAAGCCCTATAAGCTCGTCCTCGAAAAAGCCGAATACGGCAAAGGCGATGATAAGCAGACCTATCCCAATAATGAGCTTGAAGCGGAAGGTATGCCTTACGCCGTCGTTGTCGCCTACGCCCGCGTATTGCGCGCCATAGATAGACGCGCCGGAGATACCGCCGAACAAGGCAAGATTGAATACGAAAATGAGGTTGCCGACTATGGCGACGCTTGATATCGCCGTAGTCCCCAGCCTTCCCACCATTATGTTGTCAAGCAGGTTCACGAGGTTCGTGACGCCCTGCTGTACCACTATCGGAAGCACCACCGCGACGAGCGCGGCGTAGAAAAGCTTATCCCCGAAATAGCGGCGTATGCCCTTGGCGGTCTGCATCCTGCCATCCCAAAACGCTCATGATTCATGCCTTGAGCATGGAGCGCATGGAGGGCATTATATCATAGACAAATCGGCTTGTCACGACATATATGAATATATACGATTTGAGCGGAAGCTGTGAAAGCATTCAATATCCACAAAAGAATGGGGTATTGCCATGGTCGTTTGTATTTGGTAGAATTAGGCGCTGTTTTATCGAAGCGGGCGTATTTTTCATGCGTACCGCAAAATTGCGGCAGCGTCGGAGAGATAATGAAGAAACCAGAACTGTTGGCGCCGGTAGGCTCCGAGGAATCGTTGTACGCGGCTCTGCGCTTCGGCGCGGACGCGATATATTTAGGCGGAAGTATGCTTCAGCTTCGCGCAAAGTCGGCGGGCTTTGACGACGAGGCCTTGACCCACACCATAGCGACGGCGCACGAGCATGGCGCAAGGGCGTATGTCACCTGCAACTCCTTGGCAAACGAGGACGAGATTTCCGCCGTCGGGGAGTATGCGAAGCGCCTGCACGCGGCTCACGCGGACGCCGCGATAGTCTCCGACCTTGGGGTACTCGCTTCCATGCGCGAGGCCTGCCCCGAGCTGGAGCTGCACCTTTCAACACAGGCAAGCTGCTGCAACCACGCCGCAGCACGGGTTTACCATGAGCTTGGGATAAAGCGTATAGTCCTTGCCCGCGAGATGACGCTTGTCGATATACGCAGGCTAAGGGACGCCGTGCCGCCCGATTTGGAGCTTGAAGCCTTCGTTCACGGCGCTATGTGCATGGCGTATTCGGGACGCTGCCTTATGAGCGCTGAGATACTCAAACGCAGCGGCAACAGGGGCGACTGCGCTCAGCCCTGCAGGTGGAATTACGCCTTGATGGAGGAGAAACGCCCCGGCGAGTACTTCCCCGTGTTCGAGGAGGACGGCAAGAGCGCCATACTAAGCTCCAAGGACCTAAATTGCATAGATATTCTGAACGAAATCCGCGACGCGGGAGTTGACTCCTTCAAGATAGAGGGACGCATGAAAACGGGCTTTTACGTTGCGACCGTGGTTTCGGCATACCGTCACGCGATTGACGGCGACTGCCCGATAGAGCTTTGCAAAGCCGAGCTGAACGCGGTCAGCCATCGTCCCTACACCACGGGCTTTTACAAGGGCGATTTACCCCAAAACCATTCGAACGACGGCGCGTATGTGCAGGACTATCTCTTTGTGGGAAGCGTGCTGTCGTATAAGGACGGCTTCGTTATGGTGCGTCAGCGCAATCATTTCGAGATTGGCGACGTACTGGAGGTCGTGTCCCCGCGTGCCTTGGGGCTTTCGTTCCCCGTGACGCAGATATATGACATGGAGGGCGAATTGAGGGAGAACGCGCCTCACCCCTTGGAGATACTGAAGGTGGCCTGTCCCATAGAGCTTGAAGCGGGTGACTTTTTGCGGCGCAGGGCGCGTTGACGGCGCGCGGGAACGCGGCGCCGACCTTGCTCTGCCGCTTCCAAAGGGTCTCGAAGACGATTGGAAAGGGCAAGCCCGGCGTCGGTAATTATTTACCTTTAGGTTACATATTTGATACAAGTCATTTTGAGCCGCCTTGCGATGGCGGCTTTTCTGTGGTATCATTCAAAGGAAATAAGAGTTAATGGGGGGCTTGCATGGCCGGTCCGAAACAGATACTCGACGAAGTCGGAAAGGCGATAGTCGGTAAGAACAACGAGATAATCATGGTGCTGCTTGCGATACTCTCGCGGGGGCACGTTTTGATAGAGGACATACCGGGGGTGGGCAAGACCACGATGGCCTTGGCCTTCTCCAAGGCGCTTGCCTTGAAATACAACCGAGTGCAGTTCAACCCGGACGTTTTGCCCTCGGACATAACGGGATTTTCAGTGCTGGACAAGAACACGGGCAAGATGGAGTACCGTGACGGCGCGGTACTGTGCAACCTCTTTTTAGCGGACGAGCTGAACCGAGCCACGAGCAGGACGCAGTCCGCGCTGCTTGAGGCGATGGAGGAGGGTCAGGTCACTGTTGACGGAGTAAGTCACCCCGTCCCAAAGCCCTTCATAGTCATTGCCACGCAGAACCCGGTAGGGGCTTCGGGAACCTCGCTGCTGCCCGATTCGCAGATGGACAGGTTCATGGTCAGAATATCCCTGGGCTATCCCACGCCCGCGCAGGAGTTAGAGATGATTAAGCGCAGACAGGGCGGTTCGCTGCTTGACAGGGTGAATCAGATAGAGACTCACGCGGGGCTATCGCGTATGTGCGAGGAGGTGGAGCAGATCTATCTGTCCAAGCCCATAATGGAGTACATAGTAAACCTGAACAACCGAACGCGCAACATGAGCGCCATACTTCAGGGCGCAAGCCCCAGGGCTTCGCTTGCCGTGACCGCCATGTCCAAGGCGGCGGCGTGGGTACAGGGCAGGGATTACGTTATCCCTGAGGACGTTCGCCTTGTGTACGCGCCCTGCGTTACGCACCGCCTGATACTGTCGCCCGAGGCCGAGGGCAAGGGGCTTAAGGCTTCCGCGGTGGTGGAGAGCCTGCTCAACACCGTCCCCGCCCCGAAGATAAGGGCATGACGGGGGCGAGGGTACTGTACTTCATCCTGCTTGTTGTGGCGGGGGTTTTCAACTTCTTCTACGACGCGCAGGTCTCTTTGTATATCTTCATATTTTTCCTCCTGCTGCCCTTCCTGTCGCTTGTGGTGAGTTTGCCGTCCATGCTGAGCTGTAAGCCGGTACTGAACGCGCCCGACCGCATCACAAGCGGGGACAGGGCAACGCTGCACATAAGCCTAAAGGGGCAGCTTCTGATTCCCTGCGGCTCGTATCGTTTCAGCTTGATTGTCAGCAATACGCTGAGCGGCGAGATAAAGCCCGCAACGAGGATAAAGATACTTGGCTTCTCGGACGGCGGCGAAAATGTGGAGCTGCCGAACGACCATTGCGGCTGCGTCAGAATATCGCTCAAGCGCATTCGTGTCAGCGATATGCTCTGCCTTTGGTCTATCCCAAAGCGCTGCAAGCAGGTGTGCGATATGTACGTCTTGCCGCGGAAGGATGAAACGATTCCCCTGCCCGAGGGTCTAAGCTCCATGATAGGGCTGAGAAAGCCCAAGCCCGGCGGCGGATACTCCGAGGAACACGAGCTGCGCCCGTTCAGACAGGGCGACAGCGTGAGAAGCATACATTGGAAGCTTTCTTCCAAGCTTGACGACGTAATTATCCGCGAACCCATAACCATAGTGGAGCAGCGCATAATGGTGACGCTGCTGCTTTACGGCGGCGCGGACGCGCTCGACAAGGTTTTGACCTCGCTTGTTATGCTGTCATCGCATATAATCGAGAGCGGACTTGGCTATACCCTGCGCGTGCCTACGGCGGACGGCGCGACGCAGTACATTTCAAGCGAACGCAATCTTATGGATTTCCTAAAGCGTATCATGCTGATAAAGGCTCCGGAGAGCGGCGAGGGCTTGACGGCGGAGGTTCACGGAAGGGTTGACAGGCATTTCATCCTGAAGCCGCAAACGGAGACGGACGATGAAGGATAAGCTTAGCGGCGCGATACTGAATACGCTGAGCATGGCGCTCATCGCCGCCTGCGGGACGATTGCGGCTCTATATGCTGCCTCGTCCGCGTTCCTGCTGCCGATAGGGATTGGCAGCATAGTCGCGGTGGGCATCGTATGCGCTCTGTGCTTTTGCGCCATTTTCGAGGTGGACAAGTACGGCAAGGTGGTAAGGCTCGTGGTCTTACTGGTCTTTTTGGGCTTGGGCGCGCTGACAATCAAGACGTTGATTCTTGGCGCGAAGGGCTGCACAAGCCTTATATGGGAGATATTCCGCAGGGAGCTGCCCTCCAAGGTGGCGGTCTGCCCTCTGACATACACCGATGAGGAGCTTGAGCAGCTCCCAAAGGCGATATTGCATTTTTTGAGGTATCTTGAGGCAGTCACGGCATTGTTCATCGCGTTTTCGCTGAACAAGGCGGATTCGCCCATGCTTGCCGCGCTGTGCGCCATGCCGATACTGATGTGTTCCTTTATATTGTACTCATATCCGCCCGATTGGATGGCGATTTCACTCGCGCTGCTGTTCTTTGGCCTCCTGCTTTTGATGTCATGCATACGAAACGGCGACAGAAAGCGAATGTCCATATCGTTGATGCTGGTAACGCCGCTTGTGGTGCTGCTGCTGCTTGCCGCGACAAAGATCACTGAAAAGCTCTACGAAAATGGGTACAGCATTATGGACGCCAAGGAAGCTGTGACTTCGCGTATAGATCAGTTAGGCGAGGACCTTGGGCAGCTTCTGGGCGGAGAGGAAAAGCCCGACAGACGCAATCTCAACGATGTTGGCGACAAGGAGATGACGGGCAAGACCGTCATGTATGTCAATTCAAGCGTGGGCGGATCGCTGTATCTTAGGGGCTATTCGCTCGGCGTTTACAAGAACAACAGCTGGTCAAGCGTCACGGAGCCTGAGGGGATAGGCATAGACGGACTTGCCATAGCCGCGACCCGCATTGAGGGTGGGACAAACGCAAGCTATGACACCGTGAGTATCGCGAGCTATACGAATACCCGCATACTATTCACGCCATACTTCTTTTCGGGGACGCGGGAGGGGATGAGCTATCATCAGCAGAACAATGACGCTTTCTACCGAGATTACGCGGCGGGCTATGAGACGCATGAGGAATATGTAAGCCTAAGCTCGAACGAGGACGTGTACACGGTCAACTACTACAAACAGAGCATTACGCCCACGGGCAGGCTGATAAGTGAACAGATTACCGCGCTTAACCGCTATGGCGATTATGTGAGAAGCACCTATTTGCAGCTCCCCGACGAAACCAAGGCGGCTATGCTTGAGATAGCCGACGGCTTGGGGATCAGCGTCAACGACGGGCGTGACGTCATCATACACGAGGTCACAGAGTATGTGACAAATGCCGCCGAGTACACCCTTACCCCTGAAAAGCAGCCGTCGAACGAGGATTTCGCGGTATACTTTCTGACTGTGGGACGCCAAGGCTACTGCGTTCACTACGCAACCGCCGCCGCCGTGATGCTCCGCGCCCTCGGTATACCCGCAAGGTACGTGGTGGGGTACAGGGTGAGCGCGATTAATGGTCGGGGCTGGGATAAGGTCACGGAGGACGACGCCCACGCGTGGGTTGAGGTGTACAGCGACGATCTTGGTTGGATTCCCATAGAGGTCACGGGCGGCGACGGCGCCGAGCCTGCGCCCGCATACACGCAGCAGCCAATACTTGCGACCATGGAGCCGACAGCGGAGCCTACAACGGAACCAACGGAGGAGCCTACATCGGAGCTTGCGACAGAACCGACACCGAGCGCACCTGCAAGCGACGCCCCAAGCGACAGCGCTTCACCAAAGGGAACGCCTGACGTCTCCAATTCGCCCGACGCATCGAGCCAAGCGAGCGGCGCGCCCGACTATTTGGGCGGGGGCGTGACCAAAAAGCCCGCCTCAGCTTGGTGGTTTTTACTGCTGATACCTGCCTTTTTCCTGCTTGTATGGGGAAGGCGCAGACTGATAATCAAGAACAGGAGGAACAGATGGAGACGGAGCGGCAACGAGCGCTGCGCCGTGCTTGCATGGAACTATCTGAACCGATTGAGCCGCTATGGAGTCAGGGCGGACAGCGAGGTGTACCGCATAGCGCAGAAAGCGACCTTCAGCAGGAGCGGAGTAAGCGACGACGAGCGAAAGCAGGTTCTCGACGCTGTGGAACGCACCGTAGAGCAGCTGAACGGCAGTCTTACGGGCGTGAAACGCCTTGCGGCCAAGTACGTTTGGGCGCTGTTGTAGCGCTGAAGAAGGCAAATGCATAATTTTGCATTACAAATTGTACATAGTTCAGCACAAAAGAATTAACATTTTCCTCAATGTTTGTTCAATAAGTTGTGACATACTAATTGAGGGTTGGTGTATTATGGGTTCAACCGAACAAGGGTACCCGCGATTCGATTCAACATATAGTGGCATAAGGTCGAATCAAGCCACAATGTTGTCTGATTGTGTCGAATGGTGCCGAAAGAGAGAGTGAATAATGCATTCCGATAATCACCCAAACCACGCCAAACAAACGGGTGTTTTATGCTAAGGTGTGAATAGTCTGTGTCAAAAGCACAAGAAATATGAAAATTACATTGGGGCAGAAACATTCATAGGAGGTTTGAACCGCATGGAAAACATTAACAAGAAGCACAAGCGCAGAAGGAGGCTTGTTGTCAAGCCGCGTTTCTATTTAATGCTTGCCATAGTGCTGATTGCACTGCTGCTTGTTGTGTTGACGATAATCGTCATCGCAAATATGCCTAAGGAGGGCGAGAGAAGCTTTTCGTCTCTGTTCCAAAAGGCGACGCCTACGCCAACCGCGACGCCCGTGCCGACCGCAAGTCCGGTGCCTGCGCCCACGGCGACGCCGATGCCGACCCCGCATTCCATTGGGGTGACGCAGCCCGAGAGCTTTGGGATTGTCCCTCACATCGAGGTTGACGGGCAGGACATCATACCGGAGAGCTATTCAAGGTATGAAAGGATTTCCTTCGTTCGTGCGAGCGAGTACAATAAGCTTAACGGCGTGTTGACCTTCAGAGGTGACAACGAGAGGAATTCGGCTTCGTTCGGAACGGCTTCGCTTACGGAGTACAAGCTGACGCAGGTTTGGAGCAAAAGCATAGGCTCGCTGAAGAAGAACAGCGGGACAAGCTCGTGGACGGGCAGCGGATGGACGGGTCAGCCCCTGTTGGTACAGTGGGATGACGAGACGCGCCAAATCATGAATATGTACGACTGGGCAAAGGCCAAGACGGGCTTGGTTGAGGTTATATACGCGACCATGGACGGCAATGTCTACTTCCTTGACCTGGATACGGGCGAACCTACCCGCGATATGCTGGTGATAGGATCTCCCTTCAAGGGAACGGGAACCATAGATCCAAGGGGCTTTCCCCTGCTGTACTTGGGCTCGGGCGACGAGTACGACGACGCGAACATGAAGTCACGCGCAATGGTTTATTCGCTCATCGACTGCACCTGCCTTTACACCTTTGGCGTACAGGACAGCGACTCGTTCGCCAAGAGGGTGTTCTACGCCTACGACAGCGCGCCTGTGGTGGACGCCGGTACCGACACGCTGATATACCCTGCCGAGAACGGCGTTATCTATACGATGAAGCTAAATACGAGCTACGACATGAAGCAGGGCAGGATAACCATCAATCCTTCGAACATAGTCAAGTTCAGGTATGACAGCAACCGCTCCTCCGAGGGGATTGGCGATACCGATAAATATTGGCTTGGCTATGAGGGCAGCGCCGTGACGTGGAACAGCTACCTGTACCTTCCAGCCAACGACGGCTTGTTCCAGTGCATAGACCTCAACACCATGAGCATAGTGTGGGTCTGCGATACGCTGGACGACACCAACGGTACGCCGGTACTTGAGGTGGTTTCGGACACGGAGGCCTACCTTTATGTAGGAACATCACTGCACTTTACCAAGGACGCGAACAACACGGGCAGAGCGCCGTTCTTCAAGATAAACGCCATGACGGGAGAGATAGTCCACGAATACGGTCTGACGGTTCATACCATGTCGGGCGTCTCAGGAGGCATACAGTCAAGCGCCGCCTTGGGCAAGAACAACCTTGAAGGATTGGTGTTTGTGACGATAGCAAGGGTTCCCGATATGAACAACGGCGTGCTTGTCGCGCTCAACAAGGATACGTTCGAGGTTGTTTGGCAATTCGACATGGAGAACTACTCATGGAGTTCGCCTCTTGTCATCTACACCGACAAGGGCGACGGCTACATAGTACAGGCCGATTCGGTGGGCAATCTGTTCCTGCTGGACGGCAAGGACGGAACAACCCTGTATGACGTCAATCTCACGGCAAGCAACTTCGAGGCCTCGCCCTCGGCGTTCGGCAATATGCTTGTGCTGGGCTGCAGGGGTCAGATGATATTCGGGGTGCGCATTTCATAGCGTTCTCGATTAATGCGCCTGCCGCTGCCAAGACAATAAAACCTTACAATATTAGAAAAGCCGAGCGGCTTGATTGTCGCTCGGCTTTAATTTGGGCTTGGCTGCTCACAGTTTAATCTGTAAGCAGGCGTGGTCTATCTCGTCCTGTATCATCAAAAGCTCCTCTTTGGGAAACCAGAAGTGTGACGCCTGTTTTAAGGTGACGACCTTAACGCCTGGAAGCGACTTTCGGGCAAAGCTGAGCGTCCGTAAGGATACAATCTCATCGTTTGCCGAGTTCATTATGGTCAAGGGAACCGTCAGCTTACCAAGCTCCTTCCTTGTTTCCTTCATGACACGAAGCAGGCCTTGGATGTTAGGCAGCAGCTTGTACGAGTTCGCAAGGCATATACCCGATACCCCGTTCATCTCCCTTGCGGCCGTGACGCGCTCATCCTCGCCGCGGACGGCCTTCCCTATACAGGAAAGCCTTATCCTTATGCCCAACGTCGTAAGCTTGATGTACAGCGGCAAAGAAACGGCAATGACGCCTTTGATTTTGTCGGGGCAGGCGATTGCCGCGTTTATCAAAAGCAGACCGCCCATGGAATGTCCGACAAGAACCAGCTCGTCGAACTGCTCGCGCAGCTCGGCCACGCGAGAGGTCACATACCTCTGCCAAACGTGTCTGTCGCTTTTTACAAAATCGGCGACAGTCCCGTCATGCCCCGGCAAGGGGATGTTGTATTTTGAGACGTCGGCGCCCAACGCGCTTATCAGCGGCGTGAACTGCCTGACGCTGCCCATATGCCCATGAACAAAGATTATTGCGGTCCCGCCCATTGCTCGCATCTCCTCCCCGCGCCGAACGGCAGACAAGCTCCACGCTGAACGCTTCCGGCTGCTCCCACTTATTATACCATGCGTGAAGCGTGTTCCGCAATGAACAAATAGGGTTCACTTATAGCAGCGCGTGTTCGAGCAGCTTCATAAGTTCATCGGGCTTTGGAACCCTGCCGTAGGAAATGACCTTGCCGTCCACCACAAGCGCGGGCGTGGTCATTACGCCGTATGCCGCAATCTTGGAAAATTCCGTCACATGCTCAAGCTGCTCATCCTTGCCGAGCCGCATCAGGGCTTCCTTTGTCGCCGCTTCCAATGCGTTGCATTTAGGGCAACCCGAGCCGAGTATCTTTACCCTTGCTCCTTCGCCCTTTGCGGCCTTGGCCGCCTCCATGCTCTCGGCGCTGCAATCGCCGCAGCAGCAAGCCTTATGCTCCTCTTTCTTCCTTTTGCCGAACAATACCATTTCTCTTTCCTCCTTGGATAAATATCGGGTGCATACGCCGCGACAGTTACAGCAGCGGCTGCATGAGATTGAACAGATAGCCGACTATGATAATTCCCACCGTGCATATGCCTATGAACAGCCCCAAGAGCCTTGGCTTGACGGTCTTTCTGAGCATTATCATCGAAGGCAGGGACAGCGTTGTCACCGCCATCATAAAGGACAGCACCACGCCAAGCAGCGCACCCTTGCCAAGCAGCGCCTCCGCGATGGGAATTGTGCCGAATATATCGGCATACATGGGAACGCCGAGGGCTGTGGCCAGCACCACTCCGAAGGGGTTGCTGTTGCCGAGTACGGCCATTACCCATGCCTGCGGAATCCAGTTGTGAATGACCGCGCCTATCCCCACGCCTATGAGGATGTACGGCAAGACCTTCTTGAATGTGGAGAGGGTCTGCTCCTTCGCGTAGACAAGCCTGTCTCTTTGCGTTAGGTTAGGCTCCTCAATATCTACGCTGCCCGCCGTAAGTATGAAGCTTTCCACATAGCGTTCCATGTGAAGCTTTTCTATGAGCGTCCCGCCGAGCACGGCGATTACAAGACCCACAAAAACGTACAGCAGCGCGACCCTCCACCCAAAGATACTCATCAGCAGCATAAGCGAGCCTAAGTCCACCATTGGCGAGGAGATTAAAAACGAGAATGTCACCCCCACGGGCAGGCCCGCGCTTGAAAACCCTATGAACAGCGGAATGGACGAGCAGGAGCAAAAGGGCGTGACCGTGCCGAGCAGTGCGGCGATACAGTTCGCGCCGACTCCGCGAAAGCGCCCCAATATCTTTTTGCTGCGTTCAGGCGGAAAGTAGCTTTGAATATAGCTGATTACGAATATCAAAAAGCAAAGCAGCACCGTAATCTTTATAACGTCATACAGGAAGAACTGAATGCTGCCCACCCAACGGTTGGACAAATCCAAGCCGAGCGCAGTAAGACCGCGCCCTATTATGTCGTTCAGCCACCGCATCCCAAGTATCTGATTTTGAATGAAATCCCAGATCATATGCAGCCGCAGTCCTCCAAAGCTTCCTTGCAGGACAGCTCCGATATAAATGCTCTAAACTCGGACAGGGTTTCGCAGTTGATGGAATAGTGATTCCACTTGCCCTCCCTGCGCACGCTGACAAGCCCGCATTCACAGAGTATCTTCATATGGTGCGACAGCGTTGGCTGCGTGATGTCAAACGCCTCCAAAAGCTTGCAGGCGCACTTCTCCCCCTCGGTGAGCAGGCGAACAATCCTTAGGCGGTTGTCATCGCTCAGCGCCTTGCATATCAAGGCGACGTCCTTTGCTTCCATGCCGTTACCTCACATTGATGACTATCTATATGTTATTATATGATACAGATAGACGCTTGTCAATATGTTGCGATAAATCATATCAAATTGTTACGGTTCAATCCGCTGCGGTTTTCGGACAAAACTACGACAACTTTTGACAATTGCTGTCGAATGGAATATAATAGGGACAGCAGCTGTGAGCGTTGGCTTTAGCGAGCTGACAGCCGCGATGCTTGTTTTTATGGGAGGCGACATGGCCGCCGGTCACAGAGCGCGTATGCGCGAACGTTTCAAGGAATCCGATATCGAAGGCTTTGCCGATCACAACATCCTTGAGATGCTGCTTTTTGGCGCGGTTTCAAGGCGCGACACAAACCCCATGTCTCACGCGCTGATGGAGCGCTTCGGCTCGCTCCGGGGCGTGCTTTCGGCAAGCGAGGACGAGCTTGCCGCCATTTCAGGCATAGGCTCCGCGGTGGCCCATTACATCAAGCTGAATTCCGAGTGCATTGAACGCGTTATGGCTTGCGAGGGGGCCGGCAGCGCGCCTTGTGTAATCAACTCTGAGGAGGGCGTGCGCTACTGTCTCACCCATTTGCCAAAGGGCGAGAGCGGGATACGCGTGCTTGCGCTGAGCGGTGATGATAAGCCCCTGTCGCTGTCGCCTTGGCAGGTCGAAGCGGGCGACAGCTTCCATGAGACCTGCGGCAAGCTGTTTCGTCTGACCGCCTCGGTTGGGGGACGCTCGGCAATAGTGATATTCATACGCGCAAGCGGGGTGAAGCCTTCCGCATACGACGAGTACTTTATGCAGCAGCTCTCCCTGCACTTTAGCTCGCTCGACTTCAAGGTTTGCGACTGCCTCATCATGGACAGTCCCTACGCGTACAGCCTGTTTTCTAAGCAGTACTACAAGGTTGACGGCGACAGGGTGACAGCGCTTCCACCGGTTAAGCCCGCTTCCTCCGCCTCTATACCCTACGACAGGCGGTTCGCATAGAGACGACAGCCGAGCAACAAGTTATTGGTCAAACAAAAAAAGCACTCCCGTTTTTGCGGGAGTGCCTTTCATTTGAGGTGAAATTACTTGACTTCGCAGACTGCGCCGACGGCCTTGAACGCTTCGACGATCTTCTCTGCATCTTCCTTGGAAACGCCTTCCTTGATGGCCTTGGGGGCGTTGTCAACGACTTCCTTGGCTTCCTTGAGGCCGAGGCCGGTCAGCTCGCGGACGGTCTTGATGACCTTGATCTTCTCAGGCCCGATCTCCTTGAGGACTACGTCAAACTCGGTCTTCTCAACGACTTCTTCAGCCGCTGCGGGGCCTGCTGCTACGACGGTCGCCGCTGCCGCGGATACGCCGAAAGTCTCCTCGATGGTCTTAACGAGATCGTTAAGCTCGAGTACGGACAAACTCTTGATCCATTCGATAACCTGTGTCTTATCCATGATTGTAAACTCCTTTAATTAATAATGTAGGCTTCTTGCCGTTTATGCTTCTTGTTCCGCTTTTGCCTGCGCGATCTGATTGATCGCAACGGCAAGACTCCTGATGGGGGACAGCAGGCTGCCGACGAGCCTTGAGAGCAATACCTCTCTGGAGGGCAGTTCAGCGATTGCGTCCATCTGCTTGCTGTTCATAACGGTGTTCTCTACGATGCCGCCCTTGATCTCGCACTTCTTTGCGCTCTTGACGAAATTCTTCAGGATGCGCGCTGCAGCCGTTACGTCGTCATATCCGAACGCGAAGGCCGACGGTCCGTGCAGGATGGGAGACAGATCACCGCTAAGAGACATCATTTCGCTTGCGCGGTATACGCTGTGATTCTTCAATACGACGTACTCGACACCCTCCTTGCGCATCTGATTGCGCAAATCGGTGACTTCCGCGACGGTCAAACCGCGATAGTCAAAAACGACCATGCACTTTGCCTTTTCCATCTTTTCCTTGATCTCGGCCACCTTCGCGGCTTTGACCTCGATGTTCTTTACGTTTGCCATGGTTTCACCTCCTTGTAAACAAAAGTCCTCACGCCAAAGACGAGAGGACATGAAAACAATGCTTTCGTAGTCCGCCTCGGCAGGATTTACACGCATCGCTGCGACACCGGCTGTCTGTGGCGTTCTTAACCTTGGCAAGTATAGCAGAATCAACAAACCTTGTCAAGCGCGAATATTTATATATTATTAAAAGCAAATTCCACAGTGGAATTTACCCTGCTAATTCCTCTATGCTTCCGGCGTTTTCTTGATAAAGAAGGACATGGCATAGGCCACGACCGCGCCGATGGTGGATTGCAGGGCATTCACCGGAACGTTGACTATGGCGCCCTTGCCCACAATTATTAGCTCATATGCCAAGTACCCAAGCGGCACAAGCAGTGCCGCCACAAACATGGCGATCAGCCTGTACTTATAGGGCATGGTCTTTAGAAGCAGCGAGCAAGCAAGCGCGGTCAGCGCCTTTATGGCAAGCGTCGCGGGCGCGTATACGCCGTAGCCCAATATAAGATCCGCAAGCGCGCCGCCTATGCCCGCGGCGGCGCAGGCATAGCCCATCGGCAGCAGCAGCGCCCCAAACAGCACGCCGCAGTCACCCAAATTGATATAGCCGTAGCCCGACGGCAGCGGCAGCGAGATCAAGGTCAACAGCATGGTCACGCCGCAGAGCATCCCCGACAGCGCCAGCTTCTTCGTTTTGTTATCCATTCCTGAGCCCAAGTTCTTCACTCCTCTCTCTCATTCCGTTTATGGTTATGTCCATGACGTCCTCAAGCGTCATCCCAAGCATATCGCAGCCGCGCTTGATAAGCTCACGGTCGCATTTGGCGGCAAAGCGCTTATCCTTGAACTTCTTCTTCAGCGACGAGACCTCAAGCCCGCCTATGCCCATCGGCCGCATAATCGCCGCGGCCATGACTATGCCCGTAAGCTCGTCCACGGTGAACAGGGATTTCTCCATGCTCGTAATCGGCTCCTTGTCCGTATGTGAGCCATAGCCGTGCGACAGTATAGCCCTCAGCTCCTCCGCAGTCACGCCCTCGCCCGCCAAAAGCTCCTCGGTATGCGCAAGGTGTTCCTGCGGGAACCTCTCATAATCCACATCGTGGAGATAGCCCACCGCCGCCCAATGGTCCTCATCCTCGCCAAAGTGCTTGGCCATCGCTCCCATCGCGGCGGACACCGCCGCAGCGTGAACCACAAGGTGCGGTTCCTTCACATGCTTGGCATTTATGCGCTTCGCATCTTCCAATGTCAACATCTCATTCTCCCTTCAGCACGAGCTGCAATACGCGCAGAAGCGTGCGTCTTTTATCGCTTCGGCGGCTTCCCTTGCCGCCTCCTCACTCTCAAATAGTCCGAATACCGCCGAGCCGCTGCCCGTCATACACGCGGCCTTCGCGCCCAGTGACAGCAGCTGCGCCTTGCGCTCGCCTATCTCCGGCACCATGTCCGTGGCGGGGTCTTCCAAGGCGTTCACCATGAGCGGGGCCAAAGCGTCAATATCGCCCTTGCCTATCGCCGCCATAGCGCGCATGGTCAAAACCCTCGGTCTTGGCATTGCAAGGCGGCAAAACAGCTCCTTGGTACTCACGCCCTTTTCCGGCTGAACCACAACAAAATGCAGGGGTATGCCCTTTATGGGGGTAAGCACCTCGCCTATACCCTCCGCCCTTTGCAGTCCGCCGCGCAGACAAAACGGTACATCCGCGCCTATTGACAGCGCAAGCCTGTACAGCTCCTTGTCCGACAGCATCCTATGCAGGCTTTGAAGCCCCCTCAGCACAGCGGCCGCATCACTGCTCCCTCCGCCCATTCCCGCTTCCTGCGGTATGCGCTTGATGACGCGGACTATCCCGCCGCAGTTCGTCTCGCGCTTGTATGCCTCAAGCGTCTTGGTTATGGTGTTCTCCGCCGGCAGCTGCTGCCCCGTGATATAAACCTCAACCTTGCGGGATCGCTCCACGCTGACGCTGTCGAACAACGAAACGGACTGCATCAGCGTGTCAAGCGCGTGATAGCCGTCCATCCTTCGGTACAGTACCCCCAAACAGAGGTTCAGTTTTGCATAAGCCCTTTGTTCCGATATCATGACGGCATTATAATCTTTTATTCCCCTTTTGTCCATATTTACTTCGCCATTATTGCGCCGTTGTGCTATAATAACATAACTGTGTGTTTTGAACTTGGAGGACTATGAGGTTTGCAACCCTTTGCAGCGGCTCGTCGGGGAACGCCGCTTACATAGAGGCGGGCGATAATCGCCTGCTTATTGACGCGGGCGTATCCTGCCGCAGGATATGCAAGCTGTTGGAGATGGTCGGCGGCGACGCTCGACTGCTCTCGGGCATACTCGTCACGCACGAGCATACAGACCACATAAACGGCATCAACGTACTGTCTAAAAAGTACGACCTGCCCGTCTTTGCGAACGCCGAATGCTGGCGCAGCATGATGCCGCTGATGTCCAAGGTGTTGGCGTCCAACATACGCGTGTTCGAGAGCGACAAGCCCTTCATGCTGGGCGAAACCAAGATCCTGCCCTTCACCACCATGCACGACGCCATCCACCCCGTGGGCTATGTAATAGAGCATAGGGGCTCCCGCATTGCCGTCATGACCGATATAGGGCATATCGACAAAAGGCTGCTCGGCATACTTGAGGGCTGTAAGCTTGTGCTTATAGAGGCCAATCACGATGTGGATATGCTCATGGCAGGCTCCTATCCATATCAGCTCAAGAAGCGCATACTCTCGGGCAAAGGACATCTGTGCAACGAGGACTGCGGCGAGACCCTTGCAATCCTGTACCAAGGCGGCCTTAGAAACGCCATACTCGGACACCTGAGCAGCGAGAACAACGACCCCATGCTTGCGCGTGCCACGGTGCTTTCGATACTGGAAAGCCATGGCATAAGCGACATGAACATAGTAACAGCGGGCAGGGACGCCCCTTCGCCCATATTCGAGGTATAGAATGGAACAACTCTCCCTTTCCGTCAGCGTCGTCCTTCCCCTGCTCATCATGATGGCGGTGGGCGTGCTGCTGCGCGTCCTAAAGGTCATCAGCAGCGACGGCTTTTTGCAGATGAACCGCATAGTTTTCAACATCGGCATACCCGCGCTTGTGTTTAACAGCATAGTCACAAGCGACCTTGCCGCCGTCTCAGACCTAAAGTTCACACTGTGGAATATCGGAAGCATAACTGTGATGTTTCTGATACTTCTGCTTATTGTCCCGCTCTGCGAAAAAGACCCGAAAAGGCGCGGCGTCATCATTCAGGGTATGCTGCGCTCCAACGACGCGGTGTTCGGACTTGCCGTGGCACAGGCCATACTTGGCGCGGATCACCTTGTCACCATGACCTACGCCATTGCCATAACCGTGCCGCTGTTCAACGGAATCGGAGTAATCGCCCTTGAACTGTTCAGAAGCGGGAAAATCAACGTATGGCGCATACTCCTAAACCTCATCAAGAACCCGATTATCATCGCGACGCTTTTGGGGCTGCTTATCAACCTCACCGGTGTCACGCTGCCCAATATCATACTAAAGCCCGTCAAGATGTTTTCGCAGATGTGTACCCCGCTTGCCTTTATCGTCTTAGGCGGGGTGCTGACGCTGAAATCCACCCTTGCCAACAGGGGGACGCTCGCCCTTTCCGTACTCGTCAAGCTCATCGTAATCCCGCTTGTCGCGGGCGGTCTGAGCTACCTTGTGGGCTTTAGGGGCGAACAGCTCTTGGCTCTGTTCATCATCTATGCCGCGCCCACCGCCATGTCAAGCTTTCCGCTCGCCTGCGCCTTGGACTGCGACCACGAGCTTGCGGGTGAGATTGTCGCCGTGACCACGGCCTTCTCCCTGCCCACGATATTCATATTCCTTACGCTGTTTGGAGGGCTGATATGACGCAAAGGCTTTATCTTGAGGACAGCAGGCTTTACGCCTGCGACGCGCTCGTGACGAACTGCGCACCCGCAGAAGCGGGCTTCCTTGTGATGCTCGATCGAAGCGTGTTCTTCCCCAATAAGGGCGGCCAGCCCTGCGACGTCGGCTATATCGCAGATGCACGGGTGCTTTCCTGCGACGAGGTCAAGGGGGAGCTTTGTCATCTCTGCGACAGACCCGTCAAGGTGGGCGAGATAGTCCCGACCTACATCGACGAGGCGCGGCGGAACGACATCATGCAGCAGCACACGGGCGAACACCTCCTGTCAAGCTGCGCGTATAGGCTGTTCGACGCCGCGAATGTCGGCTTCCACTGCGCCCTTGACTACTCAACCTTGGATCTGGACAAGCCACTAAGCTTCGAGCAGGTCTTGGAGATGGAGGCTTCGGCAAACGCCATCGCCTCCGAAAACCGCCCCGTGTACGCCAAAATCTACGGGAGCGAGGAGGAAATCCGAGACATTCCGCTTCGAAAGCACTCCGAAGGTCTAACCGCTCCGATACGCTTGGTGACCATTGAGGGTGCGGACTGCTGCACCTGCTGCGCTCCCCACGTTGCCTTCACGGGCGAAATAGGTATGCTCCTTATCGTTGACGCCATCGCCTATAAGGGCGGCATGAGGCTGACCTTCCTCTGCGGCAAGCGCGCCTATGAGCATGCAAGGGCCATGCACGATGTTGTGAACAGCCTTGCCCGTTCCTTCTCCGCGTCGCGCTCCGACGTCCTCACCTGCGTAGAAAAGCAGCGCAGGAGCCTGTCCGAAGCAAACCGCACCATATCGAAGCAGGCGGCGAAGCTGGACACGTATCTTGCGGACGGACTCATTAAGGGCGCGGAGCTGATAGGCAAGACCCGTCTCATCGTCTCCACGCTTGAGGATGTGGACGCAAAACGCCTAAAGCCGCTCGCGTTAGAGACCCTTGAGGGGCGTTGTGTCACCTGCCTGTTCTCCAAGGCGAACGATCAGCTTGCCTATGTTGTGGCGCTGAAGGACGTTAAGTTGGACGCGGGCGAGCTTGTCCGCGCCATCAACCCCGCGGTACTCGGCAAGGGCGGCGGAAGGGCGACGCTTGCGCAGGGCAGCTCTGCGATAAACCCCACTCAGGACGAGGCGATTGAGCATATCAAGGATTACCTGAGGAAGGTTGTCAAGGCGGCAAAATAGCTTTTGAACCGAAAGTACGGCAAAGGGGGAGCGTATGGCTATGGATCGCGTTATGGTCGCGGGCTGCTGCGGAGCGGGCAAATCCACGCTTTCTATTGCGCTTGCGGACAGGCTCGGCCTTCCGCTCATTCATCTTGACCGTCTTAATTGGCTCGACGGTTGGAAGGTTCGACCCAAGCAGGAGTTTGACAAGCTGCACGAGGCTGTGATATCCTCCGACCGCTGGCTCATTGACGGCAACTACGGGCGAACCCTTCCCAAGCGTCTTGAGCGCTGCGACACGGTAATCTACCTTGACTTCCCGACCATCATCTGTCTATCGGGCATTGTCGGGCGAGTTGTCAAGAACCACGGCAAGACCCGTCCCGATATGGGTGGCAACTGCCCTGAGCGCTTCGATTGGGAGTTTATCAAGTACGTTATAAGCTTCAGGCGCACGCAGGGTGAAAAACAGCTGAAGCTTCTCGCCTCAACGAGGGGCAAGAACATAATAATACTGAAGAACCGACGACAGGTCAGAAAATTCTTGGAGGGAATAGAGCATGTTTAAGCGATTCGGCATCATCTGCGCGGTGGACGACGAGCTTGCGCCGTTCTTAACGGAGCTTGACGAACGAAGCGTAAGCACCCACGCCATGGTAAAGTACCATGAGGGGTTGATACACGGGCTTGAGGCGGTCTGTGTCGTATGCGGCGTGGGCAGGGTACACAGCGCGACCGCCGCGCAAACGCTTATAGATACCTATGGCTGCGACGCTATACTGAACAGCGGTACGGCGGGCGCGCTCGATACAAGGCTAAAGGTCTTGGACGTAGCCGTGGCCGAAACAAGCGTGTACAGCGACCTTCAGATGTCCTTCCTTGTGGATTTCTTCCCGCACATGAAGGAGCCGCTGTTTAGGTCTGACGATAAGCTTTTGGCATTGGCGCGTTCAGCCGCGGCAGACGTGAAGGAAAGGGTGTTCTTTGGGAAGATAGCCACGGGCGAGTTCTTCACCAACGACAGCAACCGAGGCGCGGTGATAGCCCGTCACGATCCCTTGTGCGCCGACATGGAGACCGCCGCGATTGCGCATGTCTGTTACCTCTTTGGCGTTCCGTTTATAGCGGTCAGGTCAATGACCGACGAAGCCAATGTGGGCGCGGACTACGACTTCATGGTGAACGTTGTCTCAGCGTCCCAAAATGCCGCGGAGCTGTCAATGCGGATTATCGCGGCGGCAAAGCGGACAGGGGATGTGAGCTATATCGGCGAGCCGCCCTTCGGACACCTTATTTAGGGGAAAATATCATGCATGAAAAAACTCGGAACGGGCAAGCGACTTTGTCCGTTCCGAATTGTTTTAGTGCGATTTAGTCAATGAGTATGGAGCCTTACAAAGCGGCCCCTCCTTTTTTTACGGCAGCCTTGCTACTCGGTTGAGGTCGGCGTTTGCCCCGATGAAGAACAGAACATCGTCCTTCTCAAAAAGGAACGTGGCGTCCAAGTACGAATTCACGACTCCCCCGCGCCTTACCGCGATAATGGATACCTTGTATTTGTGGCGAACGTTGATGTCGCCAATGGTCTTGTCCACCCATGCCGACGGAACCTTCATTTCGCTCACGCTTTGGTTGTGCGCAAACTCCAATACATCGATAAGCCTTGAGCTGACCAAGGTCTTGGCAATCTTTTCGCCCGCCATCTTCTCGGGTTGTATGACCTTATGCGCTCCTATCTTCTCCAAGAGCTTGACATGATTCTCATCCAAGGCCTTGGCAGCGACATACTTGGCTCCATTTTCAAGGCACAGCAGGGTGGACAGGATGGAGCTTCTAAGGTCTGTTCCTATCGCGATTACAACAGCCGTGAACTCCGAAACGCCAAGAGCCTTTATCGCCCTTTCATCGGTGACGTCACAGCAGACGGCGTGCATGAAGATGTTTTGAACCGAGTCCACCAGCTCCTCATCACTGTCTACCACCATGACTTCCTGCCCCGCTTCCACGAGCGCCATCGCCGTGGCAAGCCCGAACCTGCCCAAGCCTATCACTAAAAAACTCTTTGCCATATTCTCCTCCTAACCTATCGGTATGTCTGTCATCGGATACTTCAACGGGCTCTTTTGATGCTTGCCGCTCAGCGCGAAAACAAAGGTCAGCAGACCTATTCTGCCCATGAACATCAACATAATCTCTATGATGTGGCAAGCGACGCCGCCGTTTGCCGTAACTCCCACGGAAAGTCCCACAGTACCCATCGCGCTCGCAAGCTCAAAGCCCACGTCAATTATGCTGAACTCGGGGTGTGCGGCGGATACTATCACAACGCCGGTAAACAGCAGCACAAGACCCAAGCACAGCAATGTCAAGGCTTTCTTGATATTGCGCGAGCCTAAGCGTCTGCCCATCAGGTCAACCTCGCCGACCGAACGAATCATTGAATGCACGGTCGCGCCGAGCACAAGGAAGGTCATAGTTTTGAGACCGCCCGCGGTACCGGCAGGGGAGCCGCCGATAATCATATAGACTATGCCGATAAGCTTCGCGGCGTCCGTTTGGCACTCCTGGGCTATCGTGTTCAAGCCTGCGGTACGAAGCGTTACGGACTGAAAGAGAGCCGCCATCAGCTTGTCTTGACTTGCAAGCCGTCCCAAGGTTTCGGGAGAGTTCCATTCCAATATGGCTATCAGCAACGCGCCGCCGAAGATAAGCCCCGTGGTCATTCCCACGACTAAGCGAGAACGATAGTCTATCCTGCGCTTTTTGCGGCATATCCGCCGCCAAAGATCTACGACCACCACAAAGCCCAAGCCGCCCGTAACGATAAGCGCCATGATGACAAAGTTCACAAGCGGATCGGTCACAAACTCGGTAAGGGAGCTAAAATTCCCGAAAAGGTCGAAACCCGCGTTGCAGAACGCCGAAATGCTGTGAAACGCCGAGAACCACAGCCCTTTGGAGAACCCATACTTGGGTATAAACCTTATGGCCAAGAACGCCGTCCCCAAAAACTCCGAGATAGCCGTGACAGCCACGGCGGAAGCGGCTATGCCCCTGAGGTCGTTCATGTGGTCGGCGCCGAAGCCCTCCGAAAGCGTCATGCGCTCGAACAAGGAGACCTTGCGCCTGGCAAGGTAGAACAAGGTGGCCGCCATGGTCATCAGCCCAAGACCGCCTATCTGTATCATCACAAGTATTACTATCTGCCCAAAGAGTGTAAAAAAAGTGCCCGTGTCCACGACAACCAAGCCCGTAACGCAGGTCGCGCTCGTCGCCGTAAAAAGCGCGTCGAAAAAGCTCAGCCTCTCCCCTGTCACGGCACAGGGCAAACACAACAGCCCCGCACCCACAAGGATTATTATCAGGAAGCTCAACGGCAATATCAATATGGGTCTCAACGAAAGACGCTTCATGCAGTAATTATAAAATCTTTGTGTCGTTGTTGCAAGAAGTACTTTGAAATGTTACACTAATTTTATGATTGCGAATGTGGATTTTGTCAAAAACTGTCTTAGAGAGAACGGCTTAAAGCCGAACCGTGCCTTAGGGCAAAACTTCTTCATTGACGGCGACCTGCTGCGCTCCCTGTGCGGCAGGTTTGTTCCCCGCCGCCGTCCCGTGCTTGAGGTCGGCGCGGGCTTGGGCGCGCTCACCGAACCGCTGCTGGAGCTTGCGCAAAGCGTTACCGCGATAGAGAAGGACGCGACGCTCGCCGAGCTGCTTGAGCGGAATCTGCCTAACGAGCGGCTTACGGTGATACGGGGCGACGCGCTCAAATGTGACCTCGGCTTCATGGACGAGACTTGGTATGCCTGCGGCAATCTGCCCTACTACATCACCACCCCGATAAGCGAAAGGCTTATATGCCGTCTTCCGGAACGCATGATGCTGATGGTGCAGCGCGAGGCCGCCGAACGCTTCACCGCCGCTCCCGGGCAGAAGAACTACTGTCCGCTGACCATAGCTTCGGAGCTGTACTACGACATTACACCCCTTGCGGAGCTTTCGCCCGCCTCCTACTACCCCGAACCCGAGGTGCATTCTGCTGTGCTGCTGCTCGTAAGAAAGCGCGAGCTGCCCTCAGCCGCGCCGGACAAGCTGCTGAGCTTTGCTTCGGAGTGCCTTGCCATGCGGCGAAAAACCCTCTACAACAACATCAAGGATCGCGGCTCGGCAAAGGCGCTCATTATGGGTCTCGGCCTTGATCCCGATATCCGCGCCGAAAGGCTCACGCCTTCGCAGTTTTTGAGCCTTTACCTTAGCCTCAAGAATACGCCTGACGGCTCGAAATAGAATAGGAATTGACAAAATATAAGCGCGGCAGCTATAAAGCGGACAAATCCGCTCTCCAAAGCGCCGCGCTTTAGTTATGCTCTTACCTTATGAAGTTGGTGTATATCCTGCTTTCGGTTTCGGGCATGGGTACGCCCGCGGCCTTACCCGCCTCGATGCATTTCAAAAGCCACGCCATGTTGCGCCCAAGAACGCGCATGGTCTGCATACCCTCGGCGTCCTCCTGTGCCTGCGTACCGTTCGACCCGTGAACCATATTCCAGTACTGTGAGGACACAAGCGGCATCCCGCTGATAGTCATGTACTTGTTCAGCTCATCAAGCGTCGCCGTAGTGCCGCCGCGCCTTGCCGCCGCCACCGCCGCGCCCGGCTTATAGCGGAATGACCTGCCGTTGCAATAGAACACCCTGTCCATGAACGCGCTCATCGCGCCGCTCATGGCGGCGTAATGCACCGGCGAGCCGAACACAAACCCGTCGTATTGCTCGCAGACATCGCAGAACTCATTCACCCTGTCGTGGATAACGCAGCGGTGCGTACCCCTGCATCCCGCGCAGCCCGAACAGCCTGCGATAGGCTCGGTACCTATCCAGAAAAAATCCGTTTCGACGCCGCACTCATTGAGCGCGCCGCTGACCTCTTTGAGCGCCGCAAAGGTAGTCCCATGCTCGTGCATACTCCCGTTTACCAATAGTACCTTCATTCCAGCCTCCGTTTCTGTAAAGAAGTCCCGCAAAAAACGCGGGACTTGTACAATTTCTATTTTAGCTCGCTGGTGCAGTGCGGGCAGCGAGTGGCCTTTTCGTTGATTTCGCCAAAGCAGTACGGGCAAAGCCTCGGCTCGGGCGCGGGGGCAGGCTCAGGCTCCTTCTTCTTGGTTTTATTCACGAGCCTGACAAGCAGGAACACCACAAACGCTATGATGAAAAAATCGATTATAGCGGCGATAAACGTGCCGTAAGTCAAGAGGGGTACGCCCGCCTCCTGAGCGGCCGCTAAAGTTTCGTATACGGTGTCGGTCTTTTGCAAAACGATGAACATATCGTTGAAATTGACCCCGCCGACGAGCAGACCTATGAGCGGCATGAACACATCGTTAACGAGAGATGAAACGATCTTGCCGAATGCAGTCGCGATGATTACGCCAACCGCCATGTCCATCACGTTCCCCTTGAACGCAAACTTCTTAAAATCCTTCCACATTGCTTTCTACCTCCACATAATCAGCTTTTGTTTATCTGCTTACGATCTCAAGACCGCGCACATCCATAACCGTGACGCTCTCCGCCTTAATGCTGAGGTAGACGGAGCCATCCTCCTTGTAGGATTCGAGTATGCCTATGACCTGAATCCAATCGTTGATTTCGGGCGTCTCCCCATTGTAGGTGAACTCAAAGCCGCACATGGCTCCATCGGTGCCGCAGCACCCCGGCCCTTGGCGGTATACCCAATGGTATTGGGCGCTCCCCGTGTCTACTACCCCGTACACGCCCTCAATTCTGACCCTCTCGCCCACATAGGTTTGATAGTCGTTATAGACGGCGTTGACCGTGGTCACATACAGGTCCTCCGTAACGTCAAGCTCCACCTGCCCGTCGTCGGACTTTCCGCATCCTACGCAAAGCAGGCACAGACACAAAAGCACAATGGCAAGCCTTTTCATTCCTCAGCCTCCTTCAGCTCTTGGGCGCGTAGCTCTCAACCTGGATTATCACGAAATCCATAAGCTGCACGTCCACTTCCGTCAATATCTCCGCATAGATGAGGCTGCGCCCCGAGGCAAGCACAGTCCCGCCGTCCGCGGTGTGTATGTCTCCATAGCCGTATTCTACACCGTTTTCATCAAAGAACACTATCTTCGCCTTGCCGTACAGCGGCTCGAAGTATGAGTTTATACAAACGCCGTCAAGGAAAACCCCGTTCTCATGCTCGTATACCCTAAGCTCCGTGAACCGCAGGTAGGTTGAGAAATAGTGCGTTTCGGGGTCAAGTATCACCATGCCCAGCCCGTCGCTTTGCTTGGCCGCGCCTGTTATGCTTGGTATCAGCATCTCCACAAGCGGTTCATCGGTGGCGACAGGTTCGGGCGTTGTCCCCGTGTCCGTCTCGGCCGTGGCCGTGGGCGCGTCGGTGTTGCTCAACACCGAGGTCAAGCGCGTCTGCTGAGAGACGCAGCCCGACATGAGCAGTATCGCAAGTATTAGGCTTAAGGCTCCCGCCCTACGCCTTGACATACTCGTCAATCATGCTCTGCTTTAGAGCGTAGAGCCTGTCGGAAAGGTCAACCTTGTAGATGTGCGGGTTCATGGAACGCTTATACTCGTCCCACAGCGATTCGATCTCGGTCTTGGCATACGCGCAAATCTCGTGCATATCGGGAAGCTTGTAGACAAGCTCGCCGTCAACGAATATGGGAACAAGCAGCTCTCTTGCCTTGAAGTTGGTCAGCGTCAAACGCTTGTAGGTTTGCAGCGGGTCGAAGATGGTCAGGGGCTTGGTCTCGTCCACCGTCTCATCCGCAAGCATAATGAGGTCGGCGGTCGCCTTGCCGCTCCTGTCGTACAGGCGTACAATCTTCTTGTACCCGGGGGTTGTAACCTTGAACGCCGAATCGGAGAGCTTTATTCTTGGGTGCGTGACCCCGTCCACTATCTCCGCCGAAAGCTTGTACACTCCGCCCAAAGCGGGGTTGTCGCCCGACGTTATGAGCTGAGTGCCTACGCCCCAGCTTGAGATGCAGGCGCCCTGTATCTTCAAATCGCGTATGACGGTCTCGTCAAGGTCGGACGAGGCGCAGATTGTGGCGTTGTGGAAGCCCGCCTCGTCAAGCATGATACGCGCCCGCTTGGAAAGGTAGGCAAGGTCGCCGCTGTCCAAGCGTATGCCCAGAGGCTCATAGCCCTTGGCGCGAAGCTCGTTAAACACCTTGATGGCGTTGGGTACGCCCGAACGCAGAGTGTCGAAGGTATCGACAAGCAGCAGACAGGCGTGCGGGAAAACCTCGGCGTAAGCGCGGAACGCCGAAACCTCGTCGGGGAAGCTCATGACCCAGCTGTGTGAGTGCGTCCCACACACTGGTATGTCAAACATCTGTCCCGTAAGTACGTTGCTTGTGGAATCGCAGCCGCCGATGATGGCGGAGCGCGCACCATAAATGCCCGCGTCCGCGCCCTGTGCGCGCCTAAGCCCGAACTCCATAACGGTGTCGCTGCCCGCGGCATAGCGCACCTTGCTCGCTTTGGTGGCAATCAGCGTCTGATGGTTGACAAAGGTCAATAGCGCGGTCTCGATAAGCTGTGCCTGCATGATGGGCGCTTTGACGCGAATCAGCGGCTCGCCCGGAAACACCACCGTGCCTTCGGGTACGGAATATATCTCGCCCGTGAACTTCAGGGTCTTGAGGTTCTCCAGAAAGTCCTCGTCAAAGAGGTTCAAAGAGCGCAGATACGCTACGTCGTCCTGCGTGAAGTGCAGGTTTTGAATGTAGTACACAAGGTTCTCAAGCCCCGCCATCATCGCGTAGCTTGAGGTTTTAAGCGGCCTAAAGAACATATCGAACACCGCTTCGTTCTTGGCCATACCCTTCTTGAAATAACCGTACATCATGGTGAGCTGATACAAATCGGTCATCATGGTGAGGTTTCTCGCGGACAATATCTCGGTTCTTCTATCCATTTTACCACCCATAGGTGTAGTCGTCGTCATCGTCCTTGCCCTTAGAATCGGCGGCGGATGAGGCTTTTTTGTCTGCCCTTGCGTTCTTGTTCTTCTTGTTTTTCTTCCTGCTCACGGATTCCTTCTTGGGTTCGGGCAGCTCCTCCTTGGAGGCTTCGCCCTCAAGCTCAGGCTCCGCTTCGGGTTCGGGCAGCTCCTCCTTGGGGGCTTCGCCCTCAAGCTCAGGCTCCGCTTCAGGCTCGGGCAGCTCCTCCTTGGGGGCTTCGCCCTCAAGCTCAGGCTCCGCTTC
>ERZ795053.1515-NODE-1515-length-29487-cov-9.084432_pt1 | contig 29487 bp, 15 predicted proteins | sample MGYA00375137_ERZ795053 | MGnify/ENA primary metagenome ERZ795053 (study PRJEB30182, sample SAMN05720284) | activated sludge metagenome | isolation source: Anaerobic digester | place: Hong Kong | collected 2014-12-17 ...
CCCTGAATCATTCCCTGATTAATCAGTTTTTTAGCAGGTTCTTCTACTTGAATGTATCCAAGATCTTTCAAAGCTTTTGTCCAGAAACGCACATACAGCAAGTGACCCGTTGCATGCTCACTGCCTCCAATGTACAGATCTACATTCTGCCAGTAGTTAAGTGCATCAGCAGAAGCAAATTCTTTTTTGTTGTGTGCATCCATGTATCGCAGATAATACCAGCTGCTGCCTGCCCATCCGGGCATGGTAGTAGTTTCTATCGGAAAACCGGATTTGTCAACACTCTGAGTTTCTTCGTTCCAAAACCATTTGTCTGAACGTGCCAACGGTGGCTCTCCTTCTTCTGTTGGCAGAAATTTATCAATGGCAGGAAGGTGAAGCGGTAATTTATTTTCAGGCAATGTATGTGCAATTCCGTTTTTGTAATACACCGGAATGGGTTCACCCCAGTAGCGCTGTCTTCCGAAAACTGCATCACGAAGACGGTAGTTGATTTTGCCTTTACCCAGATTTCTTTTTTCAATTTCAGCAATACATTTTTTTATTGCATCTTTTACGTTTAATCCATCAAGAAAAGAAGAGTTGATGAGTGTTCCTTCTTTTTCATCCCATGATGTTTTCGAAAAATTATGTTCACCGGTTGGAATAATTACTTGCTTAATGGGCAGATGATAAAAAGATGCAAAACGAAAATCACGTTCGTCATGTGCAGGCACAGCCATCACTGCACCGGTGCCGTAACCGGCAAGTACATAATCGCCCACCCACACAGGTATTTCTTCTCCCGTAAACGGATGGATGGCATACGTGCCCGTAAACACTCCGCTTACTGTATTTACTTCAGCCTGTCGCTCGCGTTCGCTGCGGTTTCTGGCTTTGGCTATGTAGGCTTCCACTTCCTGCTTTTTTTCTGAGGTAGTAATTTTTTCAGCTAACTCATGTTCAGGAGCAAGAGTCAGGAATGATATTCCGAAAACGGTCTCAGGTCTTGTGGTGAAAACTTCAATCGTATCAACTGAATTTTGAATTTTAAATTCCAAGGAAGCTCCCTCACTTTTTCCAATCCAGTTGCGTTGCGCTTCTTTAATGGAATCGCTCCAGTCAATTTTTTCCAAATCGTTTAACAAACGGTCGGCATAAGCAGTAATGCGCATGCTCCATTGTTTCATCAGTTTGCGTTCAACAGGATAACCTCCACGTTCGCTTACTCCGTCTTTCACTTCGTCATTGGCAAGTACAGTTCCCAAAGCAGGACACCAGTTAACGTATGCTTCGCCCAGATAAGCTATGCGATAATCCATCAGCACATCAGCTTTTTCTTTTTCGTTCAGTTCATTCCACTTTTTTGTGTTTCCGTTGATGTGATGTTCTGTATTTTTAGAGGAGAATTTTTGAATCAGTTTGTCAATGGATTCCGTTTTGTTGGTTTCAGAATTATACCATGAGTTGAATAACTGTATAAAAATCCACTGTGTCCATCGGTAATAATTCGGGTCGGAAGTGCGCACTTCTCTGTCCCAGTCGAATGAAAATCCGATTTTATCTAACTGTTCGCGATAACGTGCAATGTTGGCATCGGTAGTGATGGCAGGATGTTGTCCGGTTTGAATGGCATATTGTTCAGCAGGTAAACCGAATGAATCGTATCCCATAGGATGAAGCACGTTAAAACCTTTCAAACGTTTATAGCGTGCATAAATGTCGGAGGCAATATATCCCAACGGATGGCCTACATGCAACCCTGCACCTGAAGGGTAGGGGAACATGTCAAGCACATAATATTTTGGTTTTGACGAATTGTTTTCAGCACGGAAAGTTTTTTTGTCAGCCCAGTATTTCTGCCAGTTCTTTTCTGTTTCTCGAAAATGATATTCCATTGTATAAATGCTCTTTCAACGAGCGAAAATAAGGAATAACTCTGTAGTGCTGTAAGTGCTTCAGCCGGAATTGGTATTTTGCAGAAAATTTTTTACTGTTTCAAAAATCCACTGAGGATTATCGGCATGCACCCAGTGGCCGGCAGAGGGTGCTGTGGCAAAAGTAGCATGAGGGAATAGCCGCAAAATATCCTGATAATCGTTTTGCTGAATATAATTTGATTTTTCTCCTTTGATGAAGAGTGTTGGCATATCAGCATTAGAATCTGCGTCTATTTCTTCGCCTACAGATTCAATATGGTTATTCAGTGAATAGAGATTGAAACGCCACTGAAGTTTATCACCTTTCCAGAATAAATTTTTTAATAAAAACTGTCTGGTTCCCAAATCATCAATATATCCTGCAAGAATTTTGTCGGCTTCGCTGCGTGTATTCACCGTATCCAAATCAACAGCATTCAGCGCTTTGAAAATTGTTTGATGGTGTGGCGGATAATAACGTGGAGCAATGTCAACTACAATCAGTTTATCCGTCATATCAGGATAAGAAAGTGCAAACTGCATCGCAGTTTTTCCTCCCATTGAATGGCCTAATACTGATGCACTTTTCAACTGTTGTTCCTGCATGAAATGCATTACGTCAGATGCCATCAAGCTATAATTAAACTCATCAGTGTGCGGTGAACTGCCATGATTGCGTAAGTCTAAGGCATAAACAGCAAAACCCGATTCAGCCATTTGCTTTGCAAAAGTCTGCCAGTTATCGGCAAGGCCGAATAATCCATGCAGAACCAACAGCGGAGTGCCGTCACCATATTTTCGAAAGTGCAACGACAGAGCCATTTTATTTTCTGATGACTGCACCAAGATTTTTTTCGAAAGCTGTTTCTATCTTTTGCATGATGATGTCAATCTGTTTGTCCGTGAGTGTGGCTTCATCATCACGAAGTATGAAACTGAGTGCATAAGATTTTTTTCCTGCTTCAATTTTATCTCCCTGATAAACATCAAAAATAGAAACATCGCGCAACAACTTTTTTTCCTGTTTCAATGCAAGTTCTTTCATATCGGCATATTGAACCTGCGCATCAAGCAACATGGATAAATCGCGTTTTACCTCCGGAAAACGTGGTGCAGGTTTAATACGGTGTTTGTACTGCGCTGCACGTTTTATTAATAAATCCATGTTCAGTTCAGCATAAAAAACAGGATGACTGATATCAAACTGACGAAGGAAATTTTTCTTCAGCATGCCCATATAACCGATGTTTGACTGACGGTTCTGCAGAGATGCATAAGAAGAAAAAACAGCATGCTCGGCCATTACCCATTTCAGAAAATCGGAAGGCACCGGTGCAATCTGAATGAGCGTATCTAAAACGATAGACTTAAGATAAAACAAATTTGCTTCGCGGTCCTGCTTATGCCAGTCTGACTCATGCAGATTACCTGTGACAGCTATTGCAAGTTTGTTGGTTTCATTATTTTTTCCTTCTGAATGAAAATATGTTTTTCCGAATTCGAATAATTTTAAATTTTGTTGTTTGCGGTTGTTGTTATACTGCATGGTTCCAAGCATGGAGAACAACAGGTCAGTCCGCAGAATATCCAGTTCATTGCTCAAAGGATTCAGAATTTTTACAGGAGTAATCTCCGGATTGTATTTCTGCGCAAGTGCAAGAGATGAAAGCGAGTTGTTGATGATTTCAAAAAATCCCTGAGCAGTGAGGTAATGCGATATTTTCTTTTGCAGCGCAGGTTTGATATCGGCCTTATGGTTGGAAATGGCCATGCCGAATTTTTCATTCACCGGAATATGATGATAACCATAAGTGCGGAGAATTTCTTCAACAACATCTGCCTGTCGTGTAACATCTGTTTTGTATGTCGGAACAGAAATCAAAACTTTGTCATCACTTTTATTCAGTAAAGTCATTCCGCAATATTGCAGAATCTCATCTGTCATTATATTGGTAATGTTCAGACCGGATAGTTTTCTTACTGCATCATAACTGATTTCAGTTTTTGCGGGTTCTATTGGATCGGGATATACATCAATCAGATCAGACACTATACTTCCTCCTGCAATTTCAAGAATCAGTGTTACTGCACGTTTAAGTGCAAAAACAGTATTGGCAGGATCGGTACCTCTTTCAAAACGGAATGAAGATTCGGTTTTGAGCATGTGTTGTTTGGAAGCTTTACGAACCAGCGCTGGATTGAAGTAAGCACTTTCCAGAAAAATATCTGCAGTGTCACTACTCACTCCCGAATGAATACCTCCGAATACACCTGCAATGCACATGGGTTCATGTTCATTACATATCATCAGTTCTTCTCCGTTTAATTTTCTTTCGGTTCCGTCAAGGGTTACAAAAGGAGTTTGTTTGTGCAGTTTTTTTACCACAATTTTTCCTCTCACTTTATGTGCATCAAAAGCATGCAGTGGCTGTCCGGTTTCAAACATCACATAGTTGGTGACATCAACAACATTGTTCACCGGTTTAACTCCTACACTCAGCAATGCATTCTTCAACCATGTTGGCGACTCCTGAATTTTCACTCCGTTAATGCTGATGCCACTGTATCGTGGACAATCCCCGGCATTTTCAATGGTAACAGTTACAGGGTTTTTACGATTGGTGATTTTTAACTCTGAAATGGTTGGCTGAATAACCTGAACAGGTTTGTGAAAGAAATCTTTTTCGAAGGCAGCGCGTGTGTTAATTACTGCAGCGAGATCGCGGGCAACACCCATATGCGATGCTGCATCCACACGGTTGGGGGTGAGTCCTATTTCAAAAATCACATCTTCTTCCACTTTGAAATATTCTGCTGCATGTGTTCCGGGAACTGCATGAGCATCCAACACCATAATTCCGTCATGCGATGCTCCAAGACCTACCTCGTCTTCAGAACAAATCATCCCTTCTGAAATCTGTCCTCTGATTTTTGAATTTTTTATATCGAAAGGTTCACCAAATGAAGGATAAAGACGGGCACCTTCCAGTGCCACCAGCACTTTCTGACCTTTGGCTACATTGGCTGCACCGCATACAATCTGCAGCGAATGACTTTTGCCAACATTTACTTTTGTAATACTTAACCTGTCGGCATCAGGATGTTTTTCTTTTTCGAGAACTTCTCCTATTACCAATCCGCGCAAACCTCCTTTTACTGATTCAACCTCTTCATAAGCTTCTACTTCCAGTCCGCAACCGGTAAGCAATTGCTCCATCTGGTCAGGTGTAAGATTAAGGTCAATATATTTTTTAAGCCAGTTATATGAAATTTTCATCTCTGCAATTCCGTTTTTGAAAATGCAAAAATAAGGAATTAGGCCTTGCAGAAAGTGATGTTACAAATCGCTGCCGAAACCGGTGTTGCTTTTTTGCTGTTGGTTTTGCTCGTATTTGCTGCAGTCCGTTTCTATGCTGACTGGATGTTCAGGTTTTTCAAAATCTCCCTGATAAATATTGAGGTCTTTATCAGCATAAAGTTTTTTCATGTAAATAGCCCAGAGTGGAAGAGCAGTATTTGCTCCCTGACCGAGATATGTAGTTCTGAAATGTACAGAGCGGTCTTCACATCCTGTCCACACACCTGTAACCAGATTAGGAGTGATTCCCATAAACCATCCGTCACTCTGATTTTGTGTTGTGCCTGTTTTTCCTGCAATAGGATTATTCAATCCGTAACGGAATCTCAGACGTGCACCTGTACCTTTTTCTACAACACCCTGCATCAGTTTAATCATCAGATAAGCTGTTTCTTCACTGATAGCTTCCACTTTGCGAGGCACAAACTCCTGTAATACCAAACCGTTTTTGTCTTCTATTCTTGTAATGTAAATAGGTTCTGTCCAAACACCTTTGTTGGCAAATGTGCAGTAGGCACCACACATCTCAAACAGTGAAACATCAGGAGTACCCAAACAAATTGAAGGAACTTCGTCAATGGGAGATGTGATACCCATTTTTCGTGCAATCTGAATAACTGCACTCGGACCAAACTCTTTCATCAGATAAGCAGAGATGACGTTTACTGATTCTGCTAGTGCTTCTTTCAGAGTAAGCATTCCTCCGTACTTTCCATCGCTGTTAGAAGGTGTCCAGTCTGGTTGTCCGGGAATTGGAATGGAAACCTTCACATTGGGAACCTTAAAACAAGGCGAATATCCTTCCTGCATGGCAAGGGTATAGAGGAAAGGTTTAAAAGTAGAACCCACCTGTCTGCGTCCTGCTTTTACATGATCATATTTAAAGAAGCGATAATTATTTCCACCAACCCATGCACGTACAAAACCTGTTTGAGGTTCCATACTCATCACACCTGATTGCAAAAAGCGTTTGTAGTATTTAAGAGAATCGAGAGGACTCATGACAGTATCAATGTCACCATGCCATGAGAAAACTGTCATCGGAATTTTTGTGTTGAAGTTTTCTTTTATTTCTGCTTCTGAGAGTCCGTCAGCTTTCAAAGAAGCATAGCGCGCACTTCGTTTGATTCCTTCTTCAATAACTTCGGGATGCTGTGCCCAGGGTACGCGCCCTTTCCAGTGTTCATCAAAAGTTTTTTGAAGAGCAGTAAGATGTTCTTTTAATGCCTCTTCTGCATATTCCTGCATCCGTGAATCTATCGTAGTGTAGATTCGTAAACCATCACGGTAAAGGTTATAGGTTGATCCATCTGCTTTTTTATGTTCACTACACCATTTTGTGAGTTCAAGGCGCAAAGTTTCTCTGAAATAAGGTGCCAAACCTTCATTGTGATCTTCTGCTTTGAAATTAAGTTTAATAGGAAGTTTGCTTAATGAGTCGTATGCACTTTGGGTAATAAAATTATATTTCGACATCTGGCTCAACACCGTATTACGTCTGTTTTTTGCATTTTCAGGATTGCGCACAGGGCTATACCGTGAAGGTGCCTGCAACATACCTATGAGCATAGCCGACTCTTCTGTATGAAGCTGAGATGGAATTTTATTGAAAAATGTTTTTGCCGCTGATTTAATACCGAAACTGTTATGTCCGAATTCAACCGTGTTCAGATACATTGCCATAATTTCGGGTTTAGTGTAATTGCGCTCCAACCTCACTGCAATAATCCATTCTTTGATTTTACGGATAACCAGTTTCAGACCACTTTCATTCTCACGCGGGAAAAGATTCTTGGCCAACTGTTGGGTGATAGTACTTCCACCGCCTGATGATTGCTGTTGAAGTATTACAGTTTTGAAAAACACACGTGCCAGACCTCTTAAATCTACTCCGCTATGTTGATAAAAGCGGACGTCTTCAGTAGCTTCCAGTGCCTTTACGGTATTATCTGCCAGTTCTTTGAAATGAATATTAGAACGGTTTTGCACATAATATTTACCGAGAATAACATTATCGCTTGATATTACTTCGGAAGCAAGTGCACTTTTTTGGTTTTCAAGTTCTTCAAAAGTAGGCAGCTTACCAAACTTTTCAGCATTCACAGCTGCCACCAGTATAATAATGGCTGCCGGAGGCAATAATGCCAACAACCACATGATGCTGATGTACTTACTGTAGGAGCCTTTCTTTTTTGCGGTTTTCGTCATATTATTTATTCCCGAAGCGGACAAAACTATAAATAGTGCTTTAATTAACGCTGATGTTTTGATTTTATTCCGGAAAAGTCTTAAACAGTATATGTGGAAAGATTTTTCAGACAGATTTTTGTTGAAATTATTTTTTACAATAGTATTCAGGCCGCTCTCATATTTATGATTTTTATCAGATTGACAATAACTGTTGAAAAATCCTCTACATTTATGCTGATATAGTTTTTAAGGTGATTAAACTTGTAAGGTTGAATAGTAAATTACACCTACTATAAGTTAATTAAAACTTTGACTATGAAGGCAAGAGTGATAAAAAGCATTGGACTGATAATGACAGTTACAACCTTTTTCTTTCAGCCCTATTCAGCAACAGGACAGGATATTGAACATCTGAAACTCAACAATAAAGTTTCACTGCATGGCAATCTGAATCTTCAGTTAGAATATTATCATGCCAGCGAAATAGATCCACGTAAAAAAGAATTCAGTTGGCTCATTAATGGCAACCCAACACTGAATCTGTTTGGAATTCAGGTTCCGTTTTCATTCTTATTCTCAAACTTCGAAAATAAATTTTATCAGCCGTTTAATCAGTTTGGCATTAGTCCTTATTACCGATGGGTGAAACTGCATCTGGGTTATCGCAACATTACTTATTCGCCTTACACTCTTGCCGGACACACCATGTTGGGTGCAGGATTTGACCTTACGCCAGGCAAGTTCAGAGTCGGATTTATGTATGGACGATTGCGCAGATCTACTTCTGTGGATTCAAGCATGTATGCCAATCCACAATTGGTACGACCGGTGCCGGTATATAAACGGCTGGGCTATGCCATGAAGGTAGGCTATGGTACTTCAAAGAATTATATTGATTTGATTTATTTCAAAGGATGGGACAGCGAAAAATCTCTGAGTAAAAGTTTGAAGGACTCTGTTCAGCCTGCAGAGAATAAAACGGTTGGTCTTTCGGGTCAGGTAATGCTTGGGAAAAGACTTGCGTGGAAAACTGATTTAGGGTTCAGTGCATATACTGCAAACAGTGATGACTCCAAAGACACCGGCAATATAGACAAGGAGAATAAATGGATTAAAAGCATCATGAGTCCTTTGGTAACGGATAAGGTTTCTACCCGATATTATTTTGCCGGAGAAACCAAACTCAGTTATCAAATGAAAAAATGGACATCAGAGTTGTTGTATAAACGCATTGATCCGGGATATCAGTCCATGGGTGCTTATTTTTTTCAGTCAGACCTGAGAGAAATTTTGTTTGTCAATAAATTTAAACTCGACAGCGGAAAACTCAACATCAACACCAGTATCGGATTTCAGAAAGACAATCTTAAAAAGTTGAAAACATCCACTGCAAAAAGATTTATAGGAAGTGCCAATATCAGCTATGTTCCAACGCTGCATTTCGGTATAAACTTTAATTATAACAATTACGGAATCACCAATAATCCACTTGCAACATCGCAGGGCAATGAATCTTTCAAGCAGGTAAGCAACAGCGTTACGATGATGCCCTTTTTCAACTGGATGAATGAGACAAGTGTAAAGAATCTGAATTTTGTTTTTGCATACCAGTCGCTGAGTACACCTGAGAGCAGCATAGGTTCCATTCCCGATTTGAATACTTATTCGGTAACGGCAGGATACAATCATTCCTGGTTGAAGCAAGGCCTTAGTGGCAACGGAGCATTGAATTATATTCTGTCAAAAACTCCTCAGGGCGATTTGGAATCTGTTGGCGGAACAATAGGTGCAGGCATACCTGTGATGAAGCGAAAAGTGCATTTGAATACCGTTCTATCATACCTCAGCAATAAATTCGATAAAAAGCCCAATGGAAACACATTCAGAGGTTCGCTGGGTGCAATGGTACCAGTAGGTACACATCATAATTTTCAGCTGATGATAAATTATTTAAAGAACAAAGCAATTAATACTTCTGTAGTAGAAAATTTCAGTGAAACATCTGTACAATTTATTTATGGCTTGACATTTTAAAAAAAGAAAACAATGAAAGCAGAAAGAATTTTATTTTACCGGTTAAGACACTTTTGGAGTCTGATGCCGCTTTTTATTTTTCTTATGATGGCACATCTTTCATCAGCACAAACAGCTGTGATACCATTAAAAGTAACTGTAATAGTCAAACCACCAGTGTCGTCAGTTTTCAGTGAGTATGGCGACTTGTCCAATAAAGTTATCATCACGGTGATGAATCCCAATCCAACCGTTGCTTACAACAGAGTAATGCTGCATGGCAGTCTTAAACGAACTTCGGATGAATATATTACCACATTGGATAATTATGCACCTGCTCAGCTGCTTACCATCAATCCGCTTGAAACAAAAGTGTTTACTGCAGACCCTGTTCAACTTCGTTTTTTAAGACAAGAGGTTGTGCGGAGCAGTTTTCCGGAGTTGCTTACTGATGTGTTGAAGAATAACGAACTTCCAGAGGGAAACTGGGAGTTATGTGTTCAGGCAATGGCTGTGGATTTAGATGGAATAGTATATCCGGCCTCTGACGAAAGTTGCTTTCCTCTGAATATTACACATGCTGCACCTCCGGTGATAACATCTCCGTTCAATGGACAGACTGTTCCTTCGCTTCAGCCAAATATTATTTTTTCATGGACTCCACCGGCAGGAAATGTTATAGGAGCACAAGTGGTGTATGACCTTTATGCCGTAAAAGTGATGCCCGGACAATCGCCCAATGATGCTATTGATGCAGCAGTAGGGTACAAAGCAAATAATCCAATGGTAAAAACAACTCTTTTTACCAATCAGTATGTAACACAGCCTTATGATTTGAAACTTGATACCGGAACAACTTATGCTGTTCAGGTAATTGCAAGAGACCTGAATAAAAAAGTAGCTTTTCAGAATAATGGACGAAGTGAAGTAACAGTTTTTAATTATGGCAGCCCTGCCGTTACTGCAATGATGCTTACTACTCAGGTAACACCACCCGGACAGATTTATCCTGTTTTAAATTATGACCCTGTGCCTGTGAGCGAGGTGAAAGGAAAACTGGTTTATAGATTTAAAACTGCAAGCGGAGTAACAGGAGCAACAGTGGGAAATCAATCTCCGAATTTAAATGTAAGCGCGCCCACTCATTTGCCGGGCCAACCTGTTCCTGACCAGATGAAATACAATCAGGAACTCCTCAGCACTACAGGAGCCAAACCTTTGGCCAATACCAAAATCAGTTTGGTACTTACCTATGTGTTAGACGGAAAAATAGAAAATGAAACATATTCAGGACAAGTAATCAAAGAAGGTTCGCTTTACAATACTCAGTCTTATTTTAAAGATATGGACAAAGTAATTTCTACCACAACTACGGATGCGGATGGAAACTTTACATTTAATTTCATGAATGTTCAGAATGAAATAGGACTTATCAATGATAAACTTGATTTGACTACAGGAGGTGGTGAATTCAAAAAAACAGCAATTGGTAAGTTGTATAAAGTGTACCGTATCAGAGTAGAAAACAATTATTACTGCAGTTCTGATATGAATATTAAAGTTGAACCATGGAAAGGTGTGGATGTAGGTACACTGGTTTCGTTGGTTAAAAGTTATAATCTGAAAGTAAGAGTAACGTGGACAAAAAGTCCTTACTGGGATAGTTACAAAGGCAAAGGAACATACTTATCGGGTGTGCCCACTTATATTCTGCGCAAATCAAAACCACAAAATGCGCCTCCTGATGAAGGCGAAGTTAAAACAGCGAACGTTGTTTATTTCAGAGGGCCAAATCACTCGTCAGAAAAAATTACAGATATACAGGGTTATGCTATTTTCCATAACCTTATTCAGCACGACCCGAACAACTTTTCAGACAGATATTACATCAACTGCAAACCCGATAAAATGGCAGGTGATGTAATCTTCGACCCTAAGGAAAAAAGTTACTATCCGCTATGGGATAAGGACAAAAATTATTTTCCGTTTAATTCAATTGGAGAATATGTACCGAGTAGCGGATTTAAAATTCCCATACAATTTGGTTCTTCCATCGTTTGGAACAGTGAGTTGGTTGTTGAAACTTATACTGACAGCGTAGGTGTTCAGCCGGGCCGGCCACGGATTACAGGAAAGGTGGAGGTTGCAAAAAGTGCCGGAGCAAGGCCGTTGTCAGATGTGGGTGTTGTAAGCATCAACGGCTATAAGAATAATAACGATCCTTCAAAATTGTTTACTGTAGTTAAAACAGACAAAGACGGAAGGTATGAATTCAACAACCTGGATGTAGAAACAGAAGGATTCAAACTTGGTGAAACAAGTAAGGTTATTGGGCCCACTCGAACAATTGTTACCAAACCCGAAGGATTTAAAGGTGGTTCACTACCTGCAAATCCGCCAATGGCTCCAATGCTTTGGGGTGAGCAGAAAGTAAATATGGATTTTAGTCTTGAACCTGATGGCTGGATAAACGGATATGTTGAAGATGAAAATGGAAATGCTGTTGAGTCGGATGTGGATATTGATGGATTTATAAAAGTTACCACCAAAGCAGAACTTGCAGGTGTGAGCAGTGGCAGAGGTAATATTCAGTTTACAACAAGACAGGCATTCAGAACAGCAGTGCCCTCTGGCGATAAAAGAAAAATAATTATTCAGCCTTTGGATGCAGGTTACTTTTCAAAAGATACCACTATAAACATCAAGGTAAGCGATGGCAAACAACTGCCATTGATTAAATTCATTGTGTATAAAGCACAGAAGCGAATCCGTTTTCAGGTACTCGAAAAAAATTCTTCCGGAAGATTGAATTTGCCGGGAGCGTCTAAACCCGTTCAGGGAGCTACAGTAAAAATTGATATTCCGGGGCAAGAGATTAAACAGATAACCGACAAGCAAGGTTATGTAAGTTTCACTTTCGAAAGTATGGCTGAGCATTTCGATTTTATCATTACACCTCCTGCAGATGCAGACTATGAAGCAGGAACTTATTCGCTTTCCGGAGTGAAAAATTCGAAAGAAATAAAAACCTACGGCCCTGCTTACCTCCGAAAATCAGCTATCATCAATGGAACAGTTACACTCGGAGTTGCAAAAACTCCTTTGGAAGGTGCAACCGTTTATATTGAAATGGGTAATGGAAAAAACCTCGAAACAAAAACCGATGCTCAGGGAAAATATGTTTTGAAAGGAGTGCCGATGACTCCTGCTACACAAAAAGTGTGGGCTTCAAAACAGGGAGTAGTGCCAAATATTATAAGTCATGCTGAAAATATTTCAGTGAAACAAACAAACACACTTGACTTCAATCTGCAAACAGATAAAGAAATTGTGATTGACAAAATTTTTGGATTTGATGTGGATGTGCAGTCGAAAGAAAAACAAAAGGACGGAACATGGCTGATCAGCGGTAGCCTGATTAATCTTCCTGCCAATGATAATTTTTCGCTGCAGGACAATAAACAAACCATTCCGTTTACCAATCTTAAAATTAAGAAGAGCAGCGAAACCAAAAACAACATTCCGGTTGGTATTCCTGCTGAAGCTAAGTTCCCGAGTGACATAGCCGGTCTTAAACTCATGGTGCATCATTCTTTTGGCGTGGTACAAACTCCTGAAATCGGTGATGTGATGATGGTTTCGTCTGAAAACAATAAGGGAAAAATTAAAGGTAAAATTGCTGTTCAGCAATCAAGTTTTAAGTTTTCGCAAAATTATATTTCATTCGGCAGCAATCAGGATTATGCATTTGCTCTCACCGACAAACCAGGTTCTTTCAATACAGATGTTGTGAGTATTGATGCAGCAGGATATGCAAAGAAAAAATTTGGTATTGCAGATTTAAACGGAAAAGAACTGACATTTTCACTCATTGGATTTAAAGCCAAGGCAAATAATCAGAAATCATTTTTGGAAGATAGCAACATCCGTCTCGCCACTATCCTTTCAGTAGAAAATATTCCGGCAATGAATCCTTCCAAGCTTGAAATTGATGCAGGTGAGCTGGTGATTCATCCTGATAAATTCGATCCGTTGAATAATAGCAATCCCATCAAATTCAAATTAGAGAATTGGGAGTTTTCAGGGAGTAACTGGGTATTGCAACAAAATTCTTCAGGTATCAATATTCCTGATGGTACGCTGAAGACAGGTGTTGTGGATATTCCATTAAAAAATGTACGTATCAAACCAAACGATTTTGAAATTGGCGATGCACAGGTTAACGGACTTACACTTGCCGGAGTAACTCCTGTGAATGTGGTTGCAAAAAACCCTGTTTTTGGTTACAATCCAAGCGCAGGCAATGACCATAAACCTCACTGGGAATTGAGAATCATTGGCGATGGCGGACAACCCGGAGTTACAATAGGTAACTTACCCGGAATGAAAACAGGTGATCTGATAAAGTTTCAGAAATTTTCACTTTTCAGCAATGGCGATCAGATTATCGCTCCCGGAAATCAGGCACAGATTATCACGTTTTACGATGTGCTGAAAGCAAAACCAATTGGATTGACAGGAGGTGATAAATATTTTGATATGTCATGCGGAATTGATTTGGATATTCCACAACTCGAAGAAGTTTCAGGAGCTATTCGTTTTTCAAAACCTGCCGGTGAAGTACTGTTTGAATTATTTCCTGTAAATGTTTCATTACATGGACCCGGTGGTGTAGATTTTAATGCTAACCTGCAATTTAACGATCATCCTCAGCAACTCATCAAAGGCAGATTTACCGCCAACGGAACCATCAGAGATAAAGAAGGAATTGTTCTTAAAGGCCAGCTCAACCGCACCACAACTGCTGCATGGATTGAAGTAAATCCTAAAAATCAGAAATTGAAATTAGGCAATGGTTCAATGGCTGATATCGAAGGTAAAATGGATGCAGATATGAGTAAAGGTGAGTGGAAGAATTTTACTTTCTCCGGAAGAATGGATGGATTCAAAGGAATGCAGGGTGATACACGTAAAACTTTTACGGTTTATGGTTCGGTAACAGCAAACAATCAGAAAGTGGAAGTGAAAAATATTCCGTCTGCATTTGGTGATATTGGAATTACTTATGATGTTCCTAACTCAAGATTTATTGGCGATTTGCAACTGAACAAACAAATTGGTGCATTGTATATTTCAGGCACTGCCAATATGGTGGTGGATGGAAGCGGATGGTATTTTCTGGCAGGTGGTGCCGTGCAAACTCCGGGCATTGGCACTTTAAATGCAGGAATGATGATAGGTGATTACAGTTCCATATCATCCGATATCACTCAAAAAATAATGCAGTATGCCTACGACAAAAATGTTCCTCCAAGTATTCAGAATAAAGTTTCAGGATTCTTCTTTACCGGAATGAAAGATTTGCCTGTTATCAATGTGCCTGATTACAGTGTTGATTTGGGTGTCATCAGTGCATCTTTCGGAGCCAAGGCAGGACTGGATGCACGAATGTGGATGGGATTTGATGATACAGGAAATGAATATGGAATTGGCGCAATGGCATTTGTACATGCTTATCTCAAAGGTGCTTCCATCACCTGCACCAAGTTTGGTGCAGAAGCAAGAGCAGAACTCGGAATGAAAGGAATTTATACTTCTTCAAACGGCAATTTCTCTCTGAAAGGCTGCGGAAGTTTTTCCATAAACGGAAGCATTGAACAATGTGTTCCCACACCTTGCTGGAGTGATGGTATCTGCTGCGATTATTGCGGTGGAATTGGTGTAAGTCAGGGAATCAGAGTTGACTTATCTCTGGATTCAGGAGGAAATACAGACCTGTCATTTGGATTTGGAAATTGTAGCGGTCAGTCTAATATGACCGGTAACTGGTAATTGTTTTAATTATTTAAATTTAAAAAACAATGCTGAAAAAAATAATTATGGTGATAGTCTTAAGTGCAGTCACCATTCATCTTCCGGCACAGAGTAAAAAGGCAGGCAAAGAACCTGTTGCCGCATCAGCCGAGAAAGGAATATGGATTTATCTTGGAAATTCTATTCCAAATAATTTTAGTTACACCATTGAGCGCAAAGCAAAAAACGCAAACAGTTATGATGTGATTGGTAAAACATCTGCTGCAAAAACATTTTCAGATGCGGAAACATTAAATCAGAAATGGTCGAAATTATTTGACAAACTTGATCCATTGTCGAATAAAGATTTGCAGCGTGAATGGAATTATCTGCAAAAGAACAGCACTACAGATAGTTTATATGCTGATAATCTTCCGGTGATGCATCTCATTGCAGGCACAGCTTTTCTTGACACTACTGTCAGAAAAGATCAGTCATACACTTATCGTATTTCAAAAACTGATGCTTCTGGAAATAAAGTTGATACCAAAGAAACACCTTCTGTTGCATGGAAACCTTCACCGGTATTTCCGGCAATTAAAACTTCAAGTGTAAAATTTGCTTCAGGTAAGCTGGTTATCGAATGGACTGCTAAGTCAGCGCTGAGTATGGCGCATTTCAACATTTACAGAAGTGTGTTTGCTAAAAATGAATTCAAAAAAATAAAAGTGGAGAAAGGATTTTATTTCAGAAACGACTCCATTGTATTACTCATCATTGATACCATCGGACTGCAACCCGCATGGTATGAATATCAGTTTGAACCTGTGGATATTTATGGAAATGCAGGTACCAAAGGTGCAGTTTGTTCAGGCGGCAGTATGATGGATCATTATGCTCCTCCTGTTACCAACCTGAAGGCTACAGGAACACAAAAAGATCATCAGATAAGAATAAGTTGGAAGTATGAGAACAAGAAATATCTCAATGGCATCACCATTATGCGCAGCAGCAATTTTGATTCAGCTTTTCAGCGCATTGCAACGGTTCCTGTTTCTGATACAGTTTATATAGACAGGGTTCCTTTAGCAGGCGAAAATTATTACTACTACCTGTTACTACACTCAGCACAAAATGAACCGGTGGCTACTGCTAAGGTGGCTGCGCTTTATTACAACAAATCAGAAAAACCTGAGCGACCAAAAAATGTTGTGGCTGAAACTATCAAAAACGGAATCCGCATTCACTGGGAATTTGACGAACCGTATGTGGCTGGATTTTATGTTTACCGTAATGTAAACATCAATGAAAAGTTCATTCAGGTTTCAGAGCTGATTCCTGCCGGAGGAAATGTTTATTCATTTACTGATTCTTCAAAAAATCTGAGTGGAGGAGAGGTTTACCGATATGCTGTGAAGTCGGTAAGTGATGCAAATCAGCTCAGCGATTTCTCAGATACAGTAAGTGCTCATCCGGATATTTCTATGATACTTAATTCACCTGAACATTTACGTTTTCGTCTGAATGATGGCGTGGTTACTCTCATCTGGGACGACCTCAGAAATTCAGTAAATAATATGCTGGGTTATGAGGTTTACCGAAAAATTGCAGGCGAAAAAGAGTTTATAAGTCTGACGAAAACACTCAGGGGTACAGAGAAAAATTTTTATGTGGACTCTTTAACTGTTCCCGGAATCACGTATGAGTATGCTGTAAGTGTGAAAGATATTTTTGGAAATGAAAGCCCGATGTGCAATCCGGTAAAGGTTATGACAGATAAAAAGCAATTGCCCGTCCCTTCGGGATTAAGTGCAATCACATCGAATGATAAAATTCTGATTCGATGGGGACAGATTGAAGATGATGAGAATTTGAGAATAAAAATATACAGAACTACACAGGGTCAAAAACCTCAATTGATTGGAACTGCCAGAAGCATGGAGGAGGAATTTACGGATAGCAAGGTTGAAAAAGGGAAACTCTATTTCTATCAGCTGAGTACGGAAGATCAGAATAAAAACGAAAGTGTTTTAAGTGAGAAAATCAGTGTGAGGCCGTAAGTCATCTTGTTGTATTGGCAGAGCAGAAAGTTTAAAAGAAAGGCTTTTCTGTAGTTTTTAACAACTAAAGAAGCCCTCCCTTAGCTTACTCATCTCTTTTCACTAATTTTGCAGCCTTAAATTTAACAGCAATGAGTGACGATAAGAAGATAATCTTTTCCATGGTGGGCGTAAGCAAAACCGTTCCGCCACAGCGACAAATTTTAAAAGACATTTACCTTTCATTTTATTATGGTGCCAAGATTGGAATTCTTGGTTTGAACGGTGCAGGAAAATCCACACTGATGAAAATAATTGCCGGTATTGACAAATCATTTACGGGAGAAGTGGTTTTTTCGCCCGGTTATACTGTGGGTTATCTGGAACAGGAACCTAAACTTGACGAAACAAAAACGGCTAAGGAAATAGTGATGGAAGGAGTTCAGCCTGTTGTTGATTTACTGAAAGAGTATGATGATGTGAACAACAAAATGGGAGAGGAAGAATATTACAGCGATGCCGATAAGATGGATAAACTGCTTAACCGTCAGGCAGCACTTCAGGAAAAAATTGATGCTACCGATGCTTGGAATCTTGATAATAAAATTGAAGTAGCCATGGATGCGCTGCGTTGTCCTGAAGGAGATACTCCCGTGAATATTTTATCAGGTGGTGAGCGCAGAAGACTTGCCCTGTGTCGCTTGCTTTTGCAACAGCCCGATGTGTTGCTGCTCGATGAGCCTACCAACCACCTCGATGCAGAGTCAGTGGACTGGCTGGAGCAACACCTCAAACAATATGCAGGAACAGTAATTGCCGTAACACACGACAGATATTTTCTCGATAATGTAGCAGGATGGATTCTGGAACTCGACAGAGGCGAAGGCATTCCGTGGAAAGGAAATTATTCAAGCTGGCTGGAGCAGAAGTCAAACCGTTTGGCTATGGAAGAAAAGCAGGAAAGCAAACGTCAGAAAACTTTGCAACGCGAGTTGGAGTGGGTGCGCATGAGTCCGAAAGCTCGTCAGGCAAAAGGTAAAGCACGTCTGACAGCTTATGAAAACCTGTTGAACGAAGATGTAAAACAAAAAGAAGAAAAACTCGAAATATTTATTCCGAACGGCCCCCGTCTCGGAAATGAAGTCATTGAAGCTGTTCATGTAGCTAAAGCTTATGGCAACAGAGTGTTGTATGATGATCTCAACTTTAAACTTCCGCCAAATGGTATTGTGGGAATCATTGGCCCGAATGGTGCAGGTAAAACTACCATTTTCAGAATGATTATGGGTCAGGAAAAACCTGATAGCGGTGAGTTTAAAATTGGAAGCACTGTTCGCATCGGTTATGCCGACCAGACCCATAAAGAAATTGATCCTGAAAAATCAGTGTGGGAAGTAATCTCAGGAGGGAATGAAAGCATTGAACTCGGAGGAAAACTTCTGAACTCACGCGCTTATGTTGCACGGTTTAATTTCAGCGGTGCCGACCAGGGAAAGAAATGCGGTGTGTTGTCAGGTGGTGAGCGTAACAGACTGCACCTTGCTCTCACATTGCGCAGCGAAGCCAATGTGTTGTTGCTTGACGAACCTACCAACGACATTGACGTAAATACCCTGCGTGCACTCGAAGAAGCGTTGGATGATTTTGCAGGATGTGCAGTTATCATCAGCCACGACAGGTGGTTCCTCGACAGAGTGTGTACTCACATTCTTGCTTTTGAAGATGATTCGCAGGTATATTATTTCGAAGGCGGATATTCCGACTACGAAGAGAATAAGAAGAAACGTTTGGGTGATGTAACACCTCACAGAATCAGATATAAAAGTCTGGTGAAAAACTGATCTCCGTTTTTGTTTTAATATGAAATACAATGTTCAGACAGTTGGGAAAATACCTTTGGAATTTCTGATGGAAGAGAAATATATTGCTGAGATTAAAAAAGACTTCACTTCGTACATTCGTAAAAATTAGTAATTCGCAATCAATGAAACCATCCATCCCCAAAGGCACTCGTGATTTTTCTCCTGAGGAAATGGTGCGCAGAAATTTTATTCTTCAAACCATCCGAACCGTTTATGAACGATATGGGTTCAGGCAGATAGAAACACCTGCTATGGAAAACCTTTCAATGCTCGAAGGTAAGTATGGCGAAGAGGGAGATAAACTGTTGTTTCGTATTTTGAATTCGGGAGAGGTAATTGACGAGATAAAAGCAAAGAAGGACAACATCAGACTTTCAGATATTTCCGAAAAAGGATTACGTTATGATTTAACAGTGCCGTTTGCACGTTATGTGGTGATGCACAGAAATGAAATCACATTTCCTTTCAGACGTTATCAGATGCAGCCGGTGTGGCGTGCCGACCGTCCGCAGAAAGGACGCTATCGTGAGTTTTATCAGTGTGATGCCGATGTGATAGGTTCCGATTCATTGCTGAACGAAACAGAGTTGGTTCAGATTATTGCTGATGTGTTTTCCAAACTTAACATTGGTGTAAGCATCAAAATCAACAATCGTAAAATACTTTCTGGAATTGCAGAAATCATTGGAGAAGCTGATAAAATAATTGACATTACGGTTGCTATTGATAAGTTAGACAAGATTGGTATTGATAAAGTCAATGAAGAGTTGAAGGGTAAAGGTGTAAGTGATGATGCCATTACAAAAATGCAGCCTCTGTTTTCGGTTAAGGGTACTACAGATGACAGACTAAACTTCCTTGATAATTTTCTTAGCGCAAGCGAAACCGGAAAGAAAGGTATTGAAGAAGTAAGAACACTGCTCAGCTACCTGCATTCAATGTCATTCAAATCTGATTTGATTGAACTTGATATTACACTTGCACGCGGACTGAATTATTATACAGGAGCAATTTTTGAAGTGAAGGTCAGTGATGCACGTTCAACATTTACAAGCAGTGTGCTGGGTGGCGGAAGATATGACGACCTTACAGGAATTTTCGGTCTTCCCGATGTAAGCGGTGTTGGAATTTCCTTTGGCATTGACCGTATTTACGATGTAATGTTAGAGATGAATTTGTTCGAACAAATGCATCTGAATGAATCTTCAACAAAAATATTACTCGTCAATTTCGGTAAAAAGGAAGAGCAATATGCACTTACAGTATTACAGAAATTGAGAGCAGCAGGCGTGAATTCAGAAATTTATCCTGATGCAGCTAAGATGAAAAAACAAATGAGTTATGCCGATGCCTGTAAAATTCCATACGTTTTGCTCATCGGTGATGAGGAGATGCAGTCAGGCAAACTCACTCTTAAAAATATGATGAGTGGTGAGCAGAACAGACTTGACGTAGAAGAATTAATTAAGAAGTTGCATTAATGTTTTTATGATTTTTATTTCTAATAAATAGTTTCAGCAAATAATGACACATCAAATATCCGCCACCCATCTCGACTTCAACAAACTGAAAGAAATTATTGACGGTAAAGCTACTCTTGAGTTATCTGCCGATGCAGCCAAACGTATTACGCATTGTCGCAGTTATCTTGATTCAAAAACAGGCTCACTAAGCGAACCGGTGTATGGAGTGAATACAGGTTTTGGTTCGCTATACAATAAGAGCATTGCTCCCGATAAACTGGAGCAACTGCAGGAAAATCTGGTTATGTCGCATGCCTGCGGCACAGGCAATGAAGTGCCTCATGAAATTGTGAAGCTCATGTTGTTTCTGAAAATTCAGGGGTTGAGCTACGGAAATTCCGGTGTGCAACAGGAAACAGTTCAGCGGCTGATTGATTTTTACAACAATGATATTTTGCCTGTAGTTTACGAGCAAGGCTCGCTGGGTGCTTCAGGTGATTTGGCACCACTGGCACATCTTTGTCTGCCACTCATTGGCATGGGAGAAGTGTATTACAAAGGCCAAAGAATGACTGCTGCAGAGCTGAACAAACAGTTGAACTGGAAGCCTGTGAAGCTGAAATCGAAAGAAGGCTTGGCACTGCTGAACGGAACTCAGTTTATGAGTTCCTATGGCACTTACTGTGTGATGAAGGCAATGAAAATTTCAGTACTTGCCGATGTTATTGGTGCATTATCACTCGAAGCTTTTGATGGCAGGATAGAGCCTTTTCACCATCTTATTCATGAAATACGACCTCACAAGGGGCAGATAAATACTGCTGCTCACATTCGTGAACTGTTGGAAGGAAGTGAGATGATTAAACGTAAAAAAGAACACGTACAGGATCCATATTCTTTCAGATGCATTCCGCAGGTACACGGAGCAAGTAAAGATGCCATAGGCTACGCATCCGGTGTTTTTCTGAATGAAATCAATTCGGTGACTGATAATCCTACTGTATTTCCTGAAGCAGACTTAGTCATATCAGCAGGTAATTTTCACGGTCAGCCGCTGGCCCTTGCTATGGATTTTCTCGCTATTGCTTTAAGCGAACTCGGAAACATTTCCGAGCGAAGAACATATCAGCTCATTTCAGGATTGCGCGGACTCCCTCCGTTTTTAGTTGCCAACCCCGGACTCAATTCAGGTATGATGATACCACAATACACTGCTGCATCATTGGTGAGCCAGAACAAACAGTTGTGTACACCTGCATCTGTTGACAGCATTGTGTCGAGCAATGGGCAGGAAGACCACGTAAGTATGGGTGCTAATGCAGCTACCAAACTATTAAGAGTAGTACATAATGTCGAAAATATTCTGGCCATTGAATTATTCAATGCAGCACAGGCTTTTGAATTCAGGCGCCCTATAAAAACATCACCACGCCTCGAGCACCTTCTGGAGTCTTATCATAAGGAAGTATCGTTCATTAAAGAAGACAGAATTTTATACAAAGACATTCGCGCTGCACAAAACTTTATCCGCACATTGGATGTTACACCTTTTGAATAATCAAATTACACTTTAATATTAAATCAACTAACATTACATTATTATGGCTATTAAAAGACATGCAACTGCCGTTTGGAACGGTTCAGGTAAAGAAGGAAAAGGCACAACTTCAACACAGAGTGCAGTGCTTTCCAATGCTCAGTATTCTTATCACACCCGCTTTGAAGATGGTGTAGGCACCAACCCTGAAGAGCTGATTGCTTCGGCACATGCAGGATGCTTCAGTATGAAACTGAGTTTTGTTCTGGGTGCAGCAGGATTCACTCCTGATAAAATTGAAACTCGTTGCGACATCACACTCGACAGTGGTGCTGTCACCAATTCACATCTTACTGTTAGCGCAAAAGTACCCGGAATCACTAAGGAGAAATTTGAAGAATGTGCTAATGAAGCAAAGGCAAACTGCCCCATATCAAAATTGTTGAACACCAACATTACGCTTGAAGCAACACTGCTGTAAGGCATAATATCAGAAGCATTAAGGGTAGTCTCGGGCGGGACTGCCCTTTTTTAGCTCATTTCCTGTGATGAGAATTTTTTGAATAATAAGTAAGGAACAAGACATCTACCAATATCCAATATCGAATAATCAATTTTCAATTCCCAAATTTTGAAGAGAGAAGAAATCCCGGCAGGTTGTGGAGCAATCAGGAGTGTGCCTCATAGTTACGAAGAATTCAGAAACTTGTCTCCTGATTGTGAAGCTCCTGCTGGGTTTATCCGTTTCTGGAAGGATGTGAGAGAGTAATGTAATACCAATCTCTTTTGGTTTGTGAGGTGCAATGACATTTCAACCCAGCATAGAATAACAATTTGAATAATAAACAAGAAATGTTGAATATCCAATATCGAATAATCAATTTTCAATTCCCAAATTTTGAAGAGAGAAGAAATCCCGGCAGGTTGTGGAGCAATCAGGAGTGTGCCTCATAGTTACGAAGAATTCAGAAACTTGTCTCCTGATTGTGAAGCTCCTGCTGGGTTTATCCGTTTCTGGAAGGATGTGAGAGAGTAATGTAATACCAATCTCTTTTGGTTTGTGAGGTGCAATGACATTTCCCAAGCTATCATTCAACATCACTCCTTACACCAATGTTTTTCACTATCAACCTGCCGCATTTATTAAGACAAAAGAGCAACACCGATTCCCAAATTCCGAAGGAGTGGCACTATAGAAAATGATTACACAACACCAAAACCAAACTCACGACAGTGAGTACCCGCCCTTTGGAAAATAAGCGTAAAAAAATAGCAGCACATTTCAAAGGGGCAGGGTAGGTTAGCAATCCCGAGCGCAGCGACATTGGATTGCGCAGCTGAAATGTGCAATATTTTAGCTTATTTTCCAACAGGCTTGATTTTTTGGTTCTTTTGTATCAAGACAAAAGAACGTAAGAAAGAATAACACAACGCATAGGGAAATAATTAACTCATCCTAAAACAAACTTAAACAAAAAAGCACCTTCCAAAATCATTCCTTCACCACCTTCACATTCTCACTTTTTTCTTTTCGTATAATCTTACAAAAGTAAATCCCTTTGGGCATGTTGCTTACATCAACTTTTTTAAACTGACTCCACGCACTTACATAATCCTTATACACCAACCTTCCCATTACATCATAAATTTCCAATGTACCGCTTATGCTCATAACATTAAACTGCAAGGTAAACACCCCATTATTCGGGTTAGGAAATATTTTTATGTTGCCTTGGGGAGGATTTAGTTCCGGCTCGCCCACAGTACTTGCGCACAAGCACCCAAGCGTGCTGTCGCAATCTAAAAAATAATTGGGGTGGTTGGGCAAGCCATTGACATAATAATGTTGAAACTGAATGGAGTGTTGCTGCACATCACATGCCATACCCCCGCTGTCAGGATTATTTATCACATGTAAATGAAAAGTGCTGTTGCCTGTTGACATATAAATTTTACCGTCAGGAGCTAAAAGCGGTATCTCAAATAAAGTGGCGAATGGCGGTGTTGGCGAATAAAAACTGTCCCATACCGCCACCGTCTGTTGCGAGGCTGCAATATTGCTGCTCTGCATGTCAAACTGATACAATTCGTTAATGTTTGCACAATATAAATACCGTGAATTACCTGAAAATGCAAGACCGCCACTAAAACTCGTACTTTGCGGAATATAAACGTGTACAGGGTTGCTTAATGCCCCTGAACAACGGTTAAAATCATACACATCCAAGCCGCCTGCTGAGGTGTACATGGCATAAAAGAAAGCGAACTTTGTTCCATCGGGTGAAAAACATGTCATGCCTGCTGACCAAGTTCTTGGTGTGCCTATATTTTGTGTATAGGGACCCAAAATTACATTCGTGCTTACAAGCAATTTATAATAGGTGTTTGAATTAACACGTTGCACCACTACCCACCAGTCGCGCCCGTTGGCATGTTTGCATGCTGTTATTTTTCCGGGGCTAAGTGTATCATTTATCATTACTACATTTTTACTTGTTACAGCGCCTAAACCATTATTTAAACTCATGTCTATTGTACTCATGTATAAATAATGCGCCCTGTTGTACTGGGGCGCATTATCCAATGTGCTGTGAAACAAATAATAAATTGTACTGCTTCCGGGCTTAGGTAAAATAAGGCAGGCTTGCGGCACCGTAAGCCCTTTGGGAGCTAAGTTATAAAATCCCGTAGGGCTAATCTTATTACCATTCTGCATGGTATCATTAGTAGCATCGGCTATGTAATAGCCGTTGGTATAAAACAATAAATTACCTGCTGCATCAGAAATATTGGCACTGGTTCTGTTTATATCCATTTCCAAGCTGTCAGATGTTATTTGAGGTGTGCCATTGATGAAATCAAACTTTGTATGTCCAAATGAACCGCCCCAATAAGAACCGTAGCCTAAAATCCAGTTATTGGTTACTCCGTTATTTTGGGAATAAGCTTGGTTTGAAGCTGTTCCCAAAATAAGAAGTAAACAAGTAATCTTAATATTCATTATCTGATTATAGCTAATTTTCCGTAGCCCGCTATTCCCTTATTGCTCTTCACACGGTAATAATATATGCCGGGCGCTAATTTTGCTGTGCTAAATGTGTAAGAACCTTCGTTACTTTCCAACTTCGTTATTTCCAGCACCTGCCCTGCCGAAGTCATTACTTCAAAGCTGATATTATCTTCACCCGGCAAAGCATATTCCAGTGTGGCGGCACGGTCAGTCGGGTTAGGATATATTTTTATTGTACCTGCTATGGGCAGCTTGCTTTTTGTAGTAACGGCTTTACGCATGGCATAGCCTGCCGCTTCGCATATAGCAAAGTTATTAAAGAACTCCTTTTTATCCGTTAAGGCGTATAAGGCTCGCGCCTTATACACTGCCTGCCCTCCTGCAAGCGGGCATTGCGAGGCAATAGCGTACAAATCCTGTATCTGGTCATTGGTAAACTCAAACACATCCTTCGCCACCGTGCTTAAATATATCTCGTTTATCATTTTTTGCATAACTGTTTTTTTATTCCTTCACCACCTTCACATTCTCACTTTTTTCTTTTCGTATAATCTTACAAAAGTAAATCCCTTTGGGCATGTTGCTTACATCAACTTTTTTAAACTGACTCCACGCACTTACATAATCCTTATACACCAACCTTCCCATTACATCATAAATTTCCAATGTACCGCTTATGCTCATAACATTAAACTGCAAGGTAAACACCCCATTATTCGGGTTAGGAAATATTTTTATGTTGCCTTGGGGAGGATTTAGTTCCGGCTCGCCCACAGTACTTGCGCACAAGCACCCAAGCGTGCTGTCGCAATCTAAAAAATAATTGGGGTGGTTGGGAAAGCCATTGACATAATAATGAGGTAACTGTATAGCATGTTGCTGCACATCGCATGCCATTCCTGCACTGTCAGGATTATTAATTACATGAATATGTAATGTGCCATTGCCGGTTGACATATAAATTTTGCCGTCAGGAGCTAATAAGGGAATTTCAAATAAGGTTGCAAATGGGGGAGATGGCGAATAAAAACTGTCCCACACAGCCACTGTTTGTTGAGATGCTGCAATATTGCCGCTTTGCATGTCAAACTGATATAGCTCGTTTATGTTTGCACAATATAAATACCGTGAATTACCTGAAAATGCTAGTCCCCCACTAAGCCCTGTGCTTTGCGGAATATAAACGTGTACAGGATTGCTTAATGCCCCTGAACAACGGTTAAAATCATATACATCTAATCCGCCCTGCATAGTATGAATAGCATAAAAGAAGGCAAATTTTGTTCCATCAGGAGAAAACCCGGTCATTCCAATGGGTAGTACGTTTCGCGGGGAGCCAATACTTTGTGTGTAGGGACCTAAAATCACATTGGTGCTTATAAGCAACTTATAATACACATTTGAATTTGCCTTTTGGCATAACACCCACCAGTCCCTGCCATTGGCATGTTTGCAGGCTGTTATTTTTCCTGCATTTAATGTGTCCTGAATCATTACCACATTTTTACTTGTTACCGCTCCCAGTCCATTGTTTAGGCTCATGTCAATGGTACTCATATATAAATAATAAGCACAATTGTATTGAGGACCATTATCTACTGTATTATGAAACATATAATAAATGCTGCTGCTGCCCGGCTTTGGAAGTATTAAACATGCCTGCGGAACATTCAACGCTTCTGGTACCCACAATCTATATCCTGTGGGACTTATGTCATTTCCATTCTGCATGGTATCATTACTCGCATCGGCTATGTAATAGCCGTTGGTATAAAACAACATATTGCCCTGCGCATCACTTATATTCGCGCTCGCTCTATAAAAATCCATCTCAACACTGTCAGCAGTAATAACCGGTGCACCATTAAAGAAATCAAATCTTGTATGACCAAAAGGTGTCCCGCCTGCACTTGAATAGCCAACAAGCCAATTATTAGTAACCCCTGAATTTTGGGAAAATGTCATTATTGGAATTAACCCCAAAACGGATATTAAGATAATATTTAATTTCATAAAGATTATCTGAGTATAGCTAATTTTCCGTATCCTGCTATTCCCTTGTTGCTCTTCACACAGTAATAATACATGCCGGGAGCTAATTTTCCTGTGCTGAATGTATAAGAACCCTCATTGCTTTCTAACCTTGCTTTTTCTACTGTTTGCCCTTCGGAGGTCATAACTTCAAAACTGATATTATCTTCATCAGGAAGAGCATATTCCAGTGTGGCGGCACGGTCAGTCGGGTTGGGATATATTTTTATTTTACCTGCTATGGGCAGCTTGCTTTTTGGAGTAACGGCTTTACGCATGGCATAGCCTGCCGCTTCGCAAACAGTAAAGTTGTTAAAGAATGTGTTTTTATCTGCTAAAGCATACAAGGAGCGTGCACGATAAACTGCCTGCCCTCCTGCAAGCGGACATTGCGAGGCAATAGCGTACAAATCCTGTATCTGGTCATTGGTAAATTCAAGCACATCCTTCGCCACCGTGCTTAAATATATCTCGTTTATCATTTTTTGCATAACTGTTTTTTTATTCCTTCACCACCTTCACATTCTCACTTTTTTCTTTTCGTATAATCTTACAAAAGTAAATCCCTTTGGGCATGTTGCTTACATCAACTTTTTTAAACTGACTCCACGCACTTACATAATCCTTATACACCAACCTTCCCATTACATCATAAATTTCCAATGTACCGCTTATGCTCATAACATTAAACTGCAAGGTAAACACCCCATTATTCGGGTTAGGAAATATTTTTATGTTGCCTTGGGGAGGATTTAGTTCCGGCTCGCCCACAGTACTTGCGCACAAGCACCCAAGCGTGCTGTCGCAATCTAAAAAATAATTGGGGTGGTTGGGCAAGCCATTGACATAATAATGTTGAAACTGAATGGAGTGTTGCTGCACATCACATGCCGTTCCTGCACTGTCAGGATTATTAATTACATGAATATGCATGGTGCCGTTTCCGGTTGAAACATAAATTTTTCCGTCAGGAGCTAATTGCATATTATCAAATAAAGTGGCGAATGGCGGGCTTGGCGAATAAAAGCTGTCCCATACAGCCACCGTCTGCTGTGAGGCGGCAATATTGCCGCTTTGCATATCAAACTGATATAACCAATCTACATTAGCCGTATATAAATACCTTGAATTGCCTGAAAATGCCAAGCCTCCTCCAAAGCCTGTAGTTTGCGGAATATAAACGTGTACAGGGTTGCTTAATGCCCCTGAACAACGGTTAAAATCATACACATCCAAGCCGCCTGCTGAGGTGTACATGGCATAAAAGAAAGCGAACTTTGTTCCGTCAGGTGAAAATCCGGTCATACCACCAGGAAGAACACCTCTTGAATTTCCTATGTTTTGGGAATAAGGACCTAAAATTACATTTGGTGTTATCAGCAACCGGTAATATGTGTTTGAGTTTACTCTTTGACAAAACACCCACCAATCCCTGCCATTGGCATGTTTGCAGGCTGTAATTTTTCCGGTATTTAATGTATCCTGAATCATTACCACATTTTTACTTGTTACTGCTCCTAAGCCATTATTCAGGCTCATGTCAATGGTACTCATATATAAATAATAAGCACGATTGTATTGAGGACCATTATCTACTGTATTATGAAACATATAATAAATGCTGCTGCTGCCCGGCTTTCGTAAAATAAGACAGGCTTGTGGGACGGTAAGCCCTTTGGGAGCTAAGTTATAAAATCCCGTAGGGCTAATGTTATTACCATTCTGCATGGTATCATTAGTAGCATCGGCTATGTAATAGCCGTTGGTATAAAACAATAAATTACCTGCTGCATCAGAAATATTGGCACTGGTTCTGTTTATATCCATTTCCAAGCTGTCAGATGTTATTTGAGGTGTGCCATTGATGAAATCAAACTTTGTATGTCCAAATGAACCGCCCCAATAAGAACCGTAGCCTAAAATCCAGTTATTCGTAATGCCATTACCTTGTGAAAATATCTTTTCTGAGCAATGCAATACAATAAGCAGTATGCTATATACCTTTAAAAACCTCATCGTATAATGATTAATTTTCCAAAAGTATTGCCTGCACTGCTGCTTACTTTATACTGGTAGACCCCCGGCTTCATATCCTTTGTGCTGAATGTGTGAGCACCTTTATCGCCTTTTATTATTTCAACCTTTATCAATTGTCCTGTTATGCCCATAAGTGTAAGTTGCACTTCGTCAACTCCGGGAAGGTTATATTCGAGTGTTGCACTTTCACTTGCCGGATTCGGATATATTTTTATTGTACCTGCTATGGGCAGCTTGCTTTTTGTAGTAACGGCTT
>ERZ795053.1520-NODE-1520-length-29410-cov-7.241185_pt1 | contig 29410 bp, 26 predicted proteins | sample MGYA00375137_ERZ795053 | MGnify/ENA primary metagenome ERZ795053 (study PRJEB30182, sample SAMN05720284) | activated sludge metagenome | isolation source: Anaerobic digester | place: Hong Kong | collected 2014-12-17 ...
TCAAGAGATGTAGAAACAGTAGAAGTGACTCTTGATAATTCTAATTTGGAGTCAGATTATTCTGATGAATCAGGTAACTATGCATTCTTAGACATGCCATTAGGTGGAGCTTATGAAGTAATTCCAGCTAAGGATTATGACTATAAGAATGGTGTATCAACACTTGACTTAGTATTGATTCAAAGACATATATTGAATTTGCAGAATTTAAATTCGCCGTATAAAATTATTGCTGCGGATGTAAATAAGGATGAAAAAGTTACGGCATCTGACCTCTCAGAGTTAAGAAAAGTGATTTTAGGTATCTTACCTGAATTTGCTAATAACACTTCTTGGAGATTTGTTGATAAAAACTATGAATTTATCAATGCTAATCAACCATTAGGAGAGGCCTTCCCAGAGACATATGTGATTGATCAGCTTAGTGCTGATATGAAAATTGATTTTGTAGCGATAAAAGTTGGGGATGTCAATCTTAATGCTGAGACAACTGAGCTAAGCAGAAATGCAAATAGTGAAAACCGAGGTTCACAAGTAATGCAATTGACAACAAGCGATAAATCATTTGACAAAGGTCAGGTGGTAACTGTTGAAATCAATAGCAACGAAAATATGATAGTAAGCGGATTCCAGTTTACGTTGAGTTTTGATCCTGAATTATTGTCTTTCAATGGAATAGGTGAAAGCGCAATCGGATTAAACGAAAGTAATATCGGATTAAGCAAAATCAGCGAAGGTATGATCGCAGTAAGTTTCAATGATGTACAAGGTATCAACTTAAATGATAATAATATTATCAATCTTGAGTTTGTTGCTAAGAATAGCGGAAACTTGAGTAATGCGATTGCTATCAATGGTAAAGAATTGTCAGCTGAGGCATACAACCTTGCAGATGAGGTGATGAATGTTAATCTTACAGTTAATTCTGCACAAGCAGCTGCAGGATATGTATTGTATCAAAACACACCAAACCCATTTGCAAATAGTACTAACATTGAGTTCGAATTACCACAAGCTGATCACGTGAAAATGGAAATATTTGATGTTCAAGGTAAAGTAATTAGAACAATCGAAGGAGATTATTCTAAAGGCTTGAACACCATAACAATATCTTCTGATATGTTTGCAAGTGCTGGTATCCATTACTATAAAATGGAAGCTGGAACATTCATTGCAACTAAGAAGATGGTAGTTGTAAGATAATTCGATTAGATCGAAATTAAATAGTATTTACTGTTTTTGGGATGAGTCCCCATGCTTAATTGCATGGGGCTTTTCTCATTTTATGCATTTAATTAAAAGATTATTTACTTCTATTCTGTCCATTAAAATTTAACTTTGAGCCATGGGAAGAATTATGGGTATTGATTATGGGGGCAAAAGAAGCGGTATTTCTGTAACGGATCCCCTTCAAATTATTGTCACGGGTTTGACCACAGTAGATACTAAAAACCTATTACAAGAAATAGAAAATTACCTTAATGTTAACGAGGTTGAAAAAATTGTTTTTGGGTGGCCCACCCATGCTGATGGCAATCCAACCTATGTAGCTAAGGAAATCACCAGTTTCTCTGAAAAGATTAAACAAAAATTTCCAAATGTTATTATTGATTTTATAGATGAATCATTTTCTTCTCAACAGGCCAAAGAAATTATTATGAATAGCGCTTATACCAAAAAGAAAAGACAGGATAAGGCTCTGGTTGATAAAGTAAGTGCTATCATACTTTTGCAAAAATATTTAAACCACATTTAAAAAATTAGTTTTAATGATATTGCCAGTATATGCTTACGGAACCGACATTCTAAGGGCCAAAACACAAGAGATTGAGAGTTCGTTAGAGGGATTAGCTGAGCTGATAGACAATATGTGGGAGACCATGTATCATGCAGAAGGGGTAGGCTTAGCGGCACCACAAATAGGTCAAAACATTAGGTTATTTATTGTGGATACGGAACAGATTTCAAAGGATGACCAAAAATCAGGGATTAAAAAAGTATTTATTAACCCTACCGTCATAGAAGAAACCGGTGAGGATTATACCTATGAAGAAGGATGCTTGTCTATTCCACATATTAGAGCGGATGTGACGAGACCTGAAAGAGTGAAAATTAAGTATTTGGATACTGATTTTAATGAGTACACGGAAATTTTTGATGGTTTCGATGCCCGTGTGATTCAACATGAATATGACCACATTGAAGGGATTTTATTCGTAGATAGATTAAAACCACTTAAGAAAAAGCTGTTAAAGAAAAAGTTGAGTCTGATAAAAGCTGGCAAGGTCAATGCAGATTATAGAATGAGATTTGCATAGTTTATTTCCTTCCAAAATCTGCGGGTATTTCTCCCCAAATATCCGTTTCCCATTTTATTATCTTGTTTTTTATGGGGTTATTATGAAGCCAAGTTAATGCTCGATCCATCAATTCGAATAATATTTTGTTGTTTTCATTCTGAACTAATGTGGATTTAACTTTTTTATTTTTTACCCAGCTCATGGCTGTTTGAGAATCCGTAAAAATGATAGTTTTTGAGTCATCTTTTTTGGCCAAAAGAGCTAAGGCATGTACTAGAGCTAGAAATTCACCTATATTATTGGTTCCATCTCGATATGGTCCTTGTCTGAAAATTTCCTTCCCTGATGCTGTAATGACCCCTCGGTATTCCATTATTCCGGGATTTCCGGCGCAAGCGGCATCAACTGATATTGAGTTTTCGAGCATTTCCCTTTCTGGTTTCGAAAGGTTTTTATTTTCTTTTTTTAATGTTGAATTGGTTGTAATGTATTCCGTGTAATTTCTAGAAAAAGCAATTTCGGCTTCATTTAAATTTTCAAAAGATTTGTACTTTGCTCCCTCGTAGTTAAGTATTTGTAATTTGGTTTCTTCCCATGTTTCGTAGATTCCGGGCTTTAATCCTTTCCAAACTACGTAATACTTTTTTTTCTTTGCCATAAAATTTTAAAAAATGATTTTTGTAGATACACATGCACATATTTATTCTGAGGAATTTAAAAATGATCTCGATGACATTATTAGCCGAGCCAAAGATGCAAATATTCTCGAGATATTCATGCCTAATGTCGATTTATCCACCATCTCTTTAATGAATGATGTGAATGCGAGATATCCTAATTGTCATTGCATGATGGGGCTCCACCCTTGCAGCGTCGAACCTGATTATCAGTCCGTATTGAAAGAAATACAAAGGATTTTCAAGGAATCTAGTTATGTAGGAATAGGAGAAGTAGGTATTGACCTTTACTGGGAGAAAAAATATTTTGAAGAACAAAAAAAAGCATTTCAGTATCAAATTGACTGGGCAAGGGATACGAATCTTCCCGTAATTATTCATAGTAGAGAGTCGTTAGATATCACAATTGAGATGATAGATAATAGTCAAAACGGAAATTTGTCGGGCATTTTTCACTGCTTCACGGGTGACGAATCTCAGGCATCAAAAATCATGGATGCTGGATTTTATCTTGGGATAGGCGGTGTGGTAACTTATAAAAACAGTGAATTGATTCATGTATTGAGAAAAGTAGGAATTGACAAAGTCGTTTTAGAAACTGATGCCCCATACTTACCACCTGTGCCAAAGAGGGGAAAGAGAAATGAACCCTCATACATAGAATATATTGTGAATTTTCTTTGCTCAGAATTGAATTTAACCAAAGATTATTTATCAAATATTACGATGAGTAATGTGAAAAAGATTTTTGACACACCATTTTCAGAAGAGTATGAATCTTAAAACAGTTGACTTGCCGGACAATTTCATAAATTATTAACATATAAGTTGAGTTTAATGAAAAAAAAGTTTCAAATTTGTGATTCGAGGAGAGTTGTCCGAGTGGTCGAAGGAGCATGCCTGGAAAGTATGTATACTCCAAAAGGGTATCGAGGGTTCGAATCCCTCACTCTCCGCAAAAAAAAATCTTTATTTTTTTGTAGTTAGAAGTTTATTCCTATTTTTAGCAGTCAAAATAAATTAATTAATAAAATTATTAAATAGTAAAACAATCAAACCATGCGAAAATTTCTATTTTTCATTGCAGTGTTTAGTGTAGCTTCATTTACAGGAGCTGTAGAATCTTTTGCGCAAGAAGCAGAAAAAACAAGTCCACAGGGATTCCAACTTTTAAAGCAATATTTTATTCAAGGGGATTGGAAATTCATGAGCCTTGTATTAATTTGTTTAATATTAGGTCTAGCATTTTGTATTGAACGTATCATTACTTTAAACCTCGCCACTACCAATACTGATAAACTATTATCAGAAGTTGATGACAGGTTGAGTGCAGGGGATGTAGAGGGAGCTATGGAAGTTTGTAAATCTACTCCTGGCCCAGCTGCGGACGTAATGTATGAAGGATTAAGAGCAGCAGGAAATGGCCCAGATGCAGTTGAAAAAGCAATCGTAAGTTATGGAGCAGTACAGATGGGTCTTTTAGAAAAAGGTCTCGTTTGGATTTCATTATTTATCGCCATCGCACCAATGCTTGGATTCTTGGGTACGGTAATCGGTATGATCATTGCCTTTGATAAAATAGAAGCAGTAGGGGATTTGTCTCCTTCAGTTGTGGCTGGGGGTATCAAAGTGGCATTATTGACTACCGTATTTGGTTTGATAGTTGCGATTATTCTTCAAATATTCTACAATTATATCGTTTCAAAAATTGACAGCATAGTCAATAAAATGGAAGATTCTTCTATTGGATTGGTTGAAATGATGGCTAGACACGGAATATTTAGATAATCAACATAAAACAAAATAATCATGTATAAATTTTTAACAAAGCACGGTCAGACGGCAGCCTTTGGCTTGGGATTATTAGTAGTGTTGGTGTTTTTTGGGGGTGTTTTCTCAGGTTTAGATTCTCAAGCTCATTACCTCGTTCCAGATGGGTTGAAAGATGCCAATATCAACGACGTTACCTTGTTTGATAATGGTCTATATTTAACCATAGTACTTCTTGTAGTGGCTATACTTTTGGCATTCGGGGTTTTTTTAATATGGAATATTTTTAAATTTCCAAAGGAATCGTTGAAATTTCTTGCTCTTATAGGAATACTCGTATTAATATTCTTAATAATATTTTATTCAGTGAATGTAAATGATGTAGGTTCTCTAGCTGACGATGAAGCTAAATTTGGTGTAACAGAAAATGTTAGCCGATTCATTAGTGCAGCGATGTGGACTTCATTGGGTCTTGCTGTCATTGCTTTCGCTTCTATGTTTTTAGGAGAATTGCGAAATGCATTTAAATAATTAATATCATGGCTAGAAGTAGAAATAGACTTAATAATGAAATTAATGCCGGCTCAATGGCCGACATTGCTTTCTTGTTGTTAATTTTCTTTTTGGTAACTACAACTATTGCCGAAGATAAAGGGGTATTGGTACTGTTACCGCCGTGGTCAAATGAACCACCGGAAACTAAAAATTTAAAAACGAGAAATGTATATTCAGTATTGGTAAATGCTGATAACCAACTGCTAGTACGTGGTCAGCCTATGGGTATTGATCAATTGAAGGACAATGCCAAGAAATTCATCAGAAATCCTCAGGGACAAGAGGATATGGCAGAAAGCCCGGATCAAGCACTGATTTCCTTGAAAAATGACAGAGGTACAAAGTACAAAACGTACATAAGTGTGTACAATGAACTGAAAGCAGCGTATCGAGAATTGAGAGATGAAGAGAGTGAAAAGCGGTATGGAAAGAAATTTGAATTCTTAAATAAGGATCAACAAAGGATTATCATTAAGGAAATTCCATTGGTTATTTCTGAAGCGGAGCCAAGTGCTTATGGTGAAGAAAATTAATTAATTCAACTATAAAAAAAGATTATGCAATTTGAAAAAAAACGTGGTAAGGCACAACCTGCAATATCTACGGCATCCTTACCGGATATCATATTTATGCTACTTTTCTTCTTTATGGTTGTGACAGTATTGAGGGATACGGAAGAGAAAGTGAGCTACATTACCCCTTCAGCTTCGGAGTTAACCAAATTGGAACGTAAGTCTTTGGTGAATACCATACTAATAGGAAGACCTAAGGATAAATATCAAAAAACTTATGGGTCAAAACCTAGGATACAGTTAGGTGACAAATTTTCTGATGTCACAGACATTCCATTGTTTCTTGAGGAACATCGTGAGACTGTACCTGAAAAACAACAAGGATTGATCATGACTTCATTGAAAGTGGATGGTGATGTGACAATGGGTATCATCTCTGATGTAAAAACGGCACTAAGAAAGGCGGGACAATTAAAGGTTAATTATTCAGCGAAGGTGAAAGAGAGAAAATAAAATTTCTAGTAAAATAGAACAAATAAAAAAAGAGAAGAACATTGTTCTTCTCTTTTTTTTGTTAAGAATAACATCATAAAATAGAATTAGAGACTAAGTCAGGCAGCAAAATGCTAAAAAACATCATCTTGTTTATATATCCCACATTAAAAAAATTAAAGAGGGATTGGTCTTCCCTGCCTTATTGATTGTTGAAATCGAGGCAGGGTTTTTTTTTGCTACAAATTATTGATTAATTTTTGATTAAAACTATCCCAAGAATAGTATTCTTGTGCTTCGGTAAAGTTCTGAGAATAGTCCTTCGTATTGTTGAAAAATTCTAATAGTTTGATTGCCATATCCTCAGAATTTGGTTCACAAACCATTCCTAATCCATGCAAATTGACTAATTCTGGTAAGCCACCAACACGAGTTACTAACATTGGCAATGAAAAATTAACGGATATCTGTGCAACTCCTGATTGAGTTCCTGACTTATACGGTAATACTAACAAATCCGAAATACTGAACAAATAGCTAACATCTTCTTCCGCAACAAACCCTTTTCTGAGATGCACACGATGGGTAAGTTTATTATTCGAAATGCTATGTTCGTATGGTGAAGCATCTTCATAAAATTCACCTGCAACGATTAAGTCTAGAGTTGGTAATTTATCTTTTATAAGGCCAAATGCTTCTATTAGAATATCAAGTCCTTTATATTTTCTAACGAGGCCAAAAAACAGCATATACATCCTGTCTGTTGGTAATAGGAGGAACTCTGCACTAATGTTTTTAGTTTTTTTGATTCCGTATTGATCGTAAATTGGGTGTGGGGTTAATAGTATTTTTTTATCTCCATGGGTAAACTTTTCTAAATCTTTCTTAACACTTTGAGATAATGTAACACATAGGTCAACAGGAATAAGAGATATTTTAGAAAAAAAATAGTCTCCGAATCTTTTTTCATGCGGAATCAGATTGTCTACAATACTAATAATCTTGGATTTGTTTCCCCATTTCGCAATCTGTGCAATACAGGCAAGAGACACACTCATATAAGGAATCCAATGTCGGATAATAATAACATCAAATTGGTTTCTACGAAGTTTTAGCCCTGTTATTATCCAATTAAAGGGATTGAAAGCATTGATTAATCTTACTGACGAGTAACTCAAACATTTGTCGTTTTTAAAAGTCTGTTCACTTCCAGGATAGAGGAATTTTGGGTATTGAAGTTTATAATTTATCATCGTAACATCATAGCCCGATGTATTAAATTCCTCAGCCATACGATCATTGAACGCGGCAATACCACCTTTGTAAGGGTATGAGGGACCTATTATGGCTATTTTTTTTATGGCAGTCAGAATCTTCCTTTTTATGAGGTAAATATATTGAAAACTGCGGTAATTTATTGACAAGTAGGATTGAATGATAGCCACAGAATTAATACTTTTATCAACTATTAAGTGTGAAATGACCATATCGAGACTTAATTTTTTGAATAAGTAGATTGGAATATGGTGTTTAGGACTAACTTTGCAATTATATTTTGGTATAAAGAAAATTGAATCAAAGAATAGATTTTAAGGAAAAAATTGAGCAAAAAATTGATTTATTAAATCGATTACAAGAAGGCTATGAGTCGCAAATTCTAGAAGTTATTCATACTCTAGTGAAAGTATTGCAAAAAGGAGGCACTGTATTTTTCTGTGGGAATGGTGGTAGTATGAGTGATGCGGCACATATTGCAGCAGAGCTTTCCGGAAGATTTTACATTAATCGACCGCCTTTAAAGGCGATATGCCTAGCCACGAACACCTCTTATCTTACCGCCGTAGCCAATGATCTGAACTATGAAGATATTTTTGCAAGAGAATTACAAGCTCTTTCAAATAAAGGAGATGTTTTAGTGGCGCTTTCTACATCGGGTAATTCTCTTAATGTAATAAATGCTATGCAAGTGGCCAATGCTAAGGACCTAATTGGTGTCAGTATTACGGGTGATTTTATAAGCGAATTAGGAAAATTAAGTGACGTCAATATCAAAATTCCAAGTACAGATACACCGAGGATACAAGAGACTTATATGTTCGTATTGCACTATATCTGTGAGAAGGTCGAGGAATTGATGTTTAAAAATTCCTAAATATTAGGAGGGATGAACCATATTTTGGATGATACACGACCGAAAACTTTATTCATTGACAGAGATGGTGTGATTAATACTAGACTAGTAGGTAGATATGTGTCAAATGTGGATGAATTCCATTTTATTCCAGGAGTACTAGAATCCTTTTATTGGTTTGATAAGTTTTTTGATTATATCATCGTCGTGACCAATCAGCAGGGTATTGGAAAGGGAATTATGACAATGGATGATTTGGATGCCATTCATAATAAAATGATAAGAGAAATAATGGATAATGGAGGTCGAATTGACCAAATTTATTTCGCACCACAATTAGATTCTGAGCAAAGTTATTACAGAAAACCCAATGTGGGCATGGCTTTACTGGCAAAACAGGATTATCCATATATCGAATTTGAAAATAGCATTATGATTGGTGATTCAGAATCTGATATAAAATTTGGCAAACAACTGGACATGTACACTATTTTTGTCAACAATAGTGATTCCAAAATTGAACAAAAACCAGATTTAAGTATTCATAGCTTGATAGATTTTGGAAAAAGTGTAAAAAAATGGGTAGAACTTTCTCAATAATGGTCATCTTTAGCTTGGTCGCGAATTATTGTTTTGGTCAGATCAAAGAGGCAGAGAAAAATCATCAGTATGAACCAACACCATTTTCTATACCTGTAATGGATCACATTGCTTCTTTTGAAGGTAAAAAAGCGCCAGATTTTATGGTGAAGGATATCAATGGATACGAAAGATCCATTTCGCAATTTCTGGGCAATAATCTTTGTCTTATATTTCTTGATTCCCAGCCTATTCCGGAAAATATAAATTCATTTTTAGAAACTGCAATTACTCAAGAGTATAAAATTTTGGTCGTCTATAACAATTCCAAAGACCAATGTAAATCGTACCCTGGTGTTCCGGTGATAGCGAATGGAAGATTCATTGGCGAGGCAATATATGGTCAAGAATTGGGGACTCCGAGAGCTTTTCTTATTGATAAAAAAGGGATTGTGAGAAAAGTATTATTAAGTGTAGAGCTTGGAGAAGTTACTAATGTTGAAGACTTGATTAATAGTTATTTATTTTAATTGTATGAGAGAGAGTTATAAAACTGGTGCAAAATGGGAGTCCATTATGAGCTACTCCAGAGCCATTAGAGTTAATGATGTGATTGAAGTGTCTGGAACGACATCCCTTGATGGTGACGGTAATATTTTATTTGCCAATGACCCTTTTTTACAAACGCAGGAAATTTTAAAAATAATAGAAAGGAGTATATCTGCGCTTGGAGGTAGAAAACAAGATATTGTAAGGACCAGAATTTTTGTAAAAAACATAGATGATTGGCAATTGATCGCAAAAGCTCATGGCGAGTTTTTTGTAGGTGTCAATCCCGTATGTACCATGGTCGAGATTGCCAGATTGATTGAGCCAGAACTCGTGGTGGAGATTGAAGCGACAGCCATTATTTCTATTGATTAATATATACTTATAGCATTTGTACAAGGTCAAAGAAATATATTACACCTTGCAAGGAGAGGGATTCCATCAGGGTAGAGCAGCCGTATTCTGTCGGTTTGCCGGATGTAACCTATGGTCTGGGATAGAAAAGGATAGAGAAAATGCAATTTGTAAGTTTTGTGATACCGATTTTTGGGGAATGGATGGCGAAAATGGTGGTAGTTACAACAAAGAAGATTTGTACAAAAAGATAAAATCACTGGTGCCAAAACAAAGTGACCAACATATTTTTCTCGTTATGACGGGAGGAGAACCGGCTCTACAGGTGGACGATGAATTGGTGACATATCTTAAATCTAATGGTGTTGAAATCGCCATAGAAACAAACGGGACATTACCACTGCCGCAGCGTATAGATTGGATAACAGTGAGTCCAAAAGCCAATACAAAACTTATAATTACTAAAGGCAATGAGTTGAAACTGGTCTTCCCGCAGGAAGAAAACAATCCTACACAGTTCGAATCTTTTGACTTTACACATTTTTACTTACAGCCCCTCGATAATGATCATCGCTTGGAGAACCACGATCTTTGTATTCAATATATCCTGTCAAATCCTCAATGGAAACTAAGCATTCAATCTCATAAGATACTGGGAATTAGGTAGGAAGGGAATCCACTCTATTATTTTAATAATCTATAAATGATATTCAATAATACACTGAAAAGTATCATCGTGGTGATTGGAAAATAAAACTTATAATTTTCCCCTTCGAACCTAATATCTCCTGGTAAATTGCCAATCCATTTTAGCTTATCTCCCCAAAAATAGACAATCAATCCAATGGCTATTAGTGCGACTCCTATCCCAATAAGCAATTTTGCGAGAGGTGTTTGCATTTATTGGTTATTTTACCAATTTCATTTCATCAATTAACCTCGTAGCACCGGCATATTTGTCAATAATGAACAGAATGTATCGGACATCGACCATGATATTTCGACAGATAGATCGATCATAGTTAATATCACTCATCGTGCCTTCCCATACGCGGTCAAAATTTAATCCTATCAACCTCCCGTGCCCATCAATTGCCGGACTTCCGCTATTACCGCCGGTCGTATGGTTACTTCCAATGAAACATATTGGTAATTTTCCTTCCTTGTTGGCATATTGACCATAGTTTTTGGTATTATATAATGTTTGAAGTTTTTCGTCTACGTCAAATTCATAATCTCCAGGCACATATTTTTCCATCACTCCATCAAGGGTGGTAAACGCTTCATATTCTACCGCATCACGAGGCGAATAGCCTTCGACATTTCCATAAGTTATACGCATCGTGCTATTGGCATCAGGGTAGAATCTTTTGTCTGTAAAAGTCTCCATTTGTGCCTTCATATAGAGTCTCTGTAGTTCCTCGATTTGCACATTGTATTCTTGGTATGGTTTGTTGATTTTATCAGTGTATATTTCATTCCATTCTTCAGCAAGTGCATATAAAGGATCATTTTTTATGGTAGCAATGACAATTTCAGGTTCTCGATTTAGAATGTCAGTCATCATGTCTGCATTAGGTACGATGCTTCCACGATAGAGATAATTGGCAATCTGAGAGATGTCACTATTACCAGTAAACATGGACGGATAATGAGTGCTCTCGAGATGGTCAAGATACATTTGACATAATTTGGTGAATACCTCTTGATCAATTTCTGGATTATAATCCTTGTAAAAATCAGTGAGGTAGTTCTCTAGTCTCGCTTTGTACTTGCCGTATTCTTCGGTTCCATTTTCTTCATAAGTGTTGACTAATTTCCTGAGATAACTCGTGAGATTGAGTGCCTCGACATTTCTACCGACCACTTCGAGATAATAATCTCGGGCATAGGCATAAGGTGTAATTGACTCATAAAGAGAATTGAATTTTGGTAAGTAGGTCAATCTTTCTCCATGGTTGGCATTTTTTTCTACATAGGAGGCCTCATATTTCTGTTTTTTATCAATGGCTTTTGTCTTAATTAAGCCCAAGTTTTCCCCAATCCATTTTTTCCAATAGTTTGCGATACGAGCATATTTGGAAGCATATTGGATTTTTGTTTTTTCATCCGTTCTCATGTGGGAGTCCAATATTTTCAAGGCGGCATCTCTAATTTCAATTTTTGCAGGATTCAGTACATTGACTATCTGTTCGATGGCATAAGAAGGTAAATACTCTTGAGTCCTTCCCGGAAAACCAAAAACCATCGTAAAGTCACCTTCTTTGATTCCTTTTAGGTTAATGGGTAGGAAATGTTTGGGTTTGTAAGGGATGTTTTCTTCGCTATATTCAGCTGGTAGATTGTCTGGACCGGCATATATTCTAAACATCGAAAAATCACCTGTATGTCGTGGCCATACCCAATTATCAGTATCAGAGCCAAACTTACCGATACTCTCAGGTGGAGTTCCTACCAATCTTACATCCTTGTAGGTCGTCGTGATAAATGCAAAATATTGATTGCCATTATAAAATGGTCTAATTTGTACATCTTGGTAAGACTTTAAATTATAACTCTCTTTTATTTTTACAAGATTTTTGTCAATAGCCGATTGTCTTTCTGTAGAACTCATGTCTTCGGTCACTCCATCCAGAGCTGCATTGCTCACATCGTCAATCCAATCAATTAAAGTGGCGGTAAGTCCGGGATTCGGTAATTCGTCGGATAGAGTTGATGCCCAAAATCCATTTTTAAGAAGATTATTGTCTATGCTTGAGTGACTTTGTATTTGTCCATATCCACAATGGTGATTGGTGAGCAACAATCCTTGGTCAGAGATAATCTCAGAGGTGCAAAAACCGCCAAAATGCACAATTGCATCTTTCAGTGATCCTTTATTGATATTGTAAATATCATCAGCACTGATTTTCATGCCCATATCTCTCATTTCACTTTCGTTAAGAGCTTTTAAAAATATGGGTAACCACATGCCTTCACCGGCAAATATGACAACAGGTGACCAAAAAAGAGCCACAAATAAGAATACCTTTAATTTATTCATCATAGTCAATTTAACTTCATTATTAATAAGCTTAAAGGTAAAAATAAATTTTGTTACAAATCGAACAGCTAGACTTGAAATACCTTATTTTCATCTCAATTATAATCCTGTATGATTTAAACATATTTAAGAATATCCTGTAATTAAGAGGGGTATTAAGGTTATAAAATGCAAATATTTTGCAGTATACCCTTAAAATAATAGGGTGTAATTCTAAATGTATGGTAAATATATTTAATTTTGCCCCAAAATAATAAAATTTATGTCAACACTTCGTTTTTACGCTGTAAAGGAAGCGCTGGATAGAAAGCCAGTTGTGATTCAAGAGATTTCAAAGCGTCGTTCTGAGTTGTTCTGCTCAAAAGTATTTAACCTCGATAAAATGAAACAATACATGAACAGGGAAGCTTACCAAAGCATTAAAAATGCGGTAGAAATCGGTCAAAAAATTGATAGAGAAATAGCAGATCAGGTCGCATCTGGTATGAAGGCATGGGCACTAGAGCATGGGGCGACACACTACACCCACTGGTTTCAGCCGCTTACGGGAATTACGGCAGAGAAACATGATGCATTTTTTGAACCTACGGGTGATGGAGAAGCCATTGAAAAATTCGATGGTTCACAGTTAGTGCAACAAGAGCCTGATGCAAGTAGCTTTCCAAATGGTGGTATTCGGAACACCTTTGAGGCACGTGGTTATACTGCTTGGGATCCTACCTCACCTGCTTTTGTGATGGGTACGACGTTATGTATTCCCACGATATTCGTGTCTTACACTGGAGAGGCACTTGATAATAAAACTCCACTATTGAGAGCACTTCAAGTCATCGACCACGCAGCAACTCAAGTGTGCAAGTATTTTGATAAAAATGTAAAAAAAGTCATATCAACCTTAGGATGGGAACAGGAGTATTTTTTGATTGATAGTACTCTCGCCGCTACTAGACCTGATATTATGCTATCTGGAAGAACAGTCATGGGTCATTATTCTGCAAAAGGGCAGCAATTAGACGATCATTATTTCGGCTCTATTCCAAAACGTGCAATGGCATTTATGAGAGATTTAGAAATAGAATGCCTTCAACTTGGAATTCCGATTAAGACAAGACATAACGAGGTGGCTCCTAACCAATTTGAGGTTGCTCCACTTTTCGAGGAGGCCAATCTCGCTGTTGATCACAACTCTTTACTGATGGATGTGATGAATAGGGTAGCGCAGAGCCATAATTTTAAAGTGCTTCTTCACGAAAAGCCTTTTGCAGGTATCAATGGTTCTGGCAAACACAACAACTGGTCGCTGGCCACAGATACTGGGGTTAACCTCTTGAGTCCGGGTAAAACACCAATGAGTAACCTTCAGTTTCTCACCTTTTTTATCAACACCATTATGGCAGTTGATGAATATGCCGATTTAATGAGAGCATCCATTGCTTCGGCCAGTAATGACCATAGATTAGGAGCAAATGAAGCGCCACCGGCCATTATTTCTGTATTTATTGGTGAGCAACTGACTAAAGTCCTTGATGAATTAGAAAATGTGACCAATGGAAAACTTTCCCCGCAAGAAAAGACGGATTTGAAACTAAACTTAGTGGGAAAGATTCCTTATGTATTACTTGATAATACAGATAGAAATAGAACTTCTCCATTTGCATTTACTGGAAATAAATTTGAATTCAGAGCGGTCGGCTCTTCGGCTAATTGTGCCGGTCCTATGACTGTGCTTAATACCATAGTAGCTGATCGATTAATGACATTTAAACAAGAAGTTGACAAGCTTATAGAAACTAAAAAACTTAAAAAAGATGACGCAATTTTTAATGTTTTAAGAGAATATGTCAAGAAGTCTAAGAGAATAAGATTTGAAGGGGATGGATATGGTGATGCATGGGTAAAGGAAGCTGAAAAGAGAAAATTAAATAATTTTAAAACCACTCCCGAAGCTTTGAAAGTAAAGGTTTCTGATAAAACCCTTGATTTGTTTAAGCGACATCAGATTATGAATGAAGTGGAAAGCCATGCGAGGTTTGATATAGAGCTGGAGGAATATGCTTTAAGAATTCAAATTGAAGGCCGATTGCTTGGTGACTTGGCAACGAATCATGTCATTCCGACAGCGATCAATTATCAGAACAGATTAGTGGAAAATGTCAAGGGGCTGAAGGAAATTTTTCCTGACGATTATATGAAATATGCAAAAGAGCAGGTGGAGATTATCACTACCATATCAGAAAAAATCAGTGGTATTAAATCTAACGTGGATAAGATGGTAGAAGAAAGGAAAAAGGCCAATAATATGGAAGATGTCGAGAAGAAAGCACATGCGTATTGTAATAAAGTGAAGCCGTACTTTGAAAAAATCAGAATAGATTGTGACAAGTTAGAAATGATGGTCGATGATGAATTGTGGCCATTGGCTAAGTATAGAGAATTATTGTTTATCAAATAATTATCGCATTACTTTAAGAGCACAAAAATAAAAAGCGGGTCATGAAAATTTCATGACCCGCTTTTTATTAGTACAGTCAAGTATTTACTGCTTTATCAATTTTACAACATTGAAATTTTTATCATTGCTGATGACTATGTTGTAATATCCTGCTGACATGTTATCGGGAAGGTTAATTGTATAATAATTGTCACCTTGATATCCATGCAATGTTTTATCCAAGCATAGTTTGGCATCAAAGGAATATATCTTAACTGAGAATTCTGAGTCATTATTCAAAAATACTTTCACGTGAAGGTCATTGGTCGTGATAGGGTTAGGATATACCGCTGCTTCAAGACTCAAAGGAAAAAGTTCAGGTCCCTCTGGTATCATATTCGTAGGCATAGCCTTGAATACTTCGTCTTGCATCAACTGGATATCAGTGTTTCTCATTATGATATCACGCATGGTGGTCGCTTTAATTTTAGCAATATCCTCATCCGTGAAAAGCTCTTCATTTTCGAAGTAAAATCTATCGCCGTCTCTTAAATTTCTGAATTGAGTTCTGATGATATGCATCATCAATTCTCCCATCAAAGCGCCATTTATTTTCTTTTCTGCGAGCATTCCTACCCAGGGGTCTACAAAGTTTACATCTTTATAAACAGATTCTAAAACATCGGCAAGTTGTTGGTTGCCAGTTAAACTCAAGAATGTTTTGTGTGCAGGTTTTCCCATTCCAAGTCTTAACTTGTTTAGTGATGGCAACCCTCTTTCTCTACCTCTATTGATATTGATTGACACCAAGTCAAGTCCACCTGCAGCAGGTGAGCCAAACAAAAAGTTTCGTACATCATTTACCACTTTTGTATCCATATCTTGCTGCACCTGTGTGGCCATACCTTGGAAATAAGGATCTAGACCACCTACATTCAAAATAGCCAATGGGTTGAAAAATGCATCTTTTAAGTTGATATTGCCTTGAGATACCGTTTCACCATTTCTGGTTAATCTCAAAATATTCGTATTTATCAATGTATGTCCTATTCTGAAAGCGGCTGCAGAAAATTCATTCATTATGCCTGGGTTGATATTAGGATTATATCCATTGTATTCCGGCAAATCAAGACCCATAGCCGGTAGCCATTCATTAAAAACAATATTTTGTATGTATCCAATTAGCCATCTTCTAGCCTCTTGATAAATTCTTTCATCATTCCATCCCGGGTGCTTTGCAATGATATCGTCACACAATCTATTATGTTCTCTTACGAATAAAGTATGAAAACTGGTCAAAAGAGGATTTTCATTTGCACGGGCATCACCTGCTACAAAAAACTTTTTAAGTTGATGCGTAGGGTCATCCATGTGTGGTGCAGAGTAATCTACTGGGTCATTTACATTACCAGTGGTGGTATTCCACGGTAAAAGATTTCCCTCACTTACTTTTAATTTACCATCCGTAAATGTCCTTAGGTAATTTGCAACTTCAGGTCTTGATCCATATACATTAGAAGCATCGATAAATGCCGTAATTGAGTTTAGATTTTGTCTTGGATTCTCTGGCGAAGTACCTGTGCCAGGTGCTTCAGCCGACCTGAACATGTACAATTTTGATTTAGGTAGAAAATATTGGTCATCATCAGGAATAACAATATTGTCAAGTAATTCAGAGCCGTCCGGCGAAAATGTAACATCGTGATCTATAAACTGGCCAAAAGACCAAGTGAAATCACTTAGGTTTAATGGATCACCGAAATTTGAATTTTGATCAAATAAGGCATTACTTATTTCTCGTGGATTTGGACGTGAAAATGTTTCGTCCAATTTAGGTTCGGAAATATCATCCGCAAAGTCAGGTGCAGTGGCTCTTAACATAATTGCACCAGAACTTCCCCACTCAGGATGTTGGATGTTATTTCCAAATCCATCGATGGCTCTCACCTCATACTCTTGAGCCGAAATTGCATTCAGCGAACAAAAAGTTAATACAAAATATAGTAAACTTCTTCTCATATCAACACTTTAAAATATTCATTAGGGGTTTCCATTCCGAAAACCGACACAAATATAGACTTTTTAAAATTAATTCAACCTTTTTTAAATGTATTTTACGTTACAATTTTGTTGATTTTCAAGATATTATAACATACAATTAAAGATCACATATTTTAAAATAACCTAATGTTTAACTAAAAATTATTCAATACGTTGTATTGCTTTGGAAATAAAAATGTAAAATTGTGTAATATGATATTAATAAAATTACAAATATATAATATATTGGCTATGAATTGTAATTTTATTCACAGGTTGATTGGTAGTTTGAAAACTTTAACAACTGATTAGAAATTATCAGCCATCATTTCTCTTATATGATTACAAATTTCGAGCCATTTTTTAATTTCTGAAATAATTTTGAATTTTTATTAGCGTTATTTGTGCAGTTTGAATGGAAATATTAAATATCATCTTTGGATTTTTATCACTTTGCTTGCAGTGTCAAACATCTCTGCTCAATATAACTTGATTAGTAAAAATGTAAAAGTTACTGAGTCATGCATACTCATTGAGGACTCGACGACTATAATCCCAGGTACTGTGAACATTAGCCATTCAGACATCATAGCAAATGATATTAGGTTCAATAATAACATCATTCTGTTGCGTGATTCTATTTGTCTAAAATTGATAGATTCGACATTATTGGTTTCTTATAGACGTTTTAATCATAATCTTTTAAATTCAAAATTTGTCATTGACACAAGTCAGTTGCACACCATGGAAACCGTGATGTATATCGGGGCTGATTTGGATCCCTTTGTTCCTAAATTTGACAATAGTATCATACTGGAAAAAGACCTTGATTACAGTGGTAGTTTTTCGAGGGGATTTAGTGTTGGCAATGCTCAAAGTTTGGTTTTAAACTCGAATTTTGACTTACAACTCAATGGCAAGTTGGGTGGTGGTTTGGATATTGTAGCTGCTATTTCTGACGATAATATTCCTATACAACCAGAGGGGAATACCCAGATTATTCAAGATTTTGATCGAATTTTTATTAAAATTAGTAAGGATCGAACTTCGCTCACAGCGGGTGACTATGAGCTTAAAAAACCTTATGGATATTTTCAAAATTATCTTAAAAAACTCAAAGGACTCAAAGGCGAAACGACGATTTCTGCTGGTGGAGGTAATTGGTACAACAGTGCCAATGTGGCCATATCTAGAGGTAAATTTGCGAGAAATACACTGCCAACCAAGGAAGGAAATCAAGGTCCCTACAAATTGACTGGCAATAACGCTGAGAGATATTTGCAAGTTTTATCGGGAACTGAAAAGGTATACTTCAATGGCGAATTATTGGTGCGAGGGTTTGATTTCGATTATGTCATAGATTACAATCGGGCTGAGATTAGCTTTTCGCCAACTCGTGTCGTAAAGCAAGATAGTAGGGTGATCGTAGAATTTGAATATACAGATCAAAATTACCAACGTACTCAATATACATTTAACACCCGACATGAGACTTCTAAACATGATTTTTATATCAACTTTTACAGTGAGCAGGATAGTAAAAATGCAACGAGTCAGATAGAACTTGACTCCATCGATAGGCAGATATTAGCAAATGCAGGTGACAATCTAAATGAGGCGAGTCGGTCTGGTATTCGCATGGTAAATGACGAAACGAGTGCCAATCAAGTCAGGTATAAATTGGAGAAAATCAATCCTTGTCTCTTGGACTCATCTATGTATAAACTTGTGTTTTCTACGAACCCTGACAGTGCATTATATACCGCCGTATTTAGTGAGGTGAGTCAAGGTTTTGGTTCGTATTCAATAGATAATCAGTCATATATAAATGGTAGGGTTTATAAATATGTCGGTTGTGGAAATGGAAATTATCTTCCAGTCGTGAAAATCGTACCACCTGAATTGCAACAAATGACTTCGGTAGGAGGGGAGTATAGATTTGGGCGGACATTAAAAATAAATGGCGAGCTGAGCTTATCAAATTTTGATATAAATAGGCTGAGCAGTATCGATAATTCCGATAATAAAGGCATTGGATTTTATGCAGGTGCAATCTATCAAACAAGTTTAGATTCATTGTCAAATTGGAATTTAAAAATCGATGGTAAATTAGAAAAAGTAAATGCAGAATTTCGGGTGTTGAATCCATATAGATCACCGGAATTTACTCGTGATTGGAATATTGAAAATCCAGAAATTAAGAAGGAAGAATTATTAGAACAGGTGTCAGTTGATCTCAGTTTTAAAAATAAATTTGGAGTATTATATGGATTCAATAAGTTTGATAGAGGAAAAGATTTTACAGGAAATAAACATAATTTATCATTAAAATATATTACTGGAAAATTCAATTTTACGGGAAATTCAAGCCTACTCAACACCACTGGTGAAACCGAAAACACGGATTTTTTACGTACCAATTTTAATATTAGTCAAGGATTTAAAATATTTATTCCTCTGAAAATAGGGTTTAAATACGATGCAGAATCTAATCAAAAAAGTGAGGTCAATAATTCAGCATTAAGGCAGGGATCTCGAGCATATCAGTCGGTCGTATCCTATCTCGAAACTGATAATCTCAAAGATTTTGTATTTAAATTGGCACTCAATAATCGGGATGACCAATATTTTGATGCAAATACAAAGAGCTTGCAAAACACCTTGAGATCTCGTCAATCGGAGTTTGTGTTAGGATTTCCGGTGACGAGTTATTTTAATATTAATGGATCAATGGTTTTGCGAAAATTTGAGGTACTGAAGGAAGAACTTGCCACTAATGAAAAGTCTAAAAATACGCTGCTCGGTAAGCTAGATGTCAATCTTAATGCATGGAAAAAGTCCATTCTCATCAATTCCAACTACAGCATTGGATCGGGGCAGGAACCAAAGATTGAATATTATTTCGAAAAGGTGCAAGCATCTCAAGGAGAGTACATTTATATAGGAGGTGATGCCGATACGGTGGCCGTATTCAATGCTTCGGATTTTAGATATGATCCGAGTAATCCATTGGCCAATTTTATTCGGCTATCCTTATTTAATAATGAATTTATTCAGACTGATATTTTGGAGTTAAATCAAGCGATTCGATGGGAGCCAAAATTGATTTTTGCATCGAAAAAAAAGCTTAACTTTTGGGAGTCCGGTATTTCAAAGCTAGCATTCAATTCTAACCTTAGATTGGTGAAAAAACAAGAAAATAGCAATTACGTAAGCTTAAACCCTATTGATTTTTCGGTTAATGACCCCAATTTAACTTCTTTTAATGCACAATCGATTCACACCATATATATTAATCGGGGAAATGTCGCTTACGACCTGCAATTATCACTCAAAAATAACGATAGCAAAAACACCCTTATTTCTGGCAGCGAATCAAGGAAAATACAAGAAAAAATCGCAAGTGGCAGGGTCAATATCATGAGAAGCTTAGACCTAAGTATGGAGCTCACAAAAGGGGTTAAGCTCTATGAATCGGAACTTTTCTTTACGAGAAATTTAGATATCAATTATTGGAAATTTACCCCAAAAGTATCCTTTAGACCCAGCAATAATGCCCGGATAAGTGCCAGCTATCTCTATCGGGATGCAAAGCAATTGATTCTGAGTAAAGAGACCTCATTTAGCAATCAATTGAGTATGGAATTCAATCTAAGAAGTGTCAATAAGTCGAGTTTTGATGTGACCTTGAGCTATGTCAATGTTAAGTACAATGGAATGCCCAATTCGAGTATCGAATATGACCTTTTAGATGGCTTAAAAAATGGTAAAAACTATCTCTGGAATATCATTTTTATAAAGCGATTGTCAAAAGTGATTGACATTTCTCTAAATTATGAAGGTCGCAAGACAGGTGAAGTCCCTACGGTGCATGTCGCCAGATTACAGTTGAAAGCAGGATTTTGATAAGAATAAAAGTTGATTGACATACGAAATTTTCAAAATATCCTCAGTTTCATTATTATTGTCTTAGAAATTGAATAAGTAGAAAAAACGTAACACACAGTGACATATTCAGACATGGATAGGTTTGCCATTTTCACCACGATGCATTGGATGCCAATTGTTTTGGTGCTCTTATTCATGATCTTCGTGTCAAATTATTCAAAGGATAAGACTTTTGAAAAACAAAGGAGGATAGGTACAATATTGGCTTTGATACCCTTGATTTTACTCATATTACGCCGATTGGTATTGGTCTTGAAAGGTATAAATTTAACGGCCGATGAGTTGCCGTTTCACCTCTGTAATATATTGTCAATCGTGATGCCTTATTTCATGTGGAAAGTAGATCGCCATTGGTTAGCCATTAGTTATTTTTTATTGGGGGCAGGCACTATTCAAGCCATTATATCGCCTGATTTACTTGATGGTCCTAGATATTTTGAGTATTACGCTTATTTTATTAGCCATACAGTATTGGTCGGACTTGCTTATTACATAATTGTGGTGTACAATATAAGGCCGACTATTAGAGACCTTTTTGGTGCTTTTTTAGTTGCCAATGTATTTTTAATATTTTCTATAATAGTTAATTACTTTTTGGGTACCAATTTCTTTTATTCTATGCATAAGCCCGATGGATTCAGTCCTTTAGATTATTTTGGACCTTGGCCTTGGTATTTGCTAGTTTGTGAGCTTTTGGCATTGCTGTTGTTTTTTATTGCATACTTACCCGTATTGTGGTTAAATAAAGGAGAACAAGTCGCTTAAAAAAATTAAAAATAAATTGAGAGTTTATGTATGATATATAAATGGTATAGTTGTATATTTGCGGCTCGAAATTATTGAATTTATTTAAATCAATTTTTAGTACATGTTAATTATTAGCGTTAAAGACGAAGAAACGATAGATAGAGCCCTTAAAAGATATAAGAGAAAATATCAATCTACAGGTGTATTGAAGGAAGTAAGAAACAGAAAAAATTTCGTTAAGCCATCTGTGAAGAGAAGAAATGAGGTTTTGAATGCTGAGTATAAAATGAAATTTTTAAGAGACAATTCTATCTAGGATTTTTAGATTTAAGAAAATAAAAAGGGGAACAGTGTTAACACTGATTCCCCTTTTTAGTTACACTAATTATCACACTTTTGGAAGAATTAATAACTTAAACACATCTTATGTTAGAATCTAAGGCAAATTTATTGTGCTTTACGTTCTAAGACATCAGGTAAATGCCCCAAAATGAGGGGGATTTTTCCCCTTTTTAGGTCATCATCTTCCAAAAGTAGTATATGACTAATATGAAAATACTTATTCCAATCACCGTAACAAGGTTTAATTTTAAATTTCTAGTATATTGATTTCTATGAATTGATGCATTAATCTGGCTTCGCTCCTTTTTAGTAAATTGTTGGGTGAAATTATCGTTATATTTCAATTTTGTTTTTGGTGAGGAGGATTTGGCTTTCCATTGATCAATAGAGTTTTTTCTCAAAATTCTGTTTTGATTGATGCGACGAATCATATCGAGAACGTGTCCTGCATAGCTCATAGTTTGTGGTATTTACTCAATGTCTAACCGAAAAAAGGGAGAAAGAGTTTCTTGCAAAAAGATACTATAAATAAAAAAGACGAGTTGCCCCGTCTTAAATGTTTTCACAACGGAATAATCCTTATTGTGAATTGCTTTCAAATTGTTGATGCAAATATACAATGAATGAGTGGAAATAAAAAAGGGGATTTTTCCCCTTTCTGAGCTTTGTTTTTTTAGTTAATTTTATGTCGATTAATAATTATTTTTTTGATATAACTAAATTACTATGAAACGCATATTGGGATTGGACTTAGGGACGAATAGCATTGGATGGGCATTAGTGGAAGAAAATACTAAAAACCCACAAGAAAATAGAATCATTAAATTAGGTGTAAGGGTCAATCCCTTAACGGTGGATGAGCAAACCAATTTTGAAAAAGGAAAACCAATTACCACCAATGCAAGTAGGACTTTGGCGAGAAGTGCCAGAAGAAACTTGCAACGTTTCAAGTTGAGGAGAGAGCATCTTATGGAAATTTTAAAGAAGAATAAAATTGTTGCTGATGAATCTCTTTTTGCTGAGTCTGGAAAAAATACCACGTTCGAAACGCAGCGGTTAAGAGCAAAATCGGCATCTGAAAGAATTGAGTTGGATGAGTTGGCGAGAGTACTCCTTCTCATTAATAAAAAAAGAGGATATAAAAGCAGCCGCAAAGTAAAGAACGATGATGAAGGACAATTGATTGACGGAATGTCAATTGCCAAAAAATTGTATGAAGAAAACCTCACTCCAGGACAATATGTGTATCAATTATTGATATCAGGTAAAAGGCAAATTCCCGATTTCTACCGTTCCGATTTGAATGCAGAATTGGATAAAGTTTGGAATTTTCAAAAACAATATTATCCAGAAATTTTGACGGATGAATTTAGAAAAGAATTAGAAGGAAAGGGCCAACGGGCAACTTATGCTTTGTTTTGGAAAACTTATGAATTCAATACTGCTGAAAACAAAGGAAGCCGTGAGGAGAAGAAAATACAAGCCTACCGGTGGAGAAATGATGCTATTTCTAGGCAATTGACCAAAGAAGAAATGGCTTATGTAATTACCGAAATCAACAATGACATTAACAAATCCAGCGGTTATCTCGGAGCGATTTCAGATAGAAGCAAAAAACTATATTTCAATAAAGAAACGGTTGGTCAATATTTATACAATCAACTACAAAGGAACCCACACACAAGATTGAAAAATCAAGTGTTTTATCGCCAAGATTATTTGGATGAATTTGAACAAATTTGGGAAACACAATCTCAATTTCATCCGCAAATGTCGAAGGGTTTAAAAGAAGAAATTCGTGATGTTATTATTTTCTTTCAACGGAAATTGAAATCCCAAAAAGGATTAATTAGTCTATGTGAATTCGAACAAAAAGAAATCGAAATTACCCAAGAAGGAAAAACCAAGAAAAAGTTGGTTGGAATGCGAGTGGCTCCGAAATCATCGCCACTGTTTCAGGAAATTAAGATTTGGCAGGTTCTCAATAATATCGAATTAAAAAATGAAGAAGGAAAACGTTATTTAGACGAGGACGAAAAGCAAGTTTTATTTGATGAAGTCAATCTAAAAGGGACAATTACTGGAGCAAAAGCATTAAAACTTTTGGGTCAGACAGACAAAACCGTTAAAATCAATTTCAAAAATATTGAAGGCAATAAAACGAATCAGGTATTGTACGATGCCTATTTGAAAATATTGTACGTTGAAGGGTATGAAATTTTGGACTTACTTAAAGTTAAATCCAATAAAGATGAAGTTACCTTATCGGATTTAGATGTTTCGGCTTCGGAAATTAAAAATATGGTACGTTCTATATTTGAAACCTTAAATATTGATACCGAAATTTTAGAATTTAATCCCGAATTAGACGGCAAAGCTTTTGAGCAACAAAAGTCTTATCAGCTTTGGCATTTGTTGTATTCTTACGAAGGCGATAATTCTCCATCTGGGAGCGAAACTCTGTATCGTCTTTTGAATGAGAAATTCGGTTTTAGTAAAGAACAAGCCAAGATTATAGGTGCAGTAACCTTTCCGCAAGATTACGGGAGTTTGAGTAGTAAAGCCATGCGAAAGATTTTCCCTTACATCAAAGAACATAAATATAGTGATGCATGTGTACATGCAGGTTACAATCATTCCAAACATTCGCTGAAAAAAGAAGAATTAAAAAATAGAGAATTAAAAACACAATTGGAAATCCTCCCTAAAAATGCATTGCGAAATCCTGTGGTTGAAAAGATTTTGAATCAAATGATTAATGTCGTGAATGCGGTGGTTGAAGAATACGGAAATTTGGATGAGATAAGAGTGGAACTTTCACGTGAATTGAAAAAGAATGCCAAGGAACGTGAGGAAATGACGGCTTCCATCAATAAAGCAACAATAGAACACGAAAAATACCGTAAAATTCTGCAAGATGAATATGGTATTTCCATGCCTTCTCGAAATGATTTGATTCGGTACAAATTATATTTAGAATTGGAAAAAAATGCTTTCAAAGATTTGTATACGAACGCTAAAATTGAGAAAGAAAATATTTTTACCGACAAGTATGACATTGATCACGTCATTCCCCAATCCAGATTTTTTGACGATAGTTTTTCCAATAAAGTTTTGGTTCCTAGACAGGCCAATTTGGCCAAAGGAAGTATGACGGCGATAGATTACATGGAAACTTTAGGGAAGGAATCTGAAGGCCAATTTTTGTCGGTTATTGAAGATTTATTTACAACCGGAGCTATTTCCAAAGCCAAGTATGAAAAACTGAAAAAGAAAGGTTCCGATATTGGTGACGGTTTTGTCGAGAGAGATTTGCGTGACAGTCAGTACATTGCTAAAAAAGCCAAAGAAATTCTTTTTCAAATTACGCCTTCGGTGGTTTCCACTTCTGGAAGTGTTACCGCTAAATTGAGAGAAGATTGGGATTTAGTGAATACCATGAAAGAATTGAATCTTCCAAAATATCGAGAATTAGGTTTAACGGAAATGATTGAAAATTCAAAAGGAGAGGAAAAGGAAACAATTATTGATTGGACCAAGAGGAACGACCATCGTCATCATGCCATGGATGCATTGACAGTTGCTTTTACAACGCATAATCACATTCAATATCTTAATTATTTGAATGCCCGAAAAGATGAGAACCATAAACAACATGCCAATATTTACGCTATCGAAAATATCATTACGGAAGAAATTGAAAAGAAAAACGGCAAGAAAAAAAGACGTTTCAAAAAACCGATGGAACACTTTAGAAGTGATGCCAAAAAGCACTTAGAAGAAATCTTGATTTCACACAAAGCCAAAAATAAAGTCGTCACCCAAAACATTAATTCAACAAAAAAGAAAGTCGGAGTAAATAAAAAACAAGAACTCACGCCGAGAGGGCAACTGCATAAAGAAACAGTTTATGGTGCGAAACTATTTTTGCAAAAGAAAGAGGAAAAAATCAATGTAAAATTTGATCAAGAAACCATCTTAAAAGTAGAAAATAAAACTTTCAGAAATGCTTTGCTACAAAGACTAGAGGAATTCAACAAAGATCCTAAAAAAGCTTTTGCAGGAAAAAATGCAGTTTCAAAAAATCCAGTAAAAATCAATGATACCGAAAACGTTCCTGAAAAAGTAACCTTGGCATGGTACGAATCGGGCTATACTATCAGAAAACCAATAAATGCCGATAATTTCAAAGATTATAAAAACATCGAAAAAATCACAGATGAAGGCATCAAACGAATTCTCAAAAAACGTTTAGATGAATTTAATGGCAATGCCAAAGAAGCCTTTTCCGATTTGGAAAAGAATCCGATATGGCTCAATAAAGATAAAGGAATCGCGATAAAATCGGTTACCATTACAGGAGTTAGCAATGCAGAAGCTTTACATTACCAAAAAGACCATTTCGGAAAAGAAATATTGGACGAAAAGGGAAAACGAATTCCTGTGGATTTTGTCAGTACTGGGAATAATCATCATGTGGCGATTTATCAGGATGCCGACGGAAATCTTCAAGAGCAAGTCGTGAGCTTTTATGAAGCCGTCGAAAGAGTCAATCAGGACTTGCCAATTATAGATAAATCTCTCAACAAAGATTTAGGTTGGCAGTTTCAATTCAGCATGAAACAAAACGAAATGTTTGTATTTCCATCAGAAGATTTTAACCCACATGAGATTGATTTATTGGACGAAAAGAATTTGAAATTGATTTCTAAAAATGTGTTTAGAGTTCAAAAGATTGCAACTAAAAATTATATGTTTAGACATCATCTTGAAACAACAGTTGATGAAAATAAAGCACTAGTTGGAAAATCTTTCATAAATATACGAAGCTGTAATCCATTGCTAGGAATTATTAAAGTTAGAATCAATCATTTGGGTAAAATTGTTCAAATCGGAGAATACTAATTTTATGCAATCATCTAATTTCTACCACATATTCAACCGAGCCAATGGGTTCGAAAATCTATTTAGAAAAAGGGAAAATTATCAATTTTTTCTGAATAAGTGGGATAAATATATCTCTCCAATTGCGGATACGTATTGCTATTGCCTGATGCCAAATCATTTTCATTTCTTGATTAGAATAAAATCTTCAGAAGAATTAGGAGAAACTTTTGGAAAGTTCGATGGGAAAGAAACTTTTGGAAAGTTCGAAACTTTCCAAAAGTTAGATGAAGATTTTATCGCTAAGAAAATCACGAAATCCTTTTCTAACTTATTTAGTAGCTATACGCAAGCCTATAATAAATATAGTGGCCGTAAGGGCAGTCTTTTTACACCTAATTTTAAGAAAAAGGAAATTACCAATGAAATACATCTGCTCAGAGTGATTGCATACATTCATAGAAACCCAATACATCATGGGTTTGCGACCAATTACAATGAATGGGAATTCAGCTCATATAATACCATAATGTCAGCACGTGACACCAAAATAAAACGGGAAAAGGTATTAGAGATTTTTGGCGGCAATGCCGAGTTTATACAATTTCATCAAAGCTATCTATTGGAATTAGAAACTATAGATTTTGATTTGGAATGATAAAAAGAACCATTTATATAGAATCACCTTCGTATTTGTACTTAGAAAGAAAGCAATTATGTGCCAAAAATAATGAGGGAGTCATCAGGTCAGCTCCTGTCGAGGATATCGCAATCCTCATGATGGATCATCCGCAGATCACCATTACACACTCCTTAGTTAGAGCTTTACAGGATAATAATGCTGCGATCATATCTTGCGATGAAAAGCACATGCCGTATGGCATCATGCTGCCTTTGGTAGGTCATAGTGAACAAATGAAAGCCCAGATTGCACAGACGGAAATGACACTATCCTTAAAAACTCAACTATGGACTCAGTGCATAGCATCAAAAGTTAATAATCAAGCGCTAGTACTCAGAAAACTGAAACACATTCCCGAATCAAGAAAACTGGAGGGATTGATGAATAAAATCACCATCAATAATCAGACGGAGGTAGAAGGCTATGCCGCATCGGTATATTGGCAGGTAACGATGCCCGGCATTGGCCGTGACCGATATGGTGAACCGCCCAATAACTATCTGAACTATGGATATATTCTTCTGAGGTCGATGGTGGCTAGAGCTTTGGTAAGTGCTGGATTGATGCCTACGGTGGGCATTAATCATCGCAATAGATTTAACCCATATTGTCTCGCAGATGATATTATGGAGCCGTTCAGACCTTTTGTAGATTTGATAGTCTGGGATATTACCAAAGGAATTACTGAAATGGAACAGTTTTTGAGTAAAGATGATAGACAAGCGCTATTAGGAATTGCGACGATTGATGCAAAGTTTGGCTCTAAAATGCGACCGCTTATGGTCGGAATGGCTGAGACGATGGCATCATATAGGGCATGTTTGTTGGGGGAAAAGCGCAAAATTATTTTTCCACTAATACCCATGTAATGAACACGAGTCAGAGCAGGTATAATAAATATCAGATTATGTGGATACTTGCTGCTTTTGATCTGCCTACGGAAACCAAAAAAGATCGGCACGAAGCCACAAAATTCCGGAAAGTCCTCTTGGATGCAGGATTTCATCTTTTCCAATTTTCAATTTATGTCAGACATTGTCCTAGTCGGGAGAACATGTGGGTGCATATTGAGAGACTTAAAAAACACATGCCACCTAGCGGAAAGGTCAGTTTTATGCATTTTACCGATGCTCAATTTGGTAAAATTATCACCTTCTACGGCACTAAACCTGAAAAAAACCAGGAGACACCTCGTCAGTTATCGTTTTTTTAGTAATTCTAGTCGAGGTATTAAGTATCTGATTTACAATATCTTACAGCGGTGCTCTTGTGAAACACCGATGTAAGATAACAATTTGAAAGCAATTCACAACACAGCGATTGCGAGGTAGGCTGTAATCAAGCTTGTGAAACACCGATGTAAGATAACAATTT
>ERZ795053.1521-NODE-1521-length-29401-cov-11.966367_pt1 | contig 29401 bp, 28 predicted proteins | sample MGYA00375137_ERZ795053 | MGnify/ENA primary metagenome ERZ795053 (study PRJEB30182, sample SAMN05720284) | activated sludge metagenome | isolation source: Anaerobic digester | place: Hong Kong | collected 2014-12-17 ...
TTTCCGACTTCGGCACGCAGCTGCGCGCCAAGCAGAAGCTCAAGGGCTACTACGGCGACCTGACCGAGAAGCAGTTCCGCCGGATCTACGGCGAGGCCGAGCGGGTCAAGGGCGACACCGGTGAAAATCTGATCGGCCTGCTGGAGCGCCGCCTTGACGCCGTCGTCTACCGCGCCAAGTTCGTGCCGACGATCTTCGCCGCGCGCCAGTTCGTGAACCACGGCCACGTCACCGTCAACGGCAAGCGCGTGAACATCGGTTCCTACCGCGTCAAGGAAGGCGATGTCGTCGCCGTCCGTGACAAGTCGCGCCAGCTTGCGATCGTGCTTGAGGCCGTGGGCCTCGCCGAGCGTGACGTGCCCGACTACATCGAAGCGGATCACAACAAGATGACGGCGACCTTCGTGCGCACGCCTTCGCTGGGCGACGTGCCCTACGCCGTCCAGATGGAACCGCATCTCGTCGTCGAATACTACGCGAAGAACTGATCCTTCGCCGAATTCAGGAATGGGGCCGCCGGTTTGGCGGCCCTTTTTCGTTTTCCGGTCGCAAGCCCTCGGCGGTATTCCGAGGGGTGCGACGATATGGCCCCTGCGAAGTCTGCAACACTTCCGGGGCGACGGCATCCGTAGCTGGCGTTCTGGGCTAGCCTAGACCATCGGTGGCCGGTAGAAAGCGCGCGAACCTTCGGAGTCGCTGCCATGACCAATCCGATCCGCCCCCAGCCGGGTATCCTGGACATCGCCCTTTACGAAGGCGGTGCGGCGCACGTCGCAGGTGTCAGCGATGCGATCAAACTTTCGTCGAACGAAAACCCCTTCGGCCCCTCTGACAAGGCCAAGGAGGCGTTCCAGCGCGCCGTTCACAAGCTGCATCGTTACCCGAACACAGATCATTCCGCGCTGCGCCAGGCGATCGGCGATGTGCACGGCCTTGACCCTGCACGCATCATCTGCGGCGTCGGATCGGACGAGATCATCCACTTTCTTTGCCAGGCCTATGCCGGTCCGCGCGACGAGGTGCTGTTCACCGAACATGGCTTTCTCATGTATCGCATATCGGCGATGGCGGCGGGCGCGACACCCGTGTCGGTGCGCGAACGTGAACGGACCACGGATGTCGACGCGATCCTTGCCGCTTGCACGCGCCGCACGCGCCTGGTCTTCATCGCCAATCCCAACAACCCCACCGGCACGATGATTGGCCCGGCCGAGGTCGAACGGCTTGCGGCGGGGCTGCCGAAACAGGCGATCCTTGTCCTTGACGGCGCCTATGCCGAGTATGTCGAAGGCTACGACGGTGGGGCAGAACTTGTCGCCCGCCGGTCTAACGTCTTCATGACGCGGACCTTTTCGAAGATCTACGGGCTTGGTGGCCTGCGCATCGGCTGGGGCTATGGGCCCAAGCACATCGTCGATGTCCTGAACCGCATCCGGGGCCCATTCAACCTGTCGACCGCGCAGCTCGAGACCGCCGAGGCGGCAGTGCGCGATCAGGACCACGTCGATCGCTGCCGCGCCGAGAACACCCGCCTGCGCGCCTGGCTGGCCGAGGCGCTGGCCGAACGCGGGGTGCCGTCGGACACCTCGACCGCGAACTTCATCCTGGCCCGCTTCGCCGACGAGGCGGAGGCAACCGCCTGCGACACCTTCCTTCAGACCCAGGGGCTGATCGTGCGCCGCGTGGCGGGCTACGGGCTGCCGCACAGTCTGCGCATCACCATCGGCGACGAGGCATCCTGCCGGCGGGTTGCCCATGCCATCGGACAGTTCAAGGGGCAGAAATGAGCCAGCCCATCTACGGCCGCGTCGCTTTGATCGGGCTGGGGCTGATCGCCTCCTCCATGGCGCATGCAATGCGGCAGTCGGGGCTGGCCGGTTCGATCGCGGGGCATGCGCGCAGCGCCGAAACCCGCGCCGCCGCGCGCGAGATCGGTTTTTGCGACGAGGTCTTCGCAACCGCCGCCGAGGCAGTCGAAGGCGCGGACCTTGTCGTCCTGGCGGTGCCGGTCGGCGCGATGGGGGCGGTCGCCGCCGAAATCGGCGCGCATCTGAAGCCCGGTGCCACGGTCACGGACGTCGGGTCCGTCAAGCAGGCGGTGGTCGAGGCCGTCGCGCCGCATATCCCCGAGGGCGTCCATTTCATCCCTGGCCACCCGCTTGCCGGGACCGAGCATTCCGGTCCCTATTCGGGATTCGCCACGCTTTTCGAGAACCGCTGGTGCCTGCTGATCCCCGGCGCCGCCGCGCCCGAGGCCGTCGCGCGACTGCGCACGCTGTGGGAAGCGATGGGATCCTTCGTCGAGGAAATGGACGCCGCGCACCACGACCTCGTGCTTGCGGTGACAAGCCATACGCCGCACCTGATCGCCTACACGATGGTCGGCGTGGCCGACCATCTGCGCCGCGTGACCGAAAGCGAGGTCATCAAGTATTCCGCTGCCGGCTTCCGCGATTTCACCCGCATCGCCGCCTCTGACCCGACGATGTGGCGCGACGTGTTCCTGACCAACAAGGACGCGACGCTGGATATCCTTGGCCGTTTCACCGAAGAGCTTTTCGTGCTGCAGCGCGCGATCCGCATGGGCGACGGCCAGTTGCTGCACGACTATTTCACCCGCACCCGGGCGATCCGCCGCAGCATCATCGAGGCCGGGCAGGATACTGCCGCGCCGGACTTTGGCCGGGGCAAGCCGCCACAGGGCTAAAGCCTGGGCGCGGGGCCAAGCGGGAAGGGGCCAAGGTAGACCAGCCCCTCTTTGAAGGTGAACGGCAGGCTGACCCGTGCGGGGTCTTTGGTCGTGCGCGACAAGCCGTCCAGCATGCGTTCGATATTGGCGGCCTCCTGCGCCGATACCAGGCCAAGATCCCGCGCCGTCGTCAGCATCTGCCGCCATTCGGTCGCGGTGACGGCGATCTGGCCTTCGGGCGCACCGCTGGCCGTCACCTCGATCCGACCCTCGGCCGAAAGCTCCATCGCGCCCCAGACGATCCGCGCGCCGGTGATGTCCGCGCTTGCCAGACGCGGGGGGGTGTCGCCCGCGAACCGGTCAAGCGGGCGGTCGAAATCGAGCGCCGCGTCAAGCCAGACCCGTTCGACCGTGGCGGGCAGGGGGACATCGGATCCCGCGGCCGCGGCAATGCCCGAAAGCGCGATATCGGTGACCTCAACCCCGATCCGGTGGCGCCGCCCGTCTTCGCCCGCCGACTGGCTGGCGAACCGCGCCTCCGCCGCCGTGGCCGACCAGCCGCCCGGCGATGTCACCGCCGGCGCCTTGGCCACCAGTTGCGCATGATCCAGCGGCAGCGCGTTCGCAGCCCCGAATAGCGCGCTTGCCCGCATGTCCTCGCTTGCCAGGTCGATGCGCTGGCCCGCGACCGTCACGCTTTGTTCGTGCGGCCAGACGGCGATGATCTGATTGGGCTTGTAGGACAGGGCAAAGACCTGAAGGAAGGGCGCAGCCCAGGTGAAATCCGCGCCATGCAGTTCCGGCGCCTCGACTGTCAGGTCGAAGCGGGACGGGAACCCGACAAGCCCGACCGAGGCATAGTTCACCCGCCCCTTGTCGCGCAGTTGCCCCAGTGCCGTTTCCACCCCCGACAGGACGGCGCGCGATCCCACGAACCAGTAACCGCCGTAAAGCGCCGCCAGAACGGCCGTAAGTGTCAAGAGCCTGCGCATGTCCTGCCCCTCCGGGGTCTTTTCTCAGTCTTGCAGATGGTGTTTACAGGCCCGGCGCAAAGGGGGCCAGAGCATGAATTCCGGCACATTATGGGTCTTCGGCTACGGATCGCTGATCTGGGAACCGGGATTTGGCTATTCGGAACGCGCCATTGCGCGGCTTGCGGGCTGGCACCGGTCGTTCTGCATGCGATCCATCCATCATCGCGGAACCGAGGAAAACCCGGGTCTGGTGCTCGCGCTGGATGCCGCCGATGGCGCGCATTGCGACGGCGTCGTCTTTGCCGTGCCGGATGACAATGCGGTGCAGACGCTTGCCTACTTGCGCGAACGGGAACTGATATCCTCGGCCTATCTCGAAAAGGTGCTGCCCGTCACCCTGGCCGACGGGCGCCGGGTGGACGCGGTGACCTATGTCATCGACCCCGATCACGTCCAGTACTGCGGTGGGCTGGCGCTTGAGGAACAGGCGCGGATCATCGCCGGGGCCAGTGGCGGCCGCGGACCGAACCGGGACTATCTGTGGAATACCGCCGCCCATCTTGCCGAGCTTGGCCTTGCCGACCCCGATCTTGACTGGCTGTCGGACCGGGTTGGCGCCCTTCTGGCCGGCGGAGCGGCCTGAACCCTGCATCGCAGGCTTGGCAGGCTGCGCGGCCCCGCCTATTGTCGGGCCGAAGAGAACGGGGACAGTTTGAAGATGAGCAAACCCGCGCGCGAGGCCGAGCCGCTGTTTTCGCAACCTGTGCGTCAGGTGCTGATGATGCTGATCGTCATCGGCCTTGTCGGCGCGGGTGCCTATTTCGCCTTTGCGCGCATTTCGCCGATCTTCCTGGCCAACCCCTATCTGAATGGGCTGATCCTTGGCGTCTTCATTCTTGGCGTGCTGACCTGTTTCTGGCAGGTGGCGCAGCTTGTCGGATCGGTAAGCTGGATCGAAGGCTTCGCCGCCGACCGACCGGGACACGAGGTGACGGTGCCGCCGCGGATGCTGGCGCCGCTTGCATCGCTTCTGCGCAGCCGGACATCGCGGTCAAGCCACATCTCGAACTCCTCCGCCCGATCGATCCTGGAATCCGTGTCGGCGCGGATCGACGAGGCCCGCGACATCACGCGCTACCTAATCAACCTGCTGATTTTCCTTGGCCTTCTGGGCACGTTTTACGGGCTGGCGACGACTGTCCCGGCAGTCGTCGATACGATCCGTGCCCTTGCGCCGCAGGATGGCGAGACCGGGATGCAGGTCTTTGACAAGCTGATGACCGGGCTCGAGGCGCAGCTTGGCGGGATGGGGACGGCGTTTTCATCCTCGCTGCTGGGGCTGGCCGGATCGCTGGTCGTGGGACTTCTCGAACTTTTTGCCGGCCACGGCCAGAACCGCTTCTATTCCGAACTGGAGGACTGGTTGTCGTCCTTCACCCGCCTCAGCCTCGCCGGATCAGACGGCGAGGGCGGGGTCGATGGTGCCGGCCTTGCCGATGTGATCGACCAGATGGCCAACCAGGTCGAGGCGTTGACCGACCTTTTCGCGCAGACCGAGGCGGGGCGGATGCGCACCGACGAGTCGCTGGCACGGCTTGCCGGGTCGATTCAACTCCTGACCGAGAATCTCGGATCGGGGGCGGGATCGAACGCGGTCCTGGAACGGATTGCGGACGGGCAGGACAAGCTTCTGGCGATCATCCAGAAGAATGCGGCCGAACCCGCGATCGACGGTGGCGACGCCGAGGCGCGGATGCGCCTGCGGTCGATCGACGTCCAGCTCCTCAAGATCCTCGAAGAGGTGGCGGCGGGCCGGCAGGAGGCGGTGGCGGAACTGCGGTCGGATCTCGCGCAACTGACCCGCGCGGTGCGTTCGCTCGTCCGGATCGAACCCTCGGCGCCGCTCCGGAAGGACTGAGCCATGGCGCAGTCGAACAGTCGCGGCGGACAGCGGTTTTCCACCAACATCTGGCCCGGTTTCGTCGACGCGATGACTGCGCTTCTGATGGTGCTGATGTTTGTCCTGACGATCTTCATGATCGTCCAGTTTTCGTTGCGCGAGACCATCGATACCCAGGATGACGAACTGGCCGCCCTGGCCGATCAGGTGGCGGGGCTTGCCGACGCGCTGGGTCTTGAGAGAGACCGGACGGCCGCCTTCGAGGTGCAGGTGCAGGGGCTGAACGCCGATCTGACCGCCGCACGATCCGAGGCGGACCGTCAATCCGCGCTGATCGCCACGCTCACCCAGCAGATCGAGGGCAAGACGGCGGAGCTGGCCTCGGCCAATGCGCGGATCACCAGCTTCGAGGCGCAGGTGGCGTCGCTCCTGTCGGAACGCGACAGCGCGCGGTCAGAGGTGGCGGACCTCACGCAGACGCGCGACAGGCTCTTGTCGGACCAGGAGGCGCTGAATCTGGCGCTGGCCAAGGCGCGCGACGAGATCGACGCACAGGCTGAGCAAGCGCGCCTTGCAGCCGCCCGGCGAGAGGCGCTTGACGCGCTTGTCGCAGAGATGCGCGCGCGCGCCGAGGCCCAGGGCGAGGAGCTTCAGACGCTTCAGGGGCAGCTGTCGGAGGCCGAGAAGAACCGATTGGCCGAGGCCGCGGCGGCGGAGCTTCTGCGCGACCGCCTGAAGAATTCCGAAAGCGAACTGACCGCGATGACGCTGGCGCTGGAGGCAAAGCGGAAGGAGGCGGAAGACACACTGACCCTTCTTGCCGCAGCGCAGGGCAAAGAGGAAGAGAACCAGACCGAGGCCGAGCGACGCGCTGCGCTTCTGGCGACGGCAGAGGCGGAACTTGCGCGTCAGAAGGATGTCTCTGCAGATGCTCAGCGTCGGGTGGCGCTGCTGAACCAGCAACTGGTCGCGCTGCGGACACAGCTTGGATCGCTGCAGGCGCTTCTTGATGCCGCGTCCGAGCGGGATGCCGCAACGAAGGTGCAGATCGAAAACCTTGGCAGCCAGCTCAATTCCGCCCTGGCGCAGGTCGCCTCGGAGCAGCGGCGGCGGGCGGAACTGGAAGAGGCCGAACGCAAGCGGCTTGAGGAAGAAGCCAAGTCCCTGCGCGACGAGGCGAAGCTTCTGGCGCGCTACCGGTCCGATTTCTTCGGCAAGCTGTCCGAGGTTCTTGCCGGGCGCGAAGGAGTACGCGTTGTCGGCGACCGCTTCGTCTTTTCCTCCGAGGTCTTGTTCGAGACCGGATCGGCGGAGCTTTCGACCGAAGGGCGGTCGCAGATCGCCGGAGTTGCGTCGATCCTTCGCGACGTGTCGGACCAGATTCCGACGGCGATCGACTGGATCATCAGGGTTGACGGCCACACCGACAATGTCCCGATCTCCGGTGGCCAGTTCCTCGACAACTGGGAACTGAGTCAGGCGCGTGCGCTCTCCGTCGTCCGTTTCATGCAAGACGACCTTGGCTTCCCGCCCGAGCGGATGGCGGCCACCGGCTTTGGCGAATACCGCCCGGTCGCCGAAGGCGACACACCCGAGGCACGCGCCCAGAACCGGCGCATCGAGCTCAAGCTGACAGAGCGTTGACCCTGTCGCGTCCGGCCCTTCTGGCGGAACTGCTGGCCTGTGAACGCGCGGTCTGGGATGCGCTTGTCGCTGGCGACGCGGCGGCGGACATGGCCACGCTGGACGAGTGTTTTCTGGGGGTCTATCCCGACGGTTTCGCGGGCAAGGCCGACCACGGTGCGCAGCTTGCCGCCGGGCCGACCGTCGCGCGCTATGAAATCGCCGAGGCGCGGGTTCTGCCCCTGTCCCCCGATGTTGCGGTGCTGGCCTATCTTGCGCGCTATCTTCGCCCCGGTGCGGAGCGGGAAGAGGCGATGTACGTCAGTTCGATCTGGCGCCGGGAAGGCGGTGGCTGGCGCAACGTGTTCAGCCAGGACACGCCCGCAACGGGGACCTCCGTCCCATAGTGACATCGGCGCCCCGTGGGGCGCCGATTGTGTTTCGGGGACCGGTCAGTCCGCCGTCAGAAGTGGCGGCTTCGATCCGGTGATCCGCCGCTGCTGCGGTTCCTCGACCTCAAGTTCGATCCTGTCGTCCTTTACCAGAACCCGCACGACGCCGCCCTTGGTCAGCTTGCCGAACAAGAGCTCCTCCGCCAGCGGCTTCTTGATGTGTTCCTGGATCACACGGCCCAGCGGGCGGGCGCCCATCTTGTCGTCATACCCTTTTTCGGCGATCCAGTTCGCCGCTTCCGGCGTCAGTTCGATATGGACGTTGCGGTCCATCAACTGCGCCTCTAGCTGCAGGACGAACTTGTCGACGACCTGCATGACGATGTCGCGTGACAGTGGCGCGAAGGAGATGACCGCATCCAGGCGGTTGCGGAACTCCGGGGTGAAGGTGCGTTCGATCGCCGCCGTATCCTCGCCCTCGCGCCGGTCGCGGCCGAAGCCGATGGCGGCCTTGGCCATGTCGGACGCACCTGCGTTCGAGGTCATGATCAGGATCACGTTGCGGAAATCGACCTGCCGGCCGTTGTGATCGGTCAGCTTGCCGTGGTCCATCACCTGCAGAAGGATGTTGTAGACATCCGGATGGGCCTTTTCGATTTCGTCCAGCAGAAGGACGCAATGCGGGTGCTGGTCGATGCCATCGGTCAGCATGCCGCCCTGATCAAAGCCGACATAGCCCGGGGGCGCGCCGATCAGACGCGAAACCGCGTGTTTCTCCATGTATTCCGACATGTCGAAGCGCAGAAGTTCCACGCCCAGCGTATCGGCCAGCTGCTTGGCGACCTCGGTCTTGCCGACGCCGGTGGGGCCGGCGAAAAGGTAGTTGCCGATGGGCTTTTCGGGTTCGCGCAGGCCTGCACGGGCCAGCTTGATCGCCGAGGAAAGCGCCTCGATCGCCTTGTCCTGGCCGAAGACAACGCGCTTGAGCGTCCGCTCCAGATCGCGCAGAACCTCCGCGTCGTCCTTGGAAACGTTCTTGGGAGGAATACGGGCGATCTTGGCCACCACCGCCTCGATCTCCTTCGGGCCGATGGTCTTGCGGCGCTTGGATTCCGACAAGAGGTGCTGGGCCGCGCCGGCTTCGTCGATCACGTCGATGGCCTTGTCGGGCAGCTTGCGGTCGTGGATGTAGCGCGCCGAGAGGTCCACCGCGGCGCGGATCGCATCCTTCGTGTAGTGCAGGTCGTGGTGCTTCTCGAAATAGGGTTTCAGCCCCATCAGGATCTTGACCGTGTCATCGACCGAGGGTTCGTTCACGTCGATCTTCTGGAACCGGCGGGACAGCGCGCGGTCCTTCTCGAAATGCTGGCGGAACTCCTTGTAGGTGGTCGATCCCATGCAGCGCAGCTTGCCGCCCTGCAGCGCAGGCTTCAGGAGGTTCGAGGCGTCCATCGCCCCGCCCGAGGTCGCGCCTGCCCCGATCACGGTGTGGATCTCGTCGATGAAGAGGATCGCGTCCGGGTGGTCTTCCAGTTCCTTGACGACCGCCTTCAGGCGCTCCTCGAAGTCGCCGCGGTAGCGCGTTCCGGCCAGAAGCGCGCCCATGTCGAGCGAAAAGATGGTCGACCCCTTCAACACCTCGGGCGTCTCGCCGCGGGTAATCTTCAGCGCCAGGCCCTCGGCGATGGCGGTCTTGCCGACGCCCGGGTCACCCACCAGAAGCGGGTTGTTCTTGCGGCGGCGGCATAGCACCTGGATGCACCGCTCGATCTCGGATTCGCGCCCGATCAGCGGGTCCACGTCGCCCTTCTTCGATTTCTGGTTCAGGTCGACACAATACTTGGCCAGCGCCGATTCCTTCGCCTCGCCCTCGCCCTTCTCCTCGGATTTCGCTTCCTGGTCCTGCGCGCCGGACACCGGGCGGGTCTCGCCGAAGGACGGATCCTTGGCGACGCCGTGGGCGATGAAGTTGACCGCGTCATAGCGCGTCATGTCCTGTTCCTGCAGGAAATAGGCGGCATTCGATTCGCGTTCGGCGAAGATGGCGACCAGCACGTTCGCCCCCGTCACCTCGGTCCGGCCCGAGGACTGAACGTGGATCGCAGCGCGCTGGATGACACGCTGAAAGGCGGCGGTGGGGACGGCCTCCGACCCCTCGACATCGGTGACAAGGGTGGAAAGATCGTCGTCGATGAAATCGACAAGCGTCTTGCGCAGCGCGTCCAGATCGACGGAACAGGCCTGCATGACCTTGGCCGCGTCCGGTTCGTCGATCAACGCGAGCAGAAGGTGTTCGAGCGTCGCAAGTTCGTGACGGCGCGCATTGGCCAAGGCCAGCGCCGCATGGATCGCCTGTTCAAGCGTGGTCGAAAATGACGGCACCTGCGTGCTCCTTCTTCTCGGGGGTAGGTCGGGCGCGTGCCCGGTTCCACCATGGCCTCATGTCTTTAAAGTTTGGTGGAAACGCCCCGGCTTCAAGCGTTTTCCGCGCCTGATCCCAGCATCTTTCGAAAAGCCGTGGAAAATGTGATCCGATTGCGACTTTCCGTGACACTTCCGGTGACAATCGTGTCAGAACCGATCCTTGCGGGCGCGGATTTCGGCAAAGCACGCCACGTCGGTAGCGCCTTCCATGCCGATGCTGCGTTTCACCTCGGGCAAGTTCGCGCGAAGGAACGGGTTGGTCGCCAGTTCCTCGCCCAGCCGTGACGGCACGGTCGCGCGGCCCATCTCGCGCGCCTCGGCCACCGCCTTGACCCGCGATATAAGCGCGGGATTGTCCGGTTCAATGGTCAGGGCAAAGCGGCCGTTCGACTGGGTGTATTCGTGACCCGAACAGACCAGTGTCTCTGGGGGCAGGGCGGCAAGCTTGCCAAGGCTTTCCCACATCTGGGCAGGCGTGCCCTCGAACAGGCGTCCGCAACCAAGCGCCATCAGGCTGTCGGCGGTGAACACGACACCTGAATCCGGGAAATGAAAGGCGATATGGCCGACGGTATGGCCGGGCACCTCGATCACGCGGCCGATCGACATGCCGACCCGCACGGTATCGCCTTCGCGGACCTCCTCTGTCAGGGGGGGCAGGCGGTGCCGATCCGCGGCCGCCCCGATCACCCGCGCACCCGTTGCCGCTGCCAACGCCTTGACCCCGTCGATATGGTCACCGTGGTGGTGCGTGATCAGGATATGACTGGCGTGCCAGTCGCGGGCATGCAGCGCGTTTACGATCGGTGCGGCTTCGGGGACGTCGATCACCGCAGTTGCGCCCGTCGCCGCGTCATGTGCAAGGTAGGCGTAGTTGTCCGTCAGGCAGGGAACGGTGACGATTTCCAGAGGCATGGCGTTTCGTACGACTTTGCTTATGTTGGTCGAACCGAGTTTGGCCCAACCGCGGGGTCTTCTGCAATGCACCTTGATGTGCTGGACCTGAGGAATTTCTATTACCGCACGCAGCTTGGCCGCGCGGCCCAGAAGGCCATTCGCGACCAGGTCGTCGCCCTGTGGCCGGAAGCGACGGGCCGGACCGTCGCCGGCTTCGGTTTCGCGGTGCCGCTTCTTAGACCCTATCTTGCCGAGGCGCGGCGGGTGATCGGCCTGATGCCCGGCCAGCAAGGCGTGATGCCCTGGCCCGTGGGAATGGAGAATGTCTCGGTCCTGTGCGAGGAGACGCGCTGGCCGCTTGATACCGGTATCGTTGACCGCCTTGTCGTCCTTCACGGGCTGGAGACTTCGGAAAATCCCTCGGCCGTGCTTGAAGAATGCTGGCGCGTCCTTGGGCCGGGCGGACGCGCACTTTTCATCGTGCCGAATCGTTCAGGCCTTTGGTCGCGCTCCGATCGGACGCCCTTTGGCTACGGACGGCCCTATTCGATGGGGCAACTTGATGCGCAGTTGCGGACCCACAACTTCGTCGCAGAACGTCATCAGACCGCGCTATATGTTCCGCCGTCGTCCCGGCGTTTCTGGCTCAGGACGGCGGTGATGTGGGAACGCCTTGGCCATCGGGTGTCGCCCGTGATGTCCGGTGGCGTCCTCATGCTTGAAGTGTCCAAGCAACTGCACACCCCGCAGCGCCCCGGCTTGCGCGCGGCGGTGCGAAAACCGCTCAGGGTGCTTGAAGGGATTCAGAAACCGGTGCCCGGCCCGGCGTGAATCGCGCCGCCCGTCCAAGGCGGTTTGGCGGGATTCCGTCGGCAAAAACCGATGTTAACGCCCAAACCTGCAGCGGCATAATGCGGCACGAACCGGTGACTTGGCGCAAGCCCTTGAAATCGAACAAATTCAAGTTGCGAATTATGTTGGCCAAGGCGGTTGCGGCAACAAATCGGCTCTGATACACCCGCGCCGAACTAAGACGTGCGCACAAGCGCGCGAAGGGGTGGCCTCTGTCCCGTTCAGCTCGGGCGAAGAGGCAATGTCATCGGAAGGGTGGACGTGTCGGAACCAGCTTCGATCTCCGCAGGGATTGCCGGGCGCTATGCCACGGCGGTGTTTGAACTCGCCAGAGAGGCGAAAGACCTCAAGGCGCTGGAGGCGGATGTCGACGCGCTCCAGGCCGCGCTTGACGAAAGCGCCGACCTGCGGTCGATGATTGCCTCGCCGGTCTACAGCCGCGACGCGCAGTCGACCGCCGTCGCCGCGCTTGCCAAGGCGATGAAGCTTTCGGGGACCGTCGCCAACACGCTTGCCCTGATGGCGTCGAACCGCCGTCTCTTCGTCCTGCCGCAACTCCTTTCGGCGCTGCGCGACATGATCGCGGAAGAAAAAGGCGAAGTGACCGCCGATGTCGCCTCGGCCACCGCGCTGACCAAGGCTCAGGCGGACAAACTTGCCAAGACGCTCAAGGCCAGCGTCGGCAAGACCGTCAAACTCAATGCGACCGTCGATGAATCCCTCATCGGCGGTCTTGTCGTCAAGGTGGGCTCGAAGATGATCGACACGTCGATCCGCTCGAAGCTCGCGTCCCTCCAGAATGCTATGAAAGAGGTCGGATAATGGGAATCCAGGCAGCCGAAATCTCTGCGATCCTCAAGGAGCAGATCAAGAACTTCGGTCAGGAAGCGGAAGTGGCCGAGGTTGGCCGCGTGCTGTCCGTCGGTGACGGTATCGCGCGCGTTCACGGGCTGGACAATGTCCAGGCCGGCGAAATGGTGGAATTCCCCGGCGGTATCCGCGGCATGGCGCTGAACCTCGAAGTTGACAACGTCGGCGTCGTCATCTTCGGCTCCGACCGCGACATCAAGGAAGGCGACACCGTCAAGCGCACCAAGTCGATCGTGGACGTTCCGGTCGGTGACGAACTGCTTGGCCGCGTTGTCGATGCGCTTGGCAACCCGATTGACGGCAAGGGCCCGATCAAGACCAAGAAACGGTCCATCGCCGACGTGAAGGCCCCGGGCATCATCCCGCGCAAATCGGTGCACGAACCGATGGCGACCGGCCTCAAGTCCGTCGACGCCATGATCCCGATCGGCCGTGGCCAGCGCGAACTGATCATCGGCGACCGCCAGACCGGCAAGACCGCCGTCGCGCTTGACGCGATCCTGAACCAGAAGGTCTACAACGAAGCCGCCGGCGACGACGAGAGCAAGAAGCTCTACTGCGTCTACGTCGCGATCGGCCAGAAGCGGTCGACTGTGGCCCAGCTGGTGAAGAAGCTGGAAGAAACCGGCGCCATCAACTACTCGATCATCGTCGCCGCGACCGCCTCGGACCCCGCGCCGATGCAGTTCCTCGCGCCCTATTCGGCGACCGCCATCGCGGAATACTTCCGCGACAACGGCCGCCATGCGCTGATCATCTACGATGACCTTTCCAAGCAGGCCGTGGCCTATCGCCAGATGTCGCTGCTGCTGCGCCGTCCGCCCGGACGCGAAGCCTATCCGGGCGACGTCTTCTACCTGCATTCGCGCCTTCTGGAGCGTTCGGCGAAGCTGAACGCCGACTTCGGAGCCGGTTCGCTGACGGCACTGCCGATCATCGAAACCCAGGGCGGTGACGTTTCGGCCTTCATTCCGACCAACGTGATCTCGATCACCGACGGTCAGATCTTCCTTGAAACGGAACTGTTCTATCAGGGTATCCGCCCGGCCGTGAACACCGGTCTCAGCGTGTCGCGCGTGGGTTCCTCGGCGCAGACCAACGCGATGAAATCGGTCGCGGGTTCGGTCAAGCTGGAACTGGCGCAGTACCGCGAGATGGCGGCCTTCGCGCAGTTCGGGTCCGACCTTGACGCCGCGACCCAGCGCCTTCTGAACCGTGGCGCGCGCCTGACCGAACTGATGAAGCAGCCGCAGTATTCCCCGCTGACCAACGCGGAAATCGTCTGCGTCATCTTCGCAGGCATCAAGGGCTTCCTCGACAAGCTCGCGGTGCGCGATGTCGGCCGGTTCGAGCGCGACCTGATCAAGCACCTGCGCAGCAACCGCAAGGACATCCTCGACTGGCTCACCAAGGACGATCCGAAGATCAAGGGTGAGGCCGAGGACAAGCTTCGTGCCGCGATCGAAGAGTTCGCCAAGACCTTCGCCTGATGCATTGAGGAGGGGACGGGAACATGCCCAGCCTTAAGGATCTGAAAAACAGGATCGGAAGCGTCAAGTCGACGCGGAAGATCACCAAGGCCATGCAGATGGTCGCGGCGGCCAAGCTCCGCCGTGCCCAGGAATCCGCCGAAGCCGCGCGCCCCTACGCCGAGCGGATGAACGCGGTCATGGCCGGCCTTGCCGCTTCGGTCGGCGGGTCCGACAGCGCGCCCCGGCTTGTGGCCGGGACGGGCTCCGACAAGACGCACCTGCTGGTCGTGATGACGGCCGAACGCGGCCTGTGCGGCGGCTTCAACTCGACCATCGTGCGGCTTGCCCGCGCGAAGGCGGCGGAGCTGATCGCGATGGGCAAGACCGTCAAGATCATCACCGTGGGCAAGAAGGGCCGCGAACAGCTCAAGCGCGACTTCGCGGACCGTTTCGTTGCCCATGTCGACCTGTCGGATGTCAAGAAGATCGGCTACGATAACGCGCAATCCATCGCGCGCGATCTGATCCACCGTTTCGACCACGGCGAATTCGACGTTGCGACGATCTTCTACAACCGTTTCCAGTCGGTGATCAGCCAGGTGCCGACGGCGCAGCAGATCATCCCGGCCCGGTTCGAGACGGCGGAAGGCGCGGGCGCCTCGGCGCTTTATGACTACGAGCCTTCGGAAGAGGAGATCCTGGCGGATCTTCTGCCGCGCGGCGTGGCGACGCAGATCTTTGCGGCGCTTCTGGAAAACGGCGCCTCGGAACAGGGTGCGCGGATGTCCGCGATGGACAACGCGACGCGCAACGCGGGCGAGATGATCGACAAGCTGACGATCCAGTTCAACCGGTCGCGCCAGGCCGCGATCACCAACGAACTCATCGAAATCATTTCGGGCGCCGAGGCGCTCTAACGGAACCGGAGAAACTCAATGGCAAAAGCACCGAAAGCAGCTGCCGCGACCGGCCGGGTGACGCAGGTCATCGGCGCCGTCGTGGACGTGCAGTTCGACGATCACCTTCCGGCGATCCTGAACGCGCTTGAAACCACCAACAACGGCAAGCGTCTGGTTCTGGAAGTTGCGCAGCACCTGGGCGAAAACACCGTCCGCACCATCGCCATGGACGCGACCGAGGGTCTGGTCCGCGGCGAGGCCGTGACCGACACCAACGGCCCGATCACCGTGCCGGTCGGCAACGCGACGCTGGGCCGCATCCTGAACGTCATCGGCGAGCCGGTGGACGAAAAGGGCCCGGTCGCCAAGAAAGAGGCCCGCGCCATCCACCAGCCGGCCCCGACCTTCGCCGAACAGGCGACCTCGTCGGAAATCCTTGTCACCGGGATCAAGGTCATCGACCTGCTCGCCCCCTATTCCAAGGGCGGCAAGATCGGCCTCTTCGGCGGCGCCGGTGTGGGCAAGACGGTTCTCATCATGGAACTGATCAACAACATCGCGAAAGTGCACTCGGGCTTCTCCGTGTTCGCGGGCGTTGGCGAACGGACCCGTGAGGGCAACGACCTTTACCACGAGATGATCGAATCGGGCGTTATCAAGCCGGACAACCTGGAAGAATCGCAGGTGGCCCTGGTTTACGGCCAGATGAACGAACCCCCGGGGGCGCGTGCCCGCGTGGCGCTGACCGGCCTGACGCTGGCTGAACAGTTCCGCGACCAGTCGGGGACCGACGTTCTTTTCTTCGTCGACAACATCTTCCGCTTCACCCAGGCGGGTTCGGAAGTGTCCGCGCTTCTCGGCCGTATTCCTTCGGCCGTGGGCTATCAGCCGACGCTGGCCACCGACATGGGCGCGCTGCAGGAACGCATCACCTCGACCAAGGCCGGCTCGATCACCTCGGTTCAGGCCATCTACGTTCCGGCCGACGACCTTACCGACCCGGCGCCGGCGACCTCGTTCGCCCACCTCGACGCCACCACGGTTCTGTCGCGCGCGATTTCCGAGCTTGGCATCTACCCGGCGGTCGACCCGCTCGACTCCACCAGCCGGATCCTCGATCCGTCGGTCGTGGGCGAGGAGCACTACCAGGTCGCCCGTGACGTTCAGGGTATCCTTCAGCGCTACAAGTCGCTGCAGGACATCATCGCCATCCTCGGCATGGACGAACTGTCGGAAGAGGACAAGCTGACCGTGGCCCGCGCCCGGAAGATCCAGCGCTTCCTGTCGCAGCCCTTCGACGTCGCCAAGGTCTTCACCGGCTCGGACGGCGTTCAGGTGCCGCTCGACAAGACGATCGCGTCTTTCAAGGCCGTCGTTGCCGGCGAATACGACCACCTGCCCGAAGCCGCCTTCTACATGGTCGGCGACATCGAGGAAGTGAAAGCCAAGGCGCAGCGTCTGGCCGCTGAAGCGGCGTAAGGGGGCGAAATGGCCGATACGATGCAGTTCGACCTCGTCAGCCCTGAACGGCGGCTTGCCTCCGTTCAGGCGCGAGAGGTCCGCATTCCGGGGGCCGATGGCGACCTGACGGCGATGCCGGATCACGCAGCGCTGATAACCACGCTGCGCCCCGGGATCCTGACCGTGGTTTCGGCCGACGGCACGTCCGACTATGCCGTTACCGGCGGTTTTGCGGAAATCTCGCCTGCGGGCGCCTCGGTGCTGGCCGAACGCGCGATGCCGAAGGGCGAGGTCAAGGCGGCCGACATGGACGCGCTGATCGCCGACGCGACCACCGAGGCGGCCGAAGCCCCGGCCGAGGGCAAGGACGCCGCGATGAAGCTGGTGGCGGATCTTCAGGCGCTGAAGTCCGCGCTCGGTCTCTGAGCCGCGCGAACATCACTTGAAGGCGGGGCCTTGGCCCCGCCTTTTGCTTTTGTTCATTTGATTCCCGTAACGATCCGCGATGGTTGAGCCGGAAGCGAGAAGCACCACCTGGCGACGATCCCGCCGCCCGGCCCGGCGCGGATTATCTTCAAACCTGCGCCGGATACTTCGTCGGGCCGCCAATCACCCTTTCTGCCGGGTTCAGACGGCGCTATGGTCCGCCGTGAGACTGGAGGCTGGATGCGTCGGATCGACTGCCGTTCGCTGGGGATTGATCAGGGGTCGCTGACCCTTTTTTCCGATTTCGAGGATGGCGGCCCGATGTGGTCAGGGACCGGCCCCCGGGAGGTGCGCAGACCCGTGAGCTTCTCGCAACCCTTCCTGCAGGCGCCCGTGGTGACGGTCTCACTCAGCCTGTGGGACATGCACCACGCGACCAATATCCGGGCGGACCTTTCGGCCGAGAATGTCGATGAGGTCGGGTTCGAAGTTGTCTTTCGCACCTGGGGCGATACACGAATTGCGCGGATGCGTGCCGACTGGACGGCACTGGGGCCGGTCGCGCATCCGGACAACTGGGACGTGGACTGAGCGTGGGGCCGATGCCCGCCCTCAGGTGATCGCGGCCTGGGCCGAAGGGACCTGCAACGCTGCTTTCGGATCTCGGACGAGCCATCGTGCCAAACTCGCCGCGAGGGCGAACAACGCGAGGCCTCCGAAAAGATCCGAAAGGTGATGCCCCCCGTGCAAGAGCGTCGCCGGTATCATCAAGAGACTGGAGACGCAGAATGCAAAGAACGCCCATGTTCCGCGCGAATACCACGCAACCATCAGGGCCATGACCATGTGGATGGAGGGAAAGGCGACCAGTCCGCCCAGCAACTGCCCCGGCACGGCGATTTCCGGTCCCGAAGTCACCAGGTTCAGAAGAATGCGTGCCTCTCTGGGCGAATGGTAAAGCATGTCCTGAACGGCAGGGTCCGAAGAAAGCGCCGACATTGGCGCCGGCCCGATGCTCGGGAACAGCCACCAGATTGCGACAGCGACGACAAGGCTGAACGATCCGCAGAACAGCAGTCGCTGCATTTCACTTTCGCGGGATGTCACGCTCAGGATGACGATGAGCAGCGCGATCTGGGGGATCGCTGAACCATAGACATATCGCAGCGTTTCCACGGCAAGGGGAAACTCTTTCGCGTGCAGCACGAATGCGTCCCAGTCGAATCCCATCATGGCATCGAAGGCAATCAGGTGGTTGTCCATCAACGGCGACGGAAGCGGAAGAAGGACAAGCACGAGAATGGATACCGCGAGGCAGACAGCCGCAAAGATGCCCAGCCCGACGGAACATGTTCCCAGGCCGGAGTCCGGAAGTCTTCCACGGGCAAAACCGCCAACTACGATCAGGGCAAGGGCAACGAAGACGCCAGGCGCGAATGCGGCCCAGGCCACGGCGCGGTCTGCAGCCTGCGACCAGACAAGGTCCAGACTCAGGAGCGCCACCGAAAATCCCACAAGCGCGGCCTCGGCCGGGCGAAGTCTTTGCAGCGCCCTCGACAGCGCCAGAAACGTGTTCGTCATAACGTACCACTGAAATCCGGGATGCCCCTGCGAGAGGAGACCGGGCTGGATGAAATTCAATCCCAGATTGCAGTCAAATGTGGTGCGTCAATGGCGCGTTCATCACCAAACGAAGGCGCCGCGATGAATTCATGGAACAGGCGCATGCACGGGCGACGCCATGCCGCCGGCTTTCCCGGTCAACTCCGCGAATACATGCCTTCGTAGATCGGGCTCAGCGTCTCGGTCTCGAACAGCGACGACACCGAGGTGCCCGACCAGATGTTCAGGATCGCCTGGGCGAACATCGGCGCGGTCGGAACGATGCGGATGTTCTTGGCGTTGCGGACGTTTTCCGTGGGTTCGATGGAATCGGTGATCACCAGGCTTTTCATGACCGACTTCTCGACCCGGTCCACCGCCGGGCCGGACATCACGCCGTGGGTGATGTAGGAATGGACCTCTGCCGCGCCGGCTTCCATCAGCACTTCGGCCGCCTTGCACAGCGTCCCGGCGGTGTCGCAGATGTCGTCGACGATGATGCAGGTCTTGCCCTCGACATTGCCGATGACCGTCATGCCCGCGACCTCGCCCGCCTTTTCGCGGCGCTTGTCGACAATCGCCAGCGGCGCATTGATCCGCTTGGCCAGTTCCCGCGCGCGAGCCACGCCGCCGACATCGGGCGAGATGATCATCAGATCGCCCAGCCTGCCGCGGAAATGGTGTTCGATATCCAGCGCGAAGATCGGCGAGGCATAAAGGTTGTCAACGGGAATGTCGAAAAAGCCCTGGATCTGCGCCGCGTGCAGATCAAGCGTCAGCACCCGTTCAACCCCCGCCTCGGTCAGGAGGTTCGCGACGAGCTTGGCCGAAATCGGCGTGCGCGCCTTGGCGCGGCGGTCCTGCCGGGCATAGCCGAAATAGGGGATCACCGCGGTGATGCGTGCCGCCGACGACCGGCGCAGCGCGTCGGTCATGATCAGAAGCTCCATCAGGTTGTCGTTCGCCGGGTTCGACGTCGACTGGATGATGAACATGTCCTCGCCGCGGACGTTCTCGAACACCTCGACGAAGATTTCCTGATCGTTGAAGCGTTCGACGCGCGCATCGACAAGTCCGACGTTGACGCCCCTGTGCATCGACATCCGCCGCGCGATCGAGGTGGCAAGGGGTTTGTTGGAATTGCCGGAAATGAGCTTCGGCTCGGTCATGGAGGGCATGATCGCGTCCTTGTCGATGACGGTGTCGGTGACGGTTCGGATGACAGATTCGTGACGTTGCACCCCGCTTACCACCGGGCTAGCCTGCCCGCAAACCCAAGCACGAAGGAGCGTGGCACGGTGGCGCATATCGACTACTACTTCTCCACGATTTCGCCTTTCGCCTATCTCGCCGGCAGCCGTCTGGAAGAGATCGCGCAGCGTCACGGGGCCACCATCACCTACAAGCCCGTGGATATCGGCGCGCTTCTGGCGCGGACGGGTGGCACCGCCTTGGCCGACCGGCACGACAGCCGCAAGGAATACCGCCTGCAGGAATTGCGGCGCCAGGCGGCCAAGGCGGGCATGCCGATCAATCTGCGGCCCATGTTCTTTCCGACGAACGCGGCCCCTGCCGCCTACGCGATCATCGCGGCGCAGGCCAAGGGCAACGGCGATCTGGGCGGGCTGGTCCAGGGCGTCCTTCGCGCCTGCTGGGCCGAAGATCGCAACATCGCCGAAGACGAGGTCGTGACCGATCTGCTGAAGGCACACGGGTTCGATCCCGGGATCGCATTTTCGGCAATGCTTATGGGGGCCGAAACCTATGGCCGGAACCTTGAGGACGCGCTCGGCGCCGGGGTCTTCGGTTCGCCCTTCTATGTCGTCGACACGGGCGAACGGTTCTGGGGCCAGGACCGGCTTGATGACCTGGATCTCTACCTGGCTGGAAAGCTCTGATGCCCGAGGGCATGCGGGCAGGGCATCCGACATCCTGGCGGGTGATGGGGCAGGGCGAAAGGCCCGCGCTGGCGATCCACTGCGGCCTCGCGCATTCCGGCGAATGGTCTGGGGCGATGGCCCATCTTGGCGACCGGATCACCCTGACCGCATTTGACCTGCCGGGGCACGGGCGGTCGGGCGTGTGGGACGGGCAGGGCGACTACCCGCGCCTGTGCGCCCAGATCGCGGCCAGTTTTGTCGACCGTCCGCTTGACCTGATCGGCCATTCCTTCGGTGCCGTCACGGCGCTCAGGCTGGCGCTTGCCGCGCCGGACGCGATCCGGACACTGACGCTGATCGAACCGGTCCTGTTCGCCGCCACGCGTGGAACGCCGGTCTGGGTTGCCCACAGGCGCGCCAGCGCGCCCTTTGAACAGGCGATGGCCGAGGGGCGGCGGGAAGACGCCGCGCGGCTTTTCACCGGGCTTTGGGGCACGGGCGCGGATTGGGACAGTATGCCCGCCGAGGGTCGCCGCGCGCTGGTCGAACGGATCCATCTGATCCCCGCCTCGGATCCGGCGCTGACCGATGACAGCGGGCGGGTGTTGCGCCCCGACGGGCTTGAGAGCCTGGACATGCCTGTCCTCATCATCCGAGGCGACCGGTCGCCCCCCATCGTCGAGGCAATCGCGGAGGCGCTTGCCGCGCGGCTGCCGGACGTGGGAATCGCGACCGTCCCCGGTGCCGCCCACATGCTGCCCGTCACCCACCCGAAGGAGGTCGCGGGCCTGATCGCCGTCAACCTTGACCGGGGATAGATCCGGCAGGCGGCAGCGCGGGGCTCAACCCCTCAGGCAGGCCAGGAATCCGTCCACCTCTTCCGCCGTCGTCGCCCAGGAGGTGACAAGCCGGCATAGCAGCCGTTCCTCCGGGGCGCCCTCAAGCGGCGTGCCGTGGGGCATCAGGTAATAGTGCGCCCCGGCCTTCATGGCGCGGGCGTGAAGCCGCCGGGGCATGGTGACGAACTGGATGTTGGCGTCGCGCGGGAAGGCAAAGGCAACCTCGGGCAGGGCCCGCAACCCCGCCTCAAGCCGGGCGGCCATGTCATTGGCGTGCCGCGCAAGCGCCAGCCAAAGGCCCCCTTCCAGGTAGGCGTCCATCTGCGCGGAGAGGTAGCGATGCTTGGAAAAAAGGTGCCCGCCACGCTTGCGGCGCAGGGCGAATTCCCAGGTGCGCGACGGATCGAACAGCACCACGGCCTCGACCCCCATGCAGCCGTTCTTGGTGCCGCCGAAGGACAGGACATCCACCCCGGCCTTCCAGGTCATTTCGGCCGGTGTCGATCCGTCGGCGACAAGGGCGTTGGCGAAGCGCGCGCCATCAAGATGCACGGGCAGACCGAAGTCCTTTGCGACCTTGCAAATCGCCGCCACTTCGCCCGCGCTGTAGACACTGCCGGCCTCGGTCACGTTGGTCAGCGTCACCATGCCCCGCTGGACCGAATGCACGTCGCCCTGACCGGTCGCGGCGATCCGACGGGCCAGGCCCTCGGGCGTCATCTTGCCGTCTTCGCCGGGCACCAGCTTGATCTTCGCGCCGCCGCTATAGAACTCGGGCGCGCCGCATTCATCGACTTCGGCATGGGCGTCCTCATGCGCGTAGACCGCGCCCCAGGGGGGGCAGAAGCTTGCGATCGCCAGCGCATTGGCCGCCGTGCCGGTCGCGACCAGAAAGACCTCGGCCTGCGGCGCCTCGAAAATAGCACGGATACTTTCGCGTACCCGGTCCATGATCGGATCGTTGCCGTAGGAGGGCGCCGGCCCTGCATTGCAGGCCACGACCGCGTCCAGGATGGCGGGGGCCGTTCCCGCGTTGTTGTCCGATCCGAATTCCATCACAGATCCTCGATTATATGGTCTTCCCAGTCTTCCTCGGGCACCTCGAACTCCGGCAGGGTCCAGCCCCGGACGGACATGCCCGCCGCGTGAACGCTGTCGGCGTCGCCGGTCAGGAGCGGATGCCACTCCGGCAGCGGCTTGCCCTCTGACAAGAGCCGGTAGGCACAGGTCGATGGCATCCAGTAGGCGATGTCCTTGAGGGTGCCGGGCGTCAGTACGACACATTCGGGAACGAAGGTCTTGCGGTTCTCGTACTGGCCGCATCGGCAGGTTTCGCCGTCAAGCAGCCGGCAGGCGATGCGGGTAAAGAAGACCTCTCCGGTCTCCCCATCTTCCAGCTTGTTCAGGCAACACTTGCCGCACCCGTCGCACAGCGCCTCCCATTCCTTTGCGGAAAGGGACGAAAGCGGCCGCTTCCAGAATTCCGGTCGCAAGGTCGGGTTTGGGCGTTGCGTTGTCATGACCGGCACCTTAGGCGCAGCGAAGTGGCGAAGGAAAGGGCCGACATTCGCCGCCGCCGCCCCCCCTCAGACATCCGCCAGCAGCAGGCGCGCCCTGTCGCAATCGGCGTTCATCTGGGAAATCAGCGCCTCAAGCCCGTCGAACTTCATCTCTGGCCTGAGGTAGTCGATCAGCGCGACCGAAAGATGCTGGCCATAAAGATCGCCTTCAAAGTCGAAGATGAAGGTTTCGAGGTTGGGCAGGTTTTCCCCGAACATCGGCCTTACGCCCAGGCTTGCCGCGCCAAGATAGCTGCCGGCATGCGGCCCTGTCAGAACATCAAGCTTGACCGCGTAGACGCCAAGGCGTGGCAGGTGCAGCCCCTCGACCCCCATGTTCGCGGTCGGAAAGCCAAGGCCCTTGCCGCGCTTGTCGCCGTGCAGGACTGCGCCCTCGATCCGGTGCCAGTGGCCCAGCATCCGCGCCGCATCGCGCGGCCGCCCTTCCGACAGTGCCGTGCGGATCGCGGTCGAGGAGATCTCCACCCCGTCGATGGCGACCAGATCCGCGATGGTGACGCCAAAGCCCAGTTCGGCACCCAGCGATCGAAGGGTGTCGACCGACCCCTTGCGGCCCTTGCCAAAGCAGAAATCCGCGCCGACGGTGACATGGGAAACGCCAAGCCCCGCGACCAGCACGTCGCGCACGAAGGCCTCCGCCTCCATGCCCGCCAGCGCGGAATCGAACGGAAGGACGTAAAGCTGGTCTACCCCGAGCTTCTCCAGCCGGTGACCGCGCGCCTCGGCGTTCATCAGGCGGAAGGGCGGCGCGGCGGGCGCGAAGAACTGCCTCGGGTGGGGTTCGAAGGTCACGATGCCCAGCGGCGCGCCCGGGTGCCGCGCCTGGCCGATGACAGACTGGTGGCCAAGGTGCACGCCGTCGAAATTGCCCATGGCGACGGACGCGGCCCTGTCCTGTGCCTGAAGTCCCGTCCAGTGATTGTGCGTCCGCATCGGCCCCCGTTGGCGGGCGGCCCGCCGGATCAGTCGAACTTGCGGCTTGGCGCCAGAACCAGCGCCTCGCCCTTCAGCACAACCGTATCGCCCACCGCGCAGTGGGTTTCAAGGGTCACCCGGCGCCTTGCGTGGTCGATCGCGGCAACCTTGACCTCTGCATAGACGACGTCGCCGGGGCGCACCGGGGCCATGAATTTCAGGCTCTGGCCCAGATAGACCGTGCCGTGGCCGGGAAGCTGTTCGCCGATTACCGCAGAAATAAGGCCCGCGGTCAGCATCCCGTGGGCGATGCGGCCTTCGAAGATCGTGTCGCGGGCGTAGTCGTCGTCGAGATGCACCGGGTTGCGATCGGTCGAGACCTCGGCAAACAGCTCGATGTCGCGGTCGGTCACCTCCTTGCGGAGATAGCGGGTCATCCCGATCTCCAGATCCTCGATGCAGATCGTGCCGCGGGGGAAATTGTCCAGCATCATCGCGAATCCCGGTCATGTTACTGCACTGCGGCATAGCACATGCGGCGCCGTTCGCGCAATCCGGCCGGTAATATTTTTTCCCGCTTTGGTCGAAGGGCGTAATAATCTTGCTTGGCGGCCCGATCTGTCTTGGGTTTTGCGCCTATCGCAGCCGGCCGATGGCGTAGGTCGGTTCGGTCTGTGCCGCGGTGATCCAGGCTTCCAGCGCGACCTGATCGGGGTTTTCGACATCCGGGCCGAACTCGGCAGCGGCAAGGCCGCCGGTGATGAAGAGCGTGTCGATGCCTTCGCCAAGTCCACCCAGCACATCTGTGGCGATTCCATCGCCGATGGCGAGGATTCTGGCCGGATCGGGTTCACGACCCGTCAACGCGACGGTCCGGCGCCGGGCCAGGTCGTAGATCGGCGGGTGAGGTTTGCCGAAGTAAAGGCTTTCGCCGCCCATTTCGGTGTAAAGCTGCGCCAGCGCGCCGGCGCACCATTCACGGGTCTCGCCCCGGTCGACGACGATGTCGGGATTGGCGCAAAGAAGTTTCAGGCCCTTCGCCTTGGCATAAAGGAACTCAGGCCGGTACACGGCGGGATCGGCCAACGGATCGGCGGGGCCGGTGCAGACGATGCCGTCGGCCTCGGCCAAGGGGACGATCTGGATATCGACCGGGTTTTCAAGGATTTTCAGCGGGTTGAAGAACCCCATGTCGGTTTCGGGGTTGCCGATGAAGTGAACCTTGCGACCGACGGCGCCCTGAAACATCGCGGCGCGGGCGGAATCGCCGGAACTGGCGATCGTGTCCCAGGCGTCGCGCGGCACGCCGATCGTGTCGAGCTGCACCGCCACGTCGGCGCGCGGCCGGGGGGAGTTGGTGACCAGAACGACCGTCCCGCCCCCTGCCCGGAAAGCCTGCAGCGCCGCCACAGCCGCCGGAAACGCTCGCAGCCCGTCGTGGACGCAGCCCCAGAGGTCGCAGAAAAGGACGTCGTAGTCGGCGGCGATGTCGGAAAGGGCGGCGATGATGCGGGGCAACAGGTTGATCCTTCAGCGATTTCCGGGGGCGGCGAACCGTCGGCATTGTGTCGGCAAAAGGTATGGCAACCGCGCCGACAACGCCGGGCGCCGGTCGGTCCGGCGCCCGGGTATCGGATCACATCTTCAAGGCCGGGATGATCTGCTTCTTGCGGCTCATGATGCCGGGCAGAACGACCGTGTCACCGCTGACCGTGCAACCGAAGGAGGCCTCGGCGATCTTCCTGACGGTATCGTTCGGCACCAGAAGCGTCGCTTCCTCGCGCAGGATGTCGACAACGAAGAGAAGCACCTGATCGGCACCGTCTTCCTTCGCAACGTCGACCATCGACGCCATCAGGCTGTCCTTGCGGTCAAGCACCATCTTCGGCGAAGTCGTCTCGAGCACCGAAACCCGCAGATCGACACCCTCGACCGTGTATTCCTTGGAATCCATGCGCAGGAGTTCCGCGTCGGAGAAGGCAGAGACATCGGACTTTGCCGCGAAAAGTTCCGCCGCGTAGTCCGGGATCGAGATACCAAGATCCGCCGCCAGCCTTTCGGCAACCGCGCGGTCATGCGCGGTCGTCGTCGGGGAGCGGAATTCAAGCGTGTCGGACAGGATGCACGACAGCATCGCGCTTTTGATGTTGGCGGGCATCTTCGCCGTGTCGTCGCCCATCAGGTCGTGCATGATGGTCGCGGTGCAGGCCAGCGGGCGGATGGTAATGTCGATCGGGCCCTTCGTCTTCAGGCCGCCGGCCAGAAGGTGATGGTCGATGATCTGGACGACGTTCGCATCGTTGATCGAGGCGGGAAGCTCTGCGGGGTTGTTGGTGTCGACGATCACGCAGGTGTCGCCCGCCGCCACGTCGGCGATGATCTCCGGCTTCGCCAGATCCCAGCGCTTGAGGACAAACGCAGCCTCGGTGTTGGGTTCGCCAAGCAGCACGGGCTTGGCGGGGGTGCCTTTCACCTCGGTCAGGTACCAGGCCCAGATGATGGGCGATCCGGTGGAATCGGTGTCGGGGGATTTGTGGCCAAAGACCTTGATCGTCATGGGGGCGTCCGTTCGTTCAGGGATTTCGCGCGCCTTATAGGCAGGTCGCGCGGGCTTGTCACGCGCGGGGGATTGCGGCCCGCGCAAGGCCGCGTTGTCCCGTGGTCGGGACAGGCGCGGTCAGAAGGATTCCCGGTCGATCCGGTATCCCTGTTCCTCGACCAGGGCCAGGATGCCGTTGATCCCCGACAGGTGGGCAGCCCCCACCGCGACGATGATCTCCCGCCCCTCGGCGGCCTTCAGGATCGGGTCGATCCAGCTGTAGTTGCGCCGGATCAGGAGGGCGTTTTCCATGCGCGCGAAATCGGCCGCGGCGGTTTCGGGATCGTCGGGCGATTCCGCGACCGACCGTTCGCGGGTGTATTCCCAGAAAAGCCGGTTCTTTTCGGCAAAATAGGATTCGATCAGGGTTTCGTAGACGTTTTCCGCCTCGCCCAGAAGCGGCAGGGACGATCGCAGGATATCCAGCTGGTCGGCATCGTCCATGTCGGTGAAGACGCGGATCGCCGCATCGTAGGGTTCAAGCGCGTGGACGGGCACCCGCGCTTCGGCCGCCGCATCCATGATCAGCTTGTCGAGCCCGTTAGCCTGCCCGCCCAGTTCCTTGATCGCGCAGGGCGGCACCCCCAGAACGGCCGTCGCATACCAGGGCCGCAGCTTCGAGGCGAGGACGGCGGGCATTCCGCGCGCGGCCAGTTCCCCCGACAGAAGCGTCCAGTCGGCCTGGCCAAGGCGTTCGGGCAGCGTTGCCCCCTCGGTCGCGAAGATGAGGTCGGGGCGTTTCGCGATCTCTGACTTCAGCTGGGCCTGTTCGGCCTCGGTCGCCTCGACATAGACTGCGTCGGACAGCGCGATCACGGCGCGCAGGCGTTCAAGCGGTTCTTTCATCCGCGCGTCGTAGACATGAAGCGTTCCGACGAAATGGATGGTGCTTTCGCCCTTTGTCGCCACGAAGCGGTTCCCGGTGGCGTAGGGGTGGGTTTCCGACCCGGCCTCAAGCGCCGCGAAGGCGTCTGATGGCATCGCGTCAAGCAGGTTCTGGCCGGCACATTGGGCGCTGAGGGACGCAGGCATCAGGAACGCGGCAAGCACGACGGCCATTCGAAACGGGGCGAACATCTGGTTGGCGGTTCCCTGGTTCACAATCGGTTCGGGTTTCAATCTCGGCACGCTGACACGGGCGGCGCTGCAAATCCAGATGCAGGGGCAAGAAATTTCGTCATTGCGATGGTTGACTCAGGGTGATGACCTGCCTAATTACGGCGTGTTGGCACTCGCTGAGGGTGAGTGCTAACCGACATCAAACCTGGAACCTAGGGAGTGTTACCAGATGGCATTCAAACCGCTTCATGACCGCGTGCTGGTCAAGCGTGTGGAAAGCGACGAAAAGACCAAGGGCGGTCTGATCATCCCCGACAGCGCGAAGGAAAAGCCGGCCGAAGGCGAAGTCGTCTCTGTCGGCGAAGGCGCGCGCAAGGATTCGGGCGAACTGATCGCGCCCTCCGTCAAGGCCGGCGACCGGATCCTGTTCGGCAAGTGGTCGGGCACCGAGGTGACCGTCGACGGCAAGGAAATGCTGATCATGAAGGAAAGCGACATTCTCGGCATCATCGCCTGAGACCGTCACTGACCTTTCCTACCAACCAGACAACCAGGAGAAGCCAACATGGCAGCCAAGGACGTCAAGTTCGATTCTGATGCCCGCGACCGGATGCTTCGCGGCGTCAACATCCTTGCCGATGCGGTCAAGGTGACCCTCGGCCCGAAGGGCCGCAACGTCGTGATCGAGAAATCTTTCGGCGCGCCGCGCATCACCAAGGACGGTGTATCGGTCGCCAAGGAAATCGAGCTTTCCGACAAGTTCGAGAACATGGGCGCGCAGATGGTGAAGGAAGTCGCCTCGCGTACCAATGACGAGGCCGGCGACGGCACCACCACCGCCACGGTTCTGGCCCAGGCCATCGTGCGCGAAGGCCTGAAGTCGGTCGCGGCCGGCATGAACCCGATGGACCTCAAGCGCGGCATCGACCTTGCCGTCGGCAAGGCCGTCGAGCACATCAAGAACGCCGCCCGCAAGGTCGCCGACAGCGCCGAAGTTGCGCAGGTTGGCACCATCTCGGCCAACGGCGAGGCCGAAATCGGCCGTCAGATCGCCGACGCGATGCAGAAGGTCGGCAACGAGGGTGTCATCACCGTCGAGGAGAACAAGGGCCTGGAGACCGAGACCGAGGTCGTCGAAGGCATGCAGTTCGACCGCGGCTACCTGTCGCCCTACTTCGTCACCAATCCCGACAAGATGATCGCGGAACTCGAAGACTGCATGATCCTGCTGCACGAGAAGAAACTGTCGTCGCTGCAGCCGATGGTTCCGCTTCTGGAGTCGGTCATCCAGTCGCAAAAGCCGCTTCTGATCATTGCCGAGGACGTCGAGGGCGAGGCCCTGGCGACCCTCGTGGTCAACAAGCTGCGTGGCGGCCTGAAGATCGCCGCCGTCAAGGCGCCGGGCTTCGGCGATCGCCGCAAGGCCATGCTGCAGGACATCGCGATCCTGACCGGTGGCCAGGTGATCTCGGAAGATCTTGGCATGAAGCTCGAAAATGTCGGCATCGACATGCTGGGCCGCGCCAAGAAGGTCTCGATCTCGAAGGACAACACCACCATCGTGGACGGTGCCGGCGAGAAGGCGGAGATCGAGGCGCGCGTCGCCCAGATCCGCACCCAGATCGAGGAAACCACCTCCGACTACGACCGTGAGAAGCTGCAGGAGCGTGTCGCGAAGCTTGCCGGTGGCGTCGCCGTCATCCGCGTCGGCGGCATGACCGAGGTTGAAGTGAAAGAGCGCAAGGACCGTGTCGATGACGCGCTGAACGCGACCCGCGCGGCCGTTCAGGAAGGCATCGTCGTCGGCGGCGGCGTGGCGCTGGTTCAGGCCGCGAAGTCGCTTGAGGGCCTGAACGGAGAGAACTCCGACCAGAACGCCGGCATCGTGATCGTCCGCAAGGCGCTGGAAGCGCCGCTGCGCCAGATCGCGCAGAACGCGGGTGTCGACGGTTCGGTCGTGGCCGGCAAGGTCCGCGAATCCTCGGATGCGAAGTTCGGCTTCAACGCCCAGACCGAAGAATATGGCGACATGTTCAAGTTCGGCGTCA
>ERZ795053.1522-NODE-1522-length-29400-cov-5.971511_pt1 | contig 29400 bp, 20 predicted proteins | sample MGYA00375137_ERZ795053 | MGnify/ENA primary metagenome ERZ795053 (study PRJEB30182, sample SAMN05720284) | activated sludge metagenome | isolation source: Anaerobic digester | place: Hong Kong | collected 2014-12-17 ...
TTTTATCCGATCAGAGTACATGGAATATTATCTCCATCAGCAGTATACATCCACGGCGTCGCCCCCGCTGGAATCTGGCCAGGATCGTGGGGCGGCGCAGCTTTGCTGATAGTAAATGTCACGTTGTATATAAGAGTAGAGGAGTAGATGCTTGAGATCGAAGATCTGACCTCCTGGCTCCCTCGGGAGGTGGTGGAACTTTATCAGAAAGAGGGTATAAGAGAGCTCTACCCGCCCCAGGCTGAGGCGGTGGAGAGGGGCCTATTGGAGGGGAAGAACATGCTCGTCTCGGTCCCCACCGCCGCCGGAAAGACTATGCTGGCGGAGCTGGCCATGCTGAAGGCCGCCCTGGCAGGAGGAAGGTCGCTTTACATAGTGCCCCTGCGGGCTCTGGCCTCGGAGAAGCATGCAGCCTTCTCGCGGTTTGCCGACCTCGGCCTCAAGGTGGGCCTCTCCAGCGGCGATATGGAGAGGCGCGACGAGTATCTGGGGAGAAATCAGATCATAGTCGCCACCTCCGAGAAGACCGACTCTCTCATCAGGAACGGCGCCCGGTGGATCCGCGACCTCTCGGTTCTGGTCGTCGACGAGATCCACCTCCTCGACTCGCCGAACCGGGGGCCGACCCTGGAGATGACGATTACAAAGCTGATGAGGCTGAACCCGAAGATGCAGGTTCTGGGCCTCTCCGCGACGGTGGCGAACGCCCGGGAGGTGGCGGCCTGGCTCTCGGCCGACCTCGTCGAGAGCCGGTGGAGGCCGGTGGAGCTGAAGGAGGGGGTGATCTGCGACGGCGAGCTTCATTTTCCGGGGGAGAAGGTCTCCATCCCCTCCAGCCGGGACGACCTCGTCGACCTCGTCTGTGACACCATCGGCCAGAAGGGCCAGATCCTGATCTTCGAGAGCAGCAGGCGTAACGCCGAGGCGACGGCTGCGAAGCTAGCGAGGGTCGTCTCGAAGAAGAGGGATGGGCCGGGCGCGAAGGGTCGAGGGCAGGACGAAGGAGAGGGCGTCCTCGGCATCCGCTCTGACGGCTCTGACGGCTCGCGCCTCTCCGAGAGGGTGCTGGCTACCGGCGAGAGCGAGACGGGAAAGAAGCTCGCCGAGTGCGTTCGGGGCGGGGTCGCCTTCCACCACGCAGGCCTCCTCCCCGAGCAGAGGGCGATCGTCGAGAGGGGGTTTCGGTCCGGCGAGATCAAGGCCATCGCCTCGACCCCGACCCTGGCGGCGGGGCTGAACCTTCCGGCGAGGAGGGTTCTGATAAGAAGCTACAAGCGGTACGAGGGGGCGAGGGGGATGGTGGCAATACCGGTGATGGAGTACCGTCAGATGGCGGGGAGAGCCGGAAGGCCCGGTTTGGACCCGAAGGGCGAGTCGTTTCTGATGGCCAAGAACGAGGCCGAGATGAAGGACCTTCTGGACCATTACGTCCACGGCGAGCCTGAGGAGATATTCTCGAAGCTCGCCATGGAGCCCGCCCTGCGAACTCATCTTCTATCGACGATGGCCACCGGATTTGCAAAAGACGCCGAGGAGCTGAAGGAGTTTGTCGAATCCACCTTCTACGCCAACCAGCAGGACGCCTGGCACCTGGACGCCACCATGGAGAAGGTGCTGGAGTTTCTCGTCGAGAGCGGGATGATGGAGGCGGACCTCAAGCCGACGCCTCTTGGGGAGCTGGTCTCCCGGCTTTACATCGACCCCCTCACCGCGCGGATCGTCGTCGACAACCTCCGGTCGAAGGAGACGGCGAAGGTCACCGATCTCACCCTCCTCCACCTGATCACCATGACCCCGGACATGGACACCCTCTACATCCAGCAATCCGACGGCTGGGTCGAGGAGTTCATCGACCAGCATTACGACGAGCTCTGCCGTGAGGATAACTACGACTGGATGATGAGGGAGGCGAAGACGGCGGCGCTCCTCCTGGAGTGGATCTCCGAGTCGGAAGAGGAGAGGATCGCCGACCGGTTCCGGGTGGGGCCCGGAGACATCAGGCGCGTCGCCGAGACGGCCGAGTGGCTGATGCACTCGGCGGGCAGACTATCCGAGCACCTGGAGCTGGGGGCCACCTTCCGGATCTACCAGCTCGAAAAGAGGATCCACTACGGCGCGGGACCCGACCTCCTGGGCCTTCTCGACCTGAAGGGGGTTGGGAGGGTGAGGGCGAGAAAGCTCCACCGGGCCGGGTACACCAGCATCGAGAAGCTGAGGGAGGCAGACGTCGCCAGGATCGCCGAGATCGTCGGCCCCAAGATCGCTGGAAAGGTGATGGCCCAGCTCAGGAGGGGCGAGAGTGAGAGTCTGCCGCCCGGGGGAGTGCCGCAGAGATGAGCCCCGCTGAAGGACGACGATGAGAGTGAACCTTGGGGGGATCGTCCCCCTCTCGACCCTGGACTGGACGGGGGTGGCGGCCGCCGTCATCTTCATGAGGGGCTGCCCCCTCCGCTGCCCCCACTGCCACAACTGGCAGCTCCAGTCCGGGGAGAGCTTCGAGGATCTGGCCGAGATCAAGAAGAAGATCAATGGAGCGAGGCCTTTCATCAGCGCGGTGATCCTCTCCGGCGGCGAGCCCCTGGTCCAGCAAAGGGCCGCGCGGAAGATCGCAGAGCACGCGAAGGAGGCGGGGCTGAAGGTCGGAATCGAGACCTCTGGCCGCTATCCGGATCGGCTCGCCGCGCTCCTCGATGAGGGTTTGGTAGACATGGTATTTCTCGACGTCAAGGAGGTGCTGAGAGATCCGGAGTACGCGGCCGCCACCGGTCGAAAGGACGTTGCTCCCAGGGTCAGAGAGAGCCTGGACCTCTGCCTGGGGGCGGGGGTCCCCCTGGAGGTGAGGACGACGGTCTTTCCGAATATGCCGTCGCTGGACCGGCTTCTGGAGATCGGGAAGTTCCTCAGCGAGCTTGGGATCGGGTCGTTCACCATCCAGCAGGGGCTTCCCAGCGACTGCGAGAAGCCCTTCGACCCAGTTCCTATAAAATTGCTCACATATATCTCCTCGACGATGAAGGAGCGCTACGGCATCGACGCCACCATAAAGAAGGGGCCCCTCTCCTCCCAGAGCCGCCCCTACCAGACGGAGCTATTCCAGATTTGCCAGCTCCGAAAGCCGCATCCAAAGATGCGACGAGATCCGATGAAAGAAGATCAAACTCAAGATCAAGATCAGAATCGAGATCAAGATCGAGGTCAAGATCAAACTCAAAATCAAAATCATAAAACGGGTGACGAGAGTTGAAGATCGTGGGATTCGTGGGGATGCCCGGCTCCGGGAAGTCGGTGGCCGCAGACGTCGCGCGTGATATGAACATACCCGTCGTCGTCATGGGCGACGTCATCCGGGAGGAGGCGGCGCGGCGGGGCCTGGACCCCACCGACAGAAATCTCGGGGCCGTGGGAAACGATCTCAGAGATAAAGAGGGCCCCGACGCCGTCGCGACAAGGTGCCTCGCGAAGATCCGTGCCCAACAGGCACCCACAGTCGTCGTCGAGGGGATCAGGAGCAAATCCGAGGTGGACCTCTTTCGGAGAAGCTCGAACGGCTTTTCGCTCATCGAGGTATTCGTCCCCGACGAGGTCCGGCTCGCGCGGATCGGATCGCGGGGCAGGTCCGACGACGCCAACGAGTCCGACCTCGCAGTAGCCGTGGCGAGTCGGGACGCTCGGGAGCTAGGCTGGGGGATGGGCGAGGCGATCCGGGCGGCGGATTTGAGGATCGAGAACTCCGGTGGGGTGGAGGAGTTCGAGGCGAGGGTGAGGGTGGTGTTGGAGAGGTAAGGTGAGATGGTTGGGTGACATCATCGAAATACATCGCGTGGATAATTTGATAAAGAATACGCAACAAAATAGAAGCTTGTGGAGAGCATGAAAGCAAAATCCCTATCTGAGGTTTATGACATATTCGACCCGCAAGAGGCGCTAATTGGGGAGAAGCTTAAGGAATATTACGTGAGGAGAGAAAGTCCGATAGATAGGCACGCAAATGCACTCCGATCGAGTAGGAGGCCGCTTAAGTATCTTTTCGTGGGAAGCAGGGGAAATGGTAAGAGCACCGAACTCAACAGGCTATCTGAACTTTTAGAGAATGATCTCCTCATAGTGCCTTTCTCAATTAGGGATAAGCTTAATTTATATGATATAGAATATTCAGACATTTTGCTCATCATCGCTGCGGAGGTTTATGAAAAAGTCTCAGAAAATGTCGAATTGAGCAGCAAGTTGAGCGATTATCTCGATTTATGGTCTGAAAAACTTATAGAAAGTGAGAAACGTTTGGGATTAAGCGCCGAAGCGAAGGCTGGCTTCGCTGCGTTCGTCTTTAATATCACAGGGAAGATGAAGACAGAAGCTTCCACCAGACAGGTTACCAGGACAGTCATACAACCACAGTTGAGCGATCTGATATATGCTGTGAATAAGATAATAATCGAGGCGGAAGAGGAACTCGAAAAGAACATTCTCGTCATAATCGACGATCTCGATAAGGTGAATTTGAAGAAGGGCGAAGAGCTATTCTATGAACATGGAGCGGAACTGACGTCGCCGATCTGCAGGATCATCTATACGATTCCCCAGCCTCTGCTATTCTCCAATAAAATAAGACAGATTGTACTTCAGTATTTTGATGGCCGTATAGATCTGGGAAATATAAATATTTATGATAGGCATGGCAAGCTAGATCCTGAAGGCTGCGATCTTATGAAGAGGGTCGCGCTAAAGAGAATGGCCGAGTCTCTGATATCATTAGATGCTCTGAACCTGGCTGTCAAGTACTCTGCGGGAGTTATGACGGAGTTTATACGGATAATAAGATCTGCAGGGAATATTGGAGATACAGATGGCAGAGACAGGATAGAAATATCGGATGTGGAACAGTCCATTGCTGACACCAAGAATGATTACATCAGAATTCTGAACCCTGATGACATCGAAATTTTAAAAGATGTTATGAAAACGAAAGGCAAAGTTGGCGGAGAAAAATTCCAGGATCTGCTTTTCAGCCTTGCGATACTCGAATATTCAAACGGTGAGGCCTGGTATGACATCCACCCTGCCATCAAGAGAATTATTGAATGAACTGAAGCTGGCTGAGGGTAAGAACAGCTTGATCTTTGCTATTACAGAAGACCGAGAAGGGTTAAGTCAGCTTCTAAAATCGAATAATTTTGACATACGCTCGATCGACCTCAGAGATAACGGTAATCTGTTCCAAATGCTGGTCGAGTGGGAACATACCCCCAATAACGCAGTTTTTCTGATTTATGGGATCTCCAGCCAATTTCCTTCGGTTCTGGGATACCTGAATTTGCATCGTGATTTGTTTTATCATATCAAAAGGCCTGTTTTAATGGCGTTAAGTGAATACGAGTTACGAGAGATACAAAAACATGCTCCAGATTTATATCGATATAGAAGCAGGACATACAATCTAAAGGCGAAAAAAGATATAGGGATTAGACCGATTTTCTCAGATCCAAAATCCGTTTATTATAAATTGCCAATACTTGAAGAGAAGATCGATGTCGATGCAATAAGAGAAAGGATAAAGCTAGATGAATATATGCTCGGATCGGTAACAGATGATTATAAAAAAGCTGAATTATATATGGATCTTGCTATTTCTTATTTTAAGTTGGATGATTTCGGTAAGGGTAATGATTTCTTAAGAGAGTCGATGGATATAAGAAGGCAGCAAAATGACGAAAAGGGGATTTTATTAAATTACCGCAGACTCGTTCGTGTCTTTTATTTGAAAAAGCAATTCAGAAAAATTATTGAGCTATCTAGTCAGCTATTAAGGATGGATCCGACTTCAGACGAAAATTATTTTTATAGTGGGCTCGCTTATGGAGGACTGGGGCAATCGGAAACTGCCCTTGAATGTTTCGAGAAGGCGATCGAACTCGATCCGAAGAATTCCTGTGCTTTATCCAATAAGGGGGCCACCCTTAATAACTTAAAGCGTTACGAAGATGCCCTCATATCCTCAGAGAAGGCTATCGAACTCGATCCTAATAACTCCCATGCCTGGTTGGTAAAGGGCTACGCCCTTTTTGGCCTAAAGCGTTACGAAGATGCCCTCAAATCTTTAGAGAAGGCATTAGATATCGATCCGAAGAACTCTCATGCCTGGTCTATTAAGGGGTCCATCCTTAATAACTTAGGGCGTTACGAAGATGCTCTCAGATCCTCAGAGAAGGCAATCGAACTCGATCCGAAGAACTCTCATGCCTGGTATGTAAAGGGCTACGCCCTTAATGACTTAAAGCGTTACGATGATGCCCTCAAATCTTTAGAGAAGGCATTAGATATCGATCCGAAGTACTCCGATGCTTGGTCCTATAAGGGGGTCGCCCTTAATGACTTAAAGCGTTACGATGATGCCCTCAAATCTTTAGAGAAGGCATTAGATATCGATCCGAAGTACTCCGATGCTTGGTCCTATAAGGGGGTCGCCCTTAATAATTTAAAGCGTTACGAAGATGCCCTCAAATCCTTAGAGAAGGCAATCGAACTCGGTCCTAAGGACAACAATGCCTGGTATGCAAAGGGCTACGCCCTTAATGGCTTAAAGCGTTACGAAGATGCCCTCAAATCTTTAGGGAAGGCGATAGATATCGATCCGAAGGACTCTGATGCTTGGTCCCATAAGGGGACCGCCCTTAATAACTTAGGGCGTTACGAAGATGCCCTTGAAACTTTCAAGAAGGCGATCGAACTCGATCCGAAGAACGCCCATGCCTGGTATATCAAGGGCTACGCCCTTTTTGGCTTAAAACGTTACAAAGAAGCCCTCAACTCATTTGAAAAAGCGATAGAAATCGATCCGGAGTACGCCAGCGCATGGCTCAGCAAGGGCAATACTCTGGACCGATTGGGCAAAGCTGGAGACGCAATTGAAGCCTACGAAAAGGCAGCAGAACTAGGGCGGAAATCTGCTTCACTTTACGTATCCTTTGCCCGTGTCTACCGCAAACTCGGCCAAGATATCAAGAGTACCGAAGCGTGCAAAACCGCCCGCGACCTAATCGAAAACGAAACCGAATACAATCGCGCCTGCTTCGAGGCGGTTTGCGGGAGCACCGACGCCGCCCTCGCGCTGCTCAGAACCGCCCTGGTGAAAAGGCAGGCTCCTGCTGATTGGGTGCGCCAGGAGGACCCCGACTTCGAATTCCTCAGGGACGACCCCCGCTTCAAGGCCCTGCTGGACGAGTTCTCCGAGGACGGGAAGAAGGGGCCGGAGTGATCCCGCGCCGCCCGCCCGGCGCCGACGGCGCGCGGCGGTCGAGCTCAGAAATTCGCGTCAGTTTTAACTACCTCCGGCCCACAATAATATGCTGGAGGTCGTCGAGTTGAGAGATTTTCCCAAGCCGAAGGTCGTCGTGAGCAGGTGCATCGAGTTCGATAGCTGCAGGTACAACGGCCAGAAGATCTCAAGCGACTTCGTCGCGAGCCTCGCCACCTACGTCGATTTTCTGCCGGTCTGCCCCGAGGTGGAGATCGGCCTCGGCGTCCCTCGGGGATCGCTCAGGCTCGTCTCTGCCTCTTCGGCCACCGGTGGAGAGACGAGGCTCAGGCTCGTCCAGCCCGTGACGGGCCGGGACGTCACCGGTGAGATGCAGAGCTTCGCCGCAACGTTCCTCGACTCCCTCGGCGAGGCGGACGGCTTCATCCTCAAGGCCAGCTCCCCCTCCTGCGGCATCAAGAACACCAAGACCTACCCCAACGCCGGAAAGTCGGCGGCCCTCTCCCGGCGCTCGGCCGGCATCTTCGGCGCCGCCGTCCTGGCCCGCCACCCGGACCTGGCGGTGGAGGACGAAGGTCGGCTCCGAAACCCAAGGGTGAAAGAGCACTTCCTCACCAAGCTCTTCACCCTTGCCCGGTTCCGGGAGGTGGAGAGGTCGGGCTCGATGGGGGATCTGGTTGGTTTTCAGACCGAGAACAAGATGCTCCTTATGGCCTACAACCAGACCGAAGAGAGGGCCCTGGGGAATATCGCCGCAAACCACGACCACCGGCCCTTCGATGATGTGGCCCGCGAGTACGAGGCCCACCTCCGGCGGGCGATCTGCCGGGCCCCAAGGTACACCTCCAACATAAACGTCCTGATGCACATCCTCGGCTACTTCTCTGACCGGCTCTCCGCCGCCGAGAAGGCGATGTTCCTGGAGAACATCCAGAGGTACCGAGACGGCAAGATCACCATCTGCCCCAACACCACCCTCCTCAAGTCCTGGATCGCCCGGTTCGAGGACGACTACCTCGCTCGCCAGACCTTCTTTGAGCCCTACCCCCAGGACCTGATGGAGGTCGATCCCGCCGTCTCCCACAAGGGGAGAGACCTCTGGAAATGATTGATCAAGATAAGCCACGATATGTCCCAGGGCTGGCAAGATAATAGAGGGATATCGGTGAGCCGGTGACGAGGCTGATCGGGATCGAGGGCGGAGGAGACGGGCCGGAGGGGTCCCGCGCCGCCCGCCCGAACGCCCGGCGCCGAAGGCGCGCGGCCGCAGCCGCGCAGACCCTGCCGAACTCAAACCCGTCGAACTCTGACCGTTACTCAATAATTTTCTTAAAGCTGACCGACGCCACCGCGAATATCACCACGTCGAAGATGAGGATGGCGGCGACGTCGAGGGCCAGGTTGGTGATGTCCCCGCTGATCAACAGGCCCCGGACGGCATCGACGGCGTAGGTGAGGGGGTTGACCAGGGCGACGTACTGGAGGGCCGGAGGCATCAGCTCGATGGGGTAGAGGGCGTTGCTGGCGAAGAAGAGGGGCATGATCAGGGCCTGGCCGAGGCCCATGAACCGCTCCCGGGTCTTCATCAGGGAGGCGACGAAGATGGAGATCGCCGCAAACCCCCCCGATATGAGGAAGAGGACGAGGAATGCGGCGACGATATAGGTGGGGTGTGGGACGAACCTGACACCCAGGAGGATCGCCACCGGAAAGATGATCAAAGCCTGGACGACCGCCCGGACTCCCGAGGCAACGGATCGGCCCACGACGGTGGCCGACCGGGACGCCGGGGCGACCAGGAGCCGCTTGAGGATCCCCGTCTCCCTCTCCCAGACGATGGTCAGTCCGTAGAAGACCGAGACGAAGATGGTGGACTGGAGGAGGACGCCGGGGGTGATGTAGTCGATGTAGGGGATGCCGTCGGTGGGAATCCCCCTCACCTCGCTCATCACCGTCCCGAAGACCGCAAGCCACAGGATGGGCTGGATCGCTCTCGTGTAGATCTCGGTCCGGTCGTGCCGCAGCCTCCTCATCTCCAGCTCGATCATGGCGAACATCTCCCGGAAGGAGTCCCCGGCGGTCATCGGCCGATCACCAGAAAGTCCATCAATCCTATCAGTCCCATCGATCCTATCAATCCCGCCAATCCCGTCGATCCTATCAATCCCGCCAGTCCCATCGATCCTATCAGTCCTGCCAATCCCGTCGATCCTATCAGTCCTGCCAATCCCGTCGATCCGTCTCTATCACCGATCTCCATCCCTCCCGAAGTTGAGCGAGCCAGCGTACTTCAAGAAGACGTCGTCGAGGGTTGGTCTTGCCGTCGATATCTTGCCGAAGGATATCCCCTCAGACCTCAAAGCCTCGATCACCTTGGGAAGGGCCGTCTCTCCATCCTCGACGAAGACGTCAAGCTGCGAATCGGAGACGACGGCGTCCGTTACGAAATCCAGATCCCTGATCTTCTTCAGGACTCTTTCATCGAAGCCGTTGTGGTTATGGTTGTTGTTATTTGAGCTGAATCGGAGGATCTCGCCGTTGAGGGAGCGCTTCAGCTCGCTTGCGGTCCCGGACCTCACGATCCTTCCCCGGTTGATGATGGCTATCTCGTCGGAGTAATGGTCCGCCTCGTCCATATAATGGGTGTTGAAGAAGACGGTTGTCCCATACTCCCGCTTGAAGCTGGTCAGGTTCTCCCAGACCGCCTTCCTCGCCGAGGGATCGAGGCCGATCGTCGGCTCGTCGAGGAATAGGATCTTGGGCTTGACCAGGAGGGCGCCAGCGATCTCAAGCCGCCTGACCATCCCACCGGAGTAGGTCTTGACCATCCGATTCGCCACCTCCTCCAGCCCCATCGCCTGGATGGCATCCTCGATGCTCTTTTTTCTCTTGCTCTTGGGGACGCCGTAGATCTTGGAGTAGATGAGGAGGTTCTCAAAGCCGCTGATGTCCATCCAGACGGACGTCTCCTGGGGGACGTAGCCGATCATCCTCCTCACCTCGGCGCCCCGGCGGACGACGTCGAGGCCGAAGGCGCGAGCCTCCTCCGAGGTGGGCCTGAACTGGGTGGTGAGTATCCTCATGAGGGTTGTCTTCCCCGAGCCGTTGGGGCCCAGGAAGGCGAAGACGCGAGCCTGATCGACCGACAGGTCTACCCCGTCCAGGGCCCTGGTGCTGCCGTTGTAGGTCTTGGTAAGCTGCCTCGTCTCAATCGCCAAAGTCATCTTGTGCCGCCTCCGGGGGATAACACGTATCGTCGCCAAGAGCCATCATTGTATTACGGCTAGTCTGAATTTGTATAAGAAATCAGCGATCCAGAGGGCTGATCAGCGGTCAATATCGTGTGGTGAAGTGAGGGACAGATGGGAGGGACAAATAAATGGGAGGGACAGATGGAAGTCGGAACCGCTGGCCAAAGCGGTCACGAATTTAAGTTTGTATGAATTTGACCGAAATACTTATTACTAATTAAGATGTTGCAGCTGATGGGGGCCCATCAAATCCGATGACCTCCGCAGACACGACCTCCCTCCAATGTCCGATGCCCTCCCAGTATAGGGGCGCTGAAGAAGGGGGCGAAGAGACAGAGACGCATCTTTGAAATCAGCGCCCCACTTCTGCCATTTTGGCCGCTGCTAATTTGCTTAATGTGTGATTTAATTTAAGCAAAATATTGTCATATATGAATTTCAACCAAAATAGTTATAAACAATTCGGTAGTACTCTTAACTACTTGCGTAATAACTGTTCGTGCAAGGACGATATAGAAGATGAGGTGATTAAGTGAAGATGGATCGATTTGCAGTGACGATTCTGCTCCTGATGGCACTGGTGCCGGGGATGGCTCTGGCCGACGGAGTGGATATGTACCAGCTGGGCGCTGATGCCGCAACTTACGCCATGACGGAGCTTGGATTTGAGAAGGGCGATGCGAACGTCCTGACCCTCACCAACGCCGGATATCCGGTAATCAACGACCAGACAACCGACCTGTGCCTGGATGCGGTTATGGAGATCACGGGCTGCAGTCCAGGAAAGGAGAATCTGATCAACATCCTCTCCGCCCCCTGGAAGCCCCTCTGGTTTGGTTTCTTCAACGCCAACACCGGCGAAGCGGTCTATATGACGGTGAACTCTAACGCCTCAGGCTTCGACGTCCAGGTGAAGGACAAGATCGACGCCGAGACCGTCCTTGCCAACGTCTCCGCATGGGACCCCGGAGTATTCGGCCACATGATGCCCATCGCCAACGTCTGGGCCAATGAGAACACCCCTTACGTCTACATGAAGGCGGTCCAGCTCCACGACCACATCTGCCCCGGGGTCTCAAGCGGCTTCTTGCTCGCTAAGTACATGGAGAAGACGCTTCCCATCGAGGACCCTGCAAATCAGAGCTACAAGGTCATTGCCTGCCCCAACTGGTGCAAAGATGACTACTTCCAGGTGGCCTGGGACTGCACCCCCGGAAAGAGCGGCATCTTCGTCAAAAAGCTCAGCGATGCCGAAACCAGCGCCCTGACGGAGAAGTACGGGACCAGAGTCGCCGGGATCTTCATCCGATGGGATGCCAGCAACAACACCGGTGACGGCCTGGTCCTGGGATTCGACTTTGACAAGGCCGGGAACATGAGCAACATAGACACCTGGCCGAGCTGGGCCTATCGGCTGAAGGAAGACCTGGTGCTGGTGGACGCCGCCGACACCCCCGAGGAGTTCGTCTCCACCATCAAGGAGTTCAGCCTCGCGAACAACGACGAGCTGGTCGCCCTCCAGGCCGCTGGCGTCAACCCCCTCAAGGTGCTGGGTGTAGAGGTCTAAAAGCGGATGGGGATGGATGGGGAAAGCCGACCATCCTCCCTTCTTTTTCTGTCTTGGTAATCTGTTACAGATTGCATTTTTCCGGGAATATGGTGCGGTAGAACCGAATTTTGGGCATCTCTTTCCATCGCTCAGAAACCGGATCGCCAAGCTTATGGGCTGTTAAATGCTCGTTTTATTCCGGCAAAGGTTGAATGCCTGTATTTGGTGATTTCATGAGCGAAAGGATAGACATGCAAGAAAAATTTGCAGAATTGGAGAAGCAAATTCCCGACGTGACGAGGGCTTTGACAAAACTGCATGATGAAGTAACCAAGGAGGGCGCACTGGACACAAAAACCAAGGAGCTGATCTTGGTAGCGATCGCTGTGGCCATAAAGTGCGAGTACTGTCTATGGAACCATGTGCCAATGGCAGCTAAGCTCGGAGCTACCCGTCAGGAGATCCTGGAGGCGACGGGTGCGGCCATATTGATGTCAGGGGGGCCGGGTGCGGCTTATGGATCGGCGGTTGTTCTAAAGATACTCGACGAGCTGGGGATTTGAGGAGGAAAATTACAGAGTTGAAGTTTATGGCAGAATAGAACAACCTCGCCTAAATGAGCGGAGGCTTGAAAACGATTCGAGGATGGGATAATTGACAGTTGCCCATCCCATCTTTCCCGCACACCAACTTTCTAAAGGCATCACCGTCCCTTCATCGCCACGAGGGCGCTGGCGAGGATGATCGGCCCGACAAAGCTCCTCCTCGCCCGGCTTGAGTCGACGAAGACCGGGTCCATGATCACGGGGGCTCCGAAACCTCTCGCCCCGGAGAGGAGCATCAGGGTCCGGAATACGAGGTTTCCGGATATCCCGTCGGGGGCGACGATCAGGTCGTCGCCCTGGCAGGTCTCGATGAGGATCCCCCGGTGCAGGGCCCGGATCCCGGCGTCTCGGGCGAGCCTCGCCACCAATTCCGCCTCGGCCAGGGTCCTATCGACCCTGTCGCTCCTGCCCAGGTCCTCCATCCTCCCTCCGGAGAGGATCGAGACCACGGGCTCGTGATCGAGGTCCAAAGACCTGATGTACCCGGCGCCGAGGACCGCGAGGTTGAGCCGGTCGGAGATGGAGTCCCCCTCATCTATCCCCACGGGAGCGAGAAAAAACGACCAGTCGGGCATGGCCAGAAGGGACAGCCTTCTGACCTTCACCTCGAAGGTCTTGGATATCTTCCGCATCACCCTGGTTGCGGAGAGGTTTCCCCTCACCGCCCCGTCGATCTCCCCCTTCTCCAGGAGCCTGACCAGCACCGAGGCCGGATCGTCGGTTCTGACCATCTCGAGTTGCCCAGGGTCGCAGTCGGGGCCGGGGTCTCCCACCAGGACGATCTCGGCGTAATCGCTGGCCTCTTTGATCCCGGCGAGAAGAGCGGGCCCTCCGCCCAGAACGCCGATGCCGATCCGCGCCCGCCGCCCTTTCGCGGCCAGCTCCATCCTCTCTACAAACCCTGGGTCCAAGCCATCACCTGATCCCCGTGACCGTCTCGCGCTCGAAGTCGAAGAGGACCGCCCTCTTCCCTCCCGATACGATCTCAAGCCTCCTCTCTTCAGTCACCTTGCCGACGACGGCTGCGGAGAGACCACGATCCCCGAAGACCCGGACGACCTCGTCGGCCCGCTCCGGCGGAGCCGTCACGACGAAGCCCATCCCCGGATACATCTTCTGCCACGATATCATATCCAGCCCCTCGGGCCTGGGTAGGAGGTCGAGGTCGACGACGGCTCCCGCCCTGCTCGACTCGAGAAGCATCCCCAGAGTTCCCAGCATCCCTGGGTTGCTGATGTCCTTTCCCGCGGTGACGAGACCCCCTTCCCCAAGCTCCCTCATAGACCCCAACTGGCGGAGGAGAACCTCCCCATCTTTGAAGCTGGTGCTGTCCCAGTTGATGGCGAAGCTCGGATGGACCCGGCCGTCGAGATCCACCCCGACGACGACGGCGTCTCCGGGCTCTGCCCCGGAACTGAGGATGACCCCATCCTTCTTCGCCTTGCCGAGGATGGCGACGTCAAGAGCGCTGTAAGGGGTGTCGGGATGGAAATGCCCTCCGATTATGGGGACTTTGAACTTCTCGATCCCCTTCTTCAGCCCCCGGAGGACGTCTTCAGCGAGGTCGGTCGACCCGGCGGAGAAGACGTCGACCATCGCCACGGGCCATCCTCCCATCGCCGCGATGTCGTGGACGTTCACAAGGACGGCGCAGTATCCAGCCCACTCGGCGTCGGCCTCCAGAAGCCGAGACCAGATCCCGTCGGCTGCGAGGAGCATCACCTCCTCGCCGTCGTCTATGACCGCCGCATCCTCCCCGAAGGAGGCTATGATCAGATCCGATTCCACGGGAAAGTGGCCGACGAGATCGCCGATGGCCTTCTTCCGGGTTATCCCCACAAACCCGCGAAGCTCGGCCGCAAGAGACACAGGGTTCATCAGTCATCTGGGTACCCGCAGAGAAAAATAGGTGACGGTGGTCGGGAAGTTGAACCGCAGGACGGTGGAGGGGTGAAGGCGGAAATACGGCAGAAGATGGTGACGTGGAGGATCGAAGGCGGACCGAGGGCGGACTGAGGGCTTTGAGTTGAATTCAAAAATTCATTCTTCATTCCGGAGCTGGAAGCCGCCATCCCCATCGTCTCTGCCGATCCCGAAGACCTGCTCCAGGGAGTCGAGGGCCTTATCCCGGACCGCCGGTGGACACTTGAGGCAGGCCTCCTGGAGAGGCTCGATCGCCCTGGAGTCGCGTATCTCCCCCAGGGACCAGGCGGCCCAGGCCCTGATCTCCTCCTCGTCCTCGCCGAAGAGGACTTCCACCAGCCGGTCCAGGGCGTCGATGAGGCCGATCTCGCCGAGGGCGGTGACGGCCGCCAGCCTCACCCGAGGGTCCTCGTCCTCGAGCATGGACGACGCCATCCGGCAGGCCTCCGCCCCCCCTATGGTCGCCAGGGCCTTGGCGACGGTCATCCTGACGACGGGGATCTCATCTTTCAGGGCGGGGCCGAGGAAAGCAACTGCCTCGGGCATCCTCATCTCTCCGAGGGACCAGGCCGCCCTCCTCCTCAGCTCCGGGTCCTCGTCCTCGATGAACTGCGCCAACATCTCCATCGCCTCGGCAACCCGGAGGCGGCCCAGACCTACAACCGCCATCCTCCTCGCCTCCAGGTCCGGCTCATCCAGGAGCTCCATGAAGGCGTCGGAGGCGCCGAAAGCCACCAGGGCGAGGGAGGCCCTCAGCCCGACCTCCCGCGACCGGTCCGTCGCGACGGACCGAGCGAGGAAGGGGATAGCCCGGCGGTCGCCGATCGCCTCCAGAGCCGAGGCCGCCCACTCCCTCACCGACGGGTCCTCGTCATCTTGAAGGGCTCCGGCGAGGGGTTCGATGGCCTTCGCGTCCCCGATATTTCCCAGGACCCAGGCCGCCTTGAACCTCACCTGAGGATCGGGGTCTTTCTCCAGAGCCTCAAGGAGAGGCTCCACCGCCCTCGCTCCCGCCTCTGCAAGCTTCCAGGCGGCGCTCTGCCTCTCGAAGAAGTTCTCGCTTCCCAGGATCCGGATCAGCTCTGAAAGGGGCTCCATGACCCGCCAATCTCGGCCTCTTCTCCTTTAAGCTTTGCCGATAACTCGCATTCGCCAGCCACCGCAATGAGATCCTCCCGAGAATCCTCTTTTCCAAAGCTTCGCACTGCCTTGATAGCCGGACCCGAGAGCCCAAATCTCCGATCTGCTGCCTCAGATAAGGAGGACCGATCTGATGCTAAATAGTTATATCCATCTTCTCATAACATGGTTAGAGATCCGGGCAAGACCCATTCTATCCCGAGGACCACGCCGAGAGGATCAGAGAACCTCGAAATGGATTTCCAGATCCACAGGATTTCGAATCGGAGATGCCGAATCGAAGATGCCGAATCGGAGATGCTGATCGGGAGAATATGGAATTGACCAGGAGATTTTGGAGCTTCCGGCGGAGATGGAGAGGAGATGAAGATCAAAATCCTGGATGAAGAGATCGATAAGGCGCAAGGCCGGATAAGGACCCTCCTTCAAGATGAAGCCTTATCAAAAGAAGCCATGGTCACGGAGCTGAAAGAGATATCGAATGATCTTGAGGATATCCGAAGAACGGCAGGGGATATTCAGAGAAACGGCGACGAACTCGGCTCTGCGATCCGAAGGTCGATGGAAAGGTACCGATCCCTGGTGGAGAACGTCGACGGGGTGATCTACGTCGTCGAGCCCACCGGAAAGATCGCCTACGTCAGCTCCGCCGTCGAGAGGATATTCGGGTACTCGGCCGAGGATCTCGTCGGCCAGGATGTCACTCTTTTCATCCATCCGGACGATCTGAACCTCCTGAAGACTCGGCTCGAGAGCGCCCTCGGCGGAATCTCGATCGTCTCGGAGCTGCGGTTCATCGACAAGAACGGCCTCGTCCACACCGTCAGAACTTACGGACGACCGATAGAGGTGGGGCGGCTGAGAGGGCTTCACGGGATCTTGGTGGACGTGACCGAGCAGAAGAAGGCAGAGGAGGCCCTCAAGGAGAGCGAAGAGCGGCTCAAGCTCGCCATCGAGGGGGCAGATCTCGCAGCCTGGAACTGGGACCTTCTGACCGACGAGATCGTGGGCAACCTCCGGTACGCCGAGATGATAGGGCTTGGTCCCGTCGAGAAGAGCGATGGTGAGGCGTGGAAGAGATCGATCCATCCCGAAGACTTCCCTATTGTGGAGGCGGCCCTCCGGGATATATTCGAGGGAAATACTCTCCGTTTGGATCTGGACTACAGGACGATCTCCGACGGCGCTGTCATATGGGTCCAGGATCGAGGCCTCGTGGTGAAGAGGGACGAAGAAGGGAAGCCCACCGCTATGGCTGGAGTGATGCAGGACATCACCTGGCGAAAAAAGATGGAAGACGCGATCCGTCTCGCTTCGGAGAAGCGGAGAGAGCTGGAACGGATCGTCAACCACAGTCCCGCCGTCGCCTTCATCCAAAGCGCCCCTGCCGGGGGGATGGTCGAGTTCGTATCCGACAACATCAGCCAGTTCGGATACTCCCCCGAGGAGTTCTATTCCGGAGCCCTCTCCTACGACAACGACGTCGTACATCCCGAAGATCGTGAGAATCTGATCTCTGAAATTAATCGCCAGGTTCAGGGGGGCGCCGACAGCTTCTATCTGGAGTACAGGATCGTGACAGCCTCCGGCGAGGTCCGGTGGCTCGCCGACCACATCTGGATTGCGCGCAACGAGGACGGATCGGTCGCCACCTTTGAAGGGGTTGCTTTCGACATAACGGACCGGAAGAAGATGGAGATAGCCCTCGTGGAGAGCGAGAGGAGATTTCGAGAGATGGCGGACACCCTCCCCCAGCCGATCTTCGAATGCGACCTGGCGGGCAGAGTCACATTCGCCAACCAGACCGCCTTCGACCTCTACGGATATGACCGCCAGGATCTCGATGGAGAGGTCAACATCTTCCAGGTCTTCGCCTACGAAGACCGGGAAGAGATGATGAAGAACTTCCAGAGAAGCCTTTACGAAGATAGGGTCTTCACCTACGAGTACACCGGCCTGCGAAAGGAGGGTACCGTATTCCACCTAATCGTCTACTCTCGTCCCATCATCCGGGACGGGATGCCCGTGGGGCTCAGAGGGACGATCGTCGACATAACTGAGAGAAAGCGGGTGGAAGAGAACATCAAACAGCTGGCGGACCTGAGCGAAAAGCTGGTCGAGATCGGAAGCCCCATGATCTTCGTTATCGATAGGAAACGAAGGATATTTCTCTGGAACCGGGCTGCGGAGAAGATCTCAGGGTACTCACCCGGGGAGGTGATGGGGAACCGGGAGGTCTGGAACCTCCTCTTCCCGGACCGGCGTGATAGGACGGAGTTTTTCGAGGCACTTCGCGAGGTCGAGCTGGGGAGAACCCTGGATGGGCAGCGGACGAAGCTATTGATGAAGTCGGGGGAGGAGAAGGTGATCTCCTGGAGCGGGATAAAGCTTGAGGACAGCGAAGGAAACGGGATCGGGATCGTGATCACCGCTCATGACACCACCGAGTACGCCAAGATGGAGGAGGAGATCCGCTCCGAGCGGCAGTTCTCCAGGGGGATCATCGAGGGCGCCGACCTCTTCATCGTGGGTTTCGATCCCCTGGGAAAGATCACCCTCTTCAACCGCGGCGCCGAGAAGGTGACGGGCGTCTCTGCAAACGAGGCGTTCGGCTCGGACTTCTTCGATCGGTTCATCGCCAAGGCCGATAGAGATGCCTTTCGAATCGCCGTATCATCGATCTTCGAAGGGATCCCTCCAGAGCAGACGGAGGTGGCAGTCATCACCCGGAACGGCGACCAGATGGCCGTCCAGTGGGGGTGGAGCGTCGTCAGGAGCAAGACCGGCGAGATCGAGAGGGTGATCGCCTTCGGCCACGACATATCTTACGACCGGTGGCTGGAAGAGCAGATGCTCCTCTTCATGGACGCCATCGAGTCCTCCAACGACGGGATCGCCATCTTCGGAAAGAACGATCGCCTTCTATTCGCAAACCCGGCCCTCCTCGATATGTTCGGCTACAGGCTCGAAGACGTCCGGGGCAGGCACTATAAGAACTTCATTCAGGACTCCGATGTGGGAGGTCTCCTGGCGGATGGAGGAAACGGCGGACGGGGGCGGATGACCTGCGTGAGAAAGGATGGGTCCACCTTCCCCGCCGCCATCAGCTTCGCTCCCGTTGCCAGCAGCGATGGAAATCCCATGGCGACGATAGCGATCGCCAGGGACGTATCTGAGGCCATCGAGTACCAAAAGAGGCTTGAGACCCTCAACCGGGAGCTTGAAAGCTTCGCCTACACCATCTCCCACGATCTGAGGGCCCCCCTCCGAGGGATCCGGGGGTTCGCCCTGGCCCTCGAGGAGGATTACGGCGAGAGCCTCGATGAGGCTGGGAGGAGGTACCTCGAACGGATCGGTAAGATCGCGGAGAATATGGATAATCTGATCCTCGACCTCCTCGACTACTCCCGGATAGGACGGATAAAGTCGCCGCCAGAGCTGGTCGACCTGAAGAAGCTTGTCGCCGAAGCCTACGAGGAGGTCAGATCTGCGGCAGAGGGAAGGCCCGCGAACCTGTCGCTCGCGGGGGACTTTCCGATGATCTGCTGCGAGAAGAGCCGGGCAAAGCAGGTCTTCTCAAACCTCCTGGAGAACAGCCTCAAATACTCGAAGAACGAGATCGAGATCGAGGTGGGATGCCGTGACCGAGGCGACGAGTACGAGTTCTGGGTCAAGGACAACGGCATCGGGTTCGATATGAAGTACAGAGACCGGATATTCGACCCCTTCACCAGGCTTGAGAGGTCCGGCGAAGGGTCGGGGATCGGCCTTGCCACCGTCAAGAAGATCGTCGAGACCTGCGGTGGGCGGATCGAGGCCGAATCGGTCCCCGGCGAGGGGAGCGTCTTCAGGTTCACCATCCCCAAAGAGAGGAAAGAGGCCTGACCTTTTGCCTCACCAACTCTGCAGTCCACCGGTTCCTGAGTTCCCCTAATCCCATAGCCTTCCGATACATCAGTCCTCCGATCTTGCGGCCAGATCTTCCTCGGCCTCCACCGATCCGAGAGCTCTTCGGGTCAGGAGGTAAACGATGACGGTGGCTCCAACGCCGATCGACCCTCCCAGCAGGAAGACGACGTCGGCAGAAGAACGGTCCATCACCAGGCCGCCCATCAGGGGCGCCGTGATCATCCCGAGGCTCATGGCGGTGTTGTACGCCCCCATGGAGGTCCCCATCCCGATCCTCTTTCCCAGCTTCACAGTGAGGGCCATCAGCGCCGGCATCATCACAGCGCTCCCAAGGCCGTTGACGGCGGCGACGAGAAACAGGCCCCAAAACGATCTCGTCTCGGGGATGAGGGCGAGGCTGGCGGCTGAGACCATCGATCCTGCCAGGATCATGACCGGAGCGTTCCCCCTGTCCGCCATCCGTCCCATGGGTATCTGAAATATCGCCATCAAGAAGATGGAGACTGTGAGGATCAGCCCCACCTCCCCGGGGACGAGGGATATCTCGGGGGCAAAGAGGGGCATGAAGACGAGAAGCATCCCCCGGACTACAGCGTTCAGGGCCGTGAAGGCCAGGATCGCCGGGACTGCGGGCTGGCCCAATGCGGCCAATAGACCGGTCCCATCCTTCCTCCTCGAATAAGCTCGCCCCTCGGTCTCCGGGAGGAAGATGGCGATAACCAGAAATGCCAGTGCCGAAAGCCCCGCCATCGCATAAAATGCCGACGAAAACCCGAAGGCGTCGTTCAGCATACCGCCAAGGAGGGGTCCGGAGCCGAGGCCCAGAAAGAAGGAGACCTGAAACTTCGCCATATACGTCCCCTCCTCCCCCTTCTTCGAGAGGTCGCCGATGTAGGCCATGGCGATGGGGACGACCATCGCCGAGGCGATGCCGTGGCAGAACCGGACCGCAGTGAGGGAGTAGACGCTTCCGGCTGTAACGTAGCCGAGGGATAGGAGGGCGTAAGCGAATAGGCCGACGACGATGAACTTCTTTCTTCCCGACTCGTCGGAGAGGCGTCCGACGATCGGCATGAATATCGCCCGGGCGGCGGCAAACCCCGAGAAGATCATACCGATCCAAAACCCCGACGCCCCCAGGTTGTCGGCGTAGATCGGCAGCAACGGGCCAACTATGCCCAGGCCCAGCATGGCGGCGAAGACCGAGATGAACAGAACGTCAAAGAGCTTTTTATTCGCATTCATAAGTTATCCGCATTAATGAGGCGCAATTCCTCGAATTATGGTGGGAAATTCTACGAGTTTGTTTGACATATGCGGCTGGCCACCACGACATGATCAATATACAGCTCCGCTCACCAGGTTTCCGACGTAGCTTCTCACCCAGATATAGCCGATGGTGTCCCCGAGAAGGTTTCCCGATACCATCCCCCACCAGACCCCTGGAAGCCCCCATCCGAGCCCGACCGCGAATATGGTCACCAGCAGAATGTTGAATACGACCGTCCTCAAAACTGAGATGGCCAGGGCCGATTTTCCTCGTCCCACCCCCTGAAATACCGCAGCCGCGAAGATGCCGAGGGGTATCGCGGGGTAGAAGAAGGCCATGACGCGCAGAAAGGTGACAATATCCGGCCCAAGGTCAGCGGAGGCCTCGGAGGAAGAGAATACGGCCGCGATCTGGGGCGCAAACATGTAAGTCGCCCCCGAGAGGAGGAGAGCGACGAGGATCCCCGCCTTCACCGAGTAGAGGTGGGCAACCTCGATCTTCTGAAACGCCTTGGCCCCGAAAGCCGCCCCGGAGACTGAGATAACCGCGGTGCTCATGGCGATCAGAGGTGTCATGCCTATGTTCACCACACGCATCCCAACGGAACAGACGGCGACTCCATCGGTCGAGGATACCACGACTATTATGAAGTTTATGACGATCCCCATGAGGGCGATGGAGACGAACTCGAAGCTCGCCGGAACTCCCACCTGCATTATCTCGAGGGCGACCTTCCCATCACGAGAGAAGCCTCGCAGGTTGAGAGCAACATAAGTATCTTTTTTTACTACCATCCATCGGAGAATCACCGCCGACGAAACGGCTATCGAGAGGACCGTGGCCCACGCGGCACCACCGATCCCCCAACCGAAGGTGTAGATGAAGATCGGATCGAGGAGGATGTTGAGGAGGCTTGCAGCCCCCATGGCGTACATCGCCCTTTTTGCATCGCCCTCCCCTCTGAGAATGGCGTAGGCAACGTTGGAGAAGAGGATGAATATGGTGCCGGAAAATATGACCCTCGAGTACTCCGCCGCCAGGGGCGCGGCAGAGCCGGCCCCCAGAAGGACGAAGAGCCTGTCTGACGAAATGTAGAGGACTATGGTGAAGACGACGGAGACGGCTGCCATGATCAACATCGTATGCTGGGCAACGGCCTCAGCGCCCGGCTTGTCTTGGGATCCGATTCTTCGCGATATCGCAGACCCGCCGCCGACACCAAGTCCGTTTGCGATCCCCAGGACGACGAAGTAGAAGGGGAAGACGAACCCGATGGCCGCCAGGGCATCACTTCCAAGACCCGCCACCCAGAAGGCGTCGACGACGTTGTAGAGGGAAAAGAGGAGCATCGAGAGGATCATCGGGGCTGAGAGCCTCAATATGGCGGACTTCGGATCGCCGAGAAGGGTCTCGACCCCTTTCGTCCTGCCGTCCGAGTCGAGATCTCCGGCTTCGACGGGTCTGGCGCTGGACTGACCGGCCTCCGTCCGACCCTCATTTCGGCGCGACTCAGCGGTCACTTCTCGCCCGCCGAGTGGATCTCAGCCCAACGCTCCAGGATCTCGATCAGCTCATCCATGGTGAGGGGGCTTACCAGATCCACCAGCCTTCGGGCCTTGGTGCACTCATTCCTCATGGAGCCGAAGAGGCGGAGGAGCCGCTCACCCTCGTCGCTCTCCTCTGCATCCTCCAGGATCCTCTCAGCCTCGACGATGGCAGCTATGTGGATCTGCATGATCTGCCTGATCTTCTCGTTCTCGGCCTTGAAGGTCTCCTCTACGCTCTGCATGGCGAGGTAGTAGTTCCTCTTATCCCCAGGCTTTCTCATCCTCCGCACAATACCCTGATTCTCTAGAAGGGTCATGTTGGTGCTTACGGTGGACTTGCTGTACCCCGTCATCTCAACCAGATCGTCCATCGAGAGAGGACCGTCTGCAAAAAGGAGCGATCCCATGAGAGCGCCGGCGGCGTCGCTGTGCCCCAGCATCTTGGCCATCTGGATGCTGGCATCTATCATGCATCTCTTCGCAGCCTCTTCAGGTGGTACCTCTTCCCGTCTCATTGCGAGGAGGTCTTCCACAAGCTTTAAGTACATTTCGTATAATCCGAAAGCCTCAAAGTTTCGGAATATTCCGAAAGGATAGAACCATCAACTGAAGGATCAACTGAAGGTGAAGATCACGGACGGGGGAGAGAAGCTTGGAAGATGGATTGAGGCTAACCCGATCGTTATTCTGACTATAGCTGCGCTTTTCACCGTGGCGTCAGTCCACTTCGCAGAGAGCATCACCATGGAGTCGGATACGGAGACCTACGTCGACGAGAACTCCAGACTCTATGTGGAGTTCGACCATCTCTTCAACGATCGGTTCGGGAGCGACTCGATCGTGGTCATGGTGGAGGGTGATGCCGCGGCAAGCTCTGAGTCCATGGAGGCTATGGACCGGTTGACTCGCCAGATGGAGACGGTTGAGAACGTCCTGGGAACCACAAGCATTGCAGAGATGGTGATGGAGGCGGAAGCGAAAGAGACGGGTGTCCGGAGAGTTCCCGAATCCCAGGCGAGGATCGACGGGATTCTGGAGGAACTCGAGAAGACGAACCCCGCCATGCTCAACGCCATCCTCCCCGATCGGAGACATACCATAATATCGATCGACCTTCCGACTTATCTATCCCAGGATAGCATAGAGGCCATCCGTCAGGAGACCTACTCCGCCGTGGAAGTTGCAGAATTTCCTGCAGGAGCCGAGACCATCGTCACCGGCGAGATAGCCCTGAGACACGACATAGAAGGAGAGATGAACTCCTCCATGGGGAGGCTCCTCATCATCTCTTGCCTCTTGATGGTGGTGGCCCTCCTCCTCGTCTTCAGGCACGTTCACCTGCCGCTTCTGCCGCTTCCCATCGTCTTTCTCGGGATAATCTGGACCTTCGGGATGATGGGATTTCTGAAGGTGCCTCTGACGATGGTGTCCATGGCGGCTTTCCCCATCCTCATCGGCCTTGGGATCGATTACGCCATCCAGTTTCAGAACCGGATCGAGGAGGAGTTCCAGAGGGGCGAATCGATTGCCAGCGCCGCAATAGATACGGTGGCTCACACCGCGCCAGCCGTATTGATCGCCCTGATCATAACCGGGGCGGGCTTCTTCTCCCTCTTCTCGTCGACCGTTCCCATGATCAAAGACTTCGGTCTCCTCTGCCTGATCGGCATCATCATGTGCTACATCTCTTCCCTCTTTGTTGGGGTCACCGTCCTCTACCAGATGGAGAGGGGGAGGACCGATAGAAACAACCGTAACGGCGAAGGGAGAAAGGAGAAAAAATCCCCTATCACCCCCCTCGTCGTGAAGCAGGCGGCCTTCTTCCTTCATCGGTGGCGGGCCGTGCTGGTGGTGGCGATCGTCCTCACCGCCGTGGGCCAGTATGCCGACAGCCAGGTTCCGATCGAGACCGATTTCAAGGAGTTCATCCCTCAGGATCTTCCTCCCCTCAGCCAGTTCCGTCATCTAAGCGACATCTTCGGCGGAACCGACCAGCTGAACATCATAGTCCAGGGGGACGTGACCGACCCTGAAACCCTGGAATGGATGGACGAGTTCGGCGATTACGTCGTGGAATCGAGAGATAAGATATACGGGGCATCGAGCCTTGCCACCATCGTAAAGAGCTACAACGGCGGCGTCATCCCCGAGGACGAGTCTGAAGTGGAGACGGTCCTGGACAGGATTCCTGACGAGGTCAAGCGCCAGTACATCAACGGTCATGACACCGCCCAGATCATCCTTGACATAGGCCAGGCCTTCGATAGCCTGGGTCAGGTGGGGATCGAACGGCTCCAGAATGAGGTCAACAAGGACCTAATCTGGTTTGAGCCGCCGCCAGGGATCTACGTCACTCAGACAGGAGATATGACGGTGATGAACAGCCTCATCGACGCCCTCACCACCGGCAGAAGGCAGATGACACTTCTGGGCCTGGTTTTAATATTCTCTATACTGCTTTTAATTTACAGAGATATCATAAAGGCGATCTTGCCCATCCTACCCATGATCATGGTCATCGGCTGGATGGGGGGGTTGATGTACCTCACCGGGATGAAGTACAACCCCATGACCGCAACCCTGGGAGCCCTTATTCTGGGGGTGGGGTCGGAGTACGCGATTCTGACGATGGAGCGGTTCTACGAGGAGAAGAGGAAGACCGACGACGCCATGAAGGCGCTCTTCAAGGCGACGGGAAGCATCGGACCCGCGATAGTAGCATCGGGGCTCACCACCGTCTTCGGTTTCTCCGCCCTCATAGCGTCGCCCTTTCCCATGAACAGCAGCTTCGGAACGATAACGGTGGTCTCGGTCATCCTCGCCCTCTTCGCCACCTTCACGGTATTTCCGGTGCTTCTGATCAGGCTCGAGTACTGGAGAAAACACAAAACTGAAGTGAAAGCCAGAGCCTCAAGCTTGCTCGTTATTTCCCTCAGGAGGTTGAAGGATTGAGAAATATAGTCGATTTCGGCCTGACGGCCGCGTTTCTGTTCATCGCCCTGGTCGGCCTGGTCTCGGCCGGGACTTCTGACAACTACATCCCCTCGGTATCTCTGGATAACTACTGGACAATGTCGGGGTCGCCCCAGCTCGACGCAAGCCTGGCGGGAACGAGCGAGTTTGAGCGGGGCGACACCGTCACCCTCTACGTCGACCTCACCAACTACGGCAGGATCATGGGCTATAAGGCCGACAAGAAGGCGGACACCCTGATGGAACAGGCCCTGGCAGACCGGGAGCTGGACTACGAGGGGGAGAAGACGACGGCCCTGGGGATCACAGGAACTCTCAGGTCCGAGAACGACCTCATCGAGGTGAAGTCCGGCGACCAGGTGATCGAGGCCCTCAGGTCGGGTGAGAGGGCGGAAGATCCGATGGAGTTCTCCATCAAGATATCAAGCCACGCCCCCGCTGGTGAGTATCCCCTGAAGCTCGATTTAACTTACGACTACCAGTACAACGCCGAGGTGGACGCCGATGAGCTCGACCCCAACGTAGGCCTTCGGGGTTTCCGGTCGTCTTACTGGTACGAGAGGGCGAACGAGACTATAGAGATCCCCATCTTCGTCAAAAAGGAGTCCGACTTCGAGATCACCGCTGTAGAGGCCGAGCTTGACGCCGGCGAGAAGGACGGCGTCATCACCGTCACCTACAGGAACATCGGCGAGGAGGCGGCCGAGGACGCCATCGCCAGGCTCTCCGTCTTCAAGCCCTTCTCCTCCACCGACGATCAGGCATACATCGGCACTCTCGCGCCGGGCGAGGAGAGGATGGTGTTGTTCAAGATCGACGTCGACTCCGACGCCACCTCCAAGCTCTACAGCATCAACAGCGAGATCAAATACACCGACCTTCGGGGGGAGACGGTAATCTCCGAGAGCATGAAGATCCCGGTGGACGTGAACCCCGCCGGAAGGTCATATGCCCTCCCCGGCATCATCATCCTCATCCTCCTTTTGGCCGGAGGGGCGTACCTTTACAGGAGGAGGAAGCGGGGCTGACCGCCGCCCCTCTTCCCCTCACAACCTCTCACCATCCGTTCTCCTCTCCCAGCCTTGATGAGGACGATGGGCAAAAAGCCGACTAATTTCTAATAAGCACCTCAAAGCCCCTCATTCTTTCGGCCTGCCCTTTATTAGTCGTGGGAAATTGTTAAATAGTTTTAAAGGGCATTATACATTTGTAACAATGGAGGGGTGTGGGACCGTTTCGCCGTTTGAGCTGATGACAGGAGCGGCTTTCGTGATGGACGGGCTCGAGATGAATAGAGTAGCCCGTCCGGGCGCGCCGATTCTGAAGGTGGCCGGAAGCCTTGCCCGATCTGGACGGTCCTGAGATATGAGGGAGTAATATGAAAAAATTTGTCTTAGTTTCTCTGACTCTCATCCTGAGCCTGACTTTGAGCTGTGCGGTCTCTTCGTCGGCTCGAGCCCAGGAGTCTTCCAACAGCACAAACAAGATCACATTGCAGTACCTTCTCGACGAGCCGGTCATCGACCGTGGGGCAACGACCCTGGCAGGTCCCAACGGATCCGAGGAGACGTACGACTCGGTGACGGTGCCGGGGCTGGAGGAGATGGCGGTCCCGGGAGAGCCGGTCTTGCCCTTCGGTACGGCCAGGATATTGATACCCTGTGGCGAAGAGGTTCAGGATGTAAAGGTGGTGGCTGGAAACGAGAGGTATCTCGGCAAGGTATCGATAGGACCCGGCCAGGAGTCGATTCCCATAGGCTTCACCGGCAACTGTACCAGTTGTCACCCTGAGGATAACTGGACGAGCCCCGAGTCCGCGTTCCTCGATGAGGCGATCTACCAGTCAGAAAGCCCCTATCCAGAGGAGGCATATTCGGTCCAGGGAATTCAAACGAAGCACGGCTACCAGATCCTTTACGTCAACTTCTACCCAATAAAGTACATCCCGAAGACGGGTGATGCTTACAGCTTCGGCGCCTTCGATATCGAGGTCGCAACGGCTCCGGCACAGACCCTCGACCTCGGCGCCGTCAGAGGACTTCCCGAGGATCGGGCAGAGGTAGAGATGATGGTGGACAACCCCGAAAAGGTGACCACCTACACATCGGACCTGGCTCTGACGGGCATATCTCCCATCCTCAAAGGCAACTACAGCTACGTGATAATCACAAACGAGTACCTCAAGGAAGCTCCAGGTCCCAACAACTTCCAGGCTCTGGCAGCCCATAAAACCAAGAAGGGCGTTCCTGCAGCCATCGTAACCGTGGAGGAGATCCAAGAGGCATACAAGTACACCTATCCCCGCGACGACCAGGAGGCCATCCGCAACTTCATCCGAGACGCCCACGACAAGAACGGCGTTAGATACGTCCTCCTCGGGGGCGACGGAGATGGAAACAGGATAGGCGGCGAGACCTGGGACGCCATCGTCCCGGCGAGGGGGCTTTGGGCCTGGGCTTACGAGCCTGACCCCAGCAGCTGCCCCGGACCCTGCAGGCCGCCAGATCTCCTTTCAGACCTGTATTACGCCTGCCTTGACGGGAGCTACGACAGCGATGGTGATGGGATATACGGTGAGCCGAACGACGGCGAAGGCGGGAACATGGTCGATCTCGCCGCGGAGGTTTACGTCGGTCGGGCCCCGGTGGACAACTATGAGGAGGTCTCCAGCTTCGTCGGAAAGACCATCGCTTACGAGAAGACCTGCTCCGATGAGCCTTACCTCACCGGGATATGGATGGTGGGAGAGTATCTGGAGCCGATGATCAGTCAGTTGACCAACTCCAGCGACATCGAGAACCAGACATCGGAAACCCTGGATTGCTCTGGATCCGACTGCGGCGGATCGAGTTCAGGCGGATCCGGCTGCGGTGGATCAGGCTCCGGAGGAGCAGAGTGCGATAAATGGGGCGGAGATTACATGGATCGGATAAAGCCGATATTCCCGCCAATATTCAACATCCGCACCCTCTACGATAGAGACTATTCCGGATCAGGCTGCGACCTGGACCAGAACAACTGGCCGAGGTCGGCGCTCGAAGAGATCATCAACGACGATATGGTCCACGCCATAAACCACATAGGTTCTGCCAACTTCTGTGACATCGTCGCCTACGTGATGAAGATGGGCTACAACAACGCCGACGCCCTGAAGAACGAGAAGTACTTCTTCGGCTACTCCCAGGCTGGATACGCGGCATCCTTCGACAACAGAGATCCCGATGGGATCTACCTCCCCCACGACTGCGTCCTGGAGCACTTCGTCGCAGGTCCGGCCGGAGCCTTCGCCTTCATAGGCAACACCAGGTACGGCCTCATAAATCCGAATAACATCAACAAGAGCCCATCTCAGAGGTTCGACGTGGCCTTCTGGGAGGAGATGTTCAACGCCACTCGCTGGAACCAGTCGGGTGGACCGGTCACCAACATCGGCCTCATAAACCAGCTCTCCAAGGAGAGGTTCATCAGCACCGTCAACGACAAGGGGGGCAAAGACATGAGGTACTGCTACTACAGCATCAACCTCCTGGGAGACCCTGAGACCCCCTTCATCATCCCCGGCACAAACCCCCCCAGGACCGCCGCTGAAGAGACGAATGATCTTCAAGAGGAGGTCAGCGCTCCGGAGACGAACGATCTTCTGGGGTCTGTCGAGGATGAGGTCAGCGCTCCCACAGCTCTCCCGGCCGTCAGCGGCGCCGCGAATGAGACGGAGAACAGATCGAGCCTCCAGATGCCGGATCTATTTGGAGACGGCTTGACCTTCGACTTTGAGACGGATATGGACCTCGATTTCGGAGATCTGGAGCTCAGTTTCGAATAGGAGCGAAAGCACTGTCCTTCGACCTCAAATCCCTCGTTGAGGACCAGGGTGGAAGAGAAAACGGGTTGGGGCCTTGGCTCCTTCTTCGGGCCCCCAACCCGTTTTCCAGTCATCCAATTCCAGTCATCCAATTCCAGTCATCCAATTCCAGTCATCCA
>ERZ795053.1524-NODE-1524-length-29373-cov-8.399584_pt1 | contig 29373 bp, 20 predicted proteins | sample MGYA00375137_ERZ795053 | MGnify/ENA primary metagenome ERZ795053 (study PRJEB30182, sample SAMN05720284) | activated sludge metagenome | isolation source: Anaerobic digester | place: Hong Kong | collected 2014-12-17 ...
TCCACCAGACAAAACAGTGGTTTGTGTGGACGATATCAAACCGGATATTGCAACTTTTTCGGATCCCTGCAGATTTGTTGTTTACATGGACGACGAAAAGCCATTGCTGACTTCAGGTCTTCCCGATTGCCCGGGAACCGAATATTCCATCAAATACCTGGCCTGGGATGACTGTGAACGTTCCGATTCCTGCTTTCAGCGCATCACGCTCATTGATTCTGTACTTAGCATTAATTGCCCACCCGATCTAACCGTACAATCATTGAATGAGATGGTTGCAGGAAGTCCTCGGGTTGATATCGACTGTAACCGGCCGTACCGGATTGCTGTGCATGGACCCTACCTTAAGTCCGGGCCTCCTGAATGCCCGGGAAGCATATATGCCATCGATTATGAAGTGCATGATTCCTGCGGCAGAACCGACCTCTGTACCCAGCGATTTACGTTTGATCCACCACCGGTTAGTATCGATTGCCCGGATGACGTGACTGTTGCTTGTGAAGATGATATTGTAATACAGCCACAACATATTCCCTGGTTTTCAACCGCGGAGATCCCAAGCAGGGTGGATGGCCCCAACCTGATTCAAGGCATGGCCGGTTGTGACGGTGCGGTCTATGAAATCATCTATCAATATAAGCTGCCCTGCGATTCGCCTTTTGTATGCCGTCAGCGCATTACGCTGCAAAATCAGGGGCCAAGGTTGACGTGTCCTCCAGATCAAACCATCACTTCATTAAACGATGCCTTTGATCAAAATCTTCAGGTGGAAACCGATTGCCAGTTGAACTACGTGGTGCGGACACAAGGGCCGGATCTCAGGACAGGAATATCCGGGCAGCCAGGCTCGACCTATGATTTCGTTTATGTGGTAACGGATGACTGCAATCGCGAGGAACGCTGTACGCAAACACTCACCCTGATCGGTCTGGGAAACAACCCTTCCGGTTGCCCCTACCCAAGCGATTGGTTTGGTGTCAGCCGGGACCTGATTGAGAATCGTTCCAACCGATTCCAGCAGGATGTGGAGAAATTCATTCTCACCAAAACGTGTGAGCAAATTAGCAGCTTGGTGGAGTCCGGAATAAACAGCTTTTACCAGGAGTGGGCTTCTGAGAGAATATTGGGTAATGAGGTGGGCCTAGCAACCGATATTGCACGCCGGGGGAATATTCAGAATGTTTTATCCAGGATCGGGGACATCCAAATTGCCATTAAAGCGATCGAGGCAGCCTTATTTGGCAGCGCCACTGAATTAAGAGATATCCTGGTGCCGGAAGTCCTGGGTCGCATGGCTACCTATCTGGCTGGAAATGGCACGCCTGCAGCGGTTGTATCCGTGCTAAATGATCTCGGTAAGTTTACGGAATATCTTAACCGTGAGATCCTGATCTCCAACCTCAACACCTTTGCCAATATGGCACCCAATGACCCTGATTTTTTTGACGCCGATCACTTTCTGGTACAATATGCCGGATTGAATGAATTGCGGCAACCCGGCCATAATGCATTCAATCGCATCCGCCTGGCTATTTACGATTATGCTCAATACCGGATGAATGGTTATCCACTACCTCCGGCGACGGAGATTTGGAAAAGCCAACAGAATCTGAATGCGATCCGTACGGTGACGCGGACCATGCTGGATGAAGTATGCGAATTGTTTCATGCCAAATACCGGCTGAAGGTATTGCTGGACCAGCTAAAGACGGAGCAATCAATGTTAGAACGTTTCCAGGCCGTATGGAGGTATTTTGAAGCCTACGATTGCCTCACCAATCCTGATCCGGCGATGCCCGATTGTGCTTCCCTGCCCAATGTAACGGTCAGAGAGACTAGCCCGGGACAATATGAATGTGACTGTTTGTCTCCTTTCCGATGGAGTCCGGATCACCGGTTATGTGTGAAGGAGGAACCCTGCAATATCCCAAATGCCGTATCCATATTTCGCATCGATCACTACGAGTGCGATTGTCTTAGCGGCTACGAATGGAACGGAAATCATACGGCCTGCGTGTTGGAAGTTCCCGATTGTGCAACCCAGCTGGCTAATTCCGAGGCTGTCTGGAATCCTAACGTCAATGCTTACGAATGCCAATGCATCAGTGGCTATGAATACGATCCGAATACCGGTCAATGTGAGGTTAAAAAACCGGATTGTGCCGCACAGTTAGCCAACTCTGAAGCCGTATGGAATCCCAATGTAAATGCCTATGAATGTCAGTGTCTCATCGGTTTTCACTTTGATGCGAGCACTGGAAATTGTGAGCCGGACTTGCCCGATTGCAATGCGGTGCTGGAACATTCGGAGGCGGTTTGGAATCCGGCTATAAACGACTATGAATGTCAATGCGTGGCTGGATTTACCTACGATGTGAATTCCGGGCAATGCCTCCCCGCACCGCCGGATTGTTCAGTTTTTTATGCCAATACCACGCCGGTATGGGATGCTGCCGATCAGGATTACAAATGTGACTGCATTCAGGGTTACGTGTGGAAACCGGATGGATCCGGATGTGAACCTCATACAGTTGTGGATTGCGGTGCTTATCCCAATACCACACTAATATTTGATCCTTCCACAAATGATTACCTCTGTGATTGTATTCAGGGATATAAATGGAATGCTTCAGGGGATGGCTGCGTCAAAAAGGCGGACCCTGCCCAGACCATTGGCATCATCAACACCATATTAAGTGGATTAACCAACGGGGCTGGTACAGCCGATAATCCGGTTGTACAACCACAAAATCAGCACCAGGGCCAATGCAATACCAAATACGGAAGTGGAGCCAATGCACCCGAACAATACACATTCAATATGGGAATATCCTTCGGAACGGTAACCATCAACTATGATACCTATACCATTAAAGACCGGATTCATGTGTATGCGGGGGGACTGAAAGTATTGGATACCGGGTGTGTTGGAACCAGCGGGAGTAAGTCCTTTCAACTGAATGGGAGCCAGATCCGGGTCATTGTCGATCCCGGATGTGATCCCAGCAATTCAACGGGGACGAGGTGGAATTTTACCGTCACCTGCCCCCAATAAAATGAAATAACTAATACCATGAAAATTGGATTTCTAGGCATAATACTATTTCTTGGTTGGCTGCCTTTGCAGGCTCAGGTGCAGTTTTCAGTAGTTTGTAATCAACAAAACAACCAATTGGAGGTGGTCGTTTCGGGAAGAGAGCAAATTTTCCAGAAGGTGTTGAAAGATCGATTCCCTAATCAGGCAGCGGCGGAAAAATATTTGCGCGACAACGCAGCGACCCTGAGTTGCGGCCCCCGGAAATCATCAACAGCCTCTTCAGCGGGGAATACTCAACCTTCTGTTACAACTTCCCCTCCTGCTACGGTGAACAATTCTCCCGGTCGAAATACCACTCAGCCGGGGGTACGTCTTCCGGAATTGAAGACCAAATCCAGTTATCTCGGCATCATCACTTATCAACCCGAACCCTTGAATGCATTTAAAAGGACATCCATTTCAGAGTCCATGATTCCTACCTTCTATTATTCAGGTGGGCGGGATGTCGCCAAACAATTTGCATTGAATTTTGAAATGCTGTTTAACTATAAAAAATTCGACATTGATTACCTTCAGGGTAGTTCAAACATACGAACATTGACTAATTCCTATTCGCTGGCCGGAGGACTGCAGGGGCATTACCGGGTCAAACTGCCAATCGATGTGGTGAGCCCATTCGGACAGGCATCGGTAGGATACATGCATTCTTTCCTGACCAACGAGCTTTCCAATGGAGGAAGTGATTTGTCTTATGATCATAATTTCGGTCTATTTTACTGGAAGGTGGGTGCGGGAGCCCTTTTGATGATCAGCGATGGATTTGGTTTTTATATTGAAGGAGATTATTTCTGGACCAGATCCGTAAAAACATTGGGCCAGATCACTGAAGATATTCTGACGGAACAGGGTGTCTCGGATCCGCGGAGTATTGTTCCTGACTATTCGCCATTTACCGATGTGGTCAGCGGACAGAATTTTTGTTTTTCCGTGGGAATGGTATTCCGTTCCCTGTTCCGCTGAATCGAACCGTGTAACAGCAGTCACTTTTTTATTATTCCAATCCGGCTATATTTGGATAAAAAAGAACAATGTTTCGCTTACTATCGGGAGGTCTGATTGCACTATTATTGACAGCTTGTTCATCCGGACAACAACCAGAAAACCAGGATCAGGTTGATCAATGGTATTCACAAGGTGATGTTGTGGCCACAGCGGCTCAAACTCAATTGCTGACAAAAGTGAAAACAGCGCTGGAAACAGGCGGACCGGATTACACCATACCCTTTTGCCATACCAACGCCGGTCCAATCATGGACAGCTTGTCGCAGGTGTTCAAATGCACCATTGAGCGTATTTCGGATCGAAACCGCAATCCCGACCAACATCCGAAATCGGAGGAAGAAGCTGCGCTAATGCTGGCCTATGTCAATCGCCAGGTTGTAGGCGATACCGTTCTCAGCAATAGCGGGGCTCCGGTCTTCTATCGACCTATCGTCATTGGCCTCGAAACTTGCCTGAAATGCCATGGGCAACCGGGTACGGATATCGCAGAATCAACAATGGGTAAGCTGCGGGAGCTCTATCCGCAGGACAAGGCAACCGGATACCAGATGCATGATGTGCGCGGACTGTGGAAGGTCACCTTCCCGGAAGATTACGAATAAAGTTTCGGAGCTACTGATTTTTGGCCTCGATTGGTCATGAACCCGTTTTTGGCCCGGGATGCGGCAATTTATTGACATATACCATCTGGCGGGCCAATCTATATCATGTTATTTCTGATGGAACCTCCTATAAATTGGGAAAATTGTGTTCCATGAAAAAAATAATCTTGTCATTCGCCGTGCTATCCATATGCTTCGCCTGCGGGCCACAAGCCGGAAGCCCGGGTTCCTCCGAAGATCTTACTGCTTACACCACCAAAGGCAAGGAAGTAGCATCACTTGCTCAGCAAACTTTTTTCCAGGAGGTAAATGATGCCCTCGCAGAGGGAGGGACAGAATACGCCCTTCAATTTATGCATCCGATCGATAACCCAAAGATCGACAGCCTTGATCGGGTTTATGCATGCACCATCGGGAGGACATCGAATAAAATCCGGAATGTAGCCAACAAGCCCGATGGACCGGAAGAATTGGCGCTGATCGAAGCGTATATCAACGGAAAAGTGCAGGGAGATACGGTACTTGTCCGGAATGATCACGTTATCTATTACCAGCCGATCTTGTTGAGCATGCCAGCTTGTTTGCAGTGTCACGGACAGCCTGGTGTAGATATTACCGAGAGTACCCTGGCCGCTATCCGTACGCTTTATCCGGATGATCAGGCGACCGGTTACAAGCTTGGAGATGTGCGGGGACTATGGAAAGTGAGCTTTAAGGATAAGGCCCAATAGCAACATTTCGGAAATGGAAGAGGCAGCCAACGCACGTTGGGCTCCTTATTCCCGTTGGGTGAAACGTCTATTGGCCATGAATAATTAAGGGAACAGACCGATATTGGTCTTCGATCCAAACGCGCAACCAATAGTTGCCAGATGAGACCGTAGACAAGGGAAGGAGGAAGGTTTGATTGCCGCGAGATTTGAATTCATGCCAGGATGATTCAATCCGTCCGGAGGAACCAATCAACTCAATTCGGATCTGCTCGGCGGATTGGGTAATGATGCGGAGGTTTGCGTGATCAGTGACCGGATTGCCAAGTAATTCCAGCTTACCCTTCCAAGGTGCCGTTGTGAAGATGGCAGATAACCCGATTGCTTCAAAGGCTCCGGCATCGATAGCACCTTCGCGGCTGTTGCCATTGAAGTCATCCTGGGGCGCACGATCGGCAACTCCGGCATCAATTGCCGGACTCCCAGCTAATAAATTATATTCCGTTCCTAGTTTGGGATCACGATTGGTTTTGTCCTTGGAGTGCGTAAGCCACTGATCCATTTTATCGGATGCACACACATTGCCGCCCCTGGAAGTTACGGACAACTTGCCCGCTTCCAATCCTATCTCTGAGCCATTGTTATCAAATACATTGTTTTGTACTATTAGGCGGCTCTGATCCCCACCTTCCTGGAATTCAATGATAAATCCCTTGTTTGTTGTGTTGTTTGCAAAGGTGTTGTTGATGAGAAAGGTTGAGTCGTCATAATTATCGTAGTCGTTAAGGTAGATGATGCCGTCGTATACCGAGCCACGGATATCATGTTCTTCCACCAGGCAGTTTTCCATCCAAAGGTTGTGATTGAACATGGATACGGCGGCTCCCCCTTCTGTGGCTGTGTTTTGAGTAAAGTGCGAGCGGCGGATCGTAACCCCATAGTTGCTCTTCATGCCGTCGTTGGTTGATGCAATGGCGCCTCCCTGACCAGAGTTGTTTTTTTCAAAAGAGCAGTCTTCAATGGTGCATGCTGCGTCTTCATCAAGGTCTATTGCACCCCCTATCACGGTTGATTTATTTTGTTGGAAGCGGATGTCGGCCAGAATTACCTTATTGTATGGTCCATACGAGGCTATTCCACCTCCGTATTCATCGCTCGAATTGCTAGAGATAAAGCCCCCCTTGGCGGATAAATAGCCACTTTGATTGTAAATGCCGCCCCCTGAAAACGATGCTTTATTTCGCAACAGGTCACAATCAGTCAGATACAAAGAGGTGTTTATTTCTTCCCTCGCAAGATAGATTGCCCCGCCGGAGCCAGCCTCGTTATCCGTAAAATCGGACCGATCCGCAGCCATGTCGGCATCCACCATCAAAAAGCACCCTCCCAGGTTTTCCGTAGTGTTGTATTTAAAGTTGCATCGGTCAAATTTCAATAGCGCTTCATAGGCAACTACCCCCACGCCGCCGCCGACTCCATTTTCATTACAGCACTGCGTATTTTTTTCAAAATCACATTTTACCGCAGTCAATGTCGAGTTCGAACCATTCACAAAAAGGACTCCTCCCAGATAGCTGGCTAAATTTGAGTTGAAGTTGGAGCTGGTACAGGTCACCTTGGCACCAAAGGTAACTTCGATGACTCCGCCACGCGCCGCTTTATTCTCTTCAAAGTGGCAATTGGTGAGGTAGCTGATGTTAGACAGGTTAGCGGAAAAGGCTCCCCCGGTATCATCGCTTGAATTGTATCTGAATGTACAGTTCGTGGCACTAAAAGAGGTGGAATTGTTAGGCTGATAGACCGCTCCGCCGGCATAGGCGGAATGGTTGTATTGGAGTTGGCAGTCTTCCATCTGGATCGATCCCTTTAATAACAAAATTGCACCACCATAATTTGCTGTATTGTAAAGGAAATAACAATGTGACATTTCGAGGTCTCCGGAAACGAGGATCCCTCCGCCAATCCCATATAAATTGGTTGAGTTACCGCTGGGGTTACCGGTTCCATTGGTGATATAAATTCCATCAAGATATACCGTTCCGCCTGACAGCGAGATCTCCATCACATGGTAAGCGTTATCGGAGCGGTGCTCCGTATACGATTCAATATCATCACCTGCCAGGTCTCCCGAAAGTCGTGTATAATAAGTGGTCCAGTCGCGATCTTCCAATTTTGACTCTTTGCCGGTAAATCCGCCATATAAGCGCAATGATTTTTTAATGAGGTAAGGCTTGGACTTTGCCGCCGGATGATAGGTGCCTTCTGCGATCCATAGTTCTGAGCCTGCCGGGACGGCGTCGATGGCTTTTTGTAAGTCTTTGTAGGCATTGTTCCAGCTGGATCCATTGCTGGATCCGGAAGCATCGGATTTAACATAATATACTTTTGCTTGCAGAAAGAAACAGGATACGGCAAATATCAGGGTAAAAATAAATTTCATAAAACGTTGACTTTCAGGCAAAAATATGTACAACGGCCAATGTGAGCCATCAACCTTTTGGGTGATTTTTGTAAACCTTGAAAAATAGAATGTTAAATCTATTGCACATAAAGTTAATTATACTTTACATTTGTAAAAATAACTTTACAAAATCAACATTCAATGAAATCACAATGGTTGTTACCTCATCGCTTTCGGCTGCCCGGTTGGATCCTGCTGGTGCCGGCACTGGTATTTGGTGTTATGGTCCTTCATTTTGATTATAAGATCCCCGGATTGGTGATCGAATTGGGAGGTTCCGATATCTTTTGCGGTACGCAGGATCTGACAGACGAATTAGCCTTTTCGCTGGTCTGGGTCGCGCTTATAGCGATCGGATTTAGCAAAGAGCGATTTGAAGACGAAGGGACCCGGTTCATTCGCCTGGAAGCGCTGATCCGGGCCAGCTGGATTTACTCCATTTTGCTTTTTGCAGTCGTTTGGACGGTCTATTGCGATGCTTTTTTATCCGTATTAATCTATAATTTGTTTTCATTTCTCATCATCTATATCGTTTGTTACGAATGGATGAAACGATCCTGGAGGAGGCAGCAGGAAGATGAAGAATAAGGTGAAAATCCAACGAGCCATGCACGATCTGTCCCAGGAAGATTTGGCCCAAATCATTGGCGTGTCCCGGCAGACCATCCATTTTATAGAACGGAACAAATACGTTCCCTCGACGGTTTTGGCCCTCAAACTTGCTCGATATTTTAAAGTGAAGGTCGAGGAGCTTTTTGAGCTGGAAGACACAGATTAACCGTGCCGGTTTCCAGGTCATTTGTATCTTAATTCGAAAATAAAACGGATGACCACCATAGAAGCCACAACGATGACCTTTCTTCGGGACCTTTCGGTAAATAACAACAGAGATTGGTTTCAGGAGAACAAAGATCAGTTCGAAGCAGCAAAAAGCAATCTTGAAGCCTTTAAGAACAGTCTTTGGCATGCCATGAACCAGGTCGACGTTCTGGATGGGATCAAACTCTTTCGTATCTACCGGGATACCCGGTTTTCCAAAGATAAGTCTCCATACAAAAACTACTTTGGGTTAAGCATGTCGCGAGCTACGGCAAAGCGAAGAGGTGGCTATTATCTTCATCTGGAGCCCGGCGGTTCATTTGTTGGTGGTGGATTTTTTGGTCCGAATGCCCCGGACACCTTGTTGATCCGCACCGCATTTTCCGAAGACGATCGTCGGATCCGGCAGATTTTGGCAGACCCTGCCTTTGTAAAGCTCTTTGGACAGTTAGAGGGAGAAGCATTAAAATCTGCTCCCCGGGGATTTACCAATGACGATCCGGCCATCGATCTCATTCGCATGAAATCCTGGATCGTGCGGCGGCCCTTTACCGATGCAGAAGTTGTGTCGCCCCAGTTTCCCGGTGAAGTGGTGAAGACTTATATTGCCATGCGGCCTTACTTTGATTACATGACGGAAGTGCTTTCGTCCTAATCCTCAGCCCAACATCATGATAGAGAAGCCATGGAAACGGATTCTGATTTTTGGAATCGTCATTCTGACAGGTTGTCGACCGCAGCCGGAAGAGCCGCATCCACGAAACGTACTATTCATTGCTATCGATGATCTCAGGCCTCAATTGGGCTGTTACAACCTCCCCTACATGCATACGCCGAATTTGGACCGGTTGGCTGCCGGAGGATTTGTTTTTGACCGGCATTATGTACAGGTACCTACCTGTGGGGCATCCCGGTACAGCCTGCTTACGGGGCGGAGACCGGCCACTCCGGATCACCTTTCTAACGATGTATTTGCCCGGTTAACCGCCGGAAAGCCGGAAGGAGAGCTACCCGAAAATTTCATTCATCTGCTCAGAAATAAAGGCTTCCGGACCGCTGCGGTAGGAAAGATCACCCACGCACCGGATGGCCGGGTTTATGGTTATGAAGATGATCCCTCCGAGGTGGAAGAATTACCGCATAGTTGGGATCTTCAACCACGGGTCTATGGGCGGTGGGGTACCGGGTGGAATGCATTTTTTGGCTATGCCGATGGCAGCAACCGTCAGAGCAGGCATAAAGAGGTGCCACCCTATGAGATGTCGCCGGGACCGGATACCATTTATCCGGATGGGATGATAACCAGGGAAGCGTTGTCTCTGCTGGATACGCTGCAAAATTCCGGCCATCCTTTTTTTCTGGCGGTTGGTTATTATAAGCCGCATCTGCCCTGGACGGTACCGCAAAAATATTGGGACCAGTATGCCGGGGACTCGCTACCGCCGATTCCGGTCCAGGATATCCCTGGGGGCGCAGATCCGTCGAGCCTGCACGCGAGCGGAGAGTTTAATCAATACCTGGCAGTTCAGGAGCACCCGGATCTCTATCACCCTGCTTCTGCAGCTTATGCCAATGATCTTCGACGGGCTTACGCGGCATGTGTCAGTTATATCGATGCACAGATCGGGTTATTGATGCAGGCACTCGATGATCGGCATCTTACTGATCAAACGATGATCGTCATCTGGGGAGACCATGGATGGCACCTGGGAGATCAACGCGTGTGGGGAAAACATACGTTGTCGGAATATGCTTTACGCAGTGCCTTGATTTTGAATCTTCCCGGAGACACATTGCGAGCCAGGCACATGGCGCAGCCAGTAGAAACAATCGATGTTTTTCCTACCATCCTGGAAGTGTTAGGGCAGGGAAAGCCAGATTTTGCAGAAGGTAAGTCCCTCCTGGCGAATCTAAAGGGAGAACCCGATGATCCTTCTGCGGCCGCATTCAGTTTCTGGCAAAGAGGCATCAGTATGCGGACAAATAGATACCGGTTAACCCAGTACCTCGATCATGGAAAAATTTATACCGAGTTATTTGATTATCAGCAAGATCCGGATGAGTCCCAAAATCTGGCCGCGACGTCTGCCGGTATCGTCCAGGAGTTGATGCCCCGGTTGCAGGCGCAGATGCCAGAATATCTCCGCGCCCTTTTTGATCAGCCGGGACAACCCAAATAGTTGCATTTACCCGATAATGTGTGATAAACAACGGCAAAGCGATGGCTGATCAGCGGATAAAAAGTAACTTAGTCTGGAACAACAATACGATTTGGCTATGAAATTACAAGCAATTGCTATCCTTCTTTTTGGTTTTTGTCTAACACTAAATGCCCAACAATCCAACGGTGACGTGATGGATTGGGAGAAATACGATCCGCCTTCCACGTTGGTTGTGCCGGAACATCCCACCACGCGGGCAAAATTTCCATTTGTAGATGTGCACAGTCATCATTGGCGCGGTTTGGATCGTGCTTATTTCGAAAAATTGGCAAAGGAAATGGATGAATTGCATATGCAGGCGATGATCAATTTAAGTGGTGGAACCGGCTTGTCCCTGAAAAATATGGTGGATAGTGCGCAGCGGTACATTCCAGGCCGGTTTATTGTATTCGCCAATATTGAATTGCGGAGCATTGACGATCCCGAATTTACGGCGAGCACAGTCACCCAGTTGGAAAATGATCACCGCAATGGAGCCCGCGGGCTGAAGATTTATAAGTCCCAGGGCATGGATAATAAGGATTCAAAAGGTAACCGGATTGCTATTAATGATCCCAGACTGGATCCCGTCTGGGAAAAGTGTGGCGAATTGGGAATGCCCGTACTGATCCACTCCGCTGATCCCGCTCCATTCTGGCAACCCTGGGATGAACAAAACGAACGGTGGCTGGAGTTAAAGGTGCGTTCGGGACGCAGGCGTGCCGATTTCGAAGCCAGTTGGGAACAAATTATTTCCGAACAGCACGATATTTTCAGGAAGCATCCCAATACAACCTTTATTAATGCGCACCTGGGTTGGTTTGCTAATAATCTGGATACGCTGGCGCAATTGCTGGATGCGATGCCTAATATGTACACTGAAATAGGAGCTGTGATCGCCGAATTGGGGCGCCAACCCCGTGCTGCCAAAGCTTTCCTGACCAAATATCAGGACCGGGTCCTGTTTGGCAAGGATTCGTACAATCCGGAGGAATACCATACCTATTTCCGGGTGCTGGAGACAGCGGATGAATATTTCCCCTATTACAAAAGGTATCACGCCTTCTGGCGGATGTATGGCCTTGATTTGCCGGATGAAGTATTGGAAAAGCTTTATTATAAAAATGCGCTTAAGATTATTCCGGGTCTGGATCCCGACCAATATCCGCAAACAAATTAGTGTTAATCACTGCTATGGAAAAAGATCTTCGATATCCCATCGGCCCTTTTGAACAGCCTGATATGGTCAGTGAGGAGGACCGTATCCGGTATATTGCTACGCTGACTGCCTTCCCCGGGCAGGTAAGCAGTCTGGTTGTTGGATTGGACAATGACCAGTTAGCCCGTACCTATCGTCCGGGTGGGTGGTCCGTCCGGCAACTGGTGCATCATGTCGCTGACAGTCACACCAATAGTTTTATCCGCTTTAAACTGACCCTTACGGAGGATACGCCGACCATCAAGCCTTATTTTGAGGATCGTTGGGCAGAGCAAGTGGATTATACCTTGCCTGTTGACGTGTCTCTGGGAATTCTTGAAGGGATACATATTCGCTGGGTGGCCTTACTGGAGAATTTATTTTCTGAGGACTGGGCGAAAGCCTATATCCACCCGGAATACAATAAAGCCTATCGATTGGATGTAGCACTGGCTCTTTATGACTGGCATTGCCGACATCACCTGGCCCATATGCAACAAGCCCTCATCGATCCATAGTAGAAAGAAATTGGGTTTAAATTCTAGCATCGATAGGTAGATCCGATTAACTTAGCCTGGTGAAAGAAGCCATATGGACAAGACAAAAGAGATCATTCAGGCTACGATCCACCTAACCAGTCAATTTGGTCTGGAGGGTGCATCTGCAGCCAAGATCGCACAGGAAGCCAATGTGACACCTTCGGTAATGGAAGGGTATTTCCCGACCCACTGGCATCTTCTCGAAGCCACCTATCAATCGGTTCAGGCCGATCATATGAGGGTATTGAAAAAAGTTTTAACCGATCACGCCAACGATTACTCAGAGGCAGCATTAAGAAGCCTGTACCTGGCATCCACTCAATACTGGCTGGCCCATGAAAATGCCTTCGACTTTGCCCAGCAATATTTTAACTCCAGCCACTTTACCGAAGAGGTAAAGGCGAAAACCGATGCGTTGTTTTCTGATCTGGTGCATTGGTTTGACCAAGCCATGCGACAAGGACTGGTTCGCGAGATTGCCGTGCAGCAACTCTTACCTTTGTTATTTGCAAATATCGTGACAACGGTTCGTTGCATTATGGAGACCGAAGTATTGGTCGAAAAGGATCATTACAACCATGCCGGATACCAATTCATTTGGCATGCACTTCGGCGCTGATATGTTTCGAATTAAGGTTTCGGCATTTATTATCTGGGCAGGTATTTTTTGCTCAGGGGCAGCTAAAGTCCAAGCCCAGGGTCGTTTACTGGGAGCTGATCTTTCCTATGTCAATGAAATGGAGGATTGTGGTGTCACCTACCTGGAAAACCATGAGGCAAGAGATCTCTATGACCTGCTGGAAGACCATGGGTGCGCGCTGGCCAGGTTCCGGCTTTGGCACACGCCTTCCTGGTATGACCAATTGAATCAGGGAAAGCGATATTCAGATCTTCCGGATGTGATGAGGAGCATCAAGCGGGCCCGGGAGCATCACATGCAGGTACTCCTGGATTTTCAGTTGAGTGATTTTTGGGCGGATCCATCACGGCAATGGGCTCCTTCGGCCTGGTCCTCGGTCATTGCCAATCAGGCTATCCTGGAAGATTCGCTTTACGAATACGTTCGCCGTACCCTGCTGGATCTTCATGCAGCCGGTTTACTCCCTGAAATGGTGCAGATAGGCAATGAGACCAACCGGGACATACTCTTGGCACCCGGAGTTGATGCGCCATGGGAGCTGAACTGGTCACGTAATGCCCCATTATTTAATACAGCTATAGATGCGGTGCGGCAAGTGTCTTCGGAAACGGGATCACCAATCCGGATCGCGTTGCATATAGCCGGCCCTCAGAACGTAGAATGGTATACGGATGGTTTTATTGAACACGGGGTAACCGATTTTGATGTCATCGGTATGTCCTATTACTGGCCTTACCATCAACCAGTGACCATTGGAGAGACGGGAAAGATCATTGGCCGGCTACGTCAGCGATATCCGGATAAAGAGGTGATGGTCCTGGAGACTGGATGCATCTGGACAACTGCTTCCAGCGATCAGGCTGTCAATGTTCTGAATGAAATTGAACCGGGTTATGGACCGCCGGATCCGCAAAATCAGGCGAAATGGCTGATCGAGCTGACCAAAGAAGTATTCCGGCAGGGAGGATCAGGGGTTATCTATTGGGAGCCGGGCTGGGTATCATCCGGTTGCCGGACTTATTGGGGTCAAGGATCACATTATGAGAATGCTGCTTTTTTTGACTTTGACCACAATTTACTGGCCGAAGGTGGAATCCGTTGGCTCGAATACGACTTTACGACAGCGATCTCCCCAGTGCCCGTCAGGGAGGAAGGATTTCAAATTACCTTCTTGTCCCATGAATGCATCTTTACATCCGAAGTGGAACGTTTTGGTGCGGGATATTCCTATCAGTTGATTGATGTCCTTGGTCGAATCGTTCAGTCTGGCACCATGCATTCGTTGGATGGTACAGATCACCAACGCACACTTCCTATTACCGACCAGCTATCGGGCTGGGTGACCTGTATTTTGCTCCGACAGAACCGGGTGGTCGCCGTTAACGCGCATTGGGCCGGATTGTGACGAAGATCATATTGCCCGCCAATCCGACAATGTACATTTGCACAATAGATTCGAATTATTGTAATAGGTGTTCGCCAGACACTTAAGTTTGATAATCCGAAGCTCACGAACACTTACCTCTCCGTTGATTGAATTGCCACACTTGGTGCATGGCATTCTATTTTTTTAATTATCAAGAAGTTATCCCTTTTTGACTTGAGTCACATCAATGTATGATGACCGTCATCGCCAAACCAGCAGCAAAATCAACTCAATCGGCGGTAGATTGACATGTAATACATAAGTAATAGCTGGATAGCTTCAGATTGTAGATAATTTTGACCGGCTTGCCAATGAGGTAAGATTTATTTGCAGGCAGGTAAGACAATATATTCTTCAACTAATAATTAGTGGATATGAGCGTTACAATTAGACGTCTAAGTACGTTTCTGATTTTCTTCTTCGTCCTCGCTGGTTTGATGGCGCAAAAAACCGTAACGGGTATGGTGCTTGATGGCGAAACAGGAGAAGGCTTGATTGGCGCGAATATCCGTGTGCCAAATACTTCGATAGGTACGGTCACGGATATTGACGGCAGTTTCAGCCTTACGGTAGCGGATGACGTTACCCAGCTGGAAATCAGTTATACCGGATATGAAAATCAAATCGTATCCCTGGACCAAGGACTAAATCTCACCATTCGTCTGTCGGTGGGAAGCACGCTGGATGAGGTGCTGGTTATCGGTTATGGTACCGTAAAGCGGGAAGATGCCACCGGATCGGTACAGACGGTAAGTGCCAAAGATTTTAACATGGGGGCAATCAGCTCTCCCCAGGAGTTGATCTCCGGCAAGATTGCCGGTGTCCAGGTTACCACCAACGGGGACCCGGGAGGAGGTTCGACCATTCGTATTCGGGGTGGTTCTTCGCTCAGTGCCACCAATGATCCATTGGTAGTCATTGATGGTATACCGGTAGCTACCGATAACATTTCCGGTTTGCGGAATCCCCTGAATGCAATCAACCCCAATGACATCGAGACCTTTACCATCCTGAAGGATGCATCGGCAACCGCCATTTACGGTTCCCGTGCTTCCAACGGTGTTATTCTGATCACGACAAAAAAAGGTAGTCTGAAGAATAAGATCCGGGTGGACTATTCAGGTAATGTGTCGGTAAGTACACGGGCCAAGTCGATAGATGTTCTTGGTGCTGACGATTACCGCAGTTTTGTTACATCCCGGTATCCAAGCGGGCATGCTGCTTTGGGGTTATTGGGAACAGCCAATACCGATTGGCAGGATGTGATCTTCCAGAATGCAGTAGGTCAAGATCATAATGTCAGCGTATCCGGCGGCGTAGGAGAGATCCCTTACCGCGTATCACTGGGCTATACCAACCGGGACGGACTCTTGAAAACCGACAATTTTAGTCGGACGACAGCCGCTATTAACCTGTCACCGGGATTGCTGGATAATTACCTGCAGATCAATGTCGGATTAAAAGGGATGTTTGCCAAGAATCAATTTGCTGACTGGGGTGCGATCGGATCCGCCATTAACTTCGACCCGACCCAACCGGTATATGATTCAGAAAATGATTACGGTGGTTATTTCACCTGGGTGGGCGTCGATGGCCGGCCCAATACCCTGGCACCTGCCAATCCACTGGCACTGCTGGAATTGCGGGATAATCACTCCAATGTCAATCGTTACCTGGTCAATGCCAGCGTAGATTACCGGATGCATTTTCTGCCTGATCTGCGTGCTAACCTGAACCTGGGTTATGATTACTCAGACGGTTCCGGGACGAACTTTGTTCCGAAACTCGCTTCTTTTACCTATTCAGATGGTGGATATAGCGGTGATTATTCTCAAAACAAGAAGAATAGTACGCTGGAATTCTATCTCAACTATGTGAAAGATTTATCCAGCACGCTTAAACTGGATGTCATGGGAGGTTACTCCTGGCAGCATTTTTATGTATCCAATTATAATTTTGCTTCCAATGTTGACGGTACCGAAATCCTGAGCGTAGCCAACACGGACCCACGTGAATATTACCTGGTATCCTTGTTTGGACGTGCTAACCTTACCATAGCAGAAAACCTGCTACTGACGGGTACGCTGCGCCGTGACGGAACTTCACGCTTTTCCCCGGACAACCGGTGGGGATTGTTCCCCGCCTTTGCCGCCGCGTACAAGGTGATTGAAAATCGCGATGCATCCACCCTGTCCAATTTAAAAGTTCGTTTGGGTTATGGCGTGACCGGCCAACAGGACATTGGGTCGGACTATTATCCCTACCTGGCCCGTTATCTTTCCAGTCAGGAGAATGCCCGTTATCAGTTTGGTGATCAGTTTATCACCACATTGCGGCCCAATGGCTACGATGCCAATATCAAATGGGAGGAAACGGCAACGTACAATGCAGCCCTAGACTATGGCTTCCTCAAAGACCGGCTGTATGGTTCGATAGAGTATTATTACCGGAAGACGACTGACCTGATCAACTTCGTGCCGGTGCCTGCCGGGACAAACCTCACCAACTTCATTAACACCAACGTTGGTGACCTGGAGAATCGCGGGGTTGAGTTTTCCATTAACGCCGTTCCGGTGGAGAAGGAAAACATGTCCTGGGATCTTGGATTTAATATTACGGCTAATAAAAACAAGATCACCCGGTTAACCGCAACGGACGATCCCAATTATCCTGGAGTTTATACCGGAGGTATCTCGGGTGGGGTGGGTAACACCATTCAGATCCACAGCGTAGGCTATCCGGCGAATTCATTTTACGTCTACGAACAGGTTTATGATGAAAGTGGTATACCGATCGAAGGTTTGTACGTAGACCGTAACGGTGATGGCCAGGTTACCCCTGATGACCGCTACCACTATCAGAAACCGGCACCGGACTTGTTCTTTGGATTTACGACATCGTACCGGATCGAAAATTTCGACATCTCGATGGCGGCCAGAGCTAATGTAGGTAACTATGTTTACAACAACGTTGCTTCCAATCTGGTTAACTACAGCAAAGTTTATCATTCGACAAACTACCTGACCAACATCCTCAGCGATTACGGAGCTTATGACTTCACGGATCCTCGTTACTTCAGTGACCGATTTATAGAAAATGCATCGTTCCTGAAAGTAGACCACATCACGGCCGGCTACCAGTTTGATCATGTGCTGGGCTTGCGTGGTATCCGGGTTTACGCTACGGTACAGAACCCGTTGATCATCTCCGACTATACCGGAATTGATCCGGAGATTGCCGGCGGTATCGATAATAATTTCTATCCGAGGCCGGTAAACTATTTGTTGGGTCTGAATGTCAACTTCTAAACCATTAAAAAGCAAATGATGAGAAAATTCATTTATATAAAATCTTTCCTCGTCCTATCTGCCCTGACGCTGGTTGGTACCGGTTGTTTTAAGGACCTTAATACCGTACCACTTGATACAGACGAGATTACTTCAGCCACCGTTTACGACAATCCCCAGGCCTACGAACAAGTTCTGGCTAAATTGTATGCGGGTCTAGCTGTGAGCGGACAGCAAGGTCCGGCAGGTCAACCTGACATCAGCGGGATCGACGAAGGTTTTTCAACCTATCTAAGACAGTATTGGAAAGCTCAGGAGTTGTCCACGGATGAAGCGGTCATTGCCTGGAATGATGGTAACATCAAAGATTTTCATGAACAGGATTGGGACTCGAACAACGAGTTCATCGCTGCCATGTACAACCGAATCTTCTACCAGATTTCCCTATGTAATGAGTACTTACGCGAAACAACGGATGAGAAGCTGAGTGAAAGAGGTATTTCCGGCACGTTGCTGGACGATGTAAAGACTTTCCGGGCTGAAGCGCGGTTCTTGCGCGCATTGTCTTACTGGCACGCTCTGGACATGTTTCGCAATGTACCGTTCGTAACCGAGGCCGATAAAGTTGGGGCATTCTTCCCGGAACAGATTACGGCACCGGACCTTTATAGTTTTATCGAGAGTGAGTTACTGGATATTGAGCCTGAACTTAAGGCACCCCGTACGAATGAATATGGCCGGGCTGATCAGGCTGCGGACTGGATGTTGCTGGCCAAAATGTATTTGAACGCCGAAACCCACATAGGGACTCCCAAATACAGCGAGTGTATCACTTATGCTCAAAAGGTTATTGACGCCGGTTTTTCACTGGAATCCAATTATGCCAAGTTATTCATGGCCGATAACAACACCTCCAATGAGATCATTTTCCCGATTGAGTTTGACGGTGTGAATACGCGCACCTGGGGTGGGATGACCTTTGTCGTCCATGCTGCTGTCGGTGGTAGCATGAAGCCTGCTGAGTTTGGGATCGATGGCGGCTGGGGTGGTACACGGACCACAAGTGCTATTGTATCCAAATTCCCGGCAATCGGTTCCGGTACGGATCTGATCAGCCCGAATGCAGGCAGTACGAACTTTACCGCTCTTTACGTCCCCGGCGGATACCAGGGATGGGATCCCAGCAATACCTCAACAGTTCTGGCCGATGCAAATGGCGACAACAACTTTGAAGGCTATCTGTACTTCCCGGATGCAAATACTGAATTTAAGTTCACGACCGGTCCTAACTGGGATGTCAACTTTGGGGATTCGGGAGCAGATGGAACTCTGGATTCAGGAGGTGATAACATTAAGGCAGCCGATGCCGGTATGTATAAGATCAACGTTGACATGAATAACCTTACTTATACGATAACGAAGATCGACTGGGGATTGATCGGTTCTGCAACGCCATCCGGATGGGATTCAGATCAGAATATGACGTACGACGCTGATGCCGGAGCCTGGACCATCCAATTGGATCTGGTAGCGGGCGAGGTCAAGTTTCGTGCCAACGACGGATGGGATATCAACCTTGGTGACAATGGTTCAGATGCGCTGCTGGAATACGGTGGTGATAATATTGTCATACCCTCTGCCGGCAATTACATCATAAAATTATTCATGAATCCGACCGGGTATACCTACTCCATTGCACTGGCGAGCTTTGATAGCCGGGCTATGTTCTATACCGATGGACAGTCTCTTGAAATTGATGACATCGCACAATTCGTGGAAGGTTATGCCGTATCTAAATTTACCAACCTTCGCTCCAACGGCCAGGCAGGTTCTGACCTTACTTTTATCGATACGGACTTCCCGCTGTTCCGTCTTGCGGATGCATATCTGATGTATGCGGAAGCAGTGGTACGCGGTGGTGCAGGTGGTAGCATGTCATCTGCCGTTCAATACGTCAATCTGGTTCGTGAACGCGCCTACAACGGCCCATCAGGAGATATCGCCCAGGCCGATCTGACGCTGGACTTCTTGTTGGATGAGCGTGCCCGTGAATTCCTCTGGGAATGTACCCGGCGTACTGACCTGATCCGCTTTGGTAAATTCAGTTCAGGCAATTACGTATGGCCCTGGAAAGGTGGAGTAAAAGACGGTACCTCCACGGATAGCAAATACAATGTTTATCCTATTCCTGCTTCTGACATTGGGGCTAACCCCAATCTGGTTCAAAATCCTGGTTATTAATCCTTAAATCGTAATACCATGACCAAAAATATAATTTATCTAACCTTCCTGTTCTTTGCGCTGTTTACTGCTTGCCAGGATGAGGCTTTTGGCCCGGTTATCCAGGTCGGAAGCCCACCGGCCATAACCAGTCCGGCAGCAGGCTCTAACTTTGTAATTACGGAAGATAAAGCGCAGCTAGCCTTTGGAACGTTTACCTGGACACCGGTAGAATATGGATTCCAGGCAGCTGTGTCGTACAATCTGGAGGTGGATCTGGCAAATAATTCATTTTCGGATCCGGTATCCCTTGGGATTATTAATGCCACCTCCCTGGACGTGATCAATGACAAGATCAACAGTGTCCTGTTGGCTAAAGGCATCAGCGGAGGTACGCAAACTGCTATGGCAGCTCGCGTTACTGCGACGGTCAATCCGGATGTGGCTCCGGTGGTTTCCGAGCCATTGACTTTTAATGTAACACCGTATGAAGCTGAGATTATTTATCCGGTATTGCATGTGCCGGGAAGTTACCAGGGCTGGAATCCTGGTGACGAAGCAACGGTAATCTTTGATCAGAAAAACAATGGCAAATTCGAGGGATTCATCAACTTCCCTGATGGAAATACCGAGTTTAAATTTACCGATGGACCAAGTTGGGATGTCAACTATGGCGACAATGGAGCCGACGGGACCCTTGATCGGGACGGTTCCAACATTGTAGCCGTAGACGCAGGCGTATACCGGTTGAAAGTAGACCTGAACGCACTTACTTATAGCATTTTAAAGACCGATTGGGGATTGATCGGGTCCGCTACGCCGGCAGGATGGGACGCTGATCAGAACATGACCTACGATCCGGTCACCGGTATTTGGAGCATCACGCTGGATCTGGTCGCTGGTGAAATCAAGTTCCGGGCCAATGACGACTGGGGTATAAACCTCGGTGATAACGATGCCAATAAAAAATTGGAGTACGATGGTTCGAACATTGTGATCGGTGAAGCAGGAAACTATACCATCGATCTGATACTTAATGTTCCGGTCTATACCTATACCGTAACCAAAAACTAACAGGTGATACTATGTTATCCCAAGCCCCCCGGAATACCTTCTGGGGGGCTTTTTATATTTTACATGAAATTACATTAAGGATGAAAACCTGGAAATACCTAATGCTGTTCTTCGCCATCCTAGTGACCCTTAATGCGCAGGCACAAAGTCGGATAGAGCGGATTGAACCACCTTCCTGGTGGGCAGGCATGCACGACCCAACCCTGCAAATCATGGTCTATGGCCAGCATCTGAAAGGTTACCAGGTTTCGACCGATTACCCGGGGGTGCAGGTTGTGGCGGTACATGATGCCTTCAGCCCAAATTACGTATTCGTGGACTTGCTTTTCCACTGGGATGTTCAGCCGGGCACGGTAGGCTTAAAGCTTCAGCGCAGCGGTTCTCCCGATTTACAGATTGATTATCCTTTAAACCGGCGTCGTTCCGGTTCCGCCTTCCGGGCGTCATTTACTCCGGAAGATGTTATTTACCTGATCACACCGGACCGATTTGCAAATGGGCTAACGGCCAATGATCAGATGCCCGGCATGCCGGACCCGTACAACCGGACCGATCCTTTTGGCAGACACGGAGGCGATCTACAGGGCATTAAAGAACATTTGGACTATGTAAAGGGTATGGGATTTACGGCACTATGGATAAATCCCGTCCTCGAGAATAATCAGCTGGCACAATCCTATCATGGTTACGCAACCACTGATTTTTACCAGGTAGATCCACGCTTTGGTACGAATGAAGATTTTCAGGAATTAAGTGAACAGGCTGCAGGCCAAGGGCTCAAAGTGATCATGGATATGATCGCCAACCACTGTGGAGACCGGCATTGGTGGATGCAGGATCCTCCTTTTGAGGACTGGCTCAATTATCAAGGTCATCCGGAAATAACCACCCACCGCCGTACCGTGAACCAGGACCCTCATGCATCTTCCGCCGACCGGGAAAAATTTTCTTCCGGTTGGTTTGTTACGCAAATGCCGGACTTGAATCAGCGCAATGTTTTCATGGCTAACTACATCATTCAAAACTCGATCTGGTGGGTTGAGTACGCGAACCTTTCCGGGATAAGACAGGATACTTATTCTTATCCGGATAAATACTTTATGGCCAATTGGACATGCCGGATTCTGAATGAATACCCCAATTTTAACATTGTCGGAGAAGAGTGGGTTGGCAATCCATCCATCGTATCGTACTGGCAGCGCGGAAAAATAAATCAAGACGGATATACCTCTTGTCTGCCCAGTTTAATGGATTTCCCCCTTACAATGGCGTTGCATCAGGCTTTAAATGAGGATTCGGATTTTGGCTCCGGATGGATCAGAGTTTATGATGTTCTGGCGAATGATTTTGTGTATTCGGACCCGGGAAATCTGACCATTTTTCCTGACAATCACGACATGAGCCGGATCCTGACCCAGGTCGGAGAGGATGTGGCGAAAGATAAACTGGCTCTGGCATTCATCCTGACTACCCGGGGTATTCCGCAGATCTACTACGGAACGGAGATCCTGATGTCCAATCCGGGCACCGATAGTCACGGGGTTATCCGCAGTGATTTTCCGGGTGGATGGCAGGGTGACCGGGTGAATGCATTTACCGGTCAGGGACTAACGCCGGAACAAAAGGACATGCAGTCCTATGTGCGCACTCTTTTACAATGGCGTCAGAGCAATGATGCAGTTCGTTATGGCAAGTTGATACATTATGCTCCGGAGCAAGGAGTTTACGTATATTTCCGGTACACGGATGACAGGGTGGTCATGGTCGTATTGAATAAGAACAACGAGGTCGTTCCGTTGGACCTGTCACGTTTTGCAGAACAATTGCAGCCGGGTCAGGAAGCAAGAGATGTGCTTCACAATCAAATCATCCATTTGGAGCAAAAACTGGAACTCGTTCCTATGGAACCGTTGATCCTTGAATTCGTGAAGTAAAATACCTGGCGTCATGAAAAGGTGATCCGGGAAGCATCTTCTTGGGTCAACTCCTTGTTTGGATGTGTTCCACCACGGTCAGGGAATCGTTATAGATCGTGCCCAGGATCCCTCCCAGTTTGTAATTGTCAAATCCTACGAAATAGAGATCCTCAAAAGCCCCATAGCCAATCGGTGCTTTGGGATAACCATTCTGGTCCAGAAAGTCCCGGATACCGGGGATAAATTCCTCCAGCATGGCCCGGTATCCTGTGGCCAGGATTACTGCATCGAAGGGGCGGGAGCTACCATCTTTGAAGTGGATCTCCGTATCTCCAAAACCGGCCACATCACCCACCACTTTAATTTTTCCTTTCTTGATCATGGCCACGGTACCCAGATCAATGACCGGCGTCTTTCCGGTTTCACGCAATTGTACGGCTGGGTGTGTTGATGACAGCGGAACCCCATATTTGCCCAGGTTTCCGATGACTATTTTACGGATTTGCGTACCTATCCAGTCACCGATTCCCCACGGCAAACGGTCTAGCGTTTTGGCCGTTACCTGTACCGGGTTACCGGCAACATCCCTCGGGACAATCGTGATCGGAGAACGGACCGACAGCGTAACGTCAATGTTGTGTTCGGCCAGGTCCAAGGCAATTTCAGCACCGGTATTACCCATGCCGATGATTAGAACTTGCTTGTTCCGGTAGGGAGACGGGTTTTTATAATCCGCACTATGTGTGATGGTTCCGGTGAACTGACTTTCGCCGTCCCAATGGGGCAGGACCGGGATTCGATTGATACCCGTACACACCACCACGGAATTGGCCCGATATATCTTTTGGCTGGTCGATATTTCCCATCCATCCTCGGTTCGATGCATTCCCGAGACCGATTGATTAAATTCCGGATTGATGTTGAAATGCCTGGCATATTGCTCAAAATAAGTAAGCAAGGACTTTCTGGGAACGTAGACCGGATAATCCGTGGGAAAGTCAAGGAGTGGGAGATTTGACAGTTGTTTGACGGTGTGCAGACAAAGCCGGTCGTAGTGTTTGGACCACATCACACCGATCCGATCTGAGCGCTCAATGATGGTAAACGGCAAACCCGCCTGGCGCATTCGCCCTGCTACTGCCAATCCGGCCGGCCCGGCGCCAATGATCAGTGTATGATGGTTGCTCAATGGAAGCGCTTTACGGTTGATAAAATAGCATTTAACTACCCGAGCCTTGCCTTTTTTTGTCCCTGTCGATGATAATAGGGATTTGTTCCGGATGCAGGTTTTTCCCGATGATGATGCGATCCGGATTCAGCACGTAGATCTCAGGCGTATTGTCCACATAATATTTGGCATAAATGGAAGCATTGGTCGGATCAAATACATTGACAAATGCACTGGTATTGAATTTTTTAATGAAGCCCTGCCATTCTTCCGGGTCGGTGTCCAGGGCAATCGCATATACGCCGAAACCTTTACCTTCGCGTTTCCATTGGTTGAATAAATTGAGCAACTGAGGCGTTTCTGCGATACAATGGTCACAATTCGGATTGAACATATAGACCACTATGTACGGTTCTTTCATGTCGTAGATAGACCTTTTTTGGCCACTAGGGTCGGTGGAGATGACATCAGGCGCTTTTAACCCGACGCAACTTGCGGCCATTTCGCTGGCCCTTTTCTGCAAGCCATAGATTTGCATCGAGTCCGCCCAAAAGGCCAGGTCCCGGGTGATGTAATTCTGGACCAGATGGACATAGACCGCCTCGGCATCCATCAGGTTGACTTTGCCCGGTTCGTATTTCAAGCCAATCCAGTTAACAAAAAATTTAAAGTAGGGCTTGTCCTCTTTGACCCGGTTAATCAACGCATCGGCGGATTGGATAATACTGTCGGCATCCTGAATGGTCAATTCAGTCATATAACGGTTGAGTTTGTTGTAGATGACCGGTGTGCGGAGCAGCCTTTCATCTGAAAAGTCAACACCATCCCAGAAGGCTCTCCGGTACCGGACTAATTTAACATTGAGGTCCGGCTGGCCATCGGGACCCATCACATCCGGGATATCCGGATTTTTTCCTGCATTCTTGAATTTGGTTACAAAAGCATCCGGGTATTTCGCGAGTACATTATCGGTGACTTCGGTACGGGCCCGGACCAGGCTATCTCGCCGGGCTGCCAGCGCAGGGTAGGCAGGATCAGATGGATCCATCGCTTCAACCTGACTGTTTAAAGGTTCAATCTGCCGGTTATAAACATCCTCCTGGTGGGTAATTCCGTACAACAATTCGTTTTCCAGATTACCTTCGACTTTAATCTGGCCGATGAGTTCGTTGATCACCGTATTCACTTTCATGGTCTGATCTACATCCACGATCAACGGGAAGGAAGCGCTGTTGGCAAGCAATACATAGACGACACCTTGAGGATAAGGCTCTTCACGCTGGAAATGCAGATCACCTTTTTCATCCATCTGGGCTGAATCCAGTTTGAACCGTTGGTCGCCATAAATACCAACGAGATAAGCCCACCCAATAGGACCCTGGTCAATATGGATTTGGATGTCGGGAGATTCCGCTACTTTGGGATTTCCGTCAGGCGAAGTGCTCTGACAAGCAAAGAGTAGGGTAGGCAGTGCCAGCAATAAATAGTTTATCAACTTCATGGTTTATGCATTCAGAATTACAAATGTAATATCCAGCTCCTTTTCAGCATGGTCTCACCGGTTATTTCTCAAAAAGCGGTTAACTGCATCGCGGACTTTGTAGCAACCTCGTGAAGGTTGATCGAATGTTTCAAACTTTTCGTCCATCCTTGAATCTTGTTTCTTTGTGTATGGTTATCTTATCATTTCAGTTCGCAGGTGTATCAGACCAGACGGACTGTAGTAGTTTTAACCTGACGTTGATCTAAACCTAAGTATAATGAAAAAAATTTCCTTTCTGTTTATTGCCCTGATCGGTGTACTTCATGGGTATGCTCAAATCAATGCGAAGTTGATCCGTTATATGGATGTTTCTACGGATCAGATTGTATTTGTCTACGGAGGAGACCTGTGGTTGATGCCTAAAGACGGAGGCACGGCAACTCAGGTTACGCACTCACCCGGTGAAGAGTCCTGGCCAAAATTCTCACCGGATGGTCATTTTATTGCCTATACAGCCAGCTATAACGGTAACGATGATGTTTACGTGATCCCGGTTACTGGCGGCGTTCCAACCAGGGTTACGTATCAATCGCATGCCGACCGTATGGTGGAATGGCATCCTGATGGACAGCATTTGCTGATTGCCTCGCGGCGTGAAAGCGGCCGGCAGTCATACAATCAGTTTTATCTGGTGAGCAAGACGGGGGGATTACCGGAAAAATTGCCCATACCTTATGGCGAGTTAGCCAGTTATTCACCGGATGGGAAGCAACTGGCCTACATCACCAAAATTACCGAAAATTATCCTTTCAAGCGGTACCGGGGAGGGCTGGCATCCGATGTTCTCATCTATGATTTCGCTACCAAGCAAGTGGAGAACATCACGAAGAACAATGCCACGGACGGCAAGCCTGCCTGGGCAGGAGATCAAGTCTATTTCATCTCGGACCAGGCTTCGGATATGCGACGCAATATCTGGGCCTACGATACGAAAACCAGGCAATCGAAACAAGTAACGGATTTTAAGGATTTTGATATCACCTACATTTCTGCCGGACCGCAGGATCTGGTCTTTGAGGTAGGAGGGACTTTATACCGGATGAATCTGGCTGACAGGAAATACCAGCCGGTGCGTGTGCAGGTCGTGAGTGACTTATCGGTGGAGATGCCCCGGTCGGTGGATGTCAGCAGCCGAATTGAGAATGCTGCACTTTCTCCGGAATCCAAACGCATCGTTTTTGAAGCACGGGGAGAGTTGTTCAATGTGCCGGTCAAAGAAGGCTATTCACTGAACCTCACACGGTCTTCCGGAGCATTTGACCGGGATCCATCCTGGTCACCGGATGGCAAACAATTGGCTTTTTGGAGTGATCGCAGTGGTGAATTTGAAATCTGGCTGCAGGACCCGGAAGGGAAATCCCCGGCCCGGCAACTGAGTAAGCGAGGCAAAGGATACGGCTACCATTTGTTCTGGTCGCCGGACAGTAAAAAAATAGCCTTTATCGACGAGACGAATACCATATTTATCATCGATGCGAATAGTGGTGCTACCACTACTGCTGGAAACCACTATTGGAATGTGGGACACGGAGGACGACCAGGTTATGAGATTTCCTGGTCACCGGATTCCCGCTGGATAGCATTTACGCAGGGATTGGAAAATAGTAATGAAGCTGTTTTTGTTTTTGATACGCAAAATGGACAGAAGCATCAGATCACCAGTGGCTTTTACAGCGATTACGAGCCGGTATTCAGCGTCGATGGGAAATACCTCTTTTACTTTACAGATCGTTCATTCGACGCTTCCTATTCCAGTCTGGGCGATGGAACCTGGATCTATCCCAATGCAACCTTAATTGCAGCCCTGGCATTGCGGCCGGATGTAAATGCGCTTCTGGCGGTGAAAAATGATTCCTTGCCCGACCCGGATGCCAAGAAGCCTGCAAAAGATACTTCCAAGTTGGTGGTGAACATCGATTTTAACGATCTGGAATCGAGATTGGAGTTGTTGCCGGCAGCAGCGGGAAATTACGGCGGGATGGCTGCGTTTGAAGGCAAACTGGTCTATGCCAAAGGTCCCAATACCGGATCCGGAGAACGCCAGGCCAAACTATTGCTTTATGACTTTGATTCCCGGGAAGAAAAAACCATCATAGAAGGCATTAACAACGTATCACTTTCGGCTGATGGGAAATCCATTCTCGTCAGCTCACGGGGTAAATATGGGGTCATCAAGCCTGCTCCCGGACAAAAGATCGAGGACCCGGTCCCCACCGATGGCCTGGTCATGGACCTGATACCCAAAGAAGAATGGCAGGAGATCTTTGACGACACCTGGCGCCGTTACCGGGACTTTTTTTACGACCCAAACATGCAGGGAGTGGATTGGAATGCCATGCGTAAACGCTATGGTGCATTGATCAATGATGCGCGCACCCGCTGGGATGTGACCACTATCCAATCCAACATGCAGGCAGAATTAAGTGCCGGTCATACCTATACCAATGGTGGCGATGTCGAACAGGTAGATCGCAAAGAAACCGGATTTTTAGGTATTGATTGGGAATTGGTTAATGGCAAATACCGCATCAAACGCATCGTGCGACCTGCATCCTGGAACACCGAGGTGCGGTCTCCTTTTGATCGTCCCGGCGTAGCCGTACAGGAAGGAGATTACATCCTTTCCGTGAACGGAATTGCACTGGACCCCGGCATGGATCCCTATGCGCCCTTTGAAGGACTTAATGGCAAGACGGTTGCTCTTGCGATTAGTAAGGATGGTATGATGTCAACCAGTCATACGGTAGCGGTGAAATGCCTGGGTCAAGGAGATGAAGTTCAACTCCGGTATCTGGAGTGGATTGAGAACAACCGAAAAATGGTTGATAAGCTTTCCGACGGCAAATTGGGTTATGTCTACATGTCTAATACCGCCAATCAGGGTCAGCTCGAACTCGTAAGTATGTTTTATGGACAGCAGGACAAAGAAGGTATTATCATCGATGAACGATTTAATGGCGGTGGCTCACTCGCTGACCGGTTTTTGGAACTGATGCAACGGCCGGTGGTATATAATCTGCATTGGAGACACGGACGGGATCACACCTGGCCGGTTCGGTTAAATCTGGGCCCTAAAGGGATGCTTATCAATGGCTGGGCCGGATCCGGTGGTGATGGCTTACCATGGGCATTCAAAGAATTGAAAGCCGGTCCTATCGTGGGCGAGCGTACCCTGGGGATCCTGGTTGGACCGGCCACGGGACATCAGTTGATCGATGGTGGTAGAATCACGGTGCCGGGAGCCCGGTTGTATGCCAACGATGGCAAATGGTTCTGGGAAGGTGAAGGGGTGTCCCCCAATTATGAAGTTTGGGATGATCCGGAATTGCTGATGCAGGGTCGTGATCCCCAGATTGAAAAAGTGGTTACGGAAGTTTTGAAGCTGGCTAAGGAACATCCGGGCCGCATGACTCCTGCGCCCAAACCGGATGACCGGACGGCGAAGGGGTTGAATAAGAATTGAAAAAAGA
>ERZ795053.1531-NODE-1531-length-29286-cov-18.814409_pt1:0-27500 | contig 29286 bp, 20 predicted proteins | sample MGYA00375137_ERZ795053 | MGnify/ENA primary metagenome ERZ795053 (study PRJEB30182, sample SAMN05720284) | activated sludge metagenome | isolation source: Anaerobic digester | place: Hong Kong | collected 2014-12-17 ...
ACTGTGACCAATATTCCAAAGATACAATTTGAAAGCAATTCACAACAAGTTAATTTAACAGGGTAGTGAATTATACAAAAACAGAAAGTAGCACGTTTCGTGCTACTTTCGTACGGGTTGATTTGCATTTACGCTGCTTCAGCCTCTTTTTGCCCCCATCACCCGCTAGGTGTTGGCTTCGGATTAACCGCAAATGCAAATTTGATACAATAAATCTAACACAAAGGTAGGCAGGTTTTTTGTTTTCCCTCCATTAACCGTTATTATTTACGGCAACGGTTTTATGTTATTTAACAGCTGTTTTAAAGAAATCGTTGCCCTTATTGTCAACCAGTATGAATGCAGGGAAGTTTACCACGTCGATTTTATAAATTGCCTCCATGCCAAGTTCCGGGTATTCAACCAATTCAACCTTTTTAATATTTTCTTGGGCAAGAATTGCGGCCGGACCTCCAATGCTTCCGAGGTAAAAGCCTCCGTACTTTTTACAGGCATCGGTTACTGCTTGACTGCGATTGCCTTTGGCAATCATTATAAGGCTGGCTCCGTGCGATTGAAAAAGGTCAACATACGGATCCATACGCCCGGCAGTGGTTGGGCCAAACGACCCCGACGGCATTCCTGCCGGCGTTTTTGCCGGACCGGCGTAGTATATGGGATGTTCCTTTACGTAGTCGGGTAAATCTTCTCCTTTTTCGATGCGCTCTTTAAGTTTGGCATGTGCAATATCGCGGGCAACTATTATTGTGCCCGTTAACGACAACCGCGTTCCTACCGGATATTTGGTAAGTTTGTTCAGAATTTGGGGCATTGGCTGGTTAAGGTTTACTTTTACGCCTTCACTTTCATCGGGTTTACGCCATTTGTCGGGGATAAACTTGCCGGGGTTATCTTCCAACTTTTCAATCCAAATACCGTCGCGGTTAATTTTTGCCTTAACGTTTCTGTCGGCAATGCACGATACGCCAATTCCTACAGGACACGATGCCCCATGGCGGGGAAGCCTTATTATTCGAATGTCCAAAGCAAGGTATTTACCTCCGAATTGTGCACCAATGCCAATGGAGTACGTTTTTTGTAGTATTTTCTTTTCTAGTTCCATGTCTCTGAAAGCCCTTCCGTAAATGTTTCCCGAGGTTGGAAGGTTGTCAAGATACTTGGCCGATGCCAGTTTTACTGTTTTTAGGTTTTCTTCGGCCGAGGTGCCGCCAATAACAAGGGCAATGTGGTACGGCGGACAAGCGGCGGTTCCCAAGTTTGTAATTTTATCGATTATAAAGGCTTCCAGTTTTTCGGGATTAAGTAATGCCTTGGTTTCCTGAAAAAGCATACTCTTATTGGCAGAGCCTCCACCTTTGGCTATAAACAGAAATTCGTATTCGTTTCCGGGAGTAGCATAAATGTCTATTTGAGCAGGAAGATTTGTTCCCGAATTTTTCTCCGTGTACATGTCCAAAGGAACAGTTTGCGAGTAGCGGAGATTTTTGGTGGTGTAGGTTTGAAAAATACCCCGCGAAAGAGCCTCTGCATCATTGGTTCCAGTCCAGATGCTTTGACCCTTTTGGGCGAAAACGGTAGCGGTTCCCGTATCCTGACAAAGCGGTAGAATGCCCTTTGCTGCGATTTCGGCATTTCGTAAAATAATTAGTGCTACAAACTTATCGTTTTTGCTTGCTTCGGAATCTTCCAAAATAGCGGCAATTTGCTTAATGTGCTCCGTTCGGTACATGAACGAAATATTTTGGAGGGCAACCTTTGCAAGTAACGCCAATCCTTCGGGGTTAACCTTAACAATTTCGTTCCCATCGAAATTTTCTACCGAAACAAACTCCTTGGTTAGCAGAATATACTCGGAGTTGTCCTTTTCGACGGGGAAACGAGGTTGATAAAAGAAATCGGGAGTTTCCATGTTTTCTATTTTTAGTTTGAAGCGCTTAAAAATAGCTGTGTAACAAACACCTTCCCATCGGCTGATTGAACGACGCCAATTCCGGTTAAGTTATAACTTCCTTCGATGGTTTCACGCTGGTTTGCGCTAGACATCCAACTGTCGAAGACTTCCTTTGGCGAGTAGTAATCGTATGCAATAACCTCGGACATGGACGAGGCGTTAAACACATTTACAATTTTACGAATAGGGTTATCGTAACCCGGAGCGCCAATGGGCACTTTCCCCTGAGCCATTTGGTTGGAGTAGTTTCGTGCTTCGCTGGCAATTTTATCGTTGCTACGAAGTGCCGGAATACCTAAAGTTTTTCGATGCTCATTAATCAAACGGAGAAGTTCCTGTTCAAATTCGCTGATTATAATTCTTGGACGCTCTTTGCTTAGTACAAATATTTGGGTGTAGAAGTATGTCCCGTTTGGTGCAAGCGCAATTCCAATTCCGGTTAAGTTGAAGTCCCCTTCAATGTTTTTACGGTGTCCGGTGCTGGCAATCCACCCGTCAACTATGTTTTTGGCGTTTAGAGGACCATTGGCAACATTTTCGGCTCCCGACGAAATTTCCAGAAAGCCGCCTAACCGTTCGAATCGCTCGTCGAACCCTTTATGGCTGAAAGGAATTTTCCCCTGAGCCATGTTTTGAGAGTGTCCGTAGGCTTCACGCCTAATGTTTTCATCAACCTTAAGGATGCCTAAACCCTTAGACTTTCTGTAACTATTTATTTGTTCAAGCACCTCGTTTTCGGTTTGCTGAATGTTGTTTTGCGCTTTTGTAGTTGTTGCAATAACCAGCAACGCAATTAATGGTATTGTAAATTTCATTGAGTGGAGTTTTCGTTATACCAATTTTAATCTAAACAAAACACGTACAAACGTTAAAAGTTTATTTGAAAAGTAGGTTCGTATTTTCTGGAGGATCAGCAATAACGGCCTTGTTTTTACTTATAATAACCGGGCGTTTTAGCAGTTTCGGATTTTCTACAATAATGGAAATCCATTCCTCGGTGGAAAATTTCTTTCCCTTTAAATATTTTTTGAAGTAGTCTTCTTGTGTGCGAATTAGTTCGGAAGGTTCTAAGTTCGTTTTAAGCAGAATTTCCTTAACCTCTTCTGGTGTTAGTCCATCTTTTATATAGTTGATGAGCGTAAAATCGTCGGTTTTAGTTTTTAGGTATTCGAGACCTTTCCGACTTTTAGCGCATCGAGGGTTATGGTAAACCTTAAGCATGGTGTAAATTTTATTGGTAAGTTAGCAAAAATATCAAAAATTGTTTCTAAAATATGCACATTTTGGGCTTATTGCTATATTTATGCAGCATTTTGAAATGTTTTTAATTTTGAATTAAAATTCGGTTTTGTTAATGAAGCCTTTCCGCCCATTTTTTGCGTTGATTTTTCTGCTTGCTGTTGCGGGTTTGTTTCTGCTAGTTGCTTATGCTGCCGAAAAGTTTCCGGTTATTCGGGACGAAGTTGGCGTAAGATTACCTTTGATAAGCAACCTTGTTGAAGAGGTTTGTCCTTCGGAAGCATTTCAGGAAAACAGCGAAGTTCCCGATACGGCAATTGCTTTCACGACAGATACTGTTTTTGTAGAGCCCAAGGATTCGGCATTTCAGCAAGATTTGACAGATTCCATACAGTGCTTATCAAAGGATAGTATTGTGGTTGACTCAACAATTACCCAAAGCGTTGCGAATTTTGAGTATGTAGATAGTTTGGAGAATCCGTTAAGCGTATTTTTTGAAGCGTTGAAAAGTTTAAAAAGTAATGGTGGTAAGGTTAGGGTTCTTCATTACGGAGATTCGCAAATAGAGGGCGATAGATTTACTACTGATATTCGTAACACGCTGCAAAATCAGTTTGGCGGATTTGGTGTTGGCGTGCAACCTGTGGTTCCATACAGTTATCTGCCTGCAGGTTTTAGCCAATGGTCGTCGGATGGATGGGAGTATAGTAGTTTAATTGATGCCAATACTGATGTGGAAAGAATTGGCTTTTTCGGAGGCGTATCGTCGGTTGGCGGTGATTTATGGGCCGAAAAGGTGCAAGTAAAGCGAAGGGGAGGAATTCGAAACTCAAAATACACACGACTAAGACTTATTTATGGCTATTCCGAAAATAACGTTGACCTTGTTAAAATAGTTGATGGCATTGCTGTCGATACCATTACGCTTTCTGCGTATTGGGGCGTTGAGGAGAGGTTTTTGTCGGTTCCTTTAAGTGCAAAAAAAGTAGAGTTAAGGTTTGTCGGAAGCGGAACTTTTAAAATATTGGGATTGTCAATGGAGTCCGCTAATGGAGTTTTTGTCGATAATATTCCGTTGCGGGGCAGTTCAGGTTTAGTTTTTTCCGGATTCGATAGATTGCTATTTAGAAGGATAACGGAGTGGTTAAATGTTAAATTAGTTATTGTGCAGTTTGGTGTAAACCTTGTTCCCGGAAACCTTAAGAGTTATAAATATTACGAGAAGCAATTATACCGGCAGTTGGTTGCGTTGAAAGCCGTTCAGCCAAAAATGTCGATAGTTGTTATTGGTGTTTCGGATATGTCGGAGCGTATTAACGGTAATTACGTATCGTACCCTTCGGTAGAGAAAGTAAGAGACGCTCAGCGCAATGCTGCTTTGCGTGCTGGAGTTGCCTTTTGGGATACCTACAAGGTTATGGGTGGAAAAAATTCTATGCCGCAATGGGTATTTGCAAAACCGTCGTTGGCAACAAAGGACTTTGTCCATTTTAATTTCAGAGGTGCTAAAAAGGTTGCAAAAATGTTTACCGATGCGCTAATGCTGGAATATAGCAACTTTAAGCAACAGAAAATAATTAAAGCCGATACTGTTAGTGTTGATTCGGTTGAAAGTACAATTTACAGCAGGGAACATGAATAATTTATTTGAAGGAGTAAAAGTAATGCTTATGCTATTTGCCGTTTTTCTTCCAAAACATTCGGAGGTAAGTGGGATAAGTTCTAAGTCAATGAGAACTGTTTGTCCCTTAGTGGTAAATTTCCCTGTCTCGGAATATTCTGCTCCAGCCATTAAGCCTGTTAACGGTAACGAAAAGTTTGTTATTGTTCAAATTGGCGATTCGCACATACAGGCGGGGTTTAATACTTCGGAAACTCGGGAGAACGTAGCTGCTTTTATGGGCGAAAAGTTTCTTTCGGCAGGTTTTGTGTTCCCTTACGATGTTTGCCATACCAATTCGCCTGCACTTTACTCCTTTTCGTCGGAAGGCGACTGGAATTATAACAAAATTACCATCGATCCGAATTCGATAAATGCCGGATTGGCAGGTATAGTTCTTTCCACTGCAGATGCGTTGGCAACGCTTACAGTTAGGCAAAATCCAACCGATGGCTTCGAAAGTTCTTTCGATAAAGTAAATGTTTTTTATAACGGGACCTTTTCCGAATGTGTCCCTGTAATTAAACATCCGCAAGTTGAAAGTTCTATCTATCAGGATGGAATGGCAACGTTTACTTTTGCAAAGGCAGAGGAAGAAGTTACAATTGGAATAGAGAATCTTGCAAACAACGCGGAGTTTCACATAACGGGAATGGTGCTTTCCAATTCAAAATCGAAGTTTACTTTTCATTCTGCCGGACTAAATGGAGCGAGTTTTCATTCCTACTTACGAGCTCTCAACTTTGGAACGGATTTATCGAAGTTGAATCCAAATTTGGTAATTGTTTCGTTGGGGACTAACGATGCTTACAACACAGGTTTTAGTCCGCAAGGGTTTGAAAAGGATTTAGATTCTCTGGTTCAAATTATAAAAAGGTCGGTTCCGTTAGCCGATATTTTGCTGACTACGCCCAACGACCATTTTATTAATGGGGCTGTTCCTAACGAAAGAACGGCAAAGGTTGTGAGCATTATTAAAGACTATGCAAGTGCGAACGGGTGCTTGGTTTGGGATTTTTATTCGGCTATGGGCGGTGTGGGGAGTATTGCGCAATGGAATAAGCGGGGCCTTTCCGCACCCGATTTAATTCATTTTAGTAAAAGCGGGTACCGTTTGCAAGGACAATTGCTTAGCGCGTACCTTACATCCGGAATTTGTTATAAGGTTGATTTTTAATAAGTATGGATTTTATTACACATTTAATATATCAGGTATTTGCTTATTCCGAGGCGGAACCGATAATTTTCACCCGTTTATCGTTTTGGATTTTCTTTACCGTTTTGCTGGTTGGGTACCTTTTTATTTATAACCGACCAAGCATTCGTAATTTGTACCTGTTGCTGTTTAGCCTTTACTTTTACTATAAATCGAGCGGGTTATTCATTATTCTTTTAATATTTTCAACGGTAGCCAACTATTTAATCGCCTTTAAAATTGCAGGGGGAGGTAAGCGTTCAATCCGTAAGTGGTGGGTTGCATTAAGTATCTTTATCAACCTGTTAATGCTTTCGTACTTTAAGTATTCGTACTTCATTATCGATTTGGTGAATAGTATTTTTTCCAAGGATATTACGGTTGTAAACACCCTTGCCGTATGGAGTAATTCGTTATTGAAAACAACCTTTGATGTTTCCATGATTTTGCTTCCTGTAGGTATATCCTTCTACTCGTTTCAAATTATAAGTTATACCGTTGATGTTTACAGAAAAAAGGTTGAGCCGTTGCACAATTTTGTCGATTTTGCCTTTTACGTGTCGTTTTTTCCTCAGTTGGTGGCAGGACCAATTGTACGCGCAGCCGAGTTTATTCCACAGTTAAGGCGTAAGTACAGCCTTACATTTAACGAGTTTGGTTATGCCCTATTTCTTATACTTGCAGGACTTGTAAAAAAAATGGTAATATCCGATTACATTTCCATTAGTTTTGTCGATAGGGTGTTTGATAGCCCGCTTAGCTATAGCGGATTCGAAAATTTAATGGCAATGTATGGGTATGCCTTGCAAATTTACTGCGATTTTTCGGGTTATACCGACATTGCCATAGGCATTGCGCTTGTGTTGGGGTTTCGTTTGCCGGTAAACTTTAACTCGCCATACAAGGCAACTAGCATTACCGATTTTTGGCATCGCTGGCACATTTCGCTTTCTACCTGGTTACGCGATTACCTGTACATTTCGTTGGGTGGAAATAGAAAAGGGAAATTGCGTACCAATGTAAACCTTATGATTACCATGTTGCTTGGAGGTTTGTGGCATGGCGCAAATTTGAAGTTCATTGTTTGGGGGGGAATACATGGTGTAGTATTGGTGTTCGAAAAGTTGTTCAAAAGGAATATCAGGCACGAGGCAAAGCGTTCGAATATTAAGCGATTTATAAGTTTCCTGATAACATTTCACGTTGTTTGTTTTGCGTGGATATTTTTCCGGGCCGAAAATTTTACCGCTGCTATTGCCATGATTAGGCAGATTTTTACCCGAATAGGACTGTCGTCAATTCCTCAGGTAATGGTTGCTTACAGCAACGTGTTCTGGTTAATGCTTATCGGATTTGTAATTCATTGGTTGCCATATACGCTGGTCGAACGTGTTCGTGGTGCTTTTATAGATTCGCCTGTTTGGGTAAAGGGAATTATTACAATAGCGGTGGCTATTTTAATAGTACAGTTTCAATCGTCGGCATTGCAGCCATTCATCTATTTCAGGTTTTAGCTTGATAGCAAATTTATTTCTTCGTCGAAGTTGAGGTTGGAATGTTGCTTTTGTAAGTTATCAATGTCGGATAAGGCTTGTTTAACAAACTTTTGGTGCTCTGCAGTATTTGGATTTAAAGGACGATGATTTGCCGCCTTAATAACCGACTGAATTTGCGATACCAGTTGTAGCGTTTCGGAATTGAACACAGCATTCGAAAACTTTTGCCATATATACTCGATGGCTTGTTGCGAGGGATGAAGCATGTCGTCGTTATAAAAACGGTAGTCGCGGAGGTCGTCCATCATTATTTCGTACGATGGAAAGTAGAATACAACATTTTTAAACTTTTCTATAAGACGGTGAATGGCAGTTATAAGTATTGCTTTACTGAGCATATTTCCAACTGCACCGTCTTTCCAATGCCTTATGGGACTAACGGTAAAAATAAGTTTGACAGACGGATTTTTCTTTATAAGAGTGTTTGTAAGTATTTCCCACTTCGAAACAATTTCGTCAACGCTTAGTAGCCTATGGTTAAACTTCTTTGCAGGTAACTTGTGGCAGTTGGCAACTACGTTTCCGGTCGATTTTAACTCATATACTCTTGCAGTACCAAAGGTAATAATCAGGACGTTGGTCTTGTTAAAAAAGTCCTTTGCGTTATCAAGGGCAAGGTTTATATTATCGAGACATTTGGTTTTATCGGTATCGGAGAATTTTGTGTAATGGTCAAAGCTAAGCCATAAGCCATTGTTGTAGGTTAAATCATCTGGAGAGTAGCTCTCTACATTAAGAATTTTCTGAACAACCAAGGCAACGGAAAAAGGATTGTAAACAACGCCAAAAGGATTTATCAGCACCGGCATTTTTACCTTTTGCATAATGCCGCCGATGTTATTGGTAAAGCACGATCCGCAGAAGAATGTTGGCGTGCTGTAGTTTATGTCAAAGGGAAATGGTTTTACTTCAACTTCAGTTCTAAATTTCATCTAATCAAAATCTTAAAGCAGTACGGTTATTTTATTCTGGCGTCAAGCCATTCGAGAATGGCTGTAAAAACCTCATTGTTACGTGTTTCGTTATGCAACTCGTGGTATTGTCCGCTCCATTCAATGTATGTTGATTGGGGTATTAGCTGCGCGATGTCGGCTGTTACCAAGTGCGATGTTACTAAGTCGGAGTCGCCTTGCATAATCAATGTGGGTATTTTAATTCTGTTGGCTTTGCCAAGTGCAAATTTAGCAGCATTTTGAATAGCCACGTAAAGTTTTGGTGTAATGTTGTTGTGAATAAGAGGATCGGTTTTGTACTTTTGCACTTCTTCGTCGATATGGCTTATGGCTTCCGGTTTCACTGTCGATTTTAACGGTATAAATGGAAGTAGTACAGCCAAAATCCTGCTGAAAAAGTCCAGTACGGGATGAATAGGTTTAACTAATCTTAGCCATGGCGATGTTACTACCAGCAATTTAACTTTTGTAGGACGGGTAATGCAGTAATTTAAGGCAATGTTTCCTCCCATACTGTGACCGTAAAGAATAATTGGAAGTTTCGGAAATTCGTTGTGAACTTTGGTTATGGCCCTATCTATTTCCAAAAGAAATTTTTCGTAATGGAGTATATGCCCTCGTTGTCCGTGCGATAGCCCATGACCTAAATGGTCCCAGCTGTAGAAGGCATATCCGTGGTATGCAAAACGTTTGGCCCAGTGAAGGTACCGCCACGAGTGTTCTCCATGCCCGTGAACAAGTAGAATTGCTGCTTTTGGCTGTATTACCGGCAACAGGTGCCAGGCAAAAAGTTTATGGCCTTTCGAATTTTGCCACCATTCCTTTACGGGTTCCATAGTTAATCAGGTGTTAGTTGTTAATCCCAAACGTATTTTCATGTTCTTAACATGATTTTAAGATTTTGATATTATACGGAAAGGCTTGGGTTTATACTAAAAAGGGTTAATTTTAATGCCAATAGTTATGTATAGTTGTTGTTTATCGTAAATAATAAATATACAAAATTTATAGAACAAACGTTTACTGTCGTAAAATAAGAGTTTGATTTTAGGGTGAAGAGAAACCAATCATAATCGGTAAATATTTAATTAGTTGTTTTAAAATTTTTAAACGATGGAAAAAGTTGAGTTAGTTCCAGGATTAAAAGTCTCGAAGGTTATACATGGCTATTGGCGTTTAAATCAGTGGAATATTAGCACAAGTGAGTTGGTAAGTTTAATGGGTAAACTTATCGATATAGGTGTCGATACATTCGATAATGCAGATATTTATGGCGATTACGAGTGCGAGGAAATTTTTGGCAGGGCTGTTGCCATGCAGCCCCAATTTCGTTCTCGAATGAAGCTGATAACAAAGTGTGGCATTATGCTTACATCTGCAAAATTTCCACAAAGGGAACTCAAGCATTACGATTATAGCATAAAGCATATTGTTACATCGGTTAACCGGTCGTTAAAAAATTTCAGAACCGATTATATCGACCTTTTGCTGCTTCACAGACCTTCGCCTATGCTTAATCCGATTGAGGTTGCCGAGGCTTTTAATCTGTTAAAAAGTCAGGGTAAGGTGAATTTTTTTGGTGTTTCCAACTTCAATGCAGTTCAGTTCGAAATGTTGCAGTCGTATTTAGATTTTCCTTTGGCTACAAATCAAATTGAAATATCTCCTTACAACTTAGAGCATTTCGATAACGGTAATTTGGATTACCTTATTAAGCAAAGGGTAAAGCCAATGGCTTGGTCGCCTTTAGGAGGTGGACAAATTTTAAAGCCAACCGATCCCAAGGGCGAAAGAATATTAAAAGCCCTTCAAAAGGTATCGTTGGAATTGGGTTTTAGTAATGTGGAAACGGCGGTGTATGCTTGGCTGTTTTCGCATCCTGCCGGAATAGTTCCCATTGTAGGTTCTGGCAAATTTAACCGGGTAAAGTTGGCTGTGGAAGCGGTTGATTATAAACTTACTTCGGAACAATGGTTCCGAATTTACAGCGCATCTAAGGGAGAGGATGTTCCCTAGAAATGTAATGATATATAACACCCCAACTTTATGACTTTTTTCCTTCCATTTTAAGTCTAAACTAAATATCTTTGCACAATTTAGATTTAATCTAATTTGAAGAAGAAAACTTAAACAATAACACTTACAGGTTGTTGTTTAAGGTGAATTTGAAATTAAATAAAAAATGACAGACGAACAGGATAAAATACTTGATGAGGTTACCAACTCGGAGTATAAGTATGGTTTTGTTACTGACGTTGAAACCGAGATGATTCCAAAAGGGCTTAATGAAGACGTTATTCGTATGATTTCCAAGAAGAAGGAGGAACCCGATTGGATGCTTGAGTTTAGGCTTAATGCTTTTAGGCATTGGCAAAAAATGGAAATGCCTACTTGGGCGCATCTCACCATACCGGAAATAAACTATCAGGATATTATTTACTATGCGGCTCCTAAACGTAAGGCAGCACCGGGAAGTTTGGACGAAATCGATCCGGAGTTGAAGGCTACTTTCGATAAGTTGGGAATTCCGTTGGAAGAACAAAAAATGCTAACGGGCGTTGCCGTTGATGCTGTAATGGATAGCACTTCGGTAAAAACAACATTTCGTGAAACGTTGGCTGAACAGGGTATTATTTTCTGCTCCATGACAGAGGCCATTAAGGAACACCCCGACTTGGTGCGGAAGTATTTGGCTTCGGTAGTTCCTCCAACCGATAACTTTTTTGCAGCGTTAAACTCTGCCGTTTTCAGCGATGGTTCGTTTTGCTATATTCCAAAAGGGGTAAGGTGTCCAATGGAGTTGAGCACTTACTTCAGAATAAACGCTGCAAACACCGGACAGTTCGAACGAACGCTAATTGTTGCCGACGACGATAGCTACGTTTCGTACCTCGAGGGTTGTACGGCTCCTATGCGCGACGAGAATCAGTTACATGCAGCTATTGTCGAAATTATTGCAATGGAAAATGCCGAGGTTAAGTACTCCACTGTTCAAAACTGGTATCCTGGCGATAAGAATGGCAAGGGAGGTATTTACAACTTCGTTACCAAGCGAGGAATGTGCAGGGGAAAGAACAGCAAAATTTCGTGGACACAGGTGGAAACAGGTTCTGCAATAACGTGGAAGTATCCTAGTTGTATTCTTTTGGGCGATAATTCGTATAGCGAATTTTACTCGGTGGCTGTAACAAACAACTATCAGCAAGCCGATACCGGAACTAAAATGATACATATTGGAAAGAACACCCGTAGTCGAATTGTATCGAAGGGTATATCGGCCGGGTTTAGCAATAACAGTTATCGTGGTTTGGTGAAGGTGCTGAAAGGAGCCGAGAACGCCCGTAATTTTTCGCAATGCGATTCGTTGCTTTTGGGCGATAAGTGTGGCGCTCATACTTTTCCGTACTTGGAAGTGGAAAACCCTTCATCTATTGTGGAACACGAGGCAACAACATCGAAAATCGGAGAGGATCAGATATTTTACTGCAACCAGCGCGGTTTATCGACCGAGGATGCAGTAGGACTTATTATAAATGGCTATGCCAAAGAGGTGCTGAATAAGTTACCTATGGAGTTTGCCGTTGAAGCGCAAAAATTACTTCAAATTAGTTTGGAAGGAAGTGTAGGTTAACTGTTGAAGACGTTAAGAAAATTAATCATTTTTGAATTTTGTATTCATCGGCAGAAGCCCCAAATAAACAATTTGTAAAACAACATAAAGTCATAAATAGATGTTAGTAATTAAAGATTTACACGCTAAGATAAATGATAAAGAAATCCTGAAAGGGATTAATTTAGAAGTAAAGGCCGGCGAGGTTCATGCAATTATGGGACCGAACGGTTCGGGCAAAAGTACGCTTGCCTCTGTTTTAACCGGACGGGAATTGGTTGAGGTTACTCATGGACAAGTTGAATTTAACGGGAAGAATCTTTTGGAGATGTCGCCCGAAATTCGTTCGCGCGAAGGAATTTTCCTTAGTTTCCAGTATCCTGTAGAGATTCCCGGAGTAAGTATGGTTAACTTTATGAAGGCTGCCGTAAACGAGCATCGTAAGTATAAAGGGTTAGGCCCCTTATCGGCATCCGATTTTCTGAAGTTGCTTCGCGAACGCAAGGAGTTGGTGGAAATCGATTCTGCTTTAACAAACCGTTCTGTAAACGAAGGTTTTTCCGGAGGCGAAAAAAAGAAGAATGAAATTTTCCAAATGGCTATGCTCGAACCTAAGTTAGCCATTCTGGACGAAACCGATTCCGGTCTCGATATCGATGCGCTTCGTATTGTTGCTAACGGGGTAAACAAGTTAAAACGTCCCGATAATGCGGTGGTGGTAATTACTCACTATCAGCGATTGCTGGATTACATTGTTCCCGATTTTGTTCATATACTATATAACGGCCGTATTGTAAAAAGTGCGGGCAAGGAACTTGCTTTGGAACTTGAGAAAAAGGGGTACGATTGGATTAAAAATGGCGAAGGCCTTTAGTTATTGGTCCATTTGATTTTGTAAAAAAGTGTAACATGACTCAAAAAACAACTATATCGCCTCGCGAAGAGTTGGTTAGTCTTTACCTCGAGAATTTGGATATGATTACCGAGGGAAGTCCTGATATTCTTAACCGATTCCGGGAGGAGGCCATTCAACATTTCAAATTACTGGGATTTCCTTCTGCAAAGAACGAAAAGTACAAGTATTCTAAAATTGAACCACTTTTTACCAAGGATTACGAAAAGTACTTCGCTCCCAAAAAAATATCTTTCAGAATAGAGGATATTTTTCGTTGCGATATACCGGAGCTGGATACTCATTTGGCTGTTGTTCTTAACGGATTTTATTTTCCTAATAACGGGTTGACAACAAAGTTGCCGAATGGTATTATTATTAGCAGTTTGGCCGAGGCAGCCCGAAACTATCCCGATATTGTCGGAAAGTATTATAATGCTCAGGCGGAAAACGACACCGATGGTTTGGTTGCCCTTAACACGGCGTTTGTGCAGGATGGCGTTTTTATATATGTTCCTAAGGGTGTGGTGGAAGAAAAGCCTATTCAACTTATAAACCTATTACTTTCTACGGAGAATCAGCTTGTTCAGTATCGAAATTTGATTGTTGTTGAAGAATCTGCTCAGGCAAACGTGCTGATTTGCGATCACTCGTTATCGCCAATGCAATATTTGTCCAACGTAGTTACCGAGGTTCATGTTGGGGCAAACGCTTCGTTGGAAATGGTAAAAATGCAAAATGAACATAACGATTCTGCACAGTTAAATCATTCATATATTGTACAGGAACGCGATTCCCATGTAAAAACCAACGTACTTTCGTTACACGGAGGATTTATCAGAAATAACTTAAAGATGTTACTTAACGGCGAAGGTGCCGATGCCCATGCTTATGGACTTTACCTGGCCGACCGTTCGCAGCATACCGATAATTACACATATATCGATCATGCCGTGCCAAATTGTTCGAGTAACGAGTTGTACAAGGGAATTCTTGACGATCAGGCAACGGGCGCTTTTTTTGGTAAAATTTTAGTTCGTCAGGATGCCCAAAAAACTCAGGCTTATCAGGCAAATAATAACTTGCTGCTTACGGCCGATGCTAAGGTGAGTACCAAGCCCCAGTTGGAGATTTATGCCGACGATGTTAAGTGCTCGCATGGAGCAACTGTTGGACAAATCGATAGGGAGGCTCTTTTTTACATGCAATCGAGGGGAATTGGCGAGCATGAGGCAACGTTATTGCTTATGTTTGGCTTTGCCCATGAGGTGGTAAAGCAAGTGTCCATAGAAAGTTTGCGCGATAGGCTTGATGACCTTGTAGAAAAACGCTTACGTGGTGAACTTTCGCGTTGCAATAATTGCCCAATGAATTGTTGCTAAATACTAAGATGTTTTTTTAGTTAAACTTTAAAGAAGAGTTCATCTGATATTACAAAATAGAATGTCAACTTTTAATGTAGAGCATTTTAGAAAAGATTTTCCAATTCTCAACCGCGAAGTGTATGGAAAACCGTTGGTTTACTTCGACAATGGAGCTACTACGCAAAAACCGACTTGCGTTCTCGACACAATTAGCCGTTTTTACAATTCTATAAATTCGAATATTCATCGGGGCGTTCATAAGTTAAGCGATGAATCGACCCAAGAGTATGAAAAAGCAAGGGAAGTTGTTCGTAGTTTCATCAATGCCCGAAAAACCTCCGAGGTAATTTTTACTTCAGGTACAACGGCTTCGGTAAACCTTGTGGCATTTTCGTTTGGGGAAGTTTTTGTTCATGCCGGCGACGAGGTAATTGTTTCCGAAATGGAACATCACTCTGATATTGTTCCTTGGCAGTTGCTTTGCGAGCGTAAAGGTGCTACCTTAAAAGTTTTGCCGTTCGACGATAATGGTGTGCTCAAGGTTGATGAGTTAGAGCGGTTAATCTCAGACAAAACGCGAATAGTTGCCGTTGCACATGTGTCCAACACGTTGGGAACCATAAATCCGATAGCCGACATTGTTGCTATTGCACATAGTCATAACATTCCTGTTTTAGTTGACGGCGCACAGGGAATTAAAGAAGGTGTAGATGTTCAGAAGTTGGATGTTGACTTTTATGCTTTTTCCGGACATAAAATATACGGTCCTACGGGAATAGGTGTTTTGTATGGAAAAGAACGTTGGCTAAGCGATATGGTTCCTTGGCAGAGCGGTGGCGATATGATTTCCAGCGTAACTTTCCGGAAAACAACATTTAATGAGTTACCGTTCAAGTTTGAAGCCGGAACGTCTAATTATATTGGAGCGGCGGGATTGGCAACAGCGTTGAATTACTATAAATCGGTTGGAGTAGAGACGGCTACGGCGTACGAAAATGAATTACTACAGTATGCAACCAAAAAATTGCTGGCAATAGATGGCGTACGGATAATTGGAAATGCTCCAAGTAAAGCAGCCATAATCTCCTTTGTTCTAAATGGAATTCATCCTTACGATACGGGAACAATTTTAGATAAACTTGGGGTAGCCGTTCGGACAGGAAACCATTGTAGCCAGCCGGTAATCGATCATTTTAAACTCAATGGAACAGTGAGGGCTTCGTTGGCATTTTACAATACCTTTCAGGAAATCGACAGGTTGGTGGAGGCTATTGAAAGGGTTAAGGAGATGTTTTCTTAAGAAATAATTTTACTAGTCTGCAATAAAAAAGGCGCTCTATTATTAGGGCGCCTTAAATATTTTAGAGTGTTACTTAGATTAACGAATTACGAACGGAAGTAATGCTTTCTATCAATTTTTGGAACTGAGCATCGGTAAGCGTATCGCCTTCAACGCTGTTGTATAGTTCAACTATAGGAGAAAGTTTGTCCATCATTTCCTTAACCTCGGGATTTTCCAAACGGGGTTTCATCAGTTCGACCAACTTGGACATTGGCGCTTTTTGACTTGCTAATATTTTAAGAAAATCGGCATTATCCCTGCTAGTTAATGCAATTTCAGAAGTAATATATGCTCCTTCTATCCAACTTCCTGTTATTACCATAAGCGATAAACTTTCCTTTCCGTTTTCAATAAGGTTTTTGTACGTCTCGTAAAACGAATCGGTAATAATAGAAATAAGAGAATCCTTATTGTCTATGTTCTTTTCAACTTTATTAGCAAGTTCTAGGTTGAAACCCGTGTTTATGTTTAACTCTTCGATGAGTTGTTTGGAAACCTTTAGGTAGTTCATGGTTTCCTGTTTCATTTGATATGTTGTAGAATAAGCCAAATCGGCACCGTAAATACCAAGATTTACAGCCTTGTCCTTTTCCGAAATGTATTTTCCAACGCTGTCAGCGGGATTGCATATACTTATAATATAACTTGCACCAGCTTTATTAATAAGTTGTATTACCTCAAAAGCAGTTGGAATAGGGTAAGTAGTAACATCTTCAAATGCTTTTTCTTTCGAAACTTGAAGATCTTCCGACTCTTTTGCCTGACGATTTCCGCAACTCGTGAATGTTACTACGGCTGCCATTAGCATTATCGAGCCAATTGTTTTTAGGGATAAGTACTTAATTTTCATATTGATAAATTTAGTTGATTTTTAACCTGTAGATTCGTAAAAATATAAAATGACCGTTAATAAAGCAAAAAAACTTAAAGTATTACTCTATCTAAATCTTTTGACATTTTGTTAAGCAATTCGTTTAAGTACTTAAGTTTATTAAGTATTTCGTCAACCTGCTCTATGTCTTTGGAATCAATTTTTGAAAGGTTATCGGTATGATTTTTTATGGCCACTTTTAGCACTTTACTTTTGTAAACCATAATTGCCTTGGTTACCGCATTTTCTAAAAAATGGGGTTCTTGTGCCAGTCCGGCTTTGTGCTTAGCCCATATTTTACTTAGTGTATGTCTGTTTGTAAGCAAGTCAACGGCAATTTGGCTAATATCAGGATCCGGATGATTTATAAAGTGGCGATTGTCTATTTCATCATTCTCAGGGAGAATTTTTGCGTATTCGTCAAACACCTTTTTATAAGAAAGATTCTGAAATTCCAATTCATCGTTTAATACTTCATCTATAATGTACTGTCCAACGTGGATAACAATTTCGTCATCATCGTCATCGTCTTCATGGTGAAAAAGTTCTTTATTGCCATAGTTAAGCAAGAAGTAAACTAGTTCCTTTTCCTGCTCTTCACACGAAATGCCCGATATGTATGCGGGTAGTTTTGGCGTTTCGTGTTCTTTACGCTGGAAACTATCCTGCTTAACAAGTTGTTCGAATCGGTTGCGTCGCTGTTTGGAAACTTCGGAGTAGAGCAGCTTTTCGTCCATTTCCATTAAGGTGCTGCACTCTTTAATGTAAATTGAACGTGCTACTGCATTTGGAATAACGGCTATGGTTCTAACAATATCCGAAATTAGAGTTGCCTTTTTAATAGGATCGTTTTGGGCTTCGTTAATCAACAGGGTTGTTTTAAACCTGATGAAATCGGTTTCGGCTTCGTCGATATACTGAAGAACCTCTGCCGAAGTATGCGACTTGGCATAGCTGTCGGGGTCTTCACCGTCGGGTAAAAGAACAATTTTAACGTTAAGTCCCTCCTCCAGTACCATATCAATTCCCCGTAACGATGCCTTAATGCCGGCAGCGTCGCCATCGTAAAGTATGGTTACATTTGGGGTGAAGCGCTTAATGAGTTTAATTTGATCCTGTGTGAGGGATGTTCCCGAACTGGCTACTACATTCTCGACTCCGGCTTGATGCATCGAAATTACATCGGTATATCCTTCTACTAAGAAGCATTTATTTTCTTGGGTTATAGTCTTTTTTGCAAAATAAATGCCGTAAAGGATTTCGCTTTTATGGTAAACATCGCTTTCCGGGCTGTTTAAGTATTTGGCTGTTTTCTTGTCGGTAGTTAAAGTTCTACCGCCAAAGCCAATGACCCTTCCGCTTAAGCTGTGTATAGGAAACATAACTCGACCGGCAAATCTGTCGAAAGTTGTTCCGTTTTCGCGCTGAATGGAAAGACCTGTTTTAACAAGGTAATCTAATTTATACCCTTCGTGTACTGCTGTTTTGGTAAAAGCATCGCGTTGGTCGAGGCAATATCCCAGTTGAAATTTTTCGATGATGTGATCCTGGAAACCTCTTTCCCTGAAATAGGACATTCCAACATGTCTTCCATCGGAATGCTTATGTAAAATATCGGAGAAATACTTTTGGGCAAAGGCGTTTACAACCATTAAACTCTCGCGTTCGTTACGCTGGGCTAATTCCTCGGGAGTAACTTCCTTTTCTACAACTTCAATGTTATACTTTTTAGCAAGAAATTTTAGCGCTTCAACATAGGTTAAATGCTCATGCTTCATAATGAAGTTAACCACGTTTCCTGCTTCCCCGCAGCCAAAGCATTTAAAAATTCCCTTCGAAGGGCTAACCGTGAACGAAGGCGTTTTTTCGTTATGAAAAGGACAAAGACCAAGAAAGTTTACTCCTCTTTTTCGGAGCGTAACAAATTCCTGTATAACTTCTACAATATCCGCTGCAGCAATAATCCGGTCAACAGTTGGCTGATCTATCATCCTATAATTGTATTTCGGATGGTAAATATAACAAAAAGCAAGGGGCAATCAGTTGGGCTGAGCCAATAATAATTATAAACAGAGTAGAAGTACTTGAATATTTAGTTTTTGTAGAAAGTACGTTTAAGGATTGTTTCGCATGAACTCTTCTAGTTTGTCTATCATGTTCGACGATCCTGCATAAAAGGGTATCCGCTGATGAAGGGATTCCGGTTTAACATCTAATATTCGTTGCGAACCGTTGGTTGCTTTGCCTCCGGCTTGTTCGGCAAGAAATGCAATTGGGTTACATTCGTAAAGCAACCTAAGTTTACCTTTGGGCGCCTTTGCTGTAGCAGGATATAAAAATATACCGCCTTTAAGAAGATTTCTATGAAAATCGGCTACAAGCGAACCAATATATCTTGCCGAGAATGGTCGGTTAGTTTTACTGTCGGCTTCTTTGCAGTAATCGATGTATTTTTTTACACCTTCGGGGAAGTTTGAATAATTCCCTTCGTTTATGGAGTATATTTTCCCGTCTTGTGGAGTATTTATGCTGTAATGCGATAAGCAAAATTCTCCAATCGAGGGGTCAAGCGTAAATCCGAATACTCCACTACCTGTTGTGTAAACCAGCATGGTGGACGATCCATAAACTACGTACCCGGCTGCAACCTGCTTGTTCCCTGGTTGCAGAAAATCATCTAAAGTAGCCTTTTCGCCACGGGGGCTAATTCTACGATATATACTAAAAATGGTTCCAATCGAAACGTTTACGTCTATATTCGAGGAACCATCAAGAGGATCCATGCAGAATATATAGTTTCCATCCCTTGTTAATTCATCGTCCCATGTTATTATTTCCTGATTTTCTTCCGAGGCAATTCCACAACATTCACGGCTGCTCTTTAATGCTTGGATAAATTGCCAGTTTGCAAGCACGTCAAGTTTCTTTTGGTCTTCACCCTGAACATTTATGTTGCCGGCTTCCCCTAAAATATCAACCAATCCTGCCTTGTTTACTTTCTTATTTACAAATTTTGCCGCAATTCCAACATGATACAAAAGTCTTGTGAATTCTCCCGTAGCATAAGGAAAATCGGCTTGTCGCTCAATTATAAATTGGGTGAGAGTTTTAATGCTATATCCCTGCATATCCAATAAGGTTAATAACAATTTTTCAGTTGTTAAAATTAGCCATTTTGAATTAAACAAAAATGCTTTTTGTGTAAAAAATCCAAATTTAAAACGATTGCGGCGAAGTTTTGGAAAATATAATTACTTATATCCTTATCAGGGCAACTGTTACGACTTGTTATTGGTTTTCACATTCCAAAACTGTAAGTTTGAAAAAAATATTGAATGAAGGGTATTTGCGTATTCAAATTTGGGGGAGCATCAGTTAAATCGGCTCAGGCAATTCGAAATCTTGCGGACATAATTAAAAGGTATTCCAATAAAAATGTGCTTGTTGTAATTTCTGCAATGGGAAAAACAACAAATGCGTTGGAGCGAATTTTATCGTTTTACCTGCAGGGCAATGTTTCGGAGATGGAAGCAGAGTTTAATCAGCTTGCCAACTATCATCTAACCGAAGCCTTGGATTTGGCAAATGGGGAAAAAGATAGTTTGTTGATTGCGGGAATAAATGGGGTGCTTAACGAGTTAAGAGCGAAACTTAATACAACTCCTTTGGGCGATTACGATTTTTGTTACGATCAAATTGTTTCGTATGGTGAATTGCTTTCCACTAAAATAGTAAGCAACTATTTAATAACGGAAGGCTTACCGAATATATGGGTGGATATACGGAGTTGTCTGATTTCGGATACTAATTACCGAGAAGGAACAATCGACTACGAAGAATCTGGATACTTATGTCAGAAAAAGTTTTCGTTTATCTCCGAAAATTTATACGTTACGCAAGGGTTTATTGCAGGAACGCCAATTGGTACAACAACCACGCTAGGACGCGAAGGTTCCGACTATACCGCTGCAATTTTGGCGAATTTGCTTAACGCTTCCGATGTTACAATATGGAAAGATGTAGAAGGGGTGCTTAATGCCGATCCTAAGATTTTTCCTAACACGCAAAAGTTGAACTTTGTTTCGTACCAAGAAGCTATAGAATTAGCATACTGTGGTGCTCAAATAATTCACCCTAAAACAATAAAACCGATACAAAATAAGCAGATACCGCTGTATGTAAAATCGTTTGTAAATCCGGTTGCCGAAGGAACTTGTATTGCGTATTCCGATGAGGTTGTAAAATTACCTCCGGTGCTGGTACTTAAAAGGAATCAGGTTTTGGTTTCCCTTATACCGCGCGATTACTCTTTTGTTATCGAGGATTGCCTGAGCAAGATATTTGCCATTTTGTATAAGCACAAGGTGAAGGTAAACTTAGTTCAGAACTCTGCCATTAGTTTTTCCGTTTGTGTTGACGAGGAAAAGCGTCGGTTGCCGGGAGCTATTGAGGAGTTAGGTAAAGAGTTTGAAGTTAAGTACAATAGTAATCTGGAGTTGCTAACAATTAGGCATTATACCCAGCAATGTATCAATGAATTAGTCGGGAGTAGAGTTGTTTATTTGCAACAGCGAACGCGGTCAACAGCCCGCTTTGTAATGGATGCTAAATTTTAGGTTTCAACGTAAGTAGCGGTTTATATCCCAAAAAAGTGTTTTGCTTGCTGTATGTTTCAATTCCTAGGGTGTAACTGATAGGCTCTTTAACTAAGGCGCCTTGTTTATTTATAAACCATCTTTCTTTAAACTGTATCATGGAAATTTTATCTCTGCTGAAAAAATCCTCTTTTTCTATGCGTTTTACATCTTCAAACGTTAATGTTTCGTTGTCGGGAAAAGAGTACGCAGCAAAAGCGCCTTTGTAAAATTCCGTAAAAAGATAGTTAACTAGCAAATCTCGCTTAAGGTTTTTAAGGCTCTCTATTTGCCAGTAATCGGTAGAGTCAATTACTTTTAAATCAAAATTATATGTAATGGTATCGGCAATAATAATATTTTCGGCGTTATCGAATATAGGTTTTGATGAATTGCCGTTTTGCGGTTTACACGAAAACAGGTTCAATAATGCACATAGTGCAAATACGTGTATAGCACTAGTATTTTTAATGTTAAAATATATCTTGTTCATGCGATGGTTATTGGTTAAAGCGCAAAGATTTTCCCTTTACCGACTCGTCAAAAACTCCATTGTTGTAAACAATCCGTCCGTTTACCATAGTCATTATTACTTTATTATGAAGAGTTTCCCCTTCAAGAGGCGACCATCCACACTTATAGTATAACGACTCTTTTGTAACTTCAAACGAATCTGTTGGGTTGACAAGGACGAGGTCGGCGTAATACCCTTCTCGAATAAATCCTCTACGGTCTATTTTAAAAAGGGTTGCCGGAGCATGGCACATTTTGTTAACAACCAACTCAATTGGAAAATATCCCTTTTTGCTTAACTCGAGCATGGCCGAAAGCGAATGTTGTACCATTGGACCTCCCGATGCCGATTTAAAGTACGGTGCATTTTTTTCGGATATTAAGTGAGGCGCATGATCTGTAGCTACAACATCCAAAAGGTTATTTTTTAGGCCGTTGATTAACCCTATTCTATCGCTTTCCTTTTTTACGCTGGGATTCCATTTTATTCGCCAGCCCAACTTTTCGTAATCATCGTTGTTGAACCATAAATGATGAACGCAAACTTCACCCGTAATCCTTTTTTGCTCTAGTGGAATAGTATTGTCTAAAAGCGAAAGTTCTTTTTGTGTCGATAAATGAAGAATGTGTAGCCTTGAGTTGTGCTTTTTAGCTAATTCTACAGCAAGCGACGATGATATGTAACAAGCCTCTTCACTCCTGATTTCGGCATGGTATTTAAAATTGATATCTTCTCCAAACTCTTTTCTGTATTTTTCAAGGTTGTTCCTTATGGTAGTCTCATCTTCACAGTGAGTGGTAATTATGGTCGGGCTGTATTTAAAAATCTTATCTAATGCTTCGCGATTGTCAACCAGCATATTTCCTGTGGATGAACCCATAAAAACCTTAACTCCGCAAACCTCTTTTGGGTCGATTTTTACAATTTCTTCGATGTTATTGTTGGTTGCCCCTAAATAAAAGGAGTAATTAACCAAAGATTTTTTTGAAGCGGAGTTGTACTTCTCGTCCAGTAAAGTTAGCGTTGTAGCAGGAGGTATGGTGTTTGGCATTTCCATGAACGACGTAACGCCACCTGCCGCGGCGGCTTTCGATTCACTATAAATATCTCCTTTATGAGTTAACCCGGGGTCTCTAAAATGCACCTGATCGTCAATAACTCCGGGTAATAAAAGTAATCCTTGTGCATCTATTATTTTATAATCAGAAATATTTAGTGCCTTATGAAGATTGTCGGGTATGATTTTAGAAATGAATTCGTTCTCTATTAGAATGGTACCCTTGTATCGAGAACCTTCATTTATTACAACAGCATTGGTAATTGCGATTTTATCCATAAAAGTGTGCTGCTTTGTTTATAAGGATAATTTGAAAAGTTTGTAATATGCGGATTATTTAGTTAAGTGAATTAGTTGAATTAACGTTATGTAATTTCTGATATGGTACAAAAACACTTCTAAGTTTCATTCTTATAACGCCCCATAAAGCTTCGTTAAATATACCACCGCTCATTTTGGAAGAGCCTAACTTTCTGTCTGTAAAAATTATTGGAACTTCAACAATTTTAAAGCCCAATTTCCATACCGTAAACTTCATTTCAATTTGAAACCCGTAACCAACAAGGCGAATCTTGTCAAAGTTTATTGCCCGGAGAACATTACTTTTATAGCATTTGAAACCTGCAGTGGTGTCCATAATGTTCATGCCGGTTATTATTCGTACATATTTCGATGCAAAATACGACATTAGCACTCTTCCTATCGGCCAATTCACAACATTAACCCCGTTAATGTACCTCGATCCAATTGCAACGTCCGCTCCATTTTTACAAGCATTGTATAAGTTTAGCAAATCGTTGGGATTATGGGAAAAATCGGCATCCATTTCAAAAACGTACTCAAAGTTGTTTTCTATAGCCCATTTAAACCCGGTAATATATGCTGTTCCTAGGCCTAGTTTCCCTTTTCTTTCCAGTAGAAATATTCTTTCAGGGAATTTAGTTTGAAAATTCTTTATAATAGAAGCGGTTCCGTCTGGCGATCCATCATCAACAACTAATAGGTTAAATAAACCATCAAGGCTCATAACCTTTTCAATCATCTTGGCAATGTTTTCGCTTTCGTTATACGTAGGTATAATAACCAGTTTTTCCTTGGTTGGCATGGTTAGTCGTGTTTTGGTATGCGAATATAATGTTTTTCCTAGTAGTTTTTCAGAAATGAAAAATAATTGGTAAAAAATTAAAAATTTTTGAGTTGATATTCAATAGGATAAAACTTTTTAACAAAAAAAATGCATTTTAGTGTTGCACAAGAAAGAAAGGCGTTCTATCTTTGCACCCGCTTTCAGGGAGTAAGGGGACGGGAGTTGGGGTGAAGGCGGGGATTTATTGAGGAGATGAAACGCGGGGCCGCCCGGAGGGGCGGACGAGATAAGAAAGAGGAATACGCGAACGTTCTTTGACGCGATGGTACCGAAGAGAAGGAATAAGCAGCGACAGGAAAGAAAGAAAGAATTGAACGAAAGCAGCCTGGGCACAGGGAAAAGCAATAAATAAAAGCAAGCAAGCCGAGAGGCAGGCTCTTCGTACAGCGGAGAGTTTGATCCTGGCTCAGGATGAACGCTAGCGGCAGGCCTAACACATGCAAGTCGAGGGGCAGCGGGGCGCAGCAATGCGCCGCCGGCGACCGGCGCACGGGTGCGTAACGCGTATGCAACCTACCCGACCCCGGGGGATAGCCCGCCGAAAGGCGGATTAATACCCCGCGGCCCCGGTGGCCCGCATGGGCCACCGGGCATAGTTCCGGCGGGGTCGGATGGGCATGCGTGCCATTAGCTGGACGGCGGGGTAACGGCCCACCGTGGCGACGATGGCTAGGGGGTCTGAGAGGATGGTCCCCCACACTGGTACTGAGACACGGACCAGACTCCTACGGGAGGCAGCAGTGAGGAATATTGGTCAATGGGCGGAAGCCTGAACCAGCCATGCCGCGTGCGGGAGGAAGGCCCTACGGGTCGTAAACCGCTTTTCCCCGGGACGAACGGCCCCCTCGTGAGGGGGTATGCCGGTACCGGGGGAATAAGGATCGGCTAACTCCGTGCCAGCAGCCGCGGTAATACGGAGGATCCTAGCGTTATCCGGATTTACTGGGTTTAAAGGGTGCGTAGGCGGAGCGCTAAGTCTGCGGTGAAAGGCGGCGGCTCAACCGTCGGACTGCCGTGGATACTGGCGCTCTTGAATTCGGTCGGGGCGGGTGGAATTCGTGGTGTAGCGGTGAAATGCATAGATATCACGAGGAACGCCGATAGCGAAGGCAGCTCGCCGGGCCGGGATTGACGCTGAGGCACGAAAGCGTGGGGATCGAACAGGATTAGATACCCTGGTAGTCCACGCCGTAAACGATGATGGCTGGGTGTTGGCCTTACGGGGCCAGGGCCTGAGGGAAACCATTAAGCCATCCACCTGGGGAGTACGGCCGCAAGGCTGAAACTCAAAGGAATTGACGGGGGCCCGCACAAGCGGAGGAACATGTGGTTTAATTCGATGATACGCGAGGAACCTTACCTGGGCTAGAACGTCCCTGGAATGGTCCGGAAACGGGCCAGCCGGCAACGGCCGGGGACGAGGTGCTGCATGGTTGTCGTCAGCTCGTGCCGTGAGGTGTCGGGTTAAGTCCCATAACGAGCGCAACCCCTACCTTTAGTTGCCATCAGGTAATGCTGGGGACTCTAAAGGAACTGCCTACGCAAGTAGTGAGGAAGGCGGGGATGACGTCAAATCAGCACGGCCCTTACGTCCAGGGCTACACACGTGTTACAATGGCCGGTACAGAGGGCAGCCACCCCGCGAGGGGGCGCTAATCCCGAAAGCCGGTCGCAGTTCGGATCGGAGTCTGCAACCCGACTCCGTGAAGCTGGATTCGCTAGTAATCGCGCATCAGCCATGGCGCGGTGAATACGTTCCCGGGCCTTGTACACACCGCCCGTCAAGCCATGGGAGCCGGGGGTACCTGAAGTCCGTAACCGGAAGGATCGGCCTAGGGTAAAACCGGTGACTGGGGCTAAGTCGTAACAAGGTAGCCGTACCGGAAGGTGCGGCTGGAATACCTCCTTTCTGGGGCACTGGGCTGCAAGGGCCTGGCGCTGTGAAACCCGGATCTTCGGTGCGCGTTGCGTTGGATGAGGCTTGAAGGTCCTTGACCGGAGAGTCCCGTAGCTCAGTTGGTTAGAGCGCTACACTGATAATGTAGAGGTCCGCGGTTCAACTCCGCGCGGGACTACGGCGAGGGGGATTAGCTCAGTTGGCTAGAGCACCTGCTTTGCAAGCAGGGGGTCATCGGTTCGACTCCGATATTCTCCACGGATAGGACGTTCTTTGACGTGGTGGCAAGCTGTAAAAAGCAGAAGCGACAAGCATAGGGAAATGTAAGTATATACATGACCGGGTGCGGGTCCGGCGGGAGCCGGGCTGCGCGCCGGGGAAGTGAGCAAGGGCGCACGGGGGATGCCTGGGCTTCCGGAGGCGATGAAGGACGCGACAAGCTGCGAAAAGCCGCGGGGAGGCGCAAATGGCCGGTGATCCGCGGGTGTCCGAATGGGGCAACCCGGCAGGCGGAAGGCCTGCCACCGCGCGCAAGCGCGGGGCAAACCCGCTGAACTGAAACATCTAAGTAGGCGGAGGAGGAGAAAACAACAGTGATTCCCCGAGTAGTGGCGAGCGAAAGGGGAGTAGCCCAAACCGGGGCGGTTGCGGCCGTCCCGGGGTAGTAGGGCCCCCGTAGGGGTCCGGACGGCGAAGCCGAACACCGCTGGAAGGCGGGGCCGAAGGGGGTGATAGCCCCGTAGGCGTAGGCTGTCCGGGCCTGGGGGGAACCCTGAGTAGGGCGGGGCACGGGAAACCCTGTCCGAATTGGCCGGGACCATCCGGCAAGGCTAAATACTCCCGGAAGACCGATAGTGAACCAGTACCGTGAGGGAAAGGTGAAAAGCACCGCGAGCAGCGGGGTGAAAGAGTACCTGAAACCGTGCGCCTACAAGCGGTCGGAGCCCCTTAGGGGGTGACGGCGTGCCTTTTGCATAATGAGCCTACGAGTTGTCCTGCCCGGCGAGGTTAACCGCGGAGACGCGGGGAGCCGAAGCGAAGGCGAGTCCTAACAGGGCGTTGAGTCGGGCGGGGCAGACGCGAAACCTTGCGATCTACCCATGGCCAGGCTGAAGGCGCGGTAACGCGCGCTGGAGGGCCGAACCGGTGAGCGTTGAAAAGCTCTCGGATGAGCTGTGGGTAGGGGTGAAAGGCCAATCAAGCTGGGAAATAGCTCGTACTCCCCGAAATGCCTTTTGGGGCAGCCCCGGGTGGACGGTCGCGGAGGTAGAGCTACCGATTGGGTGCGAGGGTTTCACCGCCTATCAAGCCCAGACGAACTCCGAATGCCGCGACGCGATTACCCGGGAGTGAGCCGCGGGGTGCTAAGGTCCCGCGACGAGAGGGGAAGAACCCGGACCGGCGGCTAAGGTCCCGAAGCGTGCGCTAAGTCGATCAAACGAGGTGCGGCTGCAGTGACAGCTAGGATGTTGGCTTGGAAGCAGCCATTCATTCAAAGAGTGCGTAACAGCTCACTAGTCGAGCGGCCGTGCGTGGATAATAATCGGGCGTCAAGCGCACCACCGAAGCCCCGGATGGGCCCCGTAGGGGGTCCGTGGTAGGGGAGCATTCCATGGGC
>ERZ795053.1532-NODE-1532-length-29278-cov-10.915649_pt1 | contig 29278 bp, 36 predicted proteins | sample MGYA00375137_ERZ795053 | MGnify/ENA primary metagenome ERZ795053 (study PRJEB30182, sample SAMN05720284) | activated sludge metagenome | isolation source: Anaerobic digester | place: Hong Kong | collected 2014-12-17 ...
CTTAATTTAGCTTCAACTTCTTTGGAATTTAGAACATTAAAAATTGAAACATTAGCAAATGAAACTAAATATCTATTTTCGGCCTGATTAACTGTTAACATAAGAAATCGAATTTGGTTAAAACTCCAAAGTAATAGTATATTAACAGAAGCTGCCAGTTATAAGTCCTTAAGTTTTTAACAATTTTGGTTAAAGTTTTCCACTAAATTTATTTTCAACACAAATTTTTTACTTTTTTTTACTCCGAACAACACACTGTATACTGTTAAAAACATTTCGTATATTGCTTATTATCTGATTATTTTAATTACAGGATAGGGTAAATGAGATAAAAATCATCTTAGGTATAGAAAACAATACAAAGAAAAAGATGTTAAACTTTAAAAACATAAAAGTCATGAAAGCAATACATAAAATAATGATCGGCTTAGTGTTGTCAGCATTTATAGGATTAAATGCAAATGCGCAACCAAAATCAGAAATTCCTGATGATAGCAAACCCAAAATGAATTGGTCGGGAGCAGATACTCTCTACACATTCCAATTCGACTCTCAAACCAATCAGTGGATTTATTTCCAGAGAGAAGTCCGAAGATTTGATGCCCAAGAAAACCCTGTAGAAAACTTTGTTCAGTTGTGGAATAGCACCACCAGGAATTGGGGTAATTATCTAAAAATTAATTACAGTTACGACGAAAAAGGTAATGAAATTGAGCAAATCACCCAAAAATGGGACCAAAATTTTAACGGATGGGTAAATGCACAATTAAAAACAACAACCTATAAAGGAAACCGAAGAGAAGAAGTATTATTCCAGGAATGGAAAAAACCAACCAACGAATGGTTTAATATCATGAAGTATTTAATATCTTATAATACGAATGGAGATAAAAACACAGTAAGCATCAGCCTTTATAACGGAGTTACGCAAAACTGGGATAATTATAAGCGTTTTAATATGGAATTTGACAACCTTTTTGCTCCACCATCAACAGTAATTGCCGAAACATGGGCTGCTAACAACTGGAGGACAGAAGGAAAGTATAACCTGGAATACAATTATCGTGGCGATAAAACCTTAGAAACCAGATACACATGGAACTCCGGTAAAAAAACATGGTTAGAAGGTATTCAGTTACAGTACATATATGATAAAAAAGGAAACCAAACCGAGTATATTGAACGCAAATATGATTATAATAATAGCGACTGGAAAAATTTTAACCGATTTACTGCGACTTATAATGAATTAGGTTATATGATTGAAAAAACCGAATATAAATGGAATCGTGGTACTAGCCAATGGGATGTTGAAGGAATCTATAAATTCTCGACAGAAAAGAAAATCTAAGACAATCATAGTGTTTAAACAAAACAGGCGGGTAAACCCGCCTGTTTCTTTTTTGATCATTATTCTTTAACAATCTTTAAACTAAGTTCAGTTAATTGTTTATTGTCAATTTCTGATGGTGAATCTATCATAACATCTCGCCCTGAGTTATTTTTAGGGAAAGCAATGTAATCACGAATTGATTCTGATCCTCCAAAAACCGAGCACCATCTGTCGAAACCAAAAGCAATACCTCCATGAGGCGGAGCACCATACTTAAATGCATTTAAAAGGAATCCAAATTTTTCGTTTGCTTCATCTTCCGATATACCAAGTGCTTTAAACATTCTTTTTTGCAGATCGGCATTAAATATTCGAATAGAACCACCGCCTATTTCAACTCCATTAATTACAAAATCATAAGCATTGGCACGCATTTTCCCCGGATCGGTTTCAAACCATTCAATATCTTCTGTTTTAGGTGATGTAAACGGGTGATGTTTGGCAAAAAAGCGTTTTTCGTCTTCATCCCACTCCAATAAAGGAAAATCAACCACCCAGCAAGGAGCGAAAGAATTCTTGTCGCGTAAACCCAAGCGGTCTCCCATTTCTAAGCGTAGTACATTTAAAGCATTTAAAGTTTTTTCCTTATCACCGGCTAAAATTAATATCAGATCACCCATTTCGGCATTAAACTGCTTAGCCCAATTTTTAAGGTCTTCTTCGCCGTAAAATTTATCTACCGATGATTTAAAGGTCCCATCGTTATTACATTTAACATAAACCAATCCTTTAGCACCCACCTGTGGTCTTTGAACAAATGCAGTTAACTCATCCAATTGCTTGCGAGAATATTCCGAGCATCCTTTGGCACAAATTCCACCAACATACTCTGCATTATCAAAAACCTGGAAATTTTTCCCTTTTGTTATTTCAGTAAGTACAACAAACTTCATATCAAAACGTAAATCAGGCTTATCACTACCGTAATATTTCATTGCATTATCGTAAGTAATACGAGGAAAAGTTTCGTTAAATGTTATTCCTTTTACTTCGTAAAACAGGTGTTTGGCTAAACCTTCGAATGTTTGCAAAATCTCTTCCTGATCCACAAACGACATTTCGCAGTCGATCTGTGTAAATTCAGGCTGACGATCGGCTCTCAAATCTTCATCGCGGAAACATTTTACAATTTGAAAATACCTGTCGAAACCCGAAACCATGAGTAATTGCTTAAAAGTTTGAGGTGACTGCGGTAGAGCATAAAACTCACCTGGGTTCATCCGGGAAGGGACAACAAAATCGCGTGCTCCTTCGGGAGTTGATTTAATTAGATAGGGAGTTTCGATCTCCATAAATTTTTGTCCATCCAGATATTTTCTAATCTCCTGCCCCATTCTGTGCCTCAGTTCAAGATTCTTGCGAACCGGATTCCGCCTAAGATCGAGGTATCTGTATTTCATTCTTAAATCATCACCTCCATCAGTTTCGTCTTCTATAGTAAAAGGAGGTATCTCCGATTTATTTAAAACTTTTAAATTATTTACATTAATTTCTATTTCGCCGGTAGGCATTTTGGGATTTTTACTGCTTCTTTCTATTACTACTCCTGTAATAGAAATAACGTACTCACGGCCTAATTCATCAGCCTCCATTTTTATCTGCTCCGGAGTATTTTCATCAAAAACCAACTGGGTAATCCCATATCGGTCTCTGATGGTAACAAATTTCATAGCCCCCAGGTCGCGAATAGCCTGTACCCAACCACTTAAAGTGATAGTTTGCCCAACATTTGCAATTCTTAGCTCACCGCAATTATGTGTTCTATACATCATATTATATCTTTATATCATTATTCAATTTGCGAAAATATAATTTTATTTCCGTTTAAAAAACGTTAATGCTTTTAGTTTTAAGAGTAAAAATGTAAATTACCAGCATTATTAATGGCTTTAGAAGAAAATGCAATTATTTACGGATGAATATTTTATGAAAGAGGCTTTAAAAGAAGCAAATAAAGCCTTTGCTAAGGATGAAGTACCTATTGGAGCTGTAATAGTTTGCAATAACCAGATAATAGCACGTGCTCACAATTTAACCGAAACATTAAATGATGTTACTGCACATGCCGAAATGCAAGCTTTTACTGCAGCAACCAATTACCTGGGAGGTAAATACTTAACAGACTGCACTTTATATGTAACACTAGAGCCCTGTATTATGTGCTCCGGAGCGCTTTACTGGACACAGATATCTAAATTAGTATATGGAGCCTCCGATAAAAAAAGAGGTTATACAACGATTAAACAAAGCCTGCTGCATCCAAAAACCCAGGTAATTAAAGGAGTGTTAGAAAATGAGTGCAGTAATTTACTTATTGATTTTTTTAGAAAGAAACGCTAACTTATACATTGTTTAGCAAAGGTGATTTAAATCATCCTAATTCAATGGTATATATCACCCAAATTAATCTGAACTTTTAATATTTAGTTCCCAACTTTGCAGAAGAATAATTTTAAAAAATTTAACCATGAAAAAATTCTTTTTAAGCGTATTTGTTTTATTGATGTTTGTTAAATTTAGTAACGGACAGGTGGGTATAAACCAAGCTAAAGCAAGCTTTATTTATAACTTTACCAAATTTTTCGATTGGCCACAAACCGAAAAATCAGGTGATTTTATAATTGGAGTATATGGCTCAAGAGAACTGTTTACCGAGCTGGAAAAAGCTACAAGTGGCAAAAAGAATGTAACCCAAAATATTATTGTCAAAAATTTTAGTAATAAAAACGACATTTCTAAGTGCCATGTTATTTTTATTGAAGCACAGAAATCGGATCAGATTTCTAATATACACGAACTTACAGGTGTACATTGCTTAATAATAAGTGATAGCTATTCGGCCATCGAAAAAGGTGCAGTAATACAGTTTATATCGGAAGGAGATAAACTAAAATATGCTTTTAGTGGCGGTAATGCATTAAAACATGGTCTGAAATACCACTCTAAGGTATCGGAAATGGCTAGCAAAAATTATTAAAATAACTGAACATGAAATTAACTATTGGGAACAAACTTATTCTGGGTTTTGGTGTAATACTTTTAGCATTAATCATTAATGCAGTATTAACCTTAAGTTCTTCTTTAAAAAACAGCCAGTTAAACAACGAAATTATAGAAAGCTATAATCCTGCTCAAAATAATCTGATTTCGTTAAGGCAGCTTTTAGTAGATTCGAAAATGCTTATAAAAAACTGGGTTTATATAGAAAGACAAGACAATACACCGGATAAATTAAAATTATCAAAAATATTAAAAGAAGATATTCCTTCTAATTTAAAACAATTGCAAAACTTACCTGAGAATTGGGAAAAAGAGAAGATCTCACAAATGGATCAATTAGCAAAAGTTGTTAGCGACTCAATTATCCCATTAAATCTTCAAGTAATGAGCCAATTAAATAGCTTCGAAAGCTATGATGATATTATGCTTGTTTTTGAAGTAACTCCTCTGGTTGAAGAGCAGGGACAAATAATGGTAAAAACAAACAGAGCGATAAGCTTACTGGATGATCTGATACATTATCAAACCGATCTTACCAATCAATCGGTTACACAAATGCAAAAGTCATTTCAGCGTTTTCCACAGGTTATTATAATCACAAGTCTTATTATTGTAATCATTTTTATTATCGTATTGGTTTTTGTAAACAGAACGGTTACCGTTCCTATTAAAAAAGGAGTTGAATTTGCTAAAGCTATAGAGAACGGAGATTTAACAGCAACCGTAAAAATTAATCAAAATGATGAAATAGGTGATTTAGCAAAATCGTTAAGTAATATGGCCGAGAAACTAAATGAAATGGTTTCTTCCATTACCAATTCGGCAAATCACATTACCCAAACAAGCCTTGAAATTACAAATAAATCGAAAGAATTAGCTAATGGAGCAAATTCACAGGCCTCTTCATCAGAAGAATTAGCGTCATCAATGGAAGAAATGACTGCAAATATTCAGCAAAACTCAGATTACTCGAAAGAGACCGAAACCATTTCGGTTAGTGCGGCGAAAACAAGTGAAGAAGTTGGAGAAGCCGCCCATAACAGTTTGGATTCTATCCGATTAATTGCAGAAAAAATTGGAATAATAAATGATATTGCATTCCAAACCAACCTGCTGGCTTTAAATGCTGCCGTAGAAGCTGCCCGTGCAGGAGAACATGGAAAAGGTTTTGCCGTTGTAGCTGCTGAAGTGAGAAAACTTGCTGAACGCAGTAAAGTTTCAGCACAGGAAATTGAAGAACTATCTAAATCTAGTGTAAAAACAACCGAAAAAGCACAACAATTGGTTAATACAGTTATTCCCCAAATTGAGAAAACATCCAAATTAATACAAGAAATTGCTGCTGCAAGCAATGAGCAAAGTTCCGGGGCAAACCAGGTTAACAATGCACTACAGGCTTTAAATCAGATTACTCAGCAAAATGCAGCTTTATTTCAATCGTTGAGCGATGATGCAAACAACCTTTCGGAACAAGCAGATATCCTTAACGAAGTAATTGGTTATTTCAAAATAAATTAAAACCCATCTTACATAAATAAAAAGAGCTGAGTTTAAAACACAGCTCTTTTTTATTGTAAATATTTTAACTGAGAAAATATTTTTTCTTAAACCTAAAAGCAACATTTACCAAGGCTATCATAACGGGCACTTCAACTAAGGGGCCTATAACAGCGGCAAAGGCTTCGCCCGAATTCATTCCAAAAATTGCAATAGCAACAGCAATAGCCAACTCAAAATTATTACTTGCCGCTGTAAACGACAAGGTGGTCGATTGCTCATAGTTTGCCCCAACTTTTTTACTCATAAAAAAAGATAGTACAAACATCACTATAAAATAAATGAGCAGAGGAATTGCAATCAACACAACATCCATCGGAATTTTAACAATATATTCGCCTTTTAACGAAAACATTACTACAATAGTAAACAACAATGCAATTAATGTCAGCGGGCTTATTTTAGGAATAAATTTGGTGTGATACCAGGTTTTATCCTTTACCCTGATAAGCACAAAACGCGTTAAAAACCCTGCAATAAAAGGGATTCCTAAGTATATAAAAACACTCTCGGCAATTTGCCCGATAGTAATATTCTCAACCGCACTATTTGTAGGTATTCCAAACCATCCGGGTAACACAGCTACAAAGAAATAGGCATAAACAGAAAAGAAAAGAACCTGGAATATGGAATTAAATGCAACTAATCCAGCAGCATATTGGGTGTCCCCTTTGGCTAAATCGTTCCAAACAATTACCATAGCAATACATCGGGCCAATCCAATCATTATTATACCATACATATATGGAAGATTTGAATTGTTCTCGCCCGGGAAAAGCTTAAAGAAGAAAATGGCTAATGCAAACATTAACACCGGGCCAATAATCCAGTTTTGTACAAGCGATAAAGAAAGGACTTTATAATTTTTAAAAACATCGCCCAATTCTTCATATTTAACTTTGGCTAAAGGTGGATACATCATTAAAATCAACCCTATGGCAATAGGAATATTGGTTGTACTTTCGGGAGAAGATTTTAACGACTCCCAGAATCCTGCAATGGCAGGGAAAAAATATCCAGACAATACGCCGACTGCCATGGCAAGAAAAATCCATAATGTAAGGTATCTGTCTAAAAATTTTAATTTTGGTTTGGATGGCATAATATTAAATTTTAGAATTGAAAATTATTTTTTTGCAGCAACAGTTATACTAAAAATTCCTGTTTTATCTTTTTTAAACTTCCTTAGTTCATCTAAAGAAAGATAATTTAGCATAATGACATTTGGAATATCAATTTCCTTTTCCTTTTTAATTTCAATTTCTTTGAAATTAAGCTCTTTAATAATTTGTAAATAATCCTCCTTTCGCAATGCGCCTGAAACACATCCCGCATACATTTCAGCATCTTGTTTTATCTTCTCCGGTAAATCTCCCCGAATTACAACATCAGAAACACAAAAATGACCACCAGGCTTTAATACACGATAAATTTCCTTAAAAGCCTTTTCTTTATCCGGAACCAGGTTTAAAACACAATTCGAAATTACTACATCAAATGAGTTATCGGGTAATGGCATTTCTTCAATGTCGCCTTGCACAAATTCAACATTGCTGTACCCCAGTTTTTCATTGTTCTTTATTGCCTTTTCCTGCATTGCTTCAGTAAAATCAATACCTGTTACTTTCCCGGATTCTCCAACAATTGCCCTGGCAACAAAACAATCGTTTCCAGCACCCGAACCTAAGTCAAGAACCGAATCACCTGCTTTTATTCCAGCAAATTCAGTGGGTAATCCACAACCAAGGCCTAAGTCGGCATCAGGATTATGTCCTTTAATGTTTTTGTATTCATCGCCAATCATACTTATTTCTAAATCGCCACAACAACCTGATGAACTGCAGCATGATGTTTCGTTTTGTTCTTTAGATTGTTTTGCTATTTCAGTATATTTTTCTTTTACAATGGCTTTTAAATCTTTGCTCATAATTGCGGTTTTATTTCTTCGATATAAAATTTATAAAAAGCATCTTTGATTCCATCGCGGGTTTTACGGAACTCGTCCCAGATATAATCATCGGTTCCGGTAGCTTCTGACGGATCGTCGAAACCTATGTGCAAACGTTGTTTTACTTTACCCATAAAAGCTGGGCAGGCTTCTTTGGCTCCCCCACAAACGGTAATAACATAATCCCACTCATCACCTAAATATAAATCCACCGAATCGGATGTGTGATGACTAATATCAATGCCGATTTCTTTCATCACAGCAACAGCCCTTTCGTTCAGTTTACCCGATGCTTCGGTTCCGGCCGAACGAACATAAAGATTTTTATCAAACGATTGTAAAAATCCATGTGCCATTTGGCTTCGACATGAATTTCCGGTACATAGAATTAATACTTTCATATTGTTATAATTTACTTGTTATTTGTTTTCTCTTTTTCGCAACATACAAGCGCATGAACCACTTAATCGTTCCGTTTTATCTATTTTTAAGGGTAACCCATCCCTCTCCCATTCTACCATTCCTCCAGCCATATTAGCTATGTTTTCAAAACCTTTATTATCATTTTTATGTTCAATAAGTTTTAATGCTTTCGTATCCAGAATAATATAATTGATATAAATTAGCAAAAACAAAATATTACTTCTTCAAACAACTTGCACAAAGCCTTATTTCCGGCCTTATTTTTAATCGCTCAATCGGGATACTCTGCCTGCATTTAGTACAAATGCCAAAATCGGCATCATTGGTATGTTTCAGGACCTGCTTAAGTTGCTCTAATCGTTGGCGGGTATTGCTCATACTTGCATCGTAGATACTCTTGTTGTTAATAGCGTCCATTCGCGAAACTCGCCCAATAGCACAGTCAGGCGCTATAGGTTCAGTAAATTCCTTCAGTTCTTCAATTTTCTGTTCAGATTTTTCGATCTGACTTAGAATCACTTCTACAATTTCAGTTCTTTCCTTCTCCGTCATAATAAATACACATTAGACAGTAAAACTAATCAATTCTACTTAAAATATTGTGTAAGTCCCTTTGCAGAAATAAATCCCGAATGCCTAAAAAATTCGTTCCCTTCATTATCGAGCAATATTTGTGTTGGGATTACTGAAACTCCATAATATTTCATCAGTTTTTGGTTTTTGGGGATTGTGATATTATAAAAAACCACCTTTACTTTCTGGGGATATCGCTCCCTAATTTCTTCCATTACCTTTTCCATACGTTTACAGGCCGAGCATCCGGTTGAACCGAATTCAAGAAAGGTTATTTCGTAAGGTAATCCGCTTTTTGAATAATTGTAAAGTGAATCAACCAAAGTGGTAACATCCTGTTTTTCGTTCTCATTCAACTGTGCATAAATCATAGTTGATGCAGTTTGATTTAACTGGTTTTTAAATATAAATAACAGAACAAAAAACAGAATGCTGAATACTACCAGAAACCATGTAAAAAATTTCTTCATATACCCAATCAAAAATTCTGTTTAAAATCATCCACTTTTTTATTGGCCAGGTAAATAATGAAAATAAAAATAATGGCTGCTACAGGTACAATAATCCAAGGGTTAATACCCAATGCTGCAGAAATATCACCACTCATCGATTTTGATGTAAGATGTGTTTTAAAGAATTTGACATTAACAGCAAAAAATAATATTCCCAAAACTGTCCCCAGCAATCCAACCCAGGCATCTTTTTTCCCTTCGCCAATTCTGGAGAGCATAGTTCCCGGGCAATAGCCAAGCATGCCCATACCTGTACCAAAAATAAGTCCGCCCACCAGTTTTCCCCAATTCAAAGGCTTTGGGTTAAGTTCAATAATGCCCAAACTATCGAGCGTATAAAATCCAATTAATGAAAAAGTTACTGCTGTAAGCATGAATTTCAGAATTTTAAAATCTTTTAACAATAACATACCCATTACGCGCGGATACTTTGTTATTCCAGTTCGTTGTAATGTGTAACCAAATACAAAGCCTACCATTAGTCCGATAATTATTTTTAGTATCATGATTTATGTCCTCCTGTTTTTGGATAAAGAATTTTAGCCATAAAAATTCCCGTTATAAAGAACGAAGCTCCTGCCACGATACTTCCCAGCGAAAGGTGAGCCCACCCTTGTAAGATATTACCGGTAGTACAACCGCTGGCAAGAACCGCTCCTAAACCAAGCAAAAACCCACCAATTAATACGATAATAAATCTTTTCCATACGCTTGGTCCGTGGTATTTTTTCCATACCGATGGAATAATTTCAGGAGCATAATTCCTGTTAAGTTTTGCCGCTGCAAAACCTCCTAAAGCAATACTAAATATCATGGTTGTTGAAATAAGTGCAGACGGACTATTTACATATTTCTGAATAACCGGATTTTCGGCTAAAGCAGAAAAAGAATGCCTAAATAAAGTGGCTATGCTTCCGAAACTTTCTGTAACTCCAAACGGGTAACTTTTGTAGCTTAAAGCCTGGAAAACAACATACGTGGCCATGGATAGGACAGAGACAATGATCCCTCCGGTAAACCAGTGCCACTCACCGTTTTTTGATATTTGTTTTTTCATCATAAATAAGTTTAATTGATTTTGGTTTGAATTTTATCTGATTTCATTCATAAAATCTTTGGCTTGATCTCCGCGCAGGTAATCAGCAAGTCCTAACAAGCCATCGGTTAAATACTTAACCTGATAACCTTTGGTTTTAAGATAAGTCATGGCAATAATTGCCCGATCCTTATGCGGACAAGCGGTTACAATGATTTTACTTTTATCAATTTTATCAAGATTGTTGGGTAAGTCAGGTAAAGGGATACTTATGGCAAAAGGCATATTCCATGAATTATACTCTTCCGCAAACCGAATATCAATCAATTGTGCTTTATTTTCTTTAAGCAGGCTAACAAGTTGTTCGCTATTAATTTTCATCTCTTTACGCGATTCGTAATCATAATTGAGTATATATTTTTCAAGGCTATAATCCTGAGCAACTGAATCGTACATACAAAATAGCACCATAAATAAAACCAATGCAAGTCTTTTCATAATTACCATCATTAATTAATATTTTATTATCCCGAACAAGAACATCCGCAACCGCAACCAGAATTTCCAGCACTTACCATTGGGAGATTTTGTTTTTTCCATTCGTTAATACCACCATCCAGATTGGCAACCGATTTAAATCCCTGACGGTTTAGCAAATTAGCAACTTTTGTGCTGCGCTCACCTTTGGCACAAATTACAACGATCGTTTTATCATCAGGTATGTGTTTTAACCGATCCATAATGAACGACATGGGGTGATATAAAACTTCTGTTAAATCCATTTTTTCATTCCACTCATATTCTTCGCGGATATCCAATAAAATGGCGAGCTCACTTTTTACTGCATGATACGCTTCTTCTGGAGCGATATGATTTACTCCTTCAAGGTGAAAATCTTGCAATGTTGGTTTATCTGTCAATTGTATCATCTGTTTTTATTTTTAAGGTTGTTTAATTTCAAAATCTTTTTTGCCGATAATTTTTTCCATAACAATTCCGATAATTATGATTGCAGGAATTGAAACTGCTGTTCTTAAAAGAGAGAATTTCCACCCAAGAAATCCGATTTCAAATGCAAGCATTGGTATTTTAATGGTGCAAAACGCTCCAATGTATATAAAAATATTTCGAATGCTTGCCCCTTTTTTCCATAAAAGATATGTTACCGGAAATGCACCATATAATGGACCTACCTGCGCCATAGACAATAAAATAACCAGGATAATCCCTCTTAATCCGGAATCTTTACCAATGTGTTTTTCTACTTTATCGCGGTTAATCCATACATCGCCCAGGCCGATCAAAATAAACATCACCGGAAGAAAAAATATCATTTCTTTAAGGAATTGAAAAAAGTGTTCGCGAAATATCGTATTACCCGGCTGGTAATCAAATAAAAAAGACAGAACAGTAAATATCAAAAAGTTACCTATAATCGCTAAACTGATTTTATTTTTTTTGATAAACTGTTTCATCATTAGTAGAATAAACTTATAAATGAGCCGATTAGCAATGCTGCAATAAAGAATAACAGATTTCGAATGAGTGATACTTTTTTTCCAAAAAACTTAATTTCAATGGGTAAAGTAAAAAACCCAACCATCATTAAAGTGGTCATGAAAACTGCAATTACAGAATACCCAACACCCGATTGCACTAACATACCAGCCATTGGATAAGCCACAATACCCGGAATTAAAGCAATGGATCCGGCAGTGGCAGCAAAAATGTAACCTGTAATACCTGATTCTTCTCCCAAATACTTAATGATCAGTTCTTGCGGCATAAGAAACAGGGCAATGCTTACCAAAATTAATACTGAAATAATGGCCGGCAATAAGTTAATAAACATCATCATCCCTTTTTTTAATCCATCCAATGTTTTCCTTTTATCGGCAATAAAAGAAATAATAATGGCTATAACAGCAAAAGCGATGAGTAACTGCATATCTTACCGGTTTAATAATTCAATTCATATTTAAAATAATCCACCGTAAATTAATCCTGAAATGGTTGCCATAACAACTACCAGTAAAACATAAACGATGGTTTTTTGTGTTCCCATTACACCACGTATTACCAACATGTTGGGTAATGATAAAGACGGGCCTGCCAGTAATAATGCCAGCGCCGGCCCTTTTCCCATTCCGGCTGCCATTAATCCCTGTAAAATCGGAACTTCGGTTAGCGTTGCAAAGTACATAAATGCACCAACTATAGAAGCAAAGAAATTGGAAAATACCGAGTTACCACCTACAAGATTAGCCACCCATTCGTTTGGAATTAACCCCGCCATGGCGGTATCGTCGTGCGTTGAGCCCAGCAGAAAACCGGCAATTAAAACTCCTATGGCCAGAAGTGGCATAATTTGTTTGGCAAAATCCCAGGTAGATAAAGTCCATTCCTTGTTTTCAGGCTCTTTTTTATCCAATAAAGTAATGACACTCAAAGCCGCAATACCAACTACCATCGGAATTAGCGGCGATAAACTTATAAAAGCCGAAATAGCTGTTATAATAGCTGCAAGCGCAACATATTGCCATTTTAATTTAAGAATTGCAATGAGCGAGTATATCAATAAAATTCCAAAAACAGCCGTAATATACCATTTATTAGCCCATATCCAGTACCATGCTCCACTTGTAACACCTTCGCCCGGTTTTCCCCAATTGGCAAAAACAAGAATTAAAACCAATGTAAAAAAGTGAAATGCTGTTTGCCACATAGGCCTTTTTTCCGGCATATCTGGAAAATTTAATTGTTCATTGCGTTTTGCTTTTTCTTCCTTTCTATATATTAACGACATGGCTGAACCAATAACAATGGCAAATACTACAGCACCAACAATTCTTGCAACACCCATTTCAAAACCTAAAATACGAGCGGTTAAAATAATGGCCAGAATATTAATTGCCGGGCCAGAATATAAAAAAGCTATGGCAGGTCCCAAACCTGCACCACGTTTATGAATACTTGAAAATAATGGTAAAATAGTACAACTACAAACTGCCAAAATAGTTCCTGATACCGAAGCAACCGTATAGGCTACCCATTTTTTTGCTTTGGCTCCAAAATATTTCATTACCGCACCCTGGCTCACAAAAACAGATATTACACCTGCAATAAAAAACGCTGGTAATAAGCATAACACAACATGCTCCCGTGCATACCACTTTGCCAAGTCGAACATGGCATAAATCGCACCGCTAAATCGCTCATTTTCGAGTGGCATAAAATAGGCAAATACAAAAACAGCGGCAATCCAAAATAGTATTTTAAATTCTTTTTTTGTTTCCATTTTAAAAATATATAATAATTACATAATAAATACCTATCGCAATAAATACAACAGATATGATCCGTCGAAACCAAATTTCGAAAACCTTCAGGCTATTATACAATTTACCAACACCAGAAACGGTGTAAGCTAGCAACCAGGCAAAAATAATAACCGGAATTCCGGTTGCAAGTGCAAAAACAACAGGCAAATACAATCCCGACGCACTGCTGATGGTCATCGGAATTAACATTCCAAAATAAAGGACACCACTGTATGGGCAAAAAGCAAGAGCAAATACAATTCCCAATAATAAAACTTCCCAGTAATTGCTTGTTCCGTTTTCCTGGAAACGTTTGGTTAAACCACTCATGCCAGGGAACTTAATCTTAAGTATATCCAGCATGAATAAACCAATTATTATTAATAAGGGCCCCAAAATCTTTTCGCCATATTGCTGAAACCATCCGGATACCTTAAATTGATCGGCTCCGATAAAAATGATAACAGCCAGCAATGTATAAGATATTGCTCTTCCTAAAGTATAAACGAGTCCGTTTCTAAACACCTTTTTTTGATGTTCAACATCTTTGCTAATAAATCCTATTGCGGTAATGTTCGTAGCAAGCGGGCAAGGGCTAATTGCAGTCATTAGCCCAAGCAAAAAGGCAGAAAGTATTGGTAACGAGCTATTGCTCATTAAATTACTTAAAAACTCTTCCATAAAAACTTAGGTTAAACCAGCGGATCTATTTTTTCTTTTATAATTTCTTTCAGTTTATCAGGATTCGATCTGGCATTCATAAAACCTTCGTTGGTAATATTGATTTTATTTTCGCCACTTACAATAATTAAGGTTTGGCCAGACACGCCAATTTCTTCTGCTTTTTGCTTACCTACATCTTCATCAAGATTGTAGGATACGAAGAAAACATCATCGCCATAGTACTCTTCAATAACTTCCCTGGCAACATCTTCAACTGCATTGCAGGTAGCACAACGACGAGTGTAATGAAAATAGAATACTTCTACATTTTCGGCTTTTACAGCTGTTTCTTCTTTTGTGTTTTTATCAGCCTGTGCCGTACACGAAAAGTTAATGCTTACGGCAATCAATGCAATGGTAAAAAAATGAATAAGTTTCATAATTTATTCGTTTTTAGTGATTAACTCTTTTATTTCGTTTGCAGATGGAACTCGTCCCGAGAAAACTACCTTTTCGTTAACTACCAGGGCTGGCGTATGCATTACACCGTACTCCATAATTTTCATGATATCTTCCACTTTTGAAATGTTTGCTTCAATATTCATTTCGCTAACAACCTCACGAGTTGTTTTTTCCAGTGTTTTACATTTAGGGCAACCGGTACCCAATACTTTTATTTCCATGATTTACTTTTTTATTTGTTCGTATTTCGTAAAATTGCGAATGTATAATTTAAATTTTTTTATAGTTGCAGGAAGTTTCTGAATAAGCCTTTTGCTTCTTCCCAATTTACTTTATTTACACAATATTTAATTTTAGGAGCTTCTATTTCACCCTGAATTAATCCGGCATCTTTTAATTCTTTCAAATGCTGTGATAAGGTTGATTTGGCAATAGGTAAAATCTCCGTTAAATCGCCACTATAACAGCAACTTTCTTTCGAAAGGATTTCTAAAACATATAAGCGAATAGGGTGTCCCATAGCTTTTGCATATCGGGCCAGGCGCTTTTGTTTTTCACTAATAACTTCCTTCTTCATTTTTCCGTTCGTTAAATACCGAACAAAGATAAATAAAATTTCAATTTATGAAACGCGTATGCAAAAAAAATCATTTTATTTCTTATAGATACATCATAACACCTGAATATCAGAAAGGTTCAGCGTGGATGGTTGCAAAAATATTATCCTTATTTTTCAGTTCCTTCTCTATTTCATTGCAAATTTGATGAGCTTCATTTAAAGGCATTTTTTCTGGTAATTTTATGTGAAATGTAAGTTCTGTATGGCTTCCATAACGATGCATATGAATATGATGAACTTTTGCATCGAACCCTGCTTTTTCCTTTGATAATGATGATAACCTTTCCATAAGTTCATCATCCGGCACCTCACCAAGTAATGGGCTGCTGGCATCGCGAATAATTCCGTAAGCAGCATAAAAAATCATCAATGCAACAACAATACCTAAAACACCATCAATCCACCAAAAGTAAGGACCAAGAAATATACCAACTAAGATAATTACAGAAGAAATAGCATCGCTTCTGTGGTGCCAGCCATCGGCTTTTAATGTTACCGATTTTGTTTTCTTTCCTGCCCAAAACGCAAACTGAGCAATTAATTCTTTTACCACGATAGACACTACCGTTGCAACAATAGCAAAAGTTCCATATTGAACCGATTCGTAATGCTTTAATTTATTCATACTTTCTAAAATAAAATTAAATGCAATAACGGCAAGTAACATCCCAATAATAATAGATGCTATTAACTCTGCCCTTCCATGACCAAAGGGATGTTCTTTATCTGCCGGTTTGTTGGAAAGCTTTACACCAACAACTACCACAACAGAACTTAACGAATCGGAAAGTGTGTGCCATGCATCGGCAATAATAGCAATAGACCCCGTTACAATACCTGCCCAGTATTTAAGGATAAATAAAAAAATATTCACGAAAATAGAAAGCCAGCCTTCCAGGTATTTATAAAAATTATCGTCCTTTTTCATTTAAGAGTTCTTGATATAAATTTCTTTATTTGTAAAAATACAAAAGCTGTCCAAAACAGAACAGCTTTATAATTAAAAAGTTATTACCGGTTTATAAACCAATCGACTTTAAAAAAGCTTCCTCGTTTGGTTCTCTGCCTAAAAATTCTTTTACTATATCCATTTCTTCAATAGTAGATCCTCTTTCTAAAACAATCTTTCTCAATTTCATACCTATTTGCTTATCCATAATTCCGTTTTGTTCAAAAACAGAAAACATATCCTCAGCATACACCAATGCCCATAAATAACTGTAATATCCTGCAGCATAACCATTTAAATGACCAAATCCGGCTTCAAAGTGAGTTCCTTCCTGAAAATTATATAAAGTGATTTCATTCTGTAGCTCTTTTACTAACTCCGTTGTTGATTTTGTTCCATTTGGATCAAATTTATCGTGAAATGTCATATCGAGGATACCATAAAAGATTTGTTGCAAAACATGCAAGCCTGAGCCAACATTTTTAGCTGCAACCATTTTATCGAATAAAGCTTTGGGAAGGACCTCTCCCGTTTTATAATGTTTGGCAAAAAGCTTTAATGATTCATAATTCCATGCCCAGTTTTCAAAAATTTGTGATGGCATCTCCACAAAATCGCGGGCGACATTGGTTCCAGCCTGGGCAGAAAGCTCTGCTCTGGTTAGCAGGTCGTGCATTAAATGGCCAAACTCGTGAAAAAATGTTTCTACATCGCTATGCAGCATTAATGCGGGGTCATCTCCTATGGCTTTGGGGAAATTACAAACCAGGCTGGCTGTTGGCAACTGGTAGTTCTCACCTGTTTTTTTACCCGGAATCATTCCAAATAATGCTGCATGATTGTATTTATTCTTACGAGGGTATAAATCAAGATAAAAACGGGCAATTAACACACCATTTTCAAACACCTCAAACAATTTTATATCCTCATGCCAAACCGATGGGTTATCAATCTCTTTAAACTGTATCCCATATAAATGCTGTGCAATTTTAAATAATCCGTTTATTACATTTCCTACTTCAAAATATTCCTTTAGTTCCTGATTGTTTAATTTATATTTTTCTTCCAGCAGCATGTTATCATAAAAGGCAGCTTCCCACGTTTCAATAGTGCTTATCGAAGCATTTGATTTATATTTTCTTTTTATTTCTAAAAGTTCATCATAATCACGCTTTGCTTTTATTATTACTTTCTCCTTTAAGTTATTTTCAAAATCCCACACCGTTTTCGGGTTCTTTGCCATCCTGTTTTCCGTTTTATATTCTGCAAAAGTATCATATCCCAATAGTTTAGCCATATTTTCCCGCTCAATCAGAATTTGTTTCAGCACCTCCAGGTTATTATCAGAAGCAATATTTTTATATTTAAATGCCAGCTCTTTTCGTGCATCATCCGACTTTGAATACTTCATAAATGGCACGTACGACGGATAATCTAAACCTATTCGATAGCTTCCGCGTTCTTGCCTGTGTGCTTTTTTGTAATCCTCTGGCAAACCTTCTATCTGATTTTCGCCTACCATTAAAAAATCCTCGTAGTTACTTATATTCGCATCAAACTGAATTCCTAAATCAGATAATTTATCCTGAATAACTTTTAACTGGCCCCTTTTTTCTTTGGGTAATGCAAAACCATTTCTTTCAAACTCTTCAACTGTTTCTTTCAGATATTTTTTATTTGATTCTGATAGAAATTGCACTTCTTCCTTTGTTGAATAATCTTTTACAGCATTATACAACTCTTCGCTTAATCCAATTTCGTTAAAAAACTTGCCAAACTCCGAAATCGATTCCAGGCACTTGCTTCTTGTATCATCGTTTGGATGAACATAAGCCAGCAATGAGATAACCTCACTAACCTTAACCAACTCGTTTTGAAGATCATCTAATGCACGCATAGTATTCTCAAATGTCCTCTTGGCAACTACAATGCCGTAAATTTTCTGAAGTGAATCTTTTGCTGCAGAAATAGCTAAAGCTGTTGCTTCTGATACCGCTTCTGAATTAATCTTTTTAAAATCAATTAATTCGTTTAAACCTGTTATAAGTGGATTTTTCATTGGATGTCTTATTTTCAATTTCAAATTTAACAAAAGCTAAGCACAATTGTTTTTGTTGATCATTTAAATCTATTACTTTTGAATTATAAAAGGGCAAAATTACTATTTTATCATTAAACAAAAGGATTTGCTGTGTTTTAAAATGAAATCGGAAAACATCATAAAACAATTACAAACCAAACTCAGACTTTACAGGATGGGTTACTCCTCCGACCAGCAAGGCATTTTAAACAGATACCTACGCGAGAAATCAAGTTGGGATGATCATTTAAACCACTCCAGGCAGTTTATTTTAAAATCATTAGAAAATAAAGAAAAAGGCAAAGTTGTAGTTTTAGGTAGCGGATGGTTACTCGACCTGCCCATTCACGAGCTGGCAACACAATTTAAACAGGTTGTTTTAGTAGATATAAAACATCCGGCACAAATACTTAAGAAAATCAGTAAATACAGCAATATCATTACACAAAACGAAGATATTACGGGTGGAATGATTGACTTTTTTTATTACAACCGAAAAAATCTGAAACAAAACAAACCGATTATTATTCCTGAGAATATCCATTTTTCTGTTTCAAAAGATGCCGATTTTGTGATTTCACTGAATATACTCTGCCAATTGCATATTATCTTGATTGATTACATTAAAAGCTTATCCGGCAAAACGGCAATTGACTTTTCAGCCTTAGAAAAACAAATCCAGCACTCGCACATTAGCATGCTCCCCAAAGGCAAAAGCTGCCTTATTACCGATATTGAAGAAGAAATTTTAAATCCGGATAACGAATTAATTGGCATAAATCCTCTAATTCGTGTAGATTTGCCTGAAGGTAACTTTTCGCAGCATTGGCAGTGGAAATTTGACACACAAATGACCTACCGCGAAGATGCAAAAACCTATTTTAATACCAAAGCGATCGATTTTTAACACTTATGGCAAAAAACAAATGGCAAATAGTTATTACCGACCTGGATGGGACGTTGCTAAACAACAGGCAACAAGTTAGCCTGGAAGATATGAAGTCGTTGTATTGGTTAGGAGATAATAACATTGTTAGGGTAATTGCAACCGGGCGTAACTTTTTTAGCTTAAGCAAGGTAATAAAAAATAATTTTCCTATCGATTACCTGGTTTTTTCGTCGGGTGCCGGAATCTACGATTGGAAAAATAAAACCCTGTTGCATTCAGAATACCTGCCCGATATTGAAGTTACCCAAATTTCAAAAATACTTATCGATCATCATGTTGATTTTATGATCCACGAGGTGATTCCTGAAAATCATAAATTCGTGTTCCATCGTTCGGGAAACCCCAATACCGATTTTGAACAAAGAATATGGCTTTATAAAGATTTTGCTGTTGAACTGGACAGAGCTATGGATAAACATACACATGCCTGCCAGATAATAGCTGTATTCCCGAATAATCTAAGCCTTTTTGATGAAATAAGCAGTAAGTTTCAGGATATAAAAATTATACGCACCACCTCGCCCATTGACGGAGAATCAATATGGATGGAGATATTTCCCAATACGGTTTCGAAAGGGCATGGTATCGACTGGCTTTGCAAACACCTAAAAATAAACCCATTAAATAGTATTAGCATTGGCAACGATTACAACGATATTGATATGCTGGAATATACTGCCCAAAAGTATGTTGTTGACAATGCTCCCGATGATCTGAAAGAAAGATTCCCAGTATGTAAAAGCAACCAGGAATCAGGATTTAGCGATGCCCTGAGTTTGCATTTCGACTTTTTTTGATTTCGGTTTCGAGCGGTAATGGAATCGATAGCGCACACCCACCGATAAAGCCATAAGCTTAGGATAGCCAGGAATAAAGGTTACTGATAAATCGAGTGCTTTATTCATTTTAAAATTAAACTCCAGCTCGCCACCATACCAAAGGAATTTATATTGCCAAAAATCGGTTTCGTTTCCACGATAGAACCCGGAATTAATATAATCATCAAACTTTGAGTACCAGCTTCGGCGATATATTAAAGTTGGCCCTATACCACCATTTACAGAAAAGTTTTCTGTATCAAATATTACACCCCTGAAACCAACATGTGCCAGCCCGGAAAACAAACCACCACAATCGGAATAAAAAGCAGTAACCGCTTTAAGGGATAATTTATCTTTATGGAAAAACTTCTCGTACCCCAGGTAAACACCTAAGTTAATTACCAGGTAACCATTCCTGTCGATTTTGGTAGGCATATTATCAGCATTTACATCACCATCGGGATGAAAACTAAAACCAAAAAATTTAGCAGAAAAATTATCCTGTGCAAACCCTTGAATAAAAACCAAAAGAAAAACTATCAGACCCAAAAATCTCCTCATCCTCAATTTCTTCATTATAGGGTACAAAAATAATCAAATTTCGGTATTAACTATTATTTGAATCTGAATCGGCAGAATTAAAAAATGCTTCATAACCAGGGTAGTAATACTGTTGTTTTGCAATTTCTATGGGGAATAAAAAATATTTAATTTCACCTTCGGAACAAACTGCACCATTATGATCCAATAGTTGTGCATGGATGGTAGCAAATTTTTTATTCTGATCTAGTAATTTTGCACGAACCGTTAGCTGCCCTTTGTCGGTATACGCGGGGTTCTTATATCTTACATTTAAACTTGCCGTAACTCCTGCTGTTTTAACCTTTACATACACAACCCAACTGGCTATTTCGTCTAAAATTGTTGATTGTATCCCACCATGCAGAATGTTTCCATAACCTGCCAAATACTCCTTTGGTTCCCATTTCGATACCAGGTATTCACCATCATCAAAAAACTTCATCTGTAAGCCAAAAGAATTGTTCGGAGAACAGCCAAAACAATTATATCCTTCGCGTTTAATAAAGGGGTTTATAATTTCTTTCATTTTGAACAATATTAATACTCAAAGGACCTTCCTGTAATCGATTCTACAGGGATCTTTATAATTAAAATATTATCTACAGCAGGTTTTGAATATTCAAACTCCCTGTCGGAATAATTTCTCATAAAAACATTAAGCCCTTTTATTTTTTCTTCGTAATCCTCCACAAATAAAGCATGGCCGTGTACCAAAACGCTTCGGTAGGCAAACCTCCAGGAGCACGCCACATGTTCGTGCCGAGCAAACAATCTATGGTCAGTATCAAACTCGAGGCATACTTTATTATTTCTTTTTAGTATATCCACTTTTTTGCCTTCTTTTGCGCAATGCAGCCATATGGTCTGATCTTCGTAACCAAAATTCATTGCAAGAACGTATGGAGTATCCACATCAACCATACCCACACGACAAATATTACATTTTTTGAGAATCCCTTCTAATTCATCAATATCTACAATATCCTTAATTGCATTATCGCGTTTTGCCATAGACTTTAATCATTTATAAGATTTATTACAAAATTAGATTTATTATTTTATTGCGGTCACTCCCCTTAGTTTTCAGTATTATTAAACAGAGGTACCGTAAAACTTATGGTTGTTCCTTTTCCGGTTTTACTTTCGATATAAATATCACCCTGATTCATATTAACAAACTCCTTACAAAAAAACAAACCTAAGCCTTTCCCTGTTTCTCCACTTGTTCCGGAACTACTGCCATTAGCCATTTCAAAAACCAACTCTTGTTTTTCTTTAGCTATACCCACTCCGGTATCTTTAACCCAGACCTTGGCTACTTGCATATTTTTCTCGATGCCCACCGTTATTTTTCCTTTCTCGGGAGTAAATTTAACAGCATTATTAATCAGGTTACGCATTACGGTAAATAACATGTTACGATCGGCAAAAACTGCTATATCTTCCACCGGTTTAAATTCAAGGGTAATATTTTTTAATTTGGCTATCTGGTGATATATTTCTACTGTTTCCAGAATATTATCGTTTAAATTTAATTTTTCGGGCTGGAATGGAAATTTCCCCTGTTGGCTTAAAGCCCAGTTAAGAAGGTTATCAATTAACGACAGCACACTATTTACAGAAAGCTCCAGTGTTTTAGAAAGCCTGCTTAAAGAGTCATAATCCTGCTCCTCTATCCAATAAGGAATCAACTGCGTTATGCTGTCCATTGAAACAATTGGGCTACGTAGGTCGTGCGCAATAATCTGGAACAACTTATCTTTTATCTTGTTCGATTCCAGTAGTTTCTCATTCTGTGATACAATTTCTGTCCGTTGTTCGTTTATTTTTTTGTTCTGATATACCAGAATCTTATTTAGCCTTTTTCTTTTTTTGCTTTCCAATGCTAAATAGAGAGTAATACCCAAAGCAATAATAAAAAATACAATTAAAATATTTCGTTGTATACTTTTTTGTTTTGCCTCCAGCGTGCTTTTGGATAACTCCAGTTTTTGTATCTCATGCTCTTTCTCTAAATATGCAATTTGTTGCTCGCGTTGCTCTGCTTTATATTTTTGTTCGAGTGCTAACATCTGTTTTCTCTTATCGAGATTATATATACTATCTTCAATAAAAATATAATCCTTCATATACATAAAAGATTTCTTATAATCGCCAAGCGATTCGTAAAACATATAAAGATTCTTTGATAATTTATGTTGTTTACGGATATCTCTTATTTCATTAGCAAATGCATAGCTTTCTTCTAAATATTTTTTTGCTTTACTGATATTTCCCAACTTGTGGTACGAGTTTCCCAATCCCTGCAGCGAATACACCAACATCTCTTTCTCCCCTATTTCCTTTTCTAATATAATCGCATCGCTATAATATTTTATGGCATCATTATACTTGCCTGTTTCTTCATATACAATTCCAAGGTTATGGATTAATAATAAACGGTCGTAATTATTATCACTTTCCCCTAGTTTTTCCATGGCCTGCTTATAATAATACATGGCCATTTCATAATCGCTCATAGCCAAATAAGCATTCCCAATATTCATCAATAATGTATGAATTCCTTTTACCTGATTATTTTTCTTTTTTAATTCTAAATATTGTTTATAATGCTCTATGGATTGATTATAATAACCCATATCATAATATAAAACACCCATATTATTATAAAAGGCCGATAACATAAGGGTATCTTCAATTAATCTGGCTATAGCTAGCCCCTCGTTAAAAATCTCTAACGACCTGGAGAATTCACCCTGCCTTTTCAGAATATTACCCAATCCATTTAAACTTTTTGATAATAACAAACTATCCCCTGTTTCTTTAGAGAGTTTCATCACTGAATTATATGCTACAATGGATAAATCGTAATTACCTCTGTATTTGTAAACTTTCCCAAGAATATAATAACACTCTGCTGCTGCTTTTTTATAATTATTTTTTTCAGCTAATTTAATTGCATCCTTTATGATCACAAGAGCTGTATCTCGCTGATATTGAATATATTTATCTGCTATTTCTTTTAGCTTATATACTTTTAAGGTATCATCTGGCATTTGCCTGACATGCAACCTCAAACTATCTAAAGAGTTATTCACTGCAATAACATTATTTTGCAGTGAATAACATATAAAAATAAATATTAAGGCTAAATACCTCATTTATTGTTTGTTGATAAAATATCTTTAAGGTTCAATTTCTCCGTTTCCAGCTCCGGTTTTTCCTTCACCATCCGGATCGCCATTACGTAAAGTATTATCGTAATTTTTTACAATAATATTTATTTTATCCAATTGCTTAACATCGGTTGTTGTTAAATCAATATTAAATTCTTCCATTTTTTCTTTTTGAGCAGTCAAATCATCTTTCTTCTCGCGCAATTTTATACGCACTTCCCAATATTCACCATCAAATTTTTGCTCTATTGTTTCTTTGTAACAATTTCCGGGCATTTTTACAAGCACATCTAAACGGTAATTGCTTGTTCCACGTTTGTAAAACAGGTTAAAATAAGGGTAATAAAGTTTCATAGTATTTTTTTATTGGTTAATATTATAGTGTTTAAAGTTAATATAAAAATTATTAACTCCAATAATTCAAAGCAAAACTATTTATATAAACCACTGTAAACAAAAAGATTACAAACCAACAATTCGTCTTTGCCATTCAAAAAGGGCTACAGCAAGGGCATGCGAAACATTCAAAGAGGTGTTTTTACCATATACCGGAATATGAACAATCTTATGACATTGATTAAGAATAATATGATCAATACCGGAAATCTCATTACCCACAATAAAAGCAATCTTTTCAGGCATGTTGGTTTTATAAATATTTTCTGAATCACTTGAAGTCTCTACAGCAACCCATGTATAGTCTTCGGGAATTTTCTGATTCAGTTCTGAAATTTTACAATACTCCCAATCAATTGCATCAAAACTTGATGATGCCGTACGACGTATTTTTGAAGTCCGGTTTTCAACACCAGAAGTAATCAAAAGAAGCTTTTTACACCCAATATTATCCGCCAAACGCATAATATTTCCGATATTTTCGGGAGTTTTTAACTCACAGGCAACAATAATTGGTGGGTCATAATTGGCAGGTAAGGATATATTTTTAAACAATTCTTTAGAATGAACTTCCCTCTGTATCATACTCTTTATCAGCTATTACTAAATCCATTTTAATGTCATATTCATCTGCAGGGATTTTATCAAACAACTGAAAATCGAAACATACCCCAATCTTAACTGCCCCGGTATTTTTTAATAGTTTATCGTAATAAGCCTTACCCCTTCCCAAGCGGTTGTTTTCTATATCAAAAGCTACACCCGGCACAATTACCAAATCTATTTCCGATAAATCACCTTCAAAAATATCAGTTGGCTCCAATATTCCGAAAGCCTCTCCGGCTCTCATATTTTCAACACCCTTAAAAACTCTTAATTCGAGTTTATCCCCTTTAACCGAAGGTAATATGATCTTTTTATGTTGATACCATTTTTGCACAAAATTGTGGGTAAAAACCTCATCATCCATCGACCAATAAGCCATAATAGTCTGAGCGTTTTTAAAATCTCCCCGTTTTTCAACCTGCTCAAAAATGACCTCCGATTTTCGCTTTTTTTCTTCCAGGGTAACTTTCTTTTTGAGTTCTTTTATTTTAACCCTTATTTCCTTTTTTTGCTGATCTATCATGTACCAGTTATTTTAAACACCAGGTCATTTAATTTTTTAAACAATTAACTTATACCCTTTTCCATGTATATTAAGGATTTCAATAGAAGGGTCGTCTTTTAAATACTTTCGTAGTTTGGTTATATAAACATCCATACTTCGGGCATTAAAATAACTATCCTCCTGCCATATAGTCTTTAATGCAAAGTTGCGCTCCAACACATTATTCATATTGTTACACAGCAGCTTAAGTAACTCAGACTCTTTTGTGGTCAGCTTTTGCTCTTTGGTATTGTGTTTTAGTATTTGCTTTTGTGCATCAAATTGATATTGCCCGATGGTAAACAAATCATCATCGCCCGAAGCATGATTGGTACTTGTTCGGCGCAAAATAGCCTTTATACGGAATAACAACTCCTCCATACTAAAGGGTTTGGTCATGTAATCGTCGGCACCCACGGCAAAACCTTCAATAACATCATCTTTTAACGACTTAGCTGTTAAAAAAACAAATGGTATATTCGAGTTTATTTTTCGGATTTCCTTAGCTAGTGTAAAGCCATCCATCTTAGGCATCATCACATCTAAAATGCACATATCGTATTTATTTTTCATAAAGCCGTTATATGCCAATTCTCCGTTTACAAACAAATCTGTATGAAAGCCTTTTGCAATAAGGTATTCACGCAGTAAAGCGCCTAAATTTTCATCGTCTTCGGCCAGTAATATTTTATAATCATGCTTATCCATAGCTTATTTCTTTAGTTGGAATAAATATTTCGAATGTAGAACCTTTTTTATATTCAGATATTAAATTGATTTCACCATTATGTGCATTCACAATTTTTTTAACGTAGCTTAATCCCAGTCCAAAACCTTTAACATCATGCACATTTCCTGTCGAAACACGATAGAACTGATCAAAAACTCTTTTCTGGTCTTGTTTTTTGATACCAATCCCTTTGTCACTAACCTGCAAATAAAACCCACTTTTATCATCTTTTGTGGATACGGTTATATCCACTGTTCCATTACTATATTTTACGGCATTATCGAGCAAGTTAAAAATAATATTGGTAAAATGTATCTCATCAACAAACAATAAAGAATTTTTTGCACTTAAGTTCTTTCTTAAATTACCATTTCTTGAATTAACCTGTATCTCAAAGTTTTTAACTACGTTATCAATTATTTTATGCACATCCAGTTCCTTTTGTTTTAGCTTAATATGCCCCTGCTCAAGAAGAGCTGTTTTTAATACTTTCTCAACCTGATAACTAAGTCTTTTACTTTCATCTTCAATTATACCCGATATATACCCGATATTTTTGTTTTCCATGGGGATACTATCATCTCTTAGCATCTGAGATGCTAAAGAAATAGTTGATATAGGTGTTTTTAACTCATGAGTCATGTTATTCACGAAATCGTTCTTAATCTGCGATAAACGTTTTTGTTTAAACATAATGTGAATAGAAACTGAGAATCCCAATATAATGATCAATGTGAGGAATACTGAGCTTATAGCAATAAAACCAGTAGATTTAAAAATAAAATTCCGTTGACCGGGAAAATATATTTGCAAAACATTATCCCTGGCAAAAATATCGTTTGGAAACAATTGGGTGGAAAATAATTTTAGTTCTTCAGGGCCAGTATAATCTTCCGATTTATAAATTATCTCCAGCCCATTCTGAATTAAGGCATATTCGTAAGGAATATTTATACCCAGATGATTAAAATTCCTATTTATTATTCCTTCCAGCGTTTCCTGATCAATACGTTCTTTTATATCTACATCAACCTGTATGAGTTTATTTACAATATTCTCGACAAAAACAGTACGGTTGTTTAATTTTTCGTTAAACCGATTGTTTATAGAAAGATTGCCATAAGTATGCTGTTTTATGTTTTTCAGATCCAGATCGGGGCTCTTACTAAAATTCATTGGGTTTTTACCTATCAACCGGAGTTGCGAGTTAAGACTAAGAGAATCGGTTTGGATAACAAAAATCTCCTTTTCCATGTCGGTAGAAGATAAACCAAAAATATTCTGGTTTAGTTTATTCGATTTAAAATTTAAAGAAGCGTTTCCGGTTGTATTCACATCATAAAAAGGCTCTATTTCAGTAACCACTTGCGAAACCAACTCACGGTTTTCAAGTTCTTTAATAACCTGATCCATTCCATTGCTAACCAACTGTTCAAACTGAGCCTCTTTAATTTCGAGGGCATTTTTTATCCAATAGGCCTGAACCAAAATTAAGCCTACCAGTGTAGTTGATAAAACAACAGTTATAATCCAAAGTGTCCTTTTATGCATAGAATACAAATATAAAGGCTTACAACCATAGTTATTAATTATTTAACAATATTTAACATAGGTTTAATTTACTTAACTATAGTTTAAGATATTTTTGTAATGACAAATAAGGAATGCAAATAGATTTGTCGTTAGGTTTAAATTTTAGGGTTTAGGAAAAAGAGAGAGATAATCTCTCTTTTCTTTTTTGTATCACTAAAATAAAAACAATTTATGATTCTTCTCAGAAAGCTCTTTTATCTCAAAAGCCGTTATTACAATATCTATTGATTTTAGTCCTGTAATTAACTTCTCAATATATAACTGGCCGGGATGATTTTCTACTTTTAAAATATAATCTATATTTTTTAATTCGGGGATTAAAAAGCCCCCCTCCGATTTATTGGAGATTAAATGAAAAATAATATCAGAATCGTCAACAAACTGGTAAAGCGAAAAACTGGCTTCTGTTTTCTGTTTTGGATGCATAAAAGAAAGGTTCTCACTTTTTGATAAGCCAAAACCAAGTTTTTTATTCATTGCCCAGCTAAGCCTGTAATCATTTTCATGAGATGCCAGTGCGATCAACACAAAATCCTTATCGAACTCAACAACCAGTTTATGGATTTTTTTATTTTTTGTCATAAAACAAAGACTCCTTAAAACCGAAAATTTAAGGATTTATTTAATCAATACAAACTAACTCGATATTATTTAGTGCCTGATGCGAAGCTTTTTGTTGAGCTTCTTTTTTCGACAATCCTTTTCCCTGCCCCAATATTTTATCGTTAACTTTTACAATGGAGGTAAAATACAAGTTACTTTGTTCAGTACTTTCCACTTCCTCATCATCAAAAAGAATTTCAAACTTATTTTTTTGTGCCCATTCAATCAGCTGACTTTTGTAATCAGAATCATGCTCAGCCAGATCTTTAACATCAATATGTTTCAGGATGATTTTTTTGAGTATAAATTCTTTTGTTTTATTATAACCTTTATCGATATATACCGCACCGATAAGTGCTTCCAGGGCATTACCATATACATTCTTTGTTCCGTTAAACCGGCTTTGAGCAACAATATGATATTGTAAACCCATGTTTAATGCTATTTCGTTAAGCTGTTCGCGGTTAACAATACGGGCCCTTAGTTTGGTAAGAAACCCTTCTTTCTGGTAGGGGTAAAATTTAAATAAATAATCGGCAACTACCGAAGCCAATATGGCATCACCAAGAAACTCTAATCGTTCGTTATTTAAATTCTTACTTCCATTTTCGGGACGTACCGCCGACTTATGGATAAAAGCAACTTTGTAAACATCAATGTGCGTAGGATGTATCCCGGTCATTCGATAAACAAGCTGATAAAACTTTTTATCTTCCGACCAGTAATATTTAATCCGACTAAGA
>ERZ795053.1536-NODE-1536-length-29260-cov-7.922821_pt1 | contig 29260 bp, 24 predicted proteins | sample MGYA00375137_ERZ795053 | MGnify/ENA primary metagenome ERZ795053 (study PRJEB30182, sample SAMN05720284) | activated sludge metagenome | isolation source: Anaerobic digester | place: Hong Kong | collected 2014-12-17 ...
AAATCGCGGCCATTTTTTACGGCCGCGAAGAAAAACTCACAGCATCGGAGATGCGGTTGACCTTCGTGCTCCAAAAGTAGGAGCACGATTTTGGCTTCGCCAAAACCGACCAACTCGTCGTAAAGCATAAAGCCGAGTTTATGTTCCGACGAGTTTTGCGGTTTCCGAAGGAAATCGCGGCCATTTTTTACGGCCGCGAAGAAAAACTCACAGCATCGGAGATGCGATTCCCTTATTTTTGTTTTATGAGAGCTGGTGTCCAATGAAGCTGGTGAATATCGGCTTTGGCAATATGGTCAATGCGGACCGGATTGTTGCGATGATCGCGCCGGATTCCGCGCCGGTCAAGCGCGTCATTCAGGATGCCCGGGAGAAGGGCATGCTGGTGGATGCCTCGTACGGCAGGAAGACGCAGGCGGTCGTCATCATGGATTCCGGGCACGTGGTGCTTTCCGGGATCCCGCTGGATACTGTGACAGGGAGGATAGCGGAAGAACCGGATGAATAAAGGAATTTTACTGGTGATCTCCGGCCCCTCGGGCGTCGGAAAAGGCACTATCATTAAACGGCTTTTTGAATTGGATAAAAACCTGTCGTTTTCCGTTTCGGTGACCACGAGGAAGCCGCGTGAGGGCGAAATCGACGGAGTGGATTATTGTTTCCTCACGCGGGAACAATACAACAGCCTTCGGGACGGCGGCGGGCTGCTGGAATATGCGGATTTCAGCGCGAATTCCTATGGAACGCCGAAAGCAGAAGCGGAACACGCGCTGAATGAGGGCCGGGATCTGGTTTTGGATATCGAGATTCAGGGCGCCAGAAGCGTCCGGCGGATCATGCCGGATGCGCTGCTTGTCTACATCGTTCCGCCCTCTTTTGAAGAACTGAAAAAGCGGCTGGCGGGACGCGGCTCGGAGACCGAGGAATCCATGAAGCTCCGCCTTGATGCCGCAATCCGGGAACTTTCCGAGGCTCCCGAAGTCTACGACTGTTTTGTCGTCAACGACTGCATCGAAAATGCGGCCGATGAAATAGAAGCGATCCTCCGGCTCAAGCGGATGGGAAGGTCCCTGCCGCGTGGTTCCGGGGAACAGATATTGAAGGAGGTCATCAGCCTTGCTTAATCCTGCGGATATGTACAACCTCAATCAAAAAAACAGCCCCTATGCCAACGTAATCGCCGTCTCCAAACGCGCAAGAGAGATTTCCGAGGCGTATGAGGAGCAGCATGAGATCATGACGGATAAGCCGCTGAAGCTTGCCATCGGTGAATTCGTGCAGGACAAATGCCGGATCATCAAAGGGTCCATCAAGACCGAGGATGACTGAATATGGCCGGGAAAAAGACGATTTTGCTGGGCATCACGGGCGGAATCGCCGCGTATAAGGCGGCGGGGCTTGCCTCCGTACTGACAAAACGGAACTATAACGTCCTTCCGGTGCTGACGAAAGGCGCCTGCGAATTCATTTCGCCGCTCACGTTCACCGCAGTGACCGGGAACAAGGCCCTGACGCAGCTGTTTGACTCCGGGATCGAGCCGGAGATCGCCCACATCGCGCTCGCGAAGCAGGCCGATCTCGTTTTGATCGCGCCGGCAAGCGCGGATGTCCTTGCCAAGCTCGCAAACGGCATCGCGGACGACCTGCTGACTTCGGCCGTTCTGGCGGCGACCTGCAAAAAGCTGGCCGCGCCGGCCATGAATACGCATATGTTTGAAAACCCGGCGACGCAGAGAAATCTTGCGCAGCTCCGGGCGGACGGCTTTGGCATCGTCGAACCGGGTATGGGACACCTTGCCTGCGGAGATGACGGCAAAGGCCGCCTTGCCGATGAGGAGGAACTGATTGCCGCCGTAGAGTGCGCGCTGCACGGGAACGATTCCCTTGCCGGGAAAAAAGTCGTCGTCAGCGCGGGCCCGACCATTGAGCCGCTCGACCCGGTGCGCTATCTGACCAACCGATCCACCGGCAAGATGGGCTATGCCGTTGCAAAGATGGCGGCCCTGCGCGGCGCGGATGTCGTGCTCATTTCCGGAAAGACAAACCTGCCGGTGCCTTACGGGACCTCCGTGCTCAACGTGGAGACTGCGGCGGAGATGGCAAAAGCCGTGCTCAAGGAATCTGCGGAGGCGGATCTTGTGGTCATGGCCGCGGCCGTGGCGGATTATACGCCGGCGGAATATGCTGAAAACAAGATTAAAAAATCCGACGGGGAGCTGACTCTTTCGCTTCGGCGCACGAAGGATATTCTTGCGGCGCTGGGCGAGAAGAAGCCGGATTGGCAGGTGCTCTGCGGCTTTTCGATGGAGACCGAAAACCTGATGGAGAACAGCCGCAAGAAGCTCTCCGCGAAGCATGCCGATCTGATCGTCGCGAATTCGATCGCGGAGGAGGGCGCAGGCTTTGCCGCCGACACCAACAAGGCCGTCCTGCTCTCCGCGGAGGAGGAGACCGTCCTTCCGATGATGACGAAGGAAGCGCTCGCCGACGCCATTCTCGACCGGATGACGGAGATGCTCGATGCAAAGACCACCGCCGGCGCGGTAAAAGGCTGAAATTTCAGGCCGGTTCTTGACAGCATGAAGAGAACGTGCTATGATAGGCGCAATATTTGAAAAAGCGTAGATGGGGAAAACAATCCGGATTTTCCGCTCAGAGAGGGCCCGGTATTCTGAAAAGGGCCTGTGGAAACCGTGTACGTACCAGCCCCGGAGCGCGTGCAAGCTTTCTGTGAACACGCCGGCACCGCACCGTTACAGGCGGGCTTTTGAGTGCGGAGAGTGCGTCTCTCCGTGAACAAGGGTGGAACCGTGGAGCATCAAGCTTCGCCCCTTTTTGCAAGGAGCGAAGCTTTTTTGTTTTCTTTTTCCGATTCATGCTTCGGTTGCGGCACATATTTCCGGTGGTGGAGCACTGTTGCGGGGCCGCTTTCGTAGGCATGAGGTTCCCGAGGGTCCATGTCGGGACCATCAGATCGAATTTTATGGACGTTAATTTGCTTTCCCGTTTCGGCTCTGCGGGCATCGTTCCCGGAGCCCGGAAGCCGAAAAGCTTTTATAGGAGGAATGAGCTATGGTTAAAGTAACCCTGCGTGACGAAGTCCGGGAGTATGAAGCCGGAACCACCGCCTATGAGATTGCCCGGAGCATCAGTGCCGGACTCGCCAAAAACGCCTGCGCCGCCCGGATCGACGGGGAACCCTGCGATCTGCGCACGCCGGTTGAAAAGGATTGCGCCGTCGAAATCCTGACCTTCGACGATCCTTATGGAAAAAAGGCTTTCTGGCACACCACCAGCCATGTCATGGCTCAGGCCGTGCTGCACCTGTTCCCGAACGCGAAGTTTTCCATCGGCCCGGCAATCGACAGCGGCTTCTATTATGATTTCGACGTGGACCGCCCGTTTACGGCCGACGACCTTGCCCGCATCGAGGAGGAGATGGCCGAAATCATCAAGACCGGCCTCGAAGTCCGGAAGTTCACCATGACCGTGGAAGAGGCCAGAGGATTCATGAAGGAACAGCCATATAAGTTGGAGCTGATCGAGGAACACGCCGGAAAAGGCGAGGCTCTCTCTTTCTATCAACAGGGCGACTTCACCGAGCTCTGCGCCGGCCCGCACCTGATGAGCATTGCTCCGATCAAGGCTTTTAAGCTGACTTCCACCACCGGCGCCTACTGGAGAGGCAGCGAAAAAAATAAGATGCTCTCCCGCATCTACGGCATCTCCTATCCGAAGAAGGCCGATCTTGACGAGTATCTTGCCGCCATTGAGGATGCCAAGCGCCGCGACCACAACGTCCTCGGCCGCCAGCTCAAATATTTCTGCAACAGCGACCTCATTGGCCAGGGCCTGCCCTGCCTGATGCCGAAGGGCACCAAGCTCTTCCAGATTCTGAACCGCTATATTCAGGATAAAGAGGAATACGAGTACGGCTATGTGATGACCCGTACGCCGCTGATGGCAAAATCCGACCTGTATAAGGTCTCCGGCCACTGGGATCATTACAAGGAGAATATGTTCGTCCTTGGCGATGAGGAAAAGGATAAGGAAGTCTATGCCCTCCGTCCGATGACCTGCCCGTTCCAGTATCAGGTCTATCTGAACGATAAGCACAGCTACCGCGACCTGCCGATCCGCTACGGCGAGACCTCGACGCTGTTCCGCAACGAGTCTTCCGGCGAGATGCACGGACTTATCCGCGTGCGCCAGTTCACGATCACCGAGGGACACCTGATCGTCCGCCCAGATCAGCTCGAGCAGGAGTTTGCCGGCTGCGTCCGCTTGATTAAGGAAGTTATGACCGATATCGGCCTGATCAACGACATGACCTTCCGCTTCTCCAGATGGGATCCCGAAGACCGCGAAAAGTACGAGGGCACCCCGGAGATGTGGGAAGAGGCCGAAACCACGATGCGCGGCATCCTGAACGACCTGCATATCCCGTATGTGGAGGCAAAGGGCGAGGCCGCCTTCTATGGCCCGAAACTTGACGGCCAGCTGAAGAACGTCTACGGCAAGGAAGATACCATTGTCACCGTCCAGATCGACATGATGCTTGCCCAGCGCTTCGGCATGACCTACACCGATCAGAACAACCAGCAGATCACGCCGTATATCATCCACCGCACCTCCCTCGGCTGCTATGAGCGCACGATCGCTCTGCTGATCGAGAAATACGCCGGCGCCCTTCCGCTCTGGCTCGCTCCGGAGCAGGTCCGCGTGATGCCGATCACCGAGGATCAGAACGACTACGCCGAGGAGATCCGGAAGCAGCTCGCCAAGGCCGGATTCCGTGCCGCGAGCGATCTCCGCTTCGAGCGGATCGGCTTCAAGATCCGCGAGGCGCAGACCGAAAAGATCCCGTATATGGTCGTCGTCGGTGACAAAGAGAAGGAATCCGGTACCGTGACGGTCCGCGACCGCCGCGACGGCAGCCAGACCTCGTGCACGCTTGAGGAATTCATCGCAAAGATCCGCGTCGAGAACGACAACAAGGTCTGTTCCTGACGGCAAAAAGAAACCAAATAAAAAGCGGTGGGGATGTTTGTCCTCACCACTTTTTTATAGCACTTTGGTAATGGGAAAGACAGGCCGTCCGAGCAAGGGCCTGCGATGGCCATGCGGCCGGCGGATCATTCCGGTGCGTCCGGAGCAATCTACCTGCCGTACGTCCTTTCTGTACCTGCGTCAGCCGCCCGTTTCACCGGTGGCTGACATACATCGCAAGAGTCTGTCTTTTCCGCAGAAGGAGACGTTATAGCACAAGCTCGGTCGAAAAAACGATCACGGCATCCCCCTCGATCTGTACCAGCGCCGGGTGACTATCCTGTTTTTTGACGGATACCTTCATGGTTCCGGTGCGCCCGATGGCCTCTCCCTGCATGGCCGTAAAGGAAAACGTGCCCTCATCCGGATTCTGAAAGAGGCCGTGCTGCACGAGATACGCCCCAAGTGGGCCGTTGGCGTTTCCTGTCACGGGGTCCTCCGGGATCCCAATGGCCGGGGCAAACATCCGTCCGTGGACGAGAATTTCCTCGCCCGGGTTCAGGGTGAACACATAGTAGCCGTTGCAGCCGATCTCCGCGCTGAGGCGGGCGAGCCGATCCATATTTGGATTCAGCCGATGGAGCATCTCGTTTGACCGGATACCGATCATCACTTTTGAATGTCCGGTTGAGGCGATGCAGACCGGGCAGTCCTCCCGAAGATCACAGATGGAGATGCCGAGCCCCTCTGCAATCTTTTCAACCGCCGCATCTTGGAGCGGCTCTCCCACCGCAATCTGCCCCTGCGTCATCACGATGGAATAGTCGTCCCCTTTTCGCACGATGTGCACCGGCAGGATCCCGGCGCCCGTTTTCTGGATCACGGTTCCCGTCTCCAACTGCTTTTCCATTGCCCGCACATAATGGGCGGCGATGGTCGCATGGCCACAGATGGGGACCTCCCTTGTCGGCGTGAAAAACCGCACCTCCACGTCATACCTGCTGTCGGCGGAGGAAAAGAGAAAGGCGGTCTCCGAATGATTGAGCTCCCGGGCGATCTTCTGCATCTGCTGTTCACTAAGGCCGTCCGCGTCGGCGATCACTCCTGCGGGATTGCCGGATAATTTTTCTTTTGTGAAGGAATCCACCTGATATAAGCGATAAGGTTTCATCGTCTTTTCCCCCATGCATACCCGGATGCCGTACAGATGAGTTCGATCTGCCGTTTCGGCCGGCCGGTTTTTAGTTTATTCTTTTTTGCATTTTACCATACTTGGCCTTCTTTGGCCATCCTGTTTTATGCGCGGCCCCGGTAGCGTGTTCTGGATGGCCAAGAGAGATCGCTTGGCCCGCTGAAAGCAGCTCATTCTATCCCCGCGGATAGGAAGACATGTAAGGAACGTTTTCCTGAATAAAAAAGCCGCCTGATGGTCAGACGGCTTTTTGCGAGAAAGAAGAAAGTAACAGCTCAGAACCACCAGCCAAAATCGAATCCGGTGTTCGGATTTTCTTCCGTGGCGGAAGGCGTGCCGCTCGCCGTGCCGCCTGCGGCCTCACCGCGGACGACGAGGAACGGGGAAGCGCTCGTGACGGTGATGGTCGCTTCACCGCTCTTGTCGACGACGGCCGTGAAAAATTCAAACGTTCCGTCGTCTTTTTTATGGATGATGGTGAGAGTGTCGCCGAGGTATTTGGCGTCGAGGTGAAAGATGATCTTCCACGGAGCGAAGCCTTTCATCTCAATATCCCAACTGCCGATGACTTGAGCATCGCCGAGGCCGAGCGTGGCGGCGTATTCTTTCATTGCCTTATAGTCGCCCGAGAGGCGGCTCAGCTCCTCATAAGAAGTGATCTTTCCGGTGATGATGAGCTCGTCATCATCGTCATTGTCGTCATCATGGCTTCTATTTACAGAGCTGGTGTCGAGCACGACCTCCGGGGGAGGCATTGAAAAAAGTAGAGAACCATGAATCATAGTAAATGTCGTCTCCGGATGCAAAGGTGGAAATGTGAAGGTCTTCGGTATCGGAAAATACTGCGGGACAGTCTCCCACTTCAAGTTCTGTGCTGTTATAAAAATATTTTGTCTGTCCGTTTTCCACCACGGTTTTAATATACCCATCGGAATAATAAAGAGAAGCGACTCGGACAGTGCCGCCGGTGCGGACGGTCACACGGGGACCGAGCTCGATATCTTCCGCGACGATACCGTCTTCTTTGCCGGTTGCGGTGACGGAGCCTCCGGTGACCGTTAGGGTATGATAAGCATAAATTCCGAAGTAATGATCACTGCTTGCAGTGACATCGCCGCCGCTGATCGTTAGAGTGTCATAAGCATAAATCCCAAAAGAATTTCCGCCGGCCGCGTCAACCGTTCCGCCGCTGATGGTTATGGCGCCGCTGTATGCATAAAGCCCGTAATTATCGCCTTCCGCTGTAACGCTGCCTCCCTCAATCGTGATCGCGCCGTATTGGGCGTAAATTCCATGACCGGTGCCGGTTGCGTTGACCGTACCGCCTTCAATCGTGATCGCACCGGAGCGTGCGTAGATCCCATCCGGAATACCGTTTGCGGTGATGTCGCCTCCAGTGATTGTGAGGTCGGTATGAGCATAAATTCCATATCCATTGTTGCCGCTGGTATGAATCGTTCCGCCGCTGATCGTGAGGTGATCGCCGGAATAGATTCCGGTATAGCCACCGGTTGCGTTGATGGTTCCGCCGCTGATCGTCAGGGAGGAGCCACTTTCTGAGTCATAATTCCAGGAATCTATCGGATAATAAGCAAAGAGAGTCAGATCTCCGCTTTTGATATCGATCCCCGTGTAGCCGTTCAGAGATTCCAAAACGCCATAGGCGGTCAGGGAGCCGCTGCCTTGAATAGTGAGCTTCCCTTCGGAGTAGATTGCTTTGGAAGTGGGACAGTTACCCTCACCGGCACTGCCGATGACATTATTGCCCTGAGCTCAACGGTCAGATCGTTTTCGGAGACGATGCCCGAACTGGCGTTATATATGGGTTTTTCAAAATCGTTCAGCGTGAGGACGCCATCCCGGTACATGGCGACGTAAGAATCCGGCGTCGTGCCGACAATATCGGCGGGATCCGCATCCACAGTGGCGAGGTACTGACCGCTCAAAAGGGTCTTGCCGATGATTTCCACAGAATCATCGAGCGCCGCCGCGCCGACCGGGAGCAAAGTCAATACCATAATCAGGCAAATGACAAGAGAAAGTAACTTCTTCATGTTGATTCCCTCTTTTTTTTAATTTCCATTATAAATCAATACGACGAAAGTATTAATTATCAAAAAATTTTGGAATTTATGGAAAGAGGTCTATAGTTTTCGCCGCGCTTTTCGAAAAAAGGCGGTTTTGGCACAGCCGTTTTCATAGAAAACAAAACGGGATTATATGAAGGCATTCTCTTTTAAAAAAACTGGAGGACGGAAAAGGATTCCGGCGCTGTTTTTCCGAATAAAAAAGCCGCCTGATGGTCAGAACGGCTTTTTGCGAGAAAGAAGAAAGTAACGGCTCAGAACCACCAGCCGAAATCGAATCCGGTGTTCGGATTCTCTTCCGTGACGGAAGTGCCGCTTGTTGCTGCACTACCCGCGGTCTCGCCGCGGACGACAAGGAACGGGGAAGCACTCGTGACGGTGATGGTCGCTTCGCCGCTGTTATCGACGACGGCCGTGAAAAATTCAAACGTTCCGTCGTCTTTTTTATGGATGATGGTGAGGGTATCGCCGAGGTATTTCGCGTCGAGGTGGAAGATGATTTTCCACGGGCCGAAGCCTTTCGTTTCAACATCCCAGGTGCCGATCACCTGAAAATCGCCGAGGCCGAGTGTGTCGGCATATTCCTTCATGGCCTTATAGTCATTCGAGAGGCGGCTCAGTTCCTCGTAGGAAGTGACCTTTCCGGTGATGACGGGCTCGTCGTCATCGTCGTCATCTCTGCTGCTTGCAGAGCGGGTGCGGAGCACGACTTTCGTGGAGGCATTGACAAAGCTGTCGCTGATGATCGAGAAATAGACCTCATCGCTGTCGGAAAACGTAGAAGCATATCCGGATTCTTCCGCAGGAGCGCTTATCGCGCTTAAAAAAGCTTCTTCCGTGATCTCGGAAAAGTCATTGCCCTCCGTGGTTCCTTCATAATATTTTGTCAGCCCGCCCTCCGTCTCGGTTTTGGCGTAGACGGCGCTGCCTTCAACATCGGTATAGACAACGGTTTTTCTGATGGTGCCGCCGGTGCGGACGGTCACACGGGAGCCGAGTTCCATATCTTTCACAAAGATGGCAGCGTTGCCGCCGTTCGCAGTGACATAGCCGCCGGTGACGGTCAGAGTCTTTCCCGCATAGATTCCGGTATCACTGCCGGATGTGGTAAGATTTCCGCCGCTGATCATGCCGTCGCTGCAATAGACTCCGATGTAGGTACCATCTGCGAGAATCGTGCCGCCGCTGATCGTCAGGAAGCGACCTTCTTCGAGGGAATTGTCATATGCGTCGATCGGGTATTGGGCATAAAGGGTCAAATCTCCGCTTTCAATATGAACTCCGTCGAAGCCGTTCAGCGCTTCATAACCGCCGTATGCCGTCAGGGAGCCGCTGCCTTGGATCGTAAGGGTTCCCTCAGAACAGATCGAGGCTGTGGAGGGACACTGGATTTCGCTGCCGATGACATTGTCACCTTTTAAAATAACAGTCAAATCTTGGCTGCAAAAAATTCCATAACTAGAACCACCGCCGGAACAATCCGTGATTTCAAGATGATTCAGCGTGAGCACGCCATCCTGATACATGGCGACATAGGAAGCCGGCGTCGTTGCTCCGATTTCAGTGGGCGTGCCGCCGACAGAAGGAAGATAATACCCATTCATCAGATCGTCCCCGGCGATGCTGACGGTGCTGACATAGGCCGCCGCGCCGACCGGAAGCAAGGTAAGCACCATGAAAAGGCATACCACAAGAGATACCCATTTTTTCATTTTAAATTTCCTCTTTTTTTTCCTAAAATTCGCTTTTATTATACGCACTTTACTTTCTTAAGTCAACGGAAAACAACAACATTCACCAGAATAAGAGAAAAAGAGAAGAAATATTCGTTATTTAGACGAGCCCTCCTCCAAAGGGCGCTTTTTGCATCCGCAAGCCGCTTTTTTCGGGGGAAGTACCGGAAAGATTTCACCAAAGACTTTTTTCTTTTCACGCAAATAAAATATAATATTGCACATTATATAAAGCGAAAGAAGTAGGAATCATTTTCACTTTTTTATTGACAATGACAGATTCTTGTAATATATTAAATACAATATGTGTAATTATGCGCAGGCATAAGCCACATTTAACTTATAGAGAGGACAATTGAATAGTATGGAATTTTTAGCGATTACCTCAAAGCTGGGGGTATTTGCCGGGCTTACCTCGGAGGATATCCTTGCCTGTGTGATCATTGGCGGAATTGCTTTGCTAGTCGGAATTGGTATCGCCTTCCCCTTGGGCGTTTTGTATAGGCGCAAAGTCGCGGAAGCGGAACTTGGCTCCGCTGAGGAAGAAGCCAGAAGAATTGTCAACGATGCGATCAAAACAGCTGAAAGCAGGAAAAAGGAGGCTCTGGTCGAGGCAAAGGACGAAATTCACAAACTCCGCAGCGAGACGGAGAAGGAACTGAAAGACCGCCGCGCGGAAGTGCAGCGTCAGGAACACCGTCTCCAGCAAAAAGAGGAGTCTCTTGATAAAAAGATGGACAACCTCGATAAAAAAGAGGAGTCCCTGGCCGAAAAGCAGCAGGCTGCGGAGGAGCGCCTTGCTGAAGCGGAAGAAGTTAAAAAGAGTCAGTTTGATATGCTCGAAAAGATCAGCGGCTACACGACGGAGCAGGCGAAGACCCAACTCCTTCAGACCGTTGAACAGGAGCTTGCCCACGAAAAAGCGCTGCGCGTGATGCAGTATGAACAGCAGCTCAAGGATGAGCAGGAAGATAAAGCCCGCGAGATTCTCAGCGCCGCGGTCAGCAGATGTGCGCCGGATTATGTGGCGGAGGCCACGGTATCCGTCGTTCCGCTGCCCAACGACGAGATGAAGGGCCGCATCATCGGCCGTGAAGGCCGCAACATCCGCGCCCTCGAGACGCTGACCGGCGTCGATCTGATCATCGACGATACGCCGGAAGCCATCACGCTGTCGAGCTTCGATCCTGTCCGCCGCGAGATCGCGCGTCTCTCGCTTGAGAAGCTGATCCAGGACGGACGCATCCATCCCGCGAGAATCGAAGAGACGGTCGAGAAGGCCAGAAAAGAAGTCGACGCGAAGATCAAGCAGGACGGCGAAAAAGCCGTGCTCGAGTGCGGCGTCCATGGATTGGCACCGGAGCTTGTGCGCCTGCTCGGCAGAATGCGTTATCGTACAAGCTATGGCCAGAACGTGCTTGCCCACTCGATTGAAGTGGCGGAACTCTCCGGCATGCTCGCCTCCGAGATCGGCGGCGTCGATGTGGCCATGGCCACCAGAGCCGGTTTGCTGCACGATATCGGCAAAGCCCTCACGCATGAAATCGAGGGCAGCCATGTGAGCATCGGCGTTGACGTGGCAAAGAAGTACAAAGAGCCGCAGGACGTCATCCATGCCATCGAGGCGCATCACAACGACGTCGAGCCGCACACCACCATCGCATGGATCGTGCAGGCCGCGGATGCCATTTCCGCCGCCCGCCCCGGCGCCAGAAGAGAGAACCTCGAGAATTACATCAAACGTCTCGAGAAGCTCGAAGAGATCGCCAATTCCTTTGACGGCGTCGATTCCTGCTATGCCATTCAGGCCGGACGCGAGGTTCGGATTCTCGTCAAGCCGGAGCTTATCTCCGACGACGACATGGTGCTCATTGCCCACGAAATTGCCCAGAAGATCGAGACCGATCTCGACTATCCCGGCCAGATCAAGGTGCACCTTGTCCGCGAGAGCCGCGCGGTCGATTACGCGAAATAAAATGGCGCGGGGCGAAAGCCCTGCGAATGAAATTGGATGTTTTGAGCCGGTTTTCGTGCCCTTCCGGGCCGGGAACCGGTTTTCTTTTTTTACGGAAAAGGGGAAGTCTGCCTCTCCGGCGGCGCGGAAAAACAGCCTCTTTACCAAACAAAAATGCCGGAGAACCGGTGATCCTCCGGTATTTCATACCCAAAAAGGCGGCGCTTCGCATAGAATGAGGTGAAAAAACCTGATTTGGGAGGGCACCATGATTCTGCGAAATAAAGAATACGACCGGGCGAAGGCTGTCGAATACGCCCACCGGTGGGCGTATTTTCGCAATCCGGCTTATTATGATTTTTCCGCCATCGGCGGAGACTGCACCAACTACGCCTCGCAGTGCATTTTTGCCGGAAGCGGGGTGATGAATTTCACGCCGACTTTCGGGTGGTACTACATCGACATCAACGACCGGGCGCCTGCCTGGACCGGCGTCAAGTACCTCTACAATTTTCTCGTCAACAATACCGGAGCCGGCCCGTACGGCAGGGAAGTGTCGATCTCGGAGGTGCGGCCGGGTGACGTCTGTCAGCTCATCATCGACGAAGCGGACTGGCAGCACACGCCGGTCATCATCGCCGTCGGCCGCAACGCAAGGACCTATTCCAATATCTGGGTGGCCGCTCATTCCTACGACTGTGATTGCCGGCCGCTCTCAAGCTACGCCATCAAAGAGGTTCGCTTTATCCATATCGACGGCGTCCGGGAGATTGTAGGCGCCAATATGAAGAATGCCGGCGAAGCCCCCGGCGTGGGAACCGCGATGCCCGGGGCCGGAACCCCGGCGATCCCCGCACCGCCTTCCGGGCCCGGGACAACTCCGACCGCGCCGCTTTCCGGTCCCGGGACGACTCCGACCGCACCGCCTTCCGGTCCCGGGACGGCTCCGACCGCACCGCCTTCCGGTCCGCAGAGATAAACCGACTGATAAAAGCCGCAAAAAAGGCCCCGGCAGTATGCCGGGACCTTTTTATAAATTCTATTTCCCGGGAAAATTTCAGCCGAAGCAAAGCCGCAGAAGGGTTTTATGCGTTTCATTCCGTATGCCGCCGGGAATGGAAGAAAACCTCTATGCGTTCCAGATCTTTTCGCAGTACTCCCGCACGGTGCGGTCGACGAAGAACTCAGGCGAGGCCGCGATGTTCATCAGGGACATGCGGTTCCATGCGTCCCGGTCGCGGTAGAGGCGGTCGGCCTCATCCTCGGCATCCATATAGGTGCGGAAATCGGCGCAGGCCATATAGAAATCCACCGTCTCCAGAAGTTCCGCGAGGTCGGAAAAATCCTCGCCGCCGACGCCGCTCCTGAGGCGCCCGACGGCATATTGAAGCTCCGGGTTCGCCTCGAGAAAGACCTTTGGATCATATCCTTTTCCGCGGAGTGCCGAGACCTCGTCGGAAGTCATGCCGAAGGGGAGATTGTTCTCTTCGCCGGCCTCCCGGAAAATCTCAATGTTTGCACCGTCCCGGGTGCCGACCGTGACCGCGCCGCTGAGCGAGAGTTTCATGTTTCCGGTTCCGGAGGCCTCCGTGCCGGCGAGGGAGATCTGCTCGGAGATCTCGGCGGCGGGCATCAGCAGCTCCGAGGCGGTGACGCTGTAATTTTCCAGATAGACGAGACGGAGGCGGTCGCGGGCGGCCGGGCAGCGCGAGAGCTCGATGCCGATTCTCCAGATCAGCTGGATGATGCGCTTGGCAAGGTGGTAGCCGGGCGCGGCCTTCGCTCCAAAGAGGAAGGTGCGCGGCAGGATGTCGGCGCTCGGGTTTGCCTCCAGCCGTCCGAGCAGCGCGAGAATGCGCAGGGCGTTGAGATGCTGCCGTTTATATTCATGCAGGCGCTTGGCCTGCACATCAAAGACGGAATCCGGGTCGAGCGAAGCGCCGGAGACATCCCGGAAACGTTCCGCAAAATCGGCCTTGTTGAGCCGCTTGATTGTTCCGAGGGCTTCAAGCGCGGCGGAGTCGTGTGCATAGTCCCGCAGAAGACGCAGGCGCTCCGGCTCGTGCTCAAAATCGCCGCAGAGTTCCTTAGCGAAGGCGGAGAGCCGCGGGTTTGCGACGCAGAGCCAGCGTCTCGCTGCGATGCCGTTGGTGATGCTGGTAAAGCGCTCCGGATAGGCGCGGCAAAGGTCGCGGAAGACGTTCTCCTTCATGACGGCCAGATGGTGTTCCGAGACGCCGTTCACTTTGTGGCAGCCCCAGACGCAGAGATTCGCCATACGGATGGTTCCGCCGGAGAGAATGGCCATGCGCCCGATCTCCTCCTCCCGGAAACCCTTCGCCTCAAGGTCTTTGCAGAGGCGGCGGTCGATCTCCAGAATAATCCCGTAGATCCGCGGCAACAGGGCTTTGAGCGCGCCGGCATCCCAGCACTCCAGCGCCTCGGGCATCACGGTGTGGTTCGTGTAGCTGAAGGTACGCAGCGCGATATCCCAGCTCTTTTCCCAGCCGTAGCCGCAGTCGTCGAGCAGCTGCCGCATCAGTTCCGGGATCGCGAGGGCCGGGTGCGTGTCGTTGATGTGGACGGCAACCTTTTCCGGCAGGGTTTCGAGCGTACCGTAGTTGGCGAGGTGCCGCCGGATGATGTCGGAGAGCGAGGCGCAGACCAGAAAATACTGCTGCTTGAGGCGCAGGAATTTCCCCTCGGCGTGGCTGTCGTTCGGATAGAGAATGGAGGAGATGGCCTTTGCCATCGAGGCCTGACGGAAGGCGTCAGGATAGTTGCCGGCGTTAAAAAGATCCATGTCCATCTCTGGCGTCATCGCCTTCCAGAGGCGAAGGCGGCTCACCTCGGGCGTATCGAAGCCCGGGAGCATGACGTCGTAAGGCACGGCGCGGACAGATTCATAATTTTTATATTCAACAAGATGGGAGCCGTTTTCCCAGAATTCCCGGACGTCGCCGCCGAAATGCACGTCGACGGTCTTGTCGTTCTGTGCCTCGAGCCAGACGCCGCCGCCGGGCAGCCAGTCGTCGGGCTTTTCGCTCTGCCAGCCGTCGGTCAGAATCTGGCGGAAGATGCCGTATTCAAAGCAAATGGAATACCCCATGGCCTGTTTGCCGATCGTGGCAAGGCCGTCCATAAAGCAGGCGGCCAGACGTCCAAGGCCGCCGTTGCCGAGACCGGCGTCCGGTTCCTTGTTATAAATGCGCTCCGGGCTGATGCCGAAGCCACGCAGCGCCTCCTCATAGGCATCGGTCAGGCCGAGGTCGTAGAGATCGTTCTTCAGCGAGCGGCCGAGCAGGAACTCCATCGAGAGATAGTAGATCTCCTTATCGCCGTGGGCGGCATGGGCGGCATTGGCGTGGCGCTCTTTTTCCGCGAGAATGCCGCGCAGCAGCATGGCGGAGGCGTTGTAGACCTGCGAGTCGTCGGCGTGATCCGGGGAGAGCAGGTAATAGGCCTCCGTCAGGGCTTTGAGCTTTTCGGTGAAAAAGGACTGGTCGAATGCGGACATAACGGCTCCTTTTTAAACGGTTCGTGATGGAAGAATATCTTCTATTATATTCAAACTCCGCCGGTTTGACAAGTTGATCAAATTACGGAAAAAGAGTTTGCCAAACCGACAAAATGCGCTATAATAAAATAAAATATTGTATCTTACGGGGGGATCCGAGATGGAGCAGGTAAAAAAGATTAAAATCGATATTGCCGGTGCCAGTTACAGCATCAATTCCGCCGAGGAGGAGGGCTATGTCCTCAGCCTTGCGCGTGAGATCAACGAGGATATTCAGTCCCTGATGTCCAGGAATCCCGCCCTTTCGCTCAACGATGCGCTGGTTCTGTGCGCACTGAGCTATCTGGACGAGTACAAAAAGGAATCCTCCAACAGCGACCACATCCGTTCCCAGCTCAAGGATTATCTCGGCGACACCGCCCGCGCCAGGATGGAAGTGGACGAGGCCAACCGCCGTTCCGATAAACTGGAAAAAGAACTTGAGGACCTGAAGAAAAAATGGTCGAGGTAAAGATTCAGCTCCTTTCGGAGAACGCGGTTTTCCCGGAGAAGGCGACGGACGGCGCCGCATGCCGGGATGTCTCCGCCTGTCTCGATGAACCGGTCACGATCCTGCCGGGTAGGACCGAGCTCATCCCCACGGGCTTTGCAATGGCGGTGCCGGAGGGCTACGCGGCGTTTGTCTTTGCGCGAAGCGGCCTCGGCATTAAAAAGGAGATCGCGCCGGGGAACTGTGTCGGCGTCGTCGACTCAGATTACCGGGGCGAGGTCAAAGTCGGCCTCTGGAACAGGGGCGGCCTGCCCTATACGATTATGCCCGGGGATCGGATCGCTCAAATCGCGATTCTGCCGGTTCCGGAGACGCAGTGGGCGGTTGCGGAGGAACTGCCGGAGAGCGGGCGCGGGGCCGGCGGCTTCGGATCAACGGGGAAATGACCCCGGTGAGTCTGCTTGGATAAAGGATAGGAAAAAATGAGCGGGAACCGAAAACGGTCCCCGCTTTTTGTTGTCTGTTTGCGATGTTGGAGGAGAGCCCGCCCGGTTGGCTTCCAAGCGGGACGGTTGCTGCAAAGCTTCATACAGCAGCTTGCTTTTCGTATGGGCTTTTATAATCGAAAACGGTGCTTTGGGCGGTGATGCGCCCGAGGAATGGAAATCTCTGTTCCGGTCTTTCAATGAAGCACTATTTTTTCCATGCCTTATCCCCGCTTATGGTGTCGACAGATCGGCGGCCCCCGGAAACCCGGCTCCGGAGTTATAACAGACCGATCAGCCGCGCCGTCTCCGCAAGAGGGAAGCCCACGACGCTAAAATAGTCGCCGCGGATGCCCTTGACGAGTACACAGCCCTGCCCCTGAATGCCGTAGGCGCCGGCTTTATCCATCGGTTCGCCCGTGGCGATGTAGTTTTGGATCAGCTCGTCGGAGAGAGGATAGAATTCCACCTCCGTCGTCTGCGTGAAGGAGCGGATGCCGCCCTTCTCCGCCGCCGCGACTCCGGTCAAAACCAGATGCTTTTGGCCGGAAAGTGACTTGAGCATGCGGAAAGCGTCCGCCTCATCCTTCGGCTTGCCGAGGATTTCCCCGTCGAGCACGACGACGGTATCCGCGCCGATCACAAGGTCGTCCGGGTGGTCCGCTGCGATCTCAAGCGCCTTTTGCCGCGCAAGGAATTCTGGCACTTCGCTCCATGCCATTCCTTCCGGGACGGTCTCGCCGCTTTTTGCGGGAATACATGCGTATTCGGGCACGATGAGCCTTAGAAGTTCCTGCCTTCTCGGGGAACCGGATGCGAGGATGACCATAAGCCGCCGCCTTTCCGAATCAGATCCGTTCAAATTAAATGATAGATATGAAGAAGTGCCGGCCTCATGCGGACCGGCACTTTATTATACCTGATTCTTTTTTAAATATCAAATGGCGAAACCTACGGTGCTGCGAATTGGTCTTGCCCGCCTTGCAGAACGGCGGTTATTTGTCTGAATCCCGGGTGAAATTTCCGCCTCACTTACTCAGAAGAACCTCCGTCGATGCGAGCCTTGCGGCAATGCAGAAGACTTCGATGGCCTGCCCCAGTTCCGCAAGCGGCGGGAAGGTCGGCGCAAGGCGAAGGCTCGCATCCTTCGGGTCATGCATGTAGGGGTAGACCGCGCCGGCGGAAGTCAACGTGACGCCGGCCTCCTTGCAGAGCGCAACCGTGCGTTTCGCCGTGCCGGGGATCAGGTCGATGCCGATGAAGTAGCCGCCCTGCGGACGTACCCAGGTGCCGACGCCGGAGCCGTCGAGATCGCGGTCGAGGATTTCCAGCACCGCCTCAAACTTCGGGCGGATAATCACGGCCATGCGCTCCATTTGCTCATAGATGCCGTCGAGATCCTTGAAGAAGCGGGCGTGGTTGAGCTGGTTGATCTTGTCCGGGCCGATGGTCTGAACGGCGAGCTGCTTTTTGATAAGCGCGAGGTTGTTCGCCGAAGCCGAGAAGGCCGCGACGCCCGCGGACGGGAAGGTGATTTTGTTGGTGCTGGAGAAGATGTAGACATGATCCTCGGTGCCGTATTTTTCGGCCTCGCGGAGCAGGCAGGGGATACGGGTGCGGCGATCCGGATAGAGGTCGTGCACGGAGTAGGCGTTGTCCCAGAAGATACGGAAGTCGTTCGCCGCGGGCTGAAGCTTGGCAAAGCGTTCGACGGTCTCGTCGGAGTAGACAATGCCCTGCGGGTTGGAGAATTGCGGCACGCACCAGATGCCCTTGACGGAGGGGTCCTTGATCAGTTCCTCGACGGCATCCATATCCGGGCCGTCCGGAGTCATGGCGACCGGAATCATCTCAAAACCGAAAAATTCGGTGACGGCGAAGTGGCGGTCGTAACCCGGCGCGGGGCAGAGCCACTTGCGGTCCTTGACCTCGTACCACGGCTTCTCGGAGCCGTAGACGCCGTGCGTCATCGCGCGGGAGATCATATCGTGCATCAGTGTCAGCGAGCTGGAGCCCTCGCAGAGAACTTCGTCCGCCTTGACGCCCATAATCTCGGCCATCAGCCTGCGGCACTCCGGAATGCCCTCAAGGCAGCCGTAGTTGCGGCAGTCGATCCCGTTTTCGGAGATGTAGCTGCCCGGTCGCGACGTGACGTTGTCGAGCAGGGAGCTGGTGATATCGAGCTGCTCTTTGCAGGGCTTTCCGCGGCTCATATCGAGTTTAAGACCCAAGGCCTTCTTTTCTTCAAATGCTTTTTTCAGTGCCTCCTGCTCGGCAAGAAGCTCTTTATGGGAAAGTTCCAGATAGTTTTTCATCATTCAGCCTGCTTTCTTATACAGAATAGGTTTTCCATAATCGTGCACATTTTTGCAAAGTGGGATTCTATTCCAAACATATTGTTGGCAAAAGGGAGGGGAAATGCCTCGGAAAAGCGGCTCGTTTTGCAGGATTTACAATAAAATAATTCAAAAATGAAGCTTTTCCGTCGTAAAGATTCCATAGACAAGAGCCCTCTCATTTCTGAGAGAGCTCCTTATCGGATCATTCGTTAACGCCTCTGAAGAGGCTGTGGTTCCGATTAAAACTCTGCGCTTCCGGTCGTTCTCGGGAAGGGAAGCACGTCGCGGATGTTCTCGATGCCGGTGAGGTACATGATGACCCGCTCGAAGCCGAGGCCGAAGCCCGCGTGCTTGCATCCGCCGTAGCGGCGCAGGTCGAGGTACCAGCCGTAATCCTCCTCATGGAGGCCGAGCTCGCGGATGCGGTCAAGCAGCACGTCGAGGCGCTCTTCACGCTGGCTGCCGCCGACGATCTCGCCGACGCCCGGCACCAGCAGATCGGCTGCCGCGACGGTCTTTCCGTCGTCGTTCATGCGCATGTAAAAGGCCTTGATCTCCTTCGGATAATCGGTGACGAAGATCGGAGACTTGTAAACCACTTCGGTGAGGTACCGCTCGTGCTCGGTCTGGAGGTCGCAGCCCCAGTAGACCGGGTACTGGAATTCATGCCCGGATTTCAGCAGAATCTCGACGGCATCGGTGTAGCTGACGCGGACGAACTGCGCGCGGATGATGGATTCCAGCCGTTCGATCAAATGATGCTCCGGGTCGACGAAATCGTTGAAAAACTTCATCTCCTGCGGGCAGGTATCCAGTACATAGCGGAAGATGGATTTGATCATATCCTCGGAGAGCTGCATCTCGTCGGCAAGCTCGGCAAAGGCAATCTCCGGCTCGATCATCCAAAATTCTGCGGCATGACGCTGCGTATAGGACTTTTCGGCACGGAAGGTCGGCCCGAACGTATAGATATTGGAGAAAGCGAGCGCCATCGCCTCACCCTCAAGCTGGCCGGAGACGGTCAAGCTCGTGGACTTGCAGAAGAAATCCTGGCTGAAATCCACGGAGCCGTCCTCATTGCGGGGCGGATTCGAGGGATCGAGCGTGGTGACGCGGAACATCTCGCCCGCGCCCTCACAGTCGGAGCCGGTGATCAGCGGCGTGTGCACATAGACAAAGCCGCGCTCCTGGAAGAATTTATGGATGGCATAGGCCGCCGCGCTGCGGACCCGGAACGCCGCGCTGAAGGTGTTGGTGCGCGGGCGCAGATGGGCGATCGTACGCAGATATTCGAGGGAATGGCGTTTCTTTTGGAGCGGATAGTCCGGCGTGGACTGCCCCTCGACGGTGATCTCCGTCGCGTGCAGCTCAAAGGGCTGCTTGAGCTCCGGGGTGAGGACGATATTCCCGACGACAGAGACGGCGGCGCCGACGTTGAGCTTGGAGATCTCTTTGTAATTCCCAAGCTCATTCTCCTCATAGACGACCTGTAAATTATTGAAGCAAGTGCCGTCGTTGAGTTCGATAAAGCCGAGGGATTTGGAGTTGCGGGAAGTGCGCAGCCAGCCGCAGATTTTAACCGGTGCGGCGGCGTAGCTTTCCGGCGAGGCGTTGATCAGCCTCAGCTCCGTTCTGTTCATTTCAATCACTCCAGTTGCGTTTTTAGGCGGTTCGGCCGTCAATACGTTTTAATATATCATATTATTATCCATTTTGCAACAGGAAAGATGCAAGATGGTCAAACGTAAATTTCAGATTTTTTTGTTTTAAATGGAGATATCGCCCGTTTTTATAGGATAGGCATGTTTCCTGCAGGAAAGTCTGCACCCGCCGGGCGGAAATCTTGAAGGTTCCGCCGTTTTTCCGCTTCTCCGGCAGCTGCTTCGCAAAAACTTCGCGGCGATTCTTCCTCCGCGCAAAAAATGCGGTTTTTCCGCAAATTCGTTTCAGGCCAACGATGGGGAAAGAGAGGGTTTTCCGGCATGCCCGCCCTTTGCGCCGGGGAGACGGCGGGGGATCTTTGTACGGCGCATCCGCGCGGCGGAAACCCTTCTGCGGCGGAAAGATGATTGCGGCCTGCGGAAAAATATAGTATAATATCTTTTTAGCATATTGAAACGCAAGAGAGGTAAACATGGAACTGGATTACGAAAAGCTCAACGACATGCAGCGCGAGGCGGTCTTTCATAAAGACGGGCCGCTGCTGATCCTGGCCGGGGCTGGGAGCGGCAAGACCACCGTCCTGATCGACCGGGTGGGCTGCCTGATCGAAAACGGGGTGCGGCCGTGGAACATTCTCGCCATCACCTTTACCAACAAGGCCGCCGGCGAGCTCCGCGACCGTCTTGCGGCGAAGCTCGGCCCGGAGGCGGAGGAAGTGTTCGCCTCCACCTTCCATTCCATGTGCGTCCGGATCCTGCGCCGGGATGCGGAGAAAATCGGCCTCTCGCACAGCTTCACGATCTACGATCAGGACGATTCCCTGCGCGTCGTGAAAAAATGTCTCCGGGCGCTCAACTACGATGAAAAACGCTTTCCGCCAAAGGGCATTCTCGGAGATATCAGCCATGCGAAGGAGAAGCTCTGCGGCCCGGACGAGATAAAGGCCGAGGCGCAGGCTTCCTCCGATTTCCGTAAAAAGATCGCAGCCGAGGTCTATGTGGCCTATGAGAAGGAACTCCGCACCGCCGAGGCGCTCGATTTCGACGGGCTGCTGACCGAGACCGTCCGCCTGTTCCGGGAGTCGCCGGAGACGCTGGAGTATTACCGCAACCGCTGGCGCTATATCATGGTGGATGAGTATCAGGATACGAACCACGTCCAGTACGAGCTCGTCTCGCTGCTGGCGCAAAAATACAACAATATCTGCGTCGTGGGCGACGACGACCAGTCGATCTATAAATTCCGCGGCGCCACGATTGAAAATATCCTGTCGTTTGAAAACAGCTTTCCGGGGGCGAAGGTCATTCGGCTCGAGCAGAATTACCGCTCGACGCAGTATATTCTCGACGCCGCCAACTCGGTGATCGCCAACAATCAGGGCAGAAAGGGCAAGACGCTCTGGACCGCGAAAGCCGGAGGCGAAAAAGTGACCGTCCGCCGCTGCGAAAACGAGGAGGCCGAGGCCCGATTTGCGGCTGACACGATCCTCGACCATGTGGCGAAGGGCGGAAAATACGGTGATTTTGCCGTGCTTTACCGCATGCACGCCCAGTCCAACGCCTTTGAAAAGACCTTCATTTCTTCCTCCGTGCCGTATAAAATCATCGGCGGGCTGCGCTTCTACGACCGCAAGGAGATCAAGGATCTGATGGCTTACCTGTCGCTCATTTCCAACCACGCCGACAACCTCCGCCTCGAGCGCATCCTCAACGAGCCGAAGCGCGGCATCGGCGACGCGACCCTGAATGCCGCGAGGGAGATCGCCGGAGAGACGGGGCTGCCGCTCTTTGATATCTTTGAGCACGCCGACGAATATGCCGCGCTGAGCCGCAAATCAGCCGTGCTCAAGGAGTTCGCGGAGCTGATTTCCGCGCTTTCCGCCGATGCGGAAAAACTGGATCCCGACGAGCTTTTCGACGAAGTCTGCGAGAAAACCGGTTACACCGCCATGCTCAAAGCCATGGGTGAAGAGGGCGAAGTCAAGGTCGAAAACGTCGGAGAATTAAAAACAAACATTATAAAATACATGGATGCCGCGGAGGAGCCGAGCCTCGGGGGATTCCTCGAGGAGACCACCCTGCTGACCGACATGGACCGGCTGGAGGAGGGCGACGCGGTACTGATGATGACCGTCCACTCCGCAAAGGGGCTGGAATTCCCGCAGGTGTTCGCGGTCGGCATGGAGGAGAGCATCTTCCCGGGCATGCAGGCGATCTACGACCCGGAGGAGATGGAGGAGGAGCGCCGGCTTGCCTACGTCGCGATGACGCGCGCCAGGGAGCATCTCTATCTGACCGCCGCGGCCTCACGCATGCTTTTTGGACAGACGACGCGCAACCGAATCTCCCGGTTTATCACCGAGGTCGCGGACGGTCTGACGGATTTCACCGACGAGACCGCTTCCCAGCGCCAGCCGATGCGGCAGAGTTATCATTTCGGCGACGAGGACGAGTCCGGCCATATCCGGGCGGACGTCACCTTTACGCCCTACCGGGAGGAGAAAAAGGAGCCTTCCGGCAGCTGGCACACCGGCGACCGGGTCAAACACCGCGTCTTTGGGGAGGGCACCGTCACAAACGTCACCGCCATGTCCGGAGATTTTCTGCTGGAGATCGCCTTCGATACGGTCGGTACCAAAAAACTGATGGCCAACTTTGCAAAGCTCCGGAAGCTCTGAAACCGCAAAAGGCGGCCCGGAGAACAAAGGCACCGGGTTTTCCGACATCGTGTTTTCCACATACGCGGAACGAGCCGGGCAATCCGTCCATGTTTCTTTATGCAGAACGAGATAGGTAATTCATCAGCGTCATATTTCCGCCTATGCAGGCCGGACGATTCATTCGCATTGTATTTTTGCATACATGGAGCGGGTCGGGTGATCTATTCATGTCACATTCTCCGCCTATGCGGAACAAGCCGTCGGCTCGTTTCCGGCTGGGAGAAAATCATTGGCAGCGCGGGTGTGGTTTTCAGACACTTAAAATAGGCATGCCGATTGTTTGTTTTATAAAAATATCCGTTTTGGAGGCGATAAGATGAGGCTCTTAAAGTTGTTGGACGATACGGACAGCACCATTGCCGCGGTTTTTGAGACACAGACCAGTTCGGGGAGCCCGGTGGATATTATCACGGATAAGACTTCCGGCATAACGCTCGCCCAGATTTGGGAAACCTATAAGACGGATCTTTTGACCGCCGGCATCATTTTGGTTCTCGGCTATATTCTTGTTCATTTAATCATGAGCTTCCTTGAACGGCGGCTCCATGTCTCCAAAATGGAGAAGAGCGCCTTCACGATCATCACCACCATCACAAAATTTCTGCTCTACTTGATCGTCGTGCTGACGGCCGTCTCCAAGCTCGGGGTTCCGATCACGTCGACGCTCACGTTGTTCAGCACGTTAGCCCTTGCCGTCACGCTGGCCATTAAAGACGGCCTGACACATGTGGCCGGCGGCATCATCATTCTGACCTCCAAGCCGTTTGTCATCGGCGATAAGATCGAATTCCCCAACGACAACGCCAGCGGCTATGTCACCGACATCGGTCCCATCCATACGAAGCTGCGCACCCCCGAAGGCAGCAAGATCTATATTCCAAACGGCAGCGTCGTCGCCGGAACCATCATCAATTACTCCGGCATGGGCCAGCGCGGAATCAGCGAGACCATCTCGATCAGCTACGACGATGATTTCAAAAAAGCCGAACAGATCGTTACCGACATCTTTGCCACCCATCCGAAGATCGATCCGGAGCCGAAGCCTTTCTGCCGGGTCAATAAGCTCAATTCCGGTTCCGTCGACCTCCTTGCCATGGCTTATGTTCCATGGGAGGAGTATTACAGCACGCGCTACGACATCCTTGAGCAGATCAAGACGCGCTTCGATCAGGAGGGAATCCATTTCCCGTATCCGCAGCTCGACGTGCACATGAAACAGGATTCACCCAAGCCGTAATGAGGTTCAGGCTCATGCCGGATTCATCAAATCCCGGTTTTTGCAGATACTAAAAGATATTTCTCAGAGAAAACAAAGGAGACTGATCTATGGAAGACAGGCCTGTCCGCCGCAGAATCGGCGAAGGCATCTATTTCACCGCGGTCCGCGAGCCGAAATTCAAATCCAACCGGATGACCGCCGTTCTGATCGCACCGCTCGAAAGAACGAAGGCCACCGCACGCGCGCTGGTGCCGTTTCTGCTCCGCAAGGGCTGCGGCGCCTATCCGGATTTCACGGCCCTGAATGAGAAACTCGCCTCGATGTACGGCGCGATCCTCGACGCGGATGTCACCAAATACGCCGATCTTCAGATGATTCATCTGTCGGTGCAGACGGCGGACGATAAATTCTCCATTGCCGGAGAGCCGCTCTGCCGGGAATCCGCCGAGCTGCTCTGCTCCGTTTTGACGGACCCGGTGCTCGACAAGTACGGTCATTTTCCGGAGCAGGATTTCCGCGTCGAGCGGAATTACCTGATCGATACCATCGAGAGTGAGCTCAACGAGAAGCGCACCTACGCCATTGGCAAATGTACGGAAATTCTGTTCCGCGACGAGCCGTTCGGCGTCAAGCGCTACGGATATAAAGAGGACGCCGAAAAGCTGACTGCGGAGGAGGCGACGACCGCCTGGCGCGAGCTGCTGAAGGGCGCGCGCATGGAGATCCTCTTCACCGGCCCGGGCGATCCGGAGGATGCGGAACGGGTCTTTACGGAACGGCTCGGCGGGCTTATGAGGGAGCCTTTCGGCGAGCATCCCACGCCGCCGAAGCCCTATTCGGAGTACGCGGAACTGGATGAGAAGATGGATGTCGTGCAGGGGAAGCTTGTCATGGCCTATCGTCTCGGCGCGCCCGAGGGAGAGACCGAGCAGGCGGCCGCCCGCATGATGGCGGCGCTTTACGGCGGCACACCGTTCTCCAAGCTCTTCATGAACGTCCGCGAAAAGATGAGCCTCTGCTATTACTGCACGGCCCGCTACGACCGTCCAACCGGCGTCATTTTGGTGGACAGCGGCGTCGAGGCCGCCAACATGACAAAGGCGGAGGAGGAGATCGGAAACCAGCTTTCCGCCGTCGCGCAGGGCGGCTTCACCGAAGAAGAGCGCGGCAATACGCTCCTGCTGGCGGTAAACAGCCTCAAATCCGTCGAGGATTCGCTCGACGGCGCCGAGGGCTGGTATCTGACAAGGATTCTGGACGGCGACATGCGCACGCCCGCGGAGGATGCGGAGACGATCGGCGCCGTCACCGCCGAACAGATTGCGGAGATGGCCGGCCGGGCAAAACTGGCCGCCGTCTATCGTCTGACCGGGGAGGAGAAAACGGATGCGTAACGAAATCGTGAGAAGCGAGCGCCTCGGCGATCAATATGAGATCATCGATCATCCCTCCGGGCTCCGGATGCTGCTGGCGCCGATGGAGGGCTTCCGTTCGGCCTATGCGCTGTTCGGCACGGCCTACGGTTCCATCGACACCGAGATCCATTATGCGGACGGCAGGGTGGATCCCATTCCGCAGGGCACGGCCCACTATCTGGAACACAAGCTGTTTGAGAGCGAGGAGTGCAACGCCTTCGACCGCTTCGCAAAGACCGGGGCCTCCGCCAACGCCTATACCTCCTTCGACCGGACGGCCTACCTGTTTTCCTGCACGGATCATTTTGCCGAATCCATTGAAATTCTGCTTGATTTCGTCACGCACCCGTATTTTACGGCGGAGACGGTCGAGAAGGAGCGCGGCATCATCGGGCAGGAGATCCGCATGTACGACGACAGCCCGGACTGGCGAGTGCTCTTCAATATGCTGACCTCCATGTATGCGAAAAACCCGGTCCGAAACGACATCGCGGGCACCGTGGAGAGCATCGCCGAGATCGACGCGGATCTGTTATATAAGTGCTACGGCGCGTTTTATGACCTGAGCAACATGGTGCTGGCCGTCGCCGGCTGCTTTGACCGGGATGCCGTGCTCAGCGCCGCGGATAAGGTGCTTAAGGCGAAGGAGCCTGTGCTCATCCGCCACAGCACCTGCACCGAGCCGCCGGAGGTTTTGCAGTCCTATATCGAGCAGAAGCTGCCGGTCTCCGTGCCGCAGTTCACGTTCGGCTTTAAGGCGCTGGACCGCGGCGAGCGGGAGAACCTGACCGGCTCGGTGCTGGACGAGATCTTTGCCGAGGCCATGGCCGCGGATTATACGCAGTTTTATAGGGAGCTTTACGATAAGGAGCTCATCAATTCGACGTTCTATTCGGAGGCCTTCTGCGGCCGGGATTTCTGCAGCACGCTCTATTCCGGAGAATCAAAGGAGCCGGAGCGGGTGGCCGACGCTTTGCAGCGGCGGTTTTCCGAGCTTCGCAGGGACGGGATTTCGGAGGAGCTCTTCCAAAACGCCCAGCGCAGCGTCTACGGGCATTATCTGCGCTCCGCGGAACGGACCGAGGGGATCGCTTCCGAGCTGCTGAACTGCCATTTTGCCGGGCACAGCCCCTATGTGCTGCTTGACGCGGCCGCCGAGGCCACCGCGGAATCCGTTTGCGAGCGGGCCTTCTCGGCATACAGCGAGGAGTACGCCGTGCTCTCCGTGATCCGGCCGACGGGGGAATAATCCTCGCTTTGCGCAAGAAACATTTGGACAGTTGATTTTTTTTCAAAAAAGGAAGGGTATTATGACGGATACCGTATCGTTCCCCGGTCTGGGGCTGGAGTTTGAACTCAACCGCGTGGCGTTTTCCATCGGCGGCATGGATATTTATTGGTACGCGATCATCATTGCAACCGGCTTTGTGCTGGCGCTGCTGTTTGCGTTCCGCAATTTTAAGGAATTCGGCCTCGACAGCGACCATACGCTCGATGTCGTGATGACCGCCGCCGTTTTGGGCATCATCGGCGCACGCCTTTACTACGTCATTTTCCGCTGGGACGAATACGCGGGAAATCTCGGCGCCATCCTCAACCTGCGCGGCGGCGGGCTCGGCTTCTATGGAGCGGTCATCGGCGGCGCGCTCGGAGCCATCCTCGGCTGCAAGTGGCGCGGCGTGAAGCTGCTGCCGTTTTTCGACATCGCTTCCGCCGGCCTGATGATCGGGCAGGCGATCGGCCGCTGGGGCAATTTCTTTAATCAGGAGGCCTTCGGCACCAACACGGATCTGCCTTGGGGTATGACGAGCAAGAGCGTCGCCTATTATATTGCGAGCCATACCTCCGAATTCATGGGCGCGGAGATGGACCCGACGAAACCCGTGCATCCGACGTTTCTTTATGAATCGCTCTGGCTGGCGGCCGGATTTCTGATTTATGTGCTGACGATGAAAAAGCGCCGCTACGACGGGCAGATGTTCCTGTTTTATCTCGGCTGGAACGGGTTCGGCCGTATGTGGATCGAGGGCCTGCGCACCGACAGCCTGATGCTCGGCGGCCTGCGCGTCTCGCAGGTACTGGGCGCTCTCCTTGCCCTGACGGCGGTGATCGCCAATTTCCTGATCCTCAGCAAAATCCGGCGGGAGCATGACCCGAATTACATGAAACTTTACCGCGATACGGAGGAATCAAAACTGATTCTTGCCGGGCAGTGGGATTATAAAGCGAATGCCCCGAAACAGTCCGCAGAACCGGTCTCCGAGAAGAAAGTTCCGATGCCTTCCGAAGAAGAGAGTGAGGTCTCTTTGAAGAATGCTCCGGCAGAGGCCGAACCTCCGGAAGGGGAGACATCAGAAGAAGAGATTTCTGAAGAGGCGGCGGAACCCGTCCCGGAGGAGAAATCCGGAGAGCAGGTTTCCGGGAAAAACGACCGGGACTGATTTGCCGGACCGGAGAAAAATGCCTCTTTGATTCCGGAAGTACTTCCGGAATCTTCATACATTCTTATACAGACAGGCGGGAGTCCCTTTTCCGGGATTTCCGCCTTTTGCGTTTCAGAAGCCGCTTAAAAGGCAAAAACCATAGGCGCTTTTTCACGGATCGATCTGCCGGCACCCGCTTCTCCGACCATGCGAAAACAGGAAGACGCAGGAAATCCCGCATTTCTTCTCACTTAGAAATATGAAGGAAGAAAGGGCTTTCCGTGAGCCGGTGCAGGGGATCCCATGTTTCTTCCATTTGTTTGTGAAAGAAGGAAAAGCCCATGAAGAAATTTACGGTGCTTATTGCGGCCCTCGCCTGCGTCATGACGCTGCTGGCCGGGTGCGGCGCGGAGCAGGAGGAAGAGACGACATGGGACAGGAGGCCGATGGTGATGGCCGAAGGGCAGCTCTATCTTGATACCGGCAGGCAGGTCGAGGCGGAGATCGACCCCTCCGCGATTCTCGGCACCGTCACCTCGCAGGTGGACGGCTCCGAAGTGCCCGCGAAGGACGGCCAGAGCAACTTCGGCTGCATGGGGGCGGAGTACGCCTATTATGAAGAAGGCCTCGTGGTGAAGATCAACAGCGAATGGCAGTTCTTTGAAAAAGATACGGAGAGCGGCGCGGAGAGTGATTCTCGAACGGAAACCGTCCATGACGCCGCATGGCTCTCGTCGCTCAAGGCCGCGGACATAACAAGCGTGAAAATCTCTCTCACGCCTCCGGGAACCGAAACGACCGTCACGGATGAGGCCCTGATTTCCGAGCTTGTCGGAATCCTCAACACGGTCACGGTCGGCGAGCAGGATGACTCTTGGAAGGAATACAACGGCCAGTTCGTGCAGTTCACGCTGACAACGGCGGACGGCGATACGGCCACGATTGCGGCATACAACCCGTTTGTCGTGATCGACGGAATCGGCTACCAAACGGAATATGATCCGTGCGAGGAGCTGAATGCGTTCGGAAATCGGGT